>VTLG01009213.1_pt1 | contig 96519 bp, 101 predicted proteins | sample 4694571 | NCBI WGS metagenome assembly VTLG01 (sample SAMN12604809, study PRJNA352737) | marine metagenome | biome: ENVO:00000447; feature: ENVO:00000209|ENVO:00000569|ENVO:01000036; material: ENVO:00002151; isolation source: viral sequences binned using virsorter ... | reverse complement strand
TCAAATCAGCTCTAGTAATATTTCCCTTATTCTTATTGCTGATCTTTTGAAGCTCTTTCATTTGTTCTGGAGTAGGTTTGATGCCCATTCCTTTTAAGTCTGAAATAGTAAATTCATCAAGTTCAACATATTCAATAATACCCTGATTCTTAGCAAACTTCTTAGCGCCATCTACAGATACATGAGAACCCAATTCTTTAACTTTACCTTTTTTCAAATGTCGCATTAAGAATTTATCTTGTGAACCTCTCATACCTTTAGTATCTCGATGTAACACTACAAATTCACCACCATCTTTAGCTTTGGTTCTGAAAGCAATCTTTGCTTCATCTAAATGGTCATCTAGGTTAATTTCTTCTTTATACATATTCAGTTCGTATTTCTTGTTATCAAGATTTGCGACTTGAACTTGAATAGTACCCTTGTCACCTTTTAATTGATATCTGTTTGTCTTACCAGCTGAAGGTTTACTGGGGCCAGTAGCAACTTTGTCATCAATCTCTGATGGATTGACAGTAATACCATACATTTTCTTTGCAGCTTTGTATGCATGTTGCATTGCATCAGAAAAAGTTTTATGATAGATATCATATTTTGCTTCCATTATCCATGATGCTGCTTCATCAACCGTTGCGAGAGGGCCCTTCTCTGGATGTGGGTGTTTGTGAGGTTTCTTACCTTTATGTTCATTCTTAGCTTGTTTAGTTGCAACAGCCATCTTAACTTCTTTCCACCTCTCTCCATATCTACTCTTAAACTCAGAATCATCCATCTCTTGAGCAATTTCCTCACGGCGTTTAATCTCAGCATCAGTAAGCTCACGCTCAATAAGCTTATATTCACGCATAATATTCATGAATTCTAATGTTTGGGCCATAGTTTGTCTATAATTGGTCATGGTTTTTCCTCAACTCTATTTATTGTTAATATGATTTATAAAATCCCTAAAAGACATAGTTTCTTCCATTTCATACTCTGTTTTCAATTCTTGTGGCATTATCCCTTTATCTACTAATTTATTAATATATGCTGCTAATTGTCTAGGTCTGATACCTTTAACTTGTCTAGCAATATCGTTAATGGCATGACCTGGCCTACCCTTATATTCTTTTTCTTTCATTTTTGCAGCATATGCTTTTGCCAGTTTCTCGTATCCTGATGGATGTTTCATTTGAGATATTTTAGCGATAAGTTCGTGATACCAAGACATTTCATCAAGTTCATCCTTTTCTCTCAATCGTGGTTCTCTACGATTCTTGGATGGATCTTCATTGCGTAAATTCTTGGGGTCATTATTCATAGGATCATTGTCTTTGTGTCCTACATCCATTCCTATCTTAGTCTTGTCACCCATAACTCTGCGGGCTTTATTCCTACTAGAACGTCTTGCTATCTGTTCTGGACGACCTTGATAATTATCATACTCCTTACGATAGTTCCGTTCAGCAAGTTCATATCCCTGTTTCTCAAATTTACCAACTTGATCCATAGGAACATTCATAGTAGTCATTTGTCCTAATTTTTTCATACGAACAAATTCTTTACCTTTTTTATCTGTGAAAATCGGAGATTTACCAGCCGCTCTTCTAGACTTATCAAATTTTTGTAACTTTTGTAGAGGCGTCATTTTTTCATCAATATCGTGTAGCCATGCTTTATGTACCTTATTATCTTCAGTCATAAATGAAAGATAGTTTGTACCTTTACGAACAACCTCACCTTCCAGGCCATTTGCATGAACAATATCTCCAACATTCCAAATCTTACCAGTAAGATATGCATCTCGCATAGATTCAAAGTCTGTCATATCTCCCATATCTCGTTCTTCACGAATACCCATATGTTTACGAACATCACGATAGAGTTTTTCGCCATCTTTAAAACCAGAAGGAACCCCCTGCAAAAATAAGTCCTTATCTCCCTCTACAGCTGCACTTCTCATCTTGGAGGCAGACATTCCCTCTACACCTTCTGCATCAGGATCACGTTCTCCAGCCGAAACAACATCTATATTATCAAACTTATAATAACCGTGTTTCTTACCTTCCACACCGTTATATTTGCTAAGGATACCGTCAAATTCTTTTACACGATCAGAACCCACAACCATAGTAAGATTTTTATACCCTTGATCATACAATTCAACAGCAATTTCTATTGCAGTTTTTGCCTTTGAAGCCATAATGTTCCTTGAATACTTCTTGAACATTTTTCTCATATACGCAATTTTTAATGATTGTGGGAGAGGGTCTTTCTTGGGGTTTGTTGTGTGTGAAGGATATACACGAAAATCTTGTGAACCAGCTACGGATGCAACTTTCTTAATAAGTTTCTCATGTCCAGTAGTTGGAGGATTGAAACGACCAAATGTAAATACAATGGTTTCTGAAGCTTCTACTAATTCCCTAAAAGTTTTCATTGTGAATACGCCGCCTTTGCTTTAGCAACTCTTTCTGCTTCTCCAGCTCTAAGCTTAGTTACTAATTTTTTAGTTAATTTTGCCATTTTAGCGCCAAATTTTTGTTGAAGTTTTTGATCTACAATTACTCTTTGTTGTAAACCCATTTCCGTATAATCAGGATAAAATTTATCACGAAATTGTTGTACGACTTTCTTTTTAGCAGCAACTGTAAGTTTGCCGATATCTCGTACTCTAAGTAGTGATCTTTTCTTTTTTAATTGAAATCCAGCACTTTGTGCTAATCTGGACATGCGGCGAGCTTGTTTTCTACGTTGAACGACATCAACCTTTTTCTCATAAATATCAGAAAATTTTATCATCGATCCCATGCCTTTATAGCAGTAAAATTGTTAAACGAGAACTCCATACGATCTACAAGTTTAACAGCTCCACCACTTATTCTATCAATAGCAACAAATCCTTCGGGATTTGTCACTTTAAATCCATTACTTGTTCTCACAAATGTATCTGTCAATTGCTTAACACTATTTAGTTTTTTTACAATTAGCATTTTTGCTTCGACAAGTAAATTTTGAAATTCAATAACTGTTTTTAAATTGTTAGAATGTAATGAAACTGCTCTTACATATTCTTTTTGTGTATTTTCATATTTTTTCTTTCCGGCCGGACTTTTTGCTTTATCAATCTGCGTCTGAATATGTTGTTGTACCCACTGTGGATATCCTTTTGCATGAGCATTTGGGTTTGATACTTTCTCTCCAGCCCGTACCTTACTATTATTATAGGTTTTAAGAGAAGCTCCAGACAAATTACCTGTCATACTTTCCTGTAATGCAAGAAATTTTTTCAATTGTACTGCATTAATCTTATGAAATGTCTTTCCTACTTTTGACAATATTGCAGTAATTTTTTCTGTTTCTGATTCTGTAAATGTGGATTTACCAGAAGTATCCTTATATGTTGCATCATCCATCCATACACTAGAAGTTTTTTTAAGACTCGAAATATTCACACCAAACGATGCTTTCATTGATTGTAATTCTTTACCTGTATATGTGGTGTGCCAAACTATTCCTATCTTTGATGTTTTTATTTTTCTACCAAGATCACTGTTAACAGCTGCAGCATAAACTATGGTATTGGGTTGAAATGTAAAATACTTAACACCGTCAATAGTATCCGTTTCGACATCATTTGTAAACATGAGATCACCTTGAAGAACACCCTTGATGCCTAATTTAGAAAATTCTTTGAGTGCTATCTTAAATTTAGAATTGAGAGTCCCAGATAATCCAGCCTCATCTATTTCTTTATCTGTCTTATATAATAGTGGTTTGACATTAAATACAGACTTTTTTGCAACAAAGAACTGGCCATCAGAAGGATCAACTCCAGCAAAAATAGCAGGAGCTCCATCCCATTTTACAGTCATGTTTATTGAGGATCGACTTGCACCAGCAAGCATGTCTCTTAGAGAACGTAGGAAGTTGAGTGCAGCACGCCCACCGTCTACACCATAGTTGATGATTTCATCTTCTAGATGTTCTAGGTGGAGGTTCTTACCACCTTTATCTTCTGTAAGTTCTCTGAAACTTATCATTGCACACCACTATATTGCATTTTTAATTGTAAATATTGTCCAAGCCTACCTTGACCACTTGTACCCTTCTCTGGTCTAACACCAGAGTCAGAACGAATGGTCATCTTGAGTGTTTTTTTATCATCTGGGGAGTGTATATCAATTAGATACTCTTGTACAGAACTTTTATTCAAATATGCATAATGTTTAGTGATCAGTGGTATTATATCAACAATATCATCACCCTTCTGTTCTGCCGTATTTCCTACAGCTTTTACCATAATCAGAGGAACTTCATCACCTTTTCTCTGTAGGTTAAATGTTTCTTGTACCCAATTCTTAAAGTCTTCAATATCCATACTGTTCAATACATCACACATATGTTCTCGACAAACAACTAACATCTCTTTGTACAGTTCATTTGCTTCTGTTTCATTCTCTACATAGTGGTCTACATACAACTGAGTAACTTCTTTGTTCTTTATAAAGTTTCCTTTATTTGCAATATCCTTGACGCCGGGAATTTTAGAATATACTCTACTCCATAAATCTGATTCTAGTTTATTTGTAGATACACCAATATTTTTATACTGAGTTCCTACATAGGTATTTTTTAGCGGTTCTTTGGATTTTGCCGTTCCAGCTTTAAGACTGATACCTATTTTTTCTCCATTCTTAAAAAATACAAAGATGTCTCCAGCATGATTTTTTGGTATACCAGCTGGTTTAGCACGATAACCCCAAACAACATTTTTAATTGGTTTTGATCTGTGCAAATCATATAGATAATTAGTAATACCTATAGCATTGTTCATTTTATCTTTGAGAAACCTCTCATCCATAGACGGTAGTTTATCTAAAACCAACTTAGCAGAGGCAGCATCTTTACTATGAAAAGAAGATTTTGCAGATTTAAGATTTAATGTATAGAGAAATTTCTTGAAATCTTCTATAGAACTAGGTTTGAATTTTTTATTAAAAGCAAGAGTTGGAAACAATTCCGTAATAGATGCATTTAGGGTAGTATCAACTCTGCCTTCAAACAAAAAATTCTGTATCTTATCTACATGATCAACGTAGGATTCTGATCGATTTCGGATTTGTCGGCCTGCACTTACTGCTGTAATAGTCATTCAATTGCTCCATTGCTTGTTGACTCTATTTATTACTTTTAAACCTTAAATCCTCCAAAGTCATTTTCATCGAAAACTGGTTCTGCAAACACATCCTCTGGTAATTGACCAGAATCTACAATATCAGTTTGTTCTGATAATTTTACATCGAATAACCGCATTTTAGCACGATCTATCCCCAAAACAAATCTTTTGTTAATCGTGGGGTCATTATAACGGTTTTTGAGTTGTTTAATTGCAATTTGATTAAGTTCATCAAGTTCCTCGTTAGAAATGAGTGCAAACATAAGATCAGCAGTAGCAGGGAGCCCAAAACTCTCTGATGTATCTTCCAAACCAACATCTGTAGAGACAAATCCCGACCTTGTGGTTTGCGTAGCAGACATAATCGGTAGATTTGATTCGACTGCCAATCCCCTAAGCTCTTCTGCAATTGCCTTAATATACATATAAGAGTTAACATTTGTTGCTCCCTTAAATCTACTAGATGCACATATATTCAAATAATCTATGAATATAATATCTGGTTTAAATGTTTTCTTAATTGCAAGTTCTTTAAGAAGCCCTCTGAAATGAGAAGAATTAGCAGATGCTGTTGGATACTCTTTAACAATTAACGTACCAGAAGTAGACTTTATAATCTTTGCAATCTTATCATCAAACATCTGTTTTGGTAAATCATGTAAATCTTCCATACTGATGTTCATCAAATTTGCATCAATACGTTCTGCAATACGTTCCTCTGCCATCTCTAATGTGATATAAAGTACATTCTTTCCTTGAGACAAACAGTTAGCCGCCACATGACACATGAACAAAGACTTACCAACACCAGTGCCGGCAAGTGCAATATTCAGTGTCTTGGGGGGCAATCCTCCCTTGGTGATCTTGTTAAAGAACTCCAGATCAAACGGAATCTTCTCTTCTACTGTGTGGTAATAGTCATATCTGGAGTCACTATCCAACAGGTAATCATGGCCAACAGCATTATCGAAACCCACAGCCAAGGCATCTGTGAGAATGCTCGGTATTGCAGATACATCTCTATTCTTATCTTTTCCATCAATGATCTGTATCCCTTCAACAATCGCATTATACACCGCCTTATCTTTACAAAATTGCTCAGTTGTATCCACTAACCAATCAAAATCTACATCCGTAGATTCAAGAGTTTTTATAACTTCAACTACTTTCTTGTAATCACTCTCATTTAAATCTTTTCTACTCTGTACTTCTATTTCCAGTGAGGTTTGCGTGGGTATCTTCTGATACTTTTCAACGAACTTTGTAATCTCTTCAAAAATAGTTTTCTCAGTTCGATCTGAAAAATAGTCTCCTCTCATATGAGGGAGAACCTTACGAGCAAATTCCTCGTTAGAAACGAGTTGGCTTAATGCTGTTCGTTCAATCGTCTGAGACATATTGTAACGTACCTTCGTTCAGTTGTTCATCTAAAATATCCACTAAAATATCTCCAATGAGCTCATGAAAATCTTCTTTAAAATATTCTTTTGGCAATCCATTAGAATCTATCATATCATATTCAAATTTTAAAGGCAAGTCACCTTCGTAATTTTCTTCTGGAGGTTCTGGTATAGTAACCTTGCCGTATTTGTATATTACTCCTTGATAGCGTCCACCATTAATACCAATACATTGCCAATTTTCTTTCTTATCTGTAACAAATGTATATTGATCTTTAATGTCAGACATAATGCAAATAACTTCCTATAATATATTTTGGTCTATCTACAGGTTTTCTTCCAGCATGTAACCAAGGCCAAAATGGTGGAAAAAATAAAACAGAACCTTTTCTACAAGGAATAGCTATATTCTCTCCGTAAGTTCTCATTAAAGTATGTCCTGCTTCATTATCATCAAGATATATAAACATCACCAAAAATCGTTTACAATTTTCAAGACTTGTGACATCTACGTGTTCTGGAAATTCATCCGTTGTGTCTGGTAGATACCGTTTAAATTTTGGTGGTTCAAATCCATATTTCTTTGGCCACTGTTGATTTTCATTTTCTAATATATCGTTTTTATATCTCTCAACATTTTCTGAAAGAACCTTAAACAAAGGATTTACATCTTCAACAAAAGGTTGTTTACCTTCGGCATCATGACCCATCATATGAATAACTGTAAGTGTAGCACCATTTGCATTATCTTGAGTAAAATACATCTCAGGATGTGCTTCAAACTTATCTATAAGATGCGAACATGTATCTGCATCAAACACATCATCATATAAACGTACAAAATTATCCATTAAGAAGACTTCCACACATACTTAGGGTATTCATCCATAGTATCAAAAATATTGGGGTGTTTCATCAATGCTCTACGATAAGGAGTCCACTTTATACCTCTACCCCATCCTACAAATTCCATTATTTCTTTTTTTGTAACAGGGCCTTTTTTAATGAAATCTATAATTTCTTTTAGTTTGTCACTGTCGCCCATTACCTTTTGTCTTGATAATAGATCATTCATATAATCATTCATCTTAACTATTTTGTCTTTATATATTAACGATGAGTTTATACAATCCAGCGCTTTTTCAGCTTCCTCATTACGATATCTTGGGTCATCTAAGTAAACATTCAACATCATAACTGCTTCGTAATCATTATTAAAGAAATCTCCTCTTGGATGCAATTCATGATAGTATGTATCGTTATACATTATATAAGGTACACCATTCATCATACCGTCCGTAGTCGATACACTCCATCCACCATATTTCTGTTTTGGAGAAAATCCAATATAACATTTTTTCAATTCATTATAATACCACTGTTTGTCACCACTATCTGTAACTACATAATCACGATTAGGTTTTTCTAATAGAGGTATCCAGACTTTAAAATCTTGCCTAATTTTCCAAAGTTCATCTGTGACAGCCATGAATTCTTTGAAATGTTTATAGGTATCAGGCCTGTGATTAAATACGATTATCTTTTTTGGATTCTCATTTATTTGTTTTACAACATCCTCACGATTAACTCCCAAATGCTGAACAGTTAAAATATTATCCAACTTTTCTATTATTGAATCATTGAAAGTTTCTTTCGCCTGATTGAGAACCATATTCTTTTGGTGCTGTGTGTTTAGATAACATCTATCGTATTCTAATAGCCCTGTAATATTTTGAAGGAAAGAATGTTTGGGCCATGCGACAACTTCTTTCAAGTCAAACCAGTGAGTATATCCTAGCACAGGAGGCATGTGGTGTGTTACGTTATAAAGTGTATTAGTGAGTTGGTGTGTATGCTCTGGAAGATGAGACATAACAAGGTCAAAGTCCAGACCGTTATGTAGCATCTTTCGTATAACATCAACCCTAAAATTTGACCGCATCGTTGGCGGATACGTTTCAAATTCTGTGTACCACTGTGTTACGTTATTGAAGTCTAGTATTGGCACATGACATGGTAGAATCAAATAAAACCAGAGATCATCCCGAATTTCATTCAGTAATTTAATCTGGTTTCTTATGACTTGAATATAACTATCTTTCTCTAAGTCCTTCTGAAAAGTGATGTTAGGGTACACAAGCACCCTAACAGTTTTCACTTCACGTTTTTCTTCGAGATCAAATAGGTTCATTTAGTTCCATCTGACATAGTAGTTGGCATTTCGTGAAATCTCACTTCAAAACCATCACATAGTAGATCACTAAAAATATTCATCCATTTTGGTTGAATACTAGCTTTCCATTTCTTCTCCTGCTCAAGAGATGGGTGATGAACAACAACCATGATTATCTTCTTACCAGTTGCTTTGTAAGTGGCGTATAATGTTTCAAGAACCCTATCAACTGCTAAGGATGCAGAAGACGTATAGAGCGAACACATATCTGCATTGACAAAAGCAGTAACAGTATCTAAAAGAGTTTGATGGTGTGGTTGTGCATCATACTTTATGAACAACTTGTTAGCATTAGCTAATGCTTTCTCATCAATAACTTGTTTTGCATCCTTTAGAACAGTTTGTATAGTACCTTTACTTAAAGAACCAGTAAAACCATATGCCTTTAACCATTCAACATTGTTGTTAGAGTTATAAGGAACACCACTATTGAAATAATTATCAACAACGTGTTTGATAGCAGTTTTTTTATCAATTGGTTTCTTAATAACATCTGGTCTTGCGTTCAAAAGATTACCAATCGCCTTCAACTCTGCATCAGTGTAATCTTTATGAACTTCATAAGGAACTCTTGCTACAGGGATATCAATGGCGTGTTTAGATTGAGATACACCACGCACAGTATGATTACCATCACCACGCTGGTCTTCACCATTCGATCCTCTTCCCTCGTATACTAAAACAGGAGTACATTTATCGGTGTTTCCAAGAGCATCGTCAACCTTTTCCTTGATTTCTCTTTGTAAAGCTGCGTCATCTTCAAAACGAACTTGTATCCACGGCATTTTCACATGAACATCAATAGGTTCCTTACCCACATTATATACACCTTCTTTAACTTGCTCTACAAAAGCTTTACACTTTACTAAATCAGGTTCAAAATAAGCAGGAAATCCATTTGTTTTATTGTAATATAATGGATTGTTTCTAGCATCATTTTCTGACAGAATTTTATGTTCAAGATTTTTCATCTCAATAAAATGCCCATAAGAAGATACCTCAAAATCTAATAAAGAAGATGAATCAGAAAATACTGAATGAAACTCTTTATTAGTAGAGGAATGAGAATAACCGTCATCAACAGAACCTTTATGTATTCCTACATAAACTTCATCAGTTTGAATATTCTTAAATGTATATAGATATGCCTCATACGATGCTGGAGGCGGAGCAATAGTTGTGTGTCGAATCATAGACTTACCTTTCAATAGCCACAGGGAACGCCTGAGCTTTAAATTAACGAATGATATCGATATCATTCATGATTATTACTTATAATACTATACAGGGTAGGATTTGTCAATCCCCTTTTAAAATTATTTTAAGTTGTATACCAATACCACTGGCCAGCAACTTTTTCGCAATCAATAACTTGATGATTTTGTCTTAGGTCTTGAAAAACCCAACCAATATCACCAAAAGCAACAACAAATTCTTTTGTAAGAATATTCTTTCTTACGGCTTCATCCAAAACACGATTTTTAATTTGAGTTTTAGTAATCTTATTTGAATTCTTGATAACATCAAATACAATTTCTTTTAGTGTAGTTCTCATAACAAATTTACCTTTACCTTATAATGTCAATTTTATTCATAGTATTTTGATTCCAGATTTCAAGTTCCTTACGAATTCTTCCATCTGCAACCACATTGTCATATCGTTTAGTAGCTTTTTTCTTCCACCACAAAATGATATTTTCTAGTTCAAAATTACCATAATTTTCTGCTTTTGTCAAGGTACTTTCTTCTCCTAACAAAACTTTTTTTGTATTAGAAAATCCATACTCACTCATATAGAATCTCTTTTGAGTAGTAATTTCTCCAGCTCTATTCATTCTTTCACAAAATATATTATATGCTTCTTCATTATATTTTTTTATATTAGTTTTGATTATACCCAGAATCTTAGTTTGGTATTTAAGTTTCCTGCTCGATGCGCCTTTGCGAATAAGAGGTTCACCCCCATTCTTATCTTCAAACCAATCTCTAAGTTCTGGATATATTTCTTCTCCCAATGTCAATAAAAACTTGGATTGAGTATCCCCTCTGTAACGTAGGTATGGGCGCATCCCATCATACATGGAAGCACCCTTAATGGAGCCGTAAAGAGAAGTCGTTTCGAAAAGGCAAAACTCTGTATCATACTTCTTATTCAACAGTCTTCGTATATCAGAAGAACAACAAATTGCAGCAAGTAATTTACCACCAAGATAATTAAAACCAAATGGTTGCACCGGCACGACATTAAACCCCATTATAGCTCGTTTGTTAAATATTTCTAAGTCTGGAACACCACCAAGATAATCATTGCGTGGTTTAGAATTAATCAATGGAGAACCAAGTCGAATAAATCCCACTATCTTATCTGTATTGGTTTCTTTAACAATATACTTAACAGTCTTGCCTGGATTTTCATCTGGACTAAATGATGCTGTCATTTCTAAAAGTGTATCAAATGTTTTGGTTTGCATCTTCACAATAGAAAAGTTCATATCCTCTGGATGCATATCAAACTCTTGAAACAAATCATCTTCAAGACCAAAGCCTGGAAGCGGAGCTGGAATATTCTTTACACGTTCAATTTTTCTTGCACGAAAATAATCATCAATACGATTGAAATCTTTAAAGTATGTCAATAATTTATGAGCAACATCAAATGTATCTTGTCTTTCTAGTTCCATGTAATACCTATAATATTGGAGCGGGCAGAGGGAATCGAACCCACATCATCAGATTGGAAATCTGAGGTAATACCACTATACGATGCCCGCATCAAAAGAAGCCTTCCAAAGTACCTTGTACACCATAACTGTCGTCAATTTTCCATTGTATTTTGTTGCAGATAAATCGAATCGGTTCAACAAATGCCTTGCTGAATTGTATATCATAGTCTATTAAAGCACTAATGTCAAGTTCCTTTGGCATAAAAGTTACAAACGAAAAAGCTGTACTTTGATAGATATTTGGTTGTCGTAGATGAAGAAAACGGATCTTATCACCTTCCTGTATATTGGGATACTTATTCGTCAATTTGTTTTTTTCTATCAGATAATTATATAATATAGCTCCCTTAACATGGATCGGAGCTCCCTTCCTAAAGAGAGATGCATCATCTTTATATCGAGTAACGCCATTACAACTTCTGGGATAAGCAATATCTTCTGGGGGCAGCTCCATAAAATCTTTTCTAAAATCCTGTATAAAAGAATTTAGTTCCTTGTCATCACCATTCATAATAATATCTAATGCTTCTTTAATTTTCTCCCGACAAGGAGCTGGAGTGGAAGACTTGACTGCTTCAATGCCCATAATCTTCAATTTAGGTTTAGCATAACGAACCCCTTCACTATCGTGGACATTTAGAATGTATCGTTTCTTTGCAGTCCAAATACCTTTATCAGCAATTACCTCACGGGACATTATCATTTTTTGTTCGTAAGCGCCAACCACGTTAGCAAGTTCTGTATAACTTTTATTAATAAATGGTTCAAGCTTATCTTTTGCCACCTTATCCAAGAACGAGACAATCTTAGTAGCTTCCGTTCCCTCATCGAAAATTTTACTAACAAAAGAATCAAAAGTGATGTAAACCGAATCTGTATCTGAGGCGATGACATAATCCTCTTCATCAGTTTCAAGAATTTTGTTAAGATAAGCGTTAAGCCTTTTTTCGATCCAACGTATAGACAACTGACCGCTCGTTGTAATTGCTGTAGCAACCAACAAATCGAAATAGCGAAACCAATTATTCCCAATAGCACCATACGCACTATTAAGGGATATCTTCTTTGCCATCTGAATGTTGTTATACTTTGATATATCCTTGAGAAGACTTTCTTCCCTAGTATCTTCATATCTCTGTTGAGTTTCCAAAAGAAGTTTTTTATACGTAACACGATCATTGTACATCTTCTCCATGATCTCAGGTAAAAACCCTTTTATATCTTTTCTAAAAAATGCACCATTTGGCGTCATGCAATATTTGGTTTCATTCTTTGCAGTACCAGATAATATTTTATCTACGAGGCCTTCCTCTAATTTAGCACCACTATTAACTAATGTCTCTGGCGAAATATTATACTGCATAATCAAGTGAGGATAAAGAGAGTTTAAATCAAATGACATAACCCACTTATGCATCCCAACTTGAGGATCTTTTACATATGCCCCCTCATACTGTTCCACCTTATCATGAGATACCTTTTGTGGTATTACAACATTTTTCTCTCGTAAATGGTTGTAAATCAAAACATCCCAATAACGAACCGAACCAAGAACATCAACAAAATTTACTTTAGCATCATAAGCCATAGTTAAACACAATTCAATCAATTTCATCTTGTCTTCTAATTTGTCAACAAGTTCAACATCACCAATATTGTATTCAATGAAAGATTGGAAATCTTTTGTATACCACTCTCTAAATGTATCAAAAGGATTCCCTGCTTTCCGTTCTCCCAATTCAACTTTTGCAATATGATCTAATCGATAAGACTCTTGTGCTGTATATGTAAATTTACGATAAAGGTCAAAATAATCTAATGCAGCCACACCCTGTATGTTATATGTTTGATGTCTACGGCCCATTTGATAAACTTCTCTATCTTGAACTCCACCCCACGGAGAAAGACGTTTTAGTTCATCTTCACCAAATAATTTCTTAATACGATTACACAAATAAGGAATATCAAAAAATTCTGTGTTCCAACCAGTAACAACGTCTGGTTGATGTTTCTCCCAAAAGACTAAGAACTCTTTAAGCAAATGTGTCTCACTCTCACACTCAATATAAGTAACATCTTCACGTTCAGTTTTAAACTTACCAATACCCCAGACCACAATCTTTTTATTCTGATGATTTTTAACCGTAATTGACAACATCTCTTCTTCAGCAAAAAATACAGAAGGAAATCCGTTCTCACATTGAACCTCAATGTCAACAGTAACAATTAAAATTTTATCTAAATCCCAGTTAACAGTATTCCAAGTATCAGCAATATATGCATAAGGATATTGAGTATTGCCATACACAAGTCCGGGCTGATCTTTTCTGTCGGCAACCCACTCTTTTGCCTCTTTCATAGTATCAAATACATGAGGTAAAACGTGATTACCTTCTAAAGTTTTATAACCTGTTTCTTTATTAACAGGGGAATATAATGTAGGAGAATATTTTACTCTAGAATTTTGACGTTGGCCATTTTTGACTTCACGGACAAGCAGAAAATTGCCCCATTGGAGGACATTTGTATAGAAATTCATATTTCGACTATACCACTCTTAATATTATTTGTCAAGTTTCTCTGTTAAAATAAATTTTCTTGATGGGTTAACGGCAAGATTTGTTTTTTTCATAAAATCTCTATTCATCAATATTGGAGTTTTTCCTCCCCTATTATCTAAAGTAAATAGTATATTTTTATATAAAATATTTTGAAATGTTAAATCTAATTGTATTACTGGCCGATTTTCTTCTCTATTACGAAAACCACCCAATTTAATATTTTTTGTTTTTATTAAAGATGATGTTATTTTTTTTCCATTTAATTCCCAATGAATTTTTTTACCATCAATTTTATACGTATCAGCATGAATAACAGAAGTTTCAGAACTATTTCCAGTATCCATTTTAGCTATAAGTTTACCAAAAATATTATGTTCAAAAGTTTCCCATACACCACAAAGAGTTGGGTTCTTCCACCAATTAGATTTATCTTTATATAATGTAAGAAGTTCCTTAATTATATTAATCTTTGTTGCTTCAATAAATCCTTTAGTACCTGGCGAACTATTAATTTCTAAAATAAAAGGCTCTCCCTTATCTCGATTCTTTGCTGGAATAAAATCAACACCAACCCATGAACCATTAACTATTTTAGCAGCCCGAATACATGATTCTTTTTCAATTTCCGTTAATTTAAAACTGGTAACATTACTTCCTCTAGAATAATTAGAACGAAAATCTCCCTCGATAACATTTCTTTTCATAGCACCAATAACTTCATCATTCAAAACCATAACTCGTACATCAAAATCCGTTTTAATATAAGTTTGTAATATTAAAGATACATCTTCATCTAACTTATAAAGTAATTGTACCATACTTTCTAAACTTCTTTCTGATTCAACAAAAAGAACGCCGATACCTTTTGTTCCAGAAGTTGTTTTCAATATCACAGGGTAGGTTGTATCTAATTTTTCAAAAGCAAGTTTAGATGAATGTGCATTTGGAATTAAAACTGTAGAAGGAGAAACAAGGTTGGCCTCTGCTAAACGTAAACCAGTACGATACTTATCAGAACATACTTCTACACATTCTCTTGTATTAATACAAGTAATTGCAGCTTTCTCTAATTGAGAAAGTAAATCTTTCCAAATATCTTTACTATTAACACCGCCCCTAACTATAACTATGGTATCTTCAGAAGATATAGAAAATCCAATTTCATCATCTTCATTATGAATTTTACGGCCCAGTTTTTCGTCAATTGAAATATAAGCACCATCCAGAAATACTATATAAGTATCTAAACCTAAAGCTTTAGCTTCTTTTTCAATTGTATCAGAAGTCTTAAAAATTTTAACCTTTTCGCTAACTTCGGGTTTTCTTGTTAAAACTACAAGCCTATATTTAATGTCAGTTTCTTCTGTGATAAAAGATTTAAACTTTTCCATTACCATGCCTTACATGACCAATATCTTGCCTTCCACTTGGGGCCGGGATTTTCGCAATTATGTCTTGCACGAAAGCTACGTCTACGAGCAGGGTCATCTACTTTAATTTCCATATCGGGATCGCCAAACTCAACTTTCACCACATTACCTTCAGCATTTTTCACATATACTTTTGATTTTTTAACATCACCTTTAGTTGGTTTATTCAAAGTAACTTTTCTACCTTGATACTCTGACTTTTCCTCAATTTCACCCCATTCATTTAATAGAAAAGATTTAAATGTTTTCATTAGGTTTCCTTCTTTTTACCAATGTTATATTTAGTTTCTAATGTCCACTCATCTTTTTCACGATATGATAGCACCTTGATTTGACTCAATGGAGCTACATTTTCTGTATTACCAAGAACATCAACCAGACCCCACTCTTTTAATAAATTCGCAACTGTATTTCTGCGAGCAATGTCATTTTCAGACAAATTGGTTTCTTTGCCATCAAGAGCAAATAGTTCTTTAAAATGTACAATATAATATCTGCCCTGTTTATGTAATATATGACAGGATTGATAAAGTTTTCTTTCTTTTCTGGAAGCAACACCAATACGAGATAGAGTCTCTCGCACCTTTAAAAAATCATCGGGCTCTTTCAGCCCAATTTCAAGCATCTGCTCCTGCGTCCAATTAATGTTTACCATCTCTTCCACCTTTATTTAATTTTTCTTGTATGGCGGAAATCTGTTCATCGTTCAATATATCAAGAGCGGCCTTCGCCTTTTCGTTGTTATATCCATAATACTCTTTAACATACTCTAAACTTTTTAATTTCTTCGCCTTCATCCAAGGAGCATATCTATTCCTTGGTCTAAGACTATTTATCAAAAAGTCAAATTGGAGTTTCTTGTCAAGGTGATGTAATTGGTTAATTTCATTAACCAGCATAACTGTATCAGAAAAAGGAGCTATACACTTGTTAATGATATATGATGGATACTTTTTAACCCATTCCTCATCTTCTGAATCCAAAAGAGGTTCTTTTGTTTGATTGATTGCCTTGAGATAGTCTTTTAGTTCATAAGTCATAGGCTTCTTCCATTGTCATCATTCTTGATCGGCCTATTTCTTCTGCATTTGCTCGTTCGATCAATAATAAATCTTCTTTTGTTTTTCCACTAGACATCAAAGTTATTGTAAAAGCTCTCGGACTTTGACAAGTACAAAACAAGTCCACTAGACGTTCAGCTTCGGTGCCTATTATTTCACGTACTTGCTCTCTAGTGATATTTAAATTTGGTTGAAAATATTCTGTTCCATATACAGAATGATATAAACCAGCATCCTGTATATACTCTTCAGCACCCCATTGTTTTAAAAGATCATGAGTACCTATTAGGTGATGTAACAGCGTATCAGCTCCATGAAGACATTCCTCACAGCCCAACTGTTTTAAAAAATCAATTTTTGTAATAGTCGAGTCGATCAACACCACCTGACTCCAAATTGCATTTAAAAACTATACAAGTTCTTAACTCATAACACTGTCTAGAAACTGGCTGTGCTTGATGCCACAAATCAGCGTCAAATACTACTAATCTATTTCCTACATATTCAACAAGAGTACCATCTACCACAGTTCCACCTCCCCAATCCTCTTGCCAATCACATCGAGGATAATAGATCATAGTAAAATCACCATCGTCTTGATGCATATGAGGTTCTATACCATGAGTATGGGCATTCATATATATACGAACAAAATAATCTAGGACATATTTCTCCTTAAAATTATATTTTATTTTTGCAGTATCCCAAATAGGAAGTACCCACTCATATCCACTGTCAACAACTTCCTTTGGATTATGGCCACAAAAAATATGCCAATGTTTATTGACAGCTCCCTTTTTAGAAAAATAATCATATTTCCAAGAAAGGTCTTGCATCTGTAAATGAACAAATTCTACAACATGTTCCTCTAGAACATTATCATAAACATCAATCGTCATTTAAACTTAGCCCTGGCCATAATCTCTGTGAGACATGCCAACATATTGATTTCCTGATCTGCGACAAATGCTGCTTTATATTGATACTCGCCGAGTATAACCACAATATGAGGAATACCGCTGCCTTCCACATTATCATACAGGCTGTCATAAATCCTACGAAAAAGCCTAACAGGATCGTTGTCAAGATTGTTAACAACCCATTTACGGACATTTGTAAACTCCTTATGTTTCATTGATTGCATCAATTCTTTTATATTTACCTCTGCAATATCAACAAGGATTCCAGCATCAATTGTACCAGAAACGGAATACCGCTGAAGTTCATTAAGCACTCTCCTCCAATCTGGAAAATGTTTGTTTATAACTTCAGCTACAACTCTATTATCATATTTAATTCCTTGCTCTTTAAGAATATGAACAACTCTTTGAAAAAATTCAGAAGCAAGTTTTGGTTTTTCTGAATTAGGAATCATAAATTCTACCACACTACAACGAGAGTGTAGAGGTTCTATCAATCGATTCTTATAATTACATGTAAGAATGAAACCACAGTTTTCATGAAACTCTTCTATAAAACCACGTAGAGCTGGTTGTGTAGATTGAGGATTTAAATAATCTGCTTCATCCAGAATAAGATATTTACGGCCACCATGCAAAGACACAGTAGATGCAAAGTTTTTTATCTTGGTTCGTAAAACATCGATGCCAGATTCTTCTGATCCATTGATCATCATATGAGTTGCGTTCAACTCATCTAACATAGCTTTTGCTATGGTTGTCTTACCGACACCAGCGCCACCAGATAAAATTAAATTTGGAACCTGGCCGTCTTTAACAAATTCAGAAAAAGTAGTTTTTAGATTTTTAGGAAGTACACAAGACTCTACATTCTTGGGACGATATTCCTCTACCCACAAAAAAGTTTCCATTATATAAATTCCTAAGCATCATATGAAGACTCTGGTTCCAGAGCAATAAAATATGAAATATCAACATTAGTATTCTTCAAAAAACTAATCTTTGCAGAAGAAACCTCAACATCATATGTGCCAGGCAACAGTTTTAAATTTTCCACTTTATACCAAAACTTATAAGGAACATTCTTATCAGGGTCTTCAGAATTAACATCAACCTGTACAGCATAATCATTTGCAGTTGTGTTCTTCTTATCAGTAACTTTAATTACTGCTGTACCCAAATCCATTCCTTCGAGAACCATATCTGGGGCTCCGATAACAGCAGCAGCCTTCTGCACATCTGATAACAACTCACTTTCTAAAGTAAAAGTAATTTCACATTCAGGCATAGTAACTTCTTTTTGGGGAGTTGTTACCACTGATGGATCAGAATACCAATATTTAAGAGCTGTTCCAGATGAACCTTCTTCTATCATTACAACAAAATCTTCTCTGAAATCCAAATCAGGTTTTTCAAAAAGTGATAATGCAGATAAAAATTCATTCAAATCATAAATTGCAAATTCTCTTGGAAAAGTTTCCTCTACCGTGGCCTTTGAAATTATGTTTTTCATTGCTGACATCGTAGATATCTTATTGCCAGCTTTAATCACAAGGTTCTGGTTAATTGTAGAAAAATTCTTCAATACCGTCACCGTTCCATTACTAAGCTTCATTCACTATTCTCCATATCGTTTACATGTAAGGCAATGATACCATAATGTAATACTTTTAACAAGTCACTTCTGTCCTTGCCATTCTTTTTTCCATATCGTTGTGCATATTTCAAAATGTTTCCGATACAGAAACCTTCACCATGACCGCCATCTATAATAAACTCTGTGGCCTGATATTTGTTTTTACTATAATGTTCATCATAGGTAGAATCAATATAGTGATGCAACTCAGTTAGAGCTGCATCTTCATCATATCTGTACTCAATTTTTGCGATAGTGATCTCCAGTAATTTTCTGAGCTGGAGTGACATTAAGATTAGCAGAAAAAGTTCTACGTTCACCCTCACCAAAGAAAGGCATTACACCATGACGTAACCAAGCAGGAAACATGATTAAGGTTCCTACTTCTGGTTTAATATATTCCTCTGTAATCGGTCTAAGAATATTAATATCCCTCATACCATTTACACCCCAAACCAAATAAGTAAAACCATCAACTGCTCCAGAAGAATGATTCAATCCTTCAAATTCTTCAGAAGGATTTTCAAGTTTTTCAATTTGTGGGGGAACTTTAAGATATAGAATACAAGATAAGCCCATTTGTGTACGTGTACCATGATCATGTATTGGATTATAATCACCTTCATAACTATGAATAGTCCACATAGATTGGATATCAGTTTCACATTCGATATCACCAATGGTGTATTTCATGTATTCTTTACCAAGTCGTAAGAGAACACTAGCAAACTGTTCACCGACATCATCATCTTCATGGGGAAATGTTATTTGTGCTGACCGTTCATTTTGTCGGATTTGGCCCACTAGTCCACCACTATGATCCTTACCTACTGCTCCGAAAATTGGATCATCAGCTGCAGCAGGAATAAGAGTATCATCAATATGCTGATTTATTTCATTTATAATATCTGCATTAAATTCAACCCTCATAACATTTACAGCAAGTTTAGGCCTGATACTAACTTTCATACCACTAGGATTACTACCGCCTGGTGCTTCATCTGTAGGTGTTTGAAAACCAGACCTATATGGATCTTTTTCTGCCGGCTCTTTTATTTCAACTGGGGCATCAGGATCTCTTTGTCTTTTCTTAAAAATCTCTCTCTGTCGATTCTGAGCATTAACTGCTTGTTTACGAGTCAAGTCTTGCTTAAATTCTTGATCAGTTTTATTGTTTTGGTGATCTAGATCAGTTTTATTAATGTTAGATCCAACATTTTTTTCTTCTCTATTAATCGGGTTTCCTTGGACATCTACTTCTTGAGCTACAGAACCATCTGCCAAACCGCCGGGCGGTAAATCAAATATTCGAACCATCATATCTCCTCAAAAAAGTCAATAAAATCAATGACTTAGCGTGATAGTAAAATTGGTATTTTTTACATAATAAAGGAATAGGGAGTTAAAGTCAACTCCCTTTTCCAAATAATTCGAGAAGATTATTTCACCTCGATAAGGCGTGGCTTCTTCTCTTCTGGAACAATTCGCTCAAGATCAATCGTGAGCATACCGTTCTCAAGTTTCGCACTATTCACTACTAAATCATCTGCAAGAGTAAACTTGCGTTCAAATTTACGATACGAAATTCCACGATGATATGTAAACTCATCTTCGGGTTCATCTTTTTTATCAGATCGAACCGATAGAGTACCATCGGCTATTTCCACCTCAATATCGTTCTTACTGAAACCAGCAAGAGCCATTTGAATTGTATAATTATAGTCACCTACTTTCTGTATGTTGTATGGTGGAAACCCTGTAGACGTTACATTGTTATCAACGTAACGGCTGAGGTGATCAAAGATACGATCATATCCTACAGCATAGGGCGTTAATTTGTTGAAATTGTCGTTGAATAGACTCAGTGCATTGCTTGTAACCATTTTAAATCTCCTTTACTAAGCAAGATTGCGTATGCATCCCATTATGGCGATGCGTTCAGTGACAGTCTTTTTATTCAATTCACGGTTAAAAACTGCCAGAAACTCCGTATCTCTCTCTATTTATATACTAAGTATAAAGGTTCCTCAACAAAAAGTCAAGGAACCTTTAAATTTTTCTTAGAAGGCATCTCCTTCTTCTTTTATTTCTGATTCTTCTTCACCAGAAACATTTACACCAGCATCAATCTTAGTGTAGAGATCCATGAAAGAAGCTTTTGTATCATCATCAAATCGAGCAACACAAAGTTCAAGAGACTTCATCTTATCACCAAAGATAGCAAATGCTTTTACAATGTGATCGAGCCGGCGAGTAGAAATAACTTCATCAACTCCACCATCGTAAAAAGTTTTACGAATGACATCAGCCCAAGTGATTAGATTATCAGCAAAGCCTTCATCAACCTTATTGTACTTTTTCATGGAACCAAGAACAATTTTTTTCTCAGTTGCCGCAGTAGCATAAGGCTGTTCGATTGTAATCGCAAACCGTTCTAGGAAAGCTTCATTGAGAATGTTAGTTCCGATAAAGCGACCATCTTCTGATCCTTTACCTTTAGTATTGGCAGTAGCCATTACATTGAAACCTTCTTTCGCAGTAATCCACTTATTGATCTTTTTAAGGAAAACACCTTTTCCTTCAAGAACAGGCTGTAGAGCAAGCAACTTGTTAGAACCAAGATCACACTCATCAAGGAGCAACGTGCATCCACGTTCCATTGCCTCAATTACAGGGCCGGGAACAAACTTGGTTTCACCATTAACTAACCGAAAACCACCAAGAAGGTCATCCTCATCAGTTTCGATAGTGATGTTAACCCGAATAAGTTCCTTATGCAATTTGGCATGAACCTGTTCGACCATCAAGGTTTTACCGTTACCAGATAAACCAGTAACAAAGATAGGATAGAACAAACCAGATTTTACAATCTTCTCAATCGTACCAAAATTGCCCCAAGCAACAAATCCTTCGAAAAGAGCCGGAACCAAATTCTGTTTTTCCATATTGGTAGCAACCAAATTCACAGCAGAAACTTCCTCAGAAGTTTCGGTAGTAGTAGGAGCAGGAGCTCCATAATCTTCCTCATTAGGAAGTTTGAACTGATTATAACCAACCTTACAAGCTTTCTGAAACCAATATGGTTCTGGAATACCAACCGAGAAAGCAGCTTCTTTAAGCTCTGTCTTTGTGATAACTGCACCAGCACCATACATTTCGGAGGCGGTATCAACAAACAATTTCTTACGAGGGGATAGATACATATTCAAATTTCCTTTTTTCATCATATTTACAAGCTAACACATAGAACAACATTTGTCAATAGGGCAATATCACTTTTTATCTAACTGTGATATTTTTATCACGCTACCAACTTTACGAATTTATTCAACAACTGACGGCTCTCAATTCTACCCTTCATGGATTTACCGAAGGCCGACTTGAGTTTTGCTTTTGAAGCTCCAACTAGTTCATCACTCAGACCTTCGTTTTCAACTGCAAGAGCATTTCCACCAGGCAGAACATAATACTCATCATATCCCAACTGAGTAATTGCAATGTATTTGTTCTTATTGGCAAATTTAATCAAATCCATAACTTTACTACGATCTGATTCAGGCAGAAGATAGTAAAGAGTCCGTTTATCAATTCGACCAGAACGACCAGAACCAGCAATAAAGAAACCAATTACGTTCATATCATAAACTCGATTTTTGAGAATTTTGATAAGAGTGTTAGTAACTGAATTAGAATTTGGAACTTCATAAGTCTTATTAATAACAGGGTCAGTAATAATAACTTTGTTATCCCTCTGCCATGTATGCCATCCACCAAAAGCACCACTGTCAAGTGTTTCACGATGTTCTTCGGTTTCGGTATTGTACTTATACTCAAATACACCCTGCATACGATTTGAGCAACCATCAGTCAAGAAAACCGTATTAACTTTCTGTACACCAGTGTCAGCCTTAAACTTAGGAACAATTTCCATCATTGCGACAATCGCATCATTCAAGGGAGTTCCACCCAACTGTAAATTTTTCGGAGGAGTGTAAGGATATCCATGAATGCTCCAATCCCGATATCCAACATGCCGTAAAGCATACATCCAAAGAACATGCATCATGGACATTTCTTCAGCAGTAGTCATATTACTGGTAAAGAAATTTAAGAGATGAAACTTATTTAAAGCCAAATCACCAGCTTTAAATTTATTAACAGGTTCCATTTCAGAACGTATTTTTCCATCACGATTATAATGATCAGAAAAAGCAAAAACTTCAAAAGGAATCTTTGTCCGGCGGCAAAACCAAATCAAGTTATACAACTGAGATAAAGTACCTTTAAGATTATCACACATGGAACCAGACCAATCTAAAACCATAATCAAACCATGATTAGTAGCGCCCGGCAAAGTAGTAACCTTCTTAAAAAGGTCTTCATTGTATTTGTAAGTATGTAACTTACTCATATCCAAAGAACCAGTTTTTGAAGTAGCCGCACGAGCATACGCATCGGCAGTTTTTTTCATTTCAAATTCTTTGACCATGTAAGCAACAGTCTTTTTGGAATCGTTCTTGAGAGTTTCTAAATCCGCAAGACAGCTATCGAAATAAGAAGCGCTTTCACTTTTTCTTGCTTCTTCATAATAAGGAACAAACTCAGCCAAAAGTTTTCCATGTCCAACAAGAATATCTTTCAAATCAACTTTAGGAATTCTTGCATATGTCCGATCTTCAGCAGCTTTATCCCGAAGCTCATCCATCGCTTTACCAAAAGCAGAGTCGGTAGATGCTTTAGGAGCAGAAGCTCCACCAGAACTGTTTTTACCGCCCTCAGCAGTATCTACATCGGCATCAGCATCGTTGGTATCAGTATCATCGGTACTGCTGTCATCAGTGTCAGTACCACCCACACCAGAGTTAGTTTCATCAGAATCTTCATCTACTTCTTCACCTTTACCAGAACTGGAACCTTCACCATCTTCGGCATCATCATTGTCATCACTGTTACCAGCATCAGACTTGTTACCAGAGTTATCATCATCACCTTTATTTTCTCCATCAGAATTACCAGATTCCATAGGCTTACCGTTAGGGTCAGCCATACCCATTTCAGATTCTTCACCAGAATTGTGATTATCTGTATCAGATTCTTTTTCTTTCATCCAAGCATAAAGTTCTTCTGCAAGATCAAGGACATCATCGGGAGTCTTGGTATTTGCAGTTTTTTCTACCCAAACTTTTTCTTCTTCAGTAAAAGAAATTGTAGAATCAGCAGACTTGAAAAACACATTAATTCGATCAATCAAATTGAAATTTTCGATACCTTTTTTCTCAGTACCAAAGAAATCTTTTTTAAGAAGATCAACATATCCACGATTGAAAACACCAATGGCGCCAGGATACTTACCTTTAACCATTTTCTCAATCCGAGCATCCTCAAGGATGTTCACAAAAGAGTGATTGATTTTTCTAGTTGCAGCTTTCTCAAGCATATCAAGTGGAGTCCAAAGAGCATGACCAATCTCATGGCAAACCATAAGATCATAAATGTCATTAGTCATTTCCTCATCTTTCCAGATGGGAAGTCCTAATTCTCTTTTCTTGGAATCAAAGTATGCCGTTTCCATCTGTTTATGGACAACGAAGACATCTTCTTCAGCGAGTAGTTTTGCAAGTGTCGATTTATTTTTTATCATATTCTTAAGCTACACTATCTATACACTTTTGTCAATAGGAAAATAGGGTATTTTGAACAAATATGACCGATTTTGTCACTTTTAATTAAAAGTGTGACATTTTTGCAACAGTACTATCATTTTTGGGGGTGGGGATACCGAAAAGCTCACAGTATTCTTCTACTAACGTATTTTTCATGAATTCACCAAACACATGGCTTATTTCTTTTTCATAGGGAGTCCATTGATCAAATGGATCTATTGGAGCATCAAGATCAATAATCGATAACTTATGAATTACGCTTCCTCGAATTGCACGATGGGCCGCATCACTACTTTTAGCTGTATGAATTTTATCGTTGCCGGGAATTATAATAGTAGGAACTTCAATAGATTGCAATTCTTCTTCAGTAACATCCGTAACAGGTAAATGAACATTCCTTAACATTAGATCACGTAATTTAGACATTGTACTAATAAAATATTCGGCCGGCGTGTTCATTAATATTTCCAAATTTGCTGGATTTGATTCTATTTTCTCTAGAAACCTACCATCTCCGGCAGTTTTACATAACGCCTCCATACCGCCTTCTTCAACAATAGGAATAAATTGGCCATAATAAAATTCAGATAATTTCTTGGTAGCAAGTTCTCCACCACTAAGTCGCATCAATAAAAGTCCACGAACATCTTTAGGATATCGAAGATAAAATTCTATTGCTGTTCTAGCTCCAGAAGAGGAACCACCAACAAAAGTTGGAAACGCATTAAGCTCAGACAAAAGTTCTCTTAAATCATCAGCCCAAACCTCGACTTCTCTTTTTTCAGCATTAATAGATATACTAGAAGCACCAGTATTACGTCTGTCATGTAATAGAACACGAAAACCATATGATGCTATTTTTTCAGAGAGAGGAACAATTTCCTGATATGCACGCCTACCACCAGATATCAATGCAACCCACGGCCCGTGGTTGCCAATTATTTCATAATTAATATCAATGCCGGATATTGTTTGCTGCATGTTGAGCTAATTTTCTTAACTGTTTCTTTCTTCTCTTATGGGCCATATCAAGTTTTAATTTACTAACTCTTTCAGTAAAATTAGTCCCTTCCATATGGTCATATTCATGTTGGAAAACTCTCGATTCTAAACCAGATAATGCATATTCGCCTTTTGTACCTTTAGAATCTTCCCATTCTGCTTTAATCGAAGTTGGTCTATTAACTTTCAACCACAAGCCTGGATATGTCAAACAACCCTCATCCATCAAAATTTTTTCTTCTGAATACTCTAAAATTTGTGGATTAAAGCATGCCATAATCTTATTTTCTTTAACATTAGAATACATTACAAACACACGTTCTACCACACCGCATTGATTTGCTGACAAACCAATACCTTTATGTTCTCTCATAGTTTCAACTAAATTTTCTACTAACTCCATTCTATCCAAACCTTCACTAAGGCCAGAAAGTTTGACCTTTAATATAGGCGCATCGTTTGTTAGTAAATTATATATAGACATTAGAGGCTTCTCCCAAAAAACTCTGTAGTTTGGGATGATTTTTTATCAAATAAGTGCCAAGCACAATTATCTTTTCCCGTCATATTTCCAAACCATTTGATTCTACCCACACTGACTATTTTATGTAAGTATTTTATATAGGGTACACTCTGTTTGGTATGTACCCAATCAGCATCAAATAATAACCATGTAGGCCTTTGTAGAGAAAAATGTTCAATTAAGGGATGTAAAATTTTTCTATCCCATGGCGGATTTGTAATTATATATTCCGCTTCCTCTACTTCAACTTCTTTAAAATCTTTTTCTATAATACTATCTCCTTTGGGAAAAATATCACTTGCCCACATACAAACTCCACCAAAATACTCAAGATGGCGACATAATTGACCATCTCCAGCACAAGGTTCTGCAAAAGTAAATTCGCCCTTAAATTGTTCAGCCAATGGTACTACTGCTTGAAAGGGTGTAGGATAAAAATCTCTAGGCTTTCTTACAAAATCAGATCGTTTTCCCATTACTCCACCACATGACTAAAATTTTTCACCTTTTCAAATTTAATTGTACTCTTAAATTTATCAACTAAAACATCCTGTTTATGACTAATCACAAATACATTTTCATTGCCTAGGGTATTTAGAATTTTCAAAAACTCATCTGTACCTCCAGAATCTAAAGAACTATCAAAAATCTCATCCAACATCAATACATTTGTGTTAGTACTATTTTTCATCTTAGCTATAGCTCTCCATGTAAAAAGAAGAGCCAAGTCTATTCGCATTTTCTCACCTTCACTAAATGAATCATAAGTAAACTCATCTCTATATCTGGATTTAATAGTTTCATTGAAATTTTCATCCAAAGTAAAACTTACATAAAATTCCATTGCTGACAAGTATGTATTAATCAACTTATTCATAATAGGAAGATATTGTTTTATAATCTTTGTTTTGATACCAGTATCTTGGAGCATACTTCTTACAGCTTCACAATATACTACTTCCTCTTTTAACTGATCTTTCTGATCTGTTACACCAGCTATTTGTTTTTTTAATTCTTCCAATTTATCAAAATCTGCTGTCACCACATCACTTGAAAGTAACTCTTCAATTTCAGCCCGTAATGTAGCATTAAACTTTTCAAGTTGGGTAACAGAACTATTTTCTGTAGCCACATAAACTTCATTCTCTCGTATTCTATCTGCTATTTTACCAATCTCTCCTTGACGAAGAATGGATACCTTTAATGCCTGTTCAAGTTCTACTAAGGCCTCTGTAAATTTGTTTACATCTTTCTGTTTTTTCGTAATCATAGTTTTTTTAAATTTTTTATTGATTTGTTGTTCACAAGTAGGACAATCATCATTCTTATTAAAAAACTTAACCATTCGAGAATTTCTCTTTTTCTTCTCTGATAAAGTACTTCTTATATCTTGTAGTTTGGCATAATCGGCATTTACTTTAGTAGTGTCTTTTATGGTAAGTAAAAGTTCCTCATTATTTTTTATATGAAAGTCTATATCTGATTTCTTCTTAAATACTACTTCTTCATTGCCTGAAATAAGAACATTTTTTTCTTCAATTACCTTATCTTTATTTTGTTTTACTTCATCTATATATTTTTCTTGTAAGGAAATTTTCTCAGAAGTTAAGTCATATTGATATTCTGCTTCTCTAGTCTCTTCAGCGATAGTTCTCAATTTCTGTTTTAGTAACATATTCATCAATGAGAAAATCTGAATGTCCAAAATTTCTTCGACAACCTCTCTACGATGCCGAGCTTTTAATTGCATAAATGGCACAAAGGTAGAAGACCCAAGAATCACCACTTGAGTAAAGCTTCTCCAATTTAATTTTAGGATTTGTTGTTCAAGATATTTTTGATAATCTCTCTGATTTGCATCCTGATTATACATCTTACCATTAATGTATATTTCAAAAATGTTTGGCTTAATACCACGTACTACTTTGATTTTTTTGGTTCCAATTTCAAAATCTACTTCTACTACACAATTAACATTGTTAACTGAATTTACAAGTTGTGGTTTATTAATACTACGAAACGGTTTACCAAATAAACCAAAACAAAGAGCATCTAGAACAGTAGATTTGCCAGCCCCATTTTCTCCAATAATAAGAGTTGTGGGATTTCTATCTAATTGAATCTCTATAAAATTATTGCCTGTGGAAAGAAAATTCCGCCATCTTACATATCTAAAAATTATCAAAGTTCTAAATCCTGTGCCTCATTATACAAGGTCTTCATAGTATTCTTGAGTCTGTCTTTGTCAAGAGTTACATCAAGTTCATCTATATACTTATCAAGAAGAGTCAAAGTGTCCTCTGTATTTTCTACAATGTCATCGGATACATTACTAGCATCTAATTCTGAAAAATCTTCAATTATCTTAACATCATGGGCATCAGCTCGTAAAAGCCTATCGGTAAATTTATCAAATTCATAAAGATCCTTTTTATTTACAACGATAACTTTAACATACTGTTCTTTATATTCTTCAACACTATGTTTACTATAATCATTTTGCGTATCATCATAATAAATCTTTTTAAAGATATGATATGGATTAACTATTCTTTCTAGTTCTCTGGTTTCTGTATCAAAAATATGAAACCCCTTTGGATCATCCCAATCATTCCACATTATTTCATATGGTGTACCCAAATAAAAGATTTGGCCATCGTCAGATTTATGATGATAATGACCACTAAAAACAGTATCGAATCTGCGAAATACCTCTTTGTCATAAGAGCCCTGGGCAATCTGTCCTCTATGCATTTCAAAACCATTAATTTCCAAATGGCCCATGAGAATATCCGTTTTAGCCGTATTAAGCATTTTTAGAGATTGGGAGTAATTGGTAGAATTTATCCATGGCATAAACAAAATAGGAAGTCCATCAAATTCTACAATCTTTGGATCTTTATATATTTTAACCTTAGCTAATTTAACTAATTCAGTTAAAGAATTTACATCACTTGTATTTTTATAATAGGTATCATGATTACCAACAAGCATATGTAAATTCATTTTATTTTGTTGAAACTTAGAAATAAATTTAACTCTAAAATCATTAGCAATTTTATAACTAATATATTTTCGGCGATCCATTACATCGCCCAAATGAATACAAGTATCTATACCCCTTTCCTCTAAGGCAGGGAAAAATACATTATCATAAAATTTATAGAAATAATTATTAAAGTTTTGATTATCGTTTCGAGCGCCAAAATGCGTATCAGTGATTATAGCGATCTTCAATCTTTAGACTCCATAAAATCCTCCAAACCATTATTTTTCTTAGTCTGTGCTTTCTTTGGTTTATATACATCTTCATTAGGTAACATAATGTTTGGATCAAATCCTTTTACATAATATCCTGTAGTATCACCTTCCATTGTGACATACGATTCATAGCTATGATTTTCTATCATTTTATTTCTGACATGAGTTTGTTTTTTTTCTTTTTGAATTCTTCTAATAAATGCATAGTAAATAATTTGAGTAAAATATGCAAAAGGATTTTTAGATTTCTCTGGATTAAAATTTGCTACATATTGAAGGCAATTTTCAATACCATCTGATATCATCTCATCTCTGTAAGTGTAATTAATAAAATTGGGCCTGTAGGATAAATGTGTTGCTATTTTTAGAAAACATTCACCAATATAATTAGTAACAGCGGGTTGGACTTTTCCATCTTCTTCTGCGATATTACATTTTTCTTTCCAATCTATCATAGCTTGCAGAAACTTTTTATTATCTACATAGTGTGGTCTTTTTGCTTTTGCCATTACTACTCCTTTGTAGTTATATTTCTTCAACTATAAACTATACATAATAAAATGTCAAGGAACAAAAGAGACTTGACATGATAAAAAAATGTGTATATAATAGCTTTGTTGCATTTAATGAATTATATCTGATTCAATATCCATATCTTCTAACAATTCATCATAAATGTCTTCATTTGTTGCGTCTTCTTGATCCATATGATCTTGAACTTTACGTAAAACAAATTCATAATATCTTGATAGGCCTGGAGAAACGTCAGCAACTAAAATTACACTTGAGGATGGGATACTGAAAGAACGTGATTCAGTATAGGGATGAACCCAATGACTTAAACTTAAAGATTCAGCAATTCCTTTATCTGTCATTTTTGGTACTATTTGCATTTTCATAGGATGATTAACTTCAATACTACTTTCTAAAAGTGTAGCTAATTTTCTGTTTGAAACATTTTTATTTTCTTCGTCAATAGTGCAAATAATATCTTCACCATTTACTAGCTTAATTATTTTATAAGAATCAGAATCGTATGAATATCCTTCATTCATTTTAATTTAACCTTATCGATATCGTAGTTAAACTGTTCTTCATTGTAAATATTTAGTCGTTCCGTGAAGTGTGTAAGAGTAAAGTTATATCTTTCTTTATACGATATGTCATCGGCAATATCATATACTAAAATGGAATTTTTAGTTGATGATGTACGCAAACCTCTACCAATGGACTGCAAGATTCTAATTTTTGATTTAGACGGACTTGCGAGCACGATGTTGTTAATGTTACGAATATTAATACCAGTACTAAAAGTACCGTAAGACGCAATGGTGATAGAGCTCTGTTCCCTATCGACAATTGCTCGTATTTCTTCCCTTTCCTTCGTGTCTGTCGCACCGTATACAAAAAATATGTTGGGCCCCACATTATCTTTCTCCTTCACTTTATCATGTAAAATTTTACCATGCTTCTCTACCAACTGAAATAAACAAAGACTATTGCCAGTAAGATGTACCAAGAGATTAGCAATAAAATCGTTTCTTTTGTCATTTCCTGTGATGTAGGTAAGTTCTTCTGCATAGGTCATCCTTTCTCTTATATTAGGGTGTTTTAACAGTATACACTTTATACGCAAATTTGCAAGGGTCTTTTTATCCATAAGCTCTTTTGTTGAGACTACCTTTTCTACTCCACCAAATAAACCCTCCAGAACTAATTGATGTGTCTGTGTACCGTCTAACGTCCCTGTAAGCCCAAATCTATATTTACACTGGTGTAACTTAGTCATAATCCCTGTGAGAGATTTAGCTTTAAATAGGTGCGCTTCATCACCTATTACACATCCAAAATTTTCGAAATACTTTTTAGGCATCTTGTAGATAGACTGCCATGTTGAGATTACAACATCTTTGGTAATTTTTCGATCATGACCCTGATATATTTTCTGGCAGTATGTGCCGGGGCTCCAGCCATAATCTTGAAAATCAGAGTACATCTGTTCTACTAGAGATGTGGTGGGAACAAGAATTAAAATCTTATGGCCCGCCAGCTGGTAGTAACGAACAAGAGAATATATTACCAGCGACTTCCCAGAAGCAGTAGGAGAAACAAGAAGAGCACGATTTGAGGAAATAGCGTGTTGTACCGCATCAATTTGATAATCTCTAATTTTGAGGGACTTTCCTTTTGATTTCGGTTTGAGGCTTTTGATGAAGCCTCTAACCACCTTACGAACAACATTCCGCTCATCTTCGACTCCCTCCTCTAGTATATATGATATGTGATTGCTGTCACAAAACTTTTTGATGTATGGTAATAGCCCCACATATATTTCTCCTGTTGCTGGAGAAAATAATCGTATTTTTCCATCCCATATTCTATTACGATATAGAGGCATAAACTTAAAGCCTGGAACTTCAAATGTAAAATACTCAGATAATTCTTGTGTGGTAGAAGGATCTAAATCCGTTAAGGTAAGATAAACTTCATTCTTTTTAGATACGAGCATTTTGTAAAGTGTTCGCCTCTCCGTACTCACCTCGAAGAATCACATTCCATGAAATTGTAATACGTTCATCAGTGTTAGGAGCAACCCAATGTTGTAACCAAGAAGGGAAAATTACTCCATGGCCAGTTTCAGAATGAATTTGATACATATGGGAATTTTGTACCAAATATTTTTCTCTTCTGGGAACAAAAACTTTAACCTGCGGCCTAGGTTCAAAAAATTGTGTGCCAGCAGTCTTGTCACTAGCTTTTAAGTAGTATATGCCAGAATGTAAGCTATTAGCATGTGTATGTGGGGGATGTATGCTGTTATCGTCTTGTTTATTTGCCCACATCTGAGTTATTTCTACTTCCTGTTCCAGATAACCTTCTTGTGTAAAAATATTAGAACTAATTGCTTTAGCAAACTCTACTAATGGTGTAAAACAAGGCTCCATATGTAAATTATCTTCTCCTTGTTCTAAACCAAACGGTAATCCTTCACCTGTTCTTACATCCCTATATTTGTTTTCAAATTTATCATGAATGTAATCTATCATTTCTACATTCTGTTCATTTGTTATTTCAGATTTAAAAGAATAAATTGAAGTTGGAAATAAATTTATTTTGTTCACATCAACCATGCTAATATACTCCACCTTGTTCCCTTTGTCACTGTTTTTACCTCATGAGGATAGATAAAATTAGAGGGAAAAATAATTGCTGAACCCTTAGCAGGAGTATAGACTTTTCCAGCAACCACAAAATCTCCTCCCTCGTAATCATCATTTAGAAATAATAAAACAGATACTTGTGGATACCCATATTGTTGGCCATGACTGTGATGTATGTTATCTACATGTTCACTCATAAATCCACCTTCAGTATATCGATTTAATCTAAAATCTGTGATATGTTGTACAGAAAACAGAGGATTGTCTTGCGAATATTGTTTAATTGTATAACCATAAGCAGCTCTAATATCATCATAATAAAGATTACCCTTTTTTATCCATACTTCTTCCATACGTACTCGTTCTTCGGAAGTTTCTGTTCTTCCACTATGAGTTGAGTATGTTGATGCCTGAAAATTAAAGCCATAATTAATTATATTATCACATAAAACAAGAGGGACAACCCTTTCATAATATTTAATATATGTTGCTATTGAACGATGCATTTTTGGTAAAGATTTTATTACCGCTGCATTTGAGTTTACTTCAGATTTTACTACTACTGCCATTATAACATCCCCGATTCAAATTTTTTCCAATCCGTTGCATTACGTATATCCCATCCTCTATTATCTATAGATTTAATAACACCTTCGATAAATTTTACAGTAATTTCCAAATAACTAATTTTAGCAGAAAGGTTTATAACTTCATCATCAGAATTAATGTACATCTGTAGATCAGTTTTAAGAACTTTCAAATCAAATGGCTTTGCTACATAAACTTTTGCATCAGACTTACCGCCATAATATTCCCATTTGGAACGGTATAGACGTTGGTAGTCACCTTTATTTTTTGTGAGTAAAAGTTCAAACCTAGTTTTGTAATCTAACCACTTAGATTTTAATTCTTGGTTTTTATAAGATTCTTGATCATGATGTTCATAATTAATAATAGGTAAATCCTGTTTTGCTTCTTCTTTCAATTCATCAAGTGTCATAATATATCCTTTGTTGAGCAGAATTGATATGACTCTCTTTTATCTATATTGTCCTAAGACTCTATTTTGAAAACTGTTAAAGTTTATCGTATCTGCTCGAGGTTATTTATAATGTTTCCAGAGTATAGATTTTATACGCAAATTCTGCTGTAACTGTCATATACTCAACATCTGTAGCTGATTGATTAAAATCTAAATCACCTAAATTAGTGGGAAAAATATCTTGAAAACTTACTTGCAAAATAGGATTATTTTTATTTGATAATATCATAATATAAGCATCAGAATACATTGTCTTATCTGGTGATGCCTGTCCAACTTTATCTACTGAGGGTGTTGGATTCGTTAGTACTTTAGTATTAGAAGTTACATCTCTAAAGGTTGAAAATTGTTGACGTTTTGAGGGAAACCCAGACCCAGTTATCCAGTTATGTAAACTAATATAATTTTCAAGATATTCATCCACCAAAAAAGTTATAGATAGATTTGAATACTCTAACTTCTCTCCCATTACTGGAACATCTTTGAAAGGTGTGGCCATTGTAGCTTGAGGTAAACTTAAGCCGGGAAGATTTACAGCTGTAACAAAAAATTGTACTTTAGGTAATTGATGTATACCAAAAGTAAATTGTGTTGGGCTTGCGTAATCTAATTTATCTGGTTGTCTAGCCAAAGGGGATGTTGATGTTACCATTAAAGGGGCCCGCCATTCATTTTATCTCTCAACTTATTTACAAATTCCCATAATGTAGATATTTGCTTTCCGTGGATGTCAAGCTCCGCACGTTGTTTTACGGTTTCTACGTAAGTATCTCTACGATCTAATTCATTTTGAAGTTGACGTAATTCTCTTTTGTTAGAATTAACATCAGATTGTAGACGCACTGCCACTACAATTGCTCCCAAGAAAAATATAATTTGATGCCAATATTCTGTGACTAAATCCATAAGTTCTCCTATACCACTATTTATACAAAAAAAGAGGGGTCTAGACGACCCCTCTCAAGTTTCACTTGGGTAGTTATCTTATTACATAAGATTCGTAACTTTAACCCGGCGATACCAAGCATTCGTATTGGCATCAAGCGATGCATCGGAGTTAACCGTATCACCAGCAGCAACTGCACCAGAAGCGGCAAAGGGATTAGCGGCCAGACCATAACGTGTCTTAAATCCGATTTTTGGTTGAAAAGAACTCTCACCAACTGCACGAACCATCTGTAATGGAACGTATGGGCAGTAGAAGAATCCGGCATCGTAAGGTGAAGTTCCTTTGTATCCACAAACATAGTACTGTGAAGCAGCTACGTTAGCAGAATAAGGATCAACATAAACCTTGAAACGACCATTCATAACACCAGCGAAGGTGGTAGAAGTGTCATCAACATTCAAGTTACTGTTAAGTGCTGGAGTGTAATCAAGTACACCAGCCATGTTAAGAGCGGAAGCAACGTCAGCTGAAACTATCAGCATGTTACCTTTACCCCTACGAGTCTGTTGACCGATAGCATTGGCATCACGTTCTATAGCGAACATAAGACCTTTAAATTTCTCAACTGACCAACGACCATTTGAGTCAGTGTCAAGATCGAAAATACCGGCAGTTGTCGTATTAACCTGAGCACCAGCAACAGCGGTAACATACAAGGAACGAATAACTTCACGGTTAATTTCAGCAAGAATTTCAGAACTTAGAATATTAGCAAGTTCTGTTTCTGCGTCTAGACCATGAATTGCTTTCAAGTCTTGAGCAAGTTCCATTGTGTACTCTGCTTTGAGGGCACGTGATACGGCAGTAACCGTTGACTTTTCGATTGAGAAAGCCATCTGTGCGAAAGCGTTAGTTGAACTGTCACCTAATGCTTCTGCCTGTGCCGTAGTCATACCAGTAGCACTTGTGTAAGTACCAGCAGAAGGACTATCGTTCAGAACAGCAGGATTAGTTTCAGTTGCACCAACATCACCACCACCAATAGTACCGGCGGCGTTTTGGTTCGAAGCACCCTGTTTACCAGGCATTGCTTCGTCAACAAGAGCCTCAGCACCATCTTGAGAGATGAATGAGGAACGCATTGCAAAGATAAGACCAGTAGGCCCTGTCATTGGTTGCACACCACATACATCATATGCGATTAAGTTAGGCATTGCACGGCGAACGAGGGAGATCAAAATCGGATCCCATGTATCCATTTGTCCACCAGACATTGCGTTAACTGGCGCTACTTCGGAAAGCATTTGACGATCTTCCCTCAGAGCTGCTTCTTGGTTTTCTAGAATGAGAGTAGTAACGGCCCGCTTGTAAGAATCCTCAATCTTAGGAAGATCGGGGTGTTCTAGGACTGGCTGCCACTTTTCTTGTAGATGTTCTGTCTGAAACATATTGTTTCTCCTTATTTATTTACATCTGTTAATTATAATTTAAGCACTCGCCTTGTTACGACTGATAGCTGACATATATGCCTTCATTGCATCTGTCGTATCAATGTCCTCTGCGGTGCCACCTTCTCCATCATCTATAGCTCCATCACCTTGAGATGTTTGCGTTCTGGGGAAATAGTTTTCCTTGAGAGTATTAAGTTTCTCACGGAAAGACTCTTCATCAGAAAAATCAACATCTTGAGTTAGTGATTTGAACTTCTCAATTTCAGTGTCGGCCAAATCATCAGAAACTTCAGAAATGACCTGTTCACGAACTAGATTATCTTCTTTGAATTTACCTTCCACATTTTTTTGGATTGCTTCATTCAATTTTCCTTCTAATTCGGAAATCTTTTCAGATTGTGCCTCTAGTACATCATACTTCTCATCAGGCACATCAATGTAATGATCTTCAAACAACTGTTTCAGTCCAGAAATGAAGTCTTCTGCAATTTCGCCTTTAAGTCCACGCTCGATTGCTAACTCATTTTCCTTAGTCCATTCATCTACAACATAGTTGAGGTAATTATCAACCTTCTCTGTCATCTCTTCTTTGAAGGTTTCAATTTCCTGATCTTTCTCTACTTGACTTACATCCACAATTCGTTCTACTTCGCTTCGAATCTTGGATTTAACAGCTGCTTCAAAAATATGAGCAGCCTTTTCCTTGAACTCTTCAGAAAGGTCTTCACCTTCTACGAGAGCTTCAACGTCTTCCTTAACATTGATCGATTTAATCTTCTCTTCGATCTCTGCCTTGGCGTCTTCAAGTTTCTTTAAGGCCTCTGCTGTCTCAGCATTATCTGCCTCTTCGAGTTTCGCTGCATGAGAAGCCAACATTTCTTCAATGTCTGCCTTCTTCATCTTTGCGATATTCTCAAGATGCTGTGCCTTAGTCATTTTTTTGGTTTCGGCAAGTTCCTCACCGTCATGTTCGACTTCATCTCCAGCTGCAAGTTTCTCTTTCTCGCCTGGAGTTGCTTCGCCTGAGCTTCCTTGTTTCACTTTTGGTTCCTCCTTACCTGATTTGCTAATTGCATCAGAAACTTTAGAGGCAGCGGCGGATGCTTTCGAACCAATATCTTTCTCAGATCGGTCTTCATCAGCACCTTTCTCAACTTTTGCATCAGGTTTTGCCCCACCTAGTTCTTTCTTTTCGCCCGGAACGGACTCTTTTTTGTCTGCGCCAGCGACATTAGGTGCAGGATCTTTAGCATTGGAGACAGCATCCCCAGCATTATCAGAACCTAAACCAAGGTCTTTTGCTTTACCTAGAGGTTTCTCTGAAGCCTCTTCAAGTTCCGCAAGAACTTCTTGTTCAAGTTCTTCAATTGTTTTTTCTAATTCATCGGCCATAGGGATCACTCCTTTTTCTGTGTTAATATTTATAAATTAAAGTTTTTTGAGGAACCTTGCAAACTCCAAAGCTTCCACGTTTGACTGTCTTTGTCGTGATTTTACGTCAAATTTTTTCCTTAAATCCGCAACATGGGCCTCAACAAGGGCTCCATTGTTCCAAACCCACTCTTTTCCTTCCATAACACCTTCTACAAACGCATTAGGTGCTGAAGGATCAGCTACAATATCCGCTGCTGTTGCAAGATAAAAGTCATCTTTTACGTAATTCGTGCCACCTTTTTGTTGTAAACTTCCCATTCCTCTAGAAGAAACTCCTAATTTACACCCTTCATCCATTAAATTTTGCACTATTTTTCCCATAGGAGTATCCATAATCTTCGCTTCACCCAGAAAATTTTTACCATCTGGAACCAGACTAGTAGTAATATGCGAAACTCTTTCAAGATTTACTGTTGGCCCGTCTGGATGTCCTAGTTCGCCGAAAGCTCTTTTTTCTCTTATAAAATTGCGATTATATTTTGCAACTTCTTTTTCAAGAACTTCCATAGGATAGATACGTCCATTACGGTTTTTAATATCAGCTTGCAGAAAAACACCTTTAATTTTATAGTTTTTCTTTCCACTATCTGCTGCTTCAGTAATATATTCTACTTCTTCTACTGCTTCCGAAAATAATTTTACCGTTTCCATTTTTTTAATCCCATATCTTATATTTAATTGGTTGTTTCTTTTTAGAGATAAAATTAAAATCCCTTACATGATGTTTTCTACGACTCACTCCTTTTTGTGGAATTCCAACACCCATCAATAATAAAGGATTTTTTTCTAACAGGGCAATTTCTCTAATCTTGTCAAAGTCTCCACATTGACAACATCCTGTACGATATCCCATAAGAGCAGCTGTAAGATTTAAATATCCAGCAGCAATCCCCAAAGCAATATTTCTGTCTCTTATTAATTCTTCTTTTTTACTAGGACTTAATTTGCCATTCATTACAAATTCCCTTGTGGCTTGATTTCTATGTAAATCATTTTTTAAATCTTCTGTAAAATCATGTTCCTCAAATATAACCAAAAGATTAGCAAGGGTTTGCGGATTAGTTTCTGTTATTCGTTTTTCATTTGGATCATAAACAGGAGGCGTTCCCCTGTTTCCTTGATATGAACTAAATCCATACGTATGTTCATGTATTTCTTCAATCATATCTCTATCTTGCACAAAATGTACCTTGTAAAACGCAATATTTTGTTTACTAGGACAATTAGTAACAGCATGTAGAAGAGATTTTAAATCTTCCTTCGGAATTTCTTGATTTAAATCCCAATTACGCTGTGTATGTTGACTACGAATTACTGCTTTTTCAAATTCTTTATGTGTATGTGCATCTAACATCATGTTATTATCCTTATGCTTCTGTTACTATGTTATCCCATCCAGAAACTTTTCTCATTTTCATTATTACTGTACCAGTACAAGCACTATCATTTTCGATATAAATGTCGCCGTCAATACCTGTACCAGCATTATTTGCGATAGATGGCAATGATTGGCCGCCGGCATTATAACTACCATTAGCATTTAAGGTAAATGCAGTTACATTTGTATCAGCGTTCCATTCAATTTCTGTAACAGAACTAACTGTCCACCAAATTGACACGATAGATACTCTAGGATCAGTGGCAGCACCACCAAGAGCAGATACATCAACAACCTTTAAAGCAGTTCCGTTTGTCCCTGTAATCGTACTTTTCGTAACAACTTCAAAGTCAGAATCAGTTAATGTTTGTGTTGTGATGGCCATTATTCACTCCCTATATCGATAACATTTCTTTTTCAAAATAATTCATAACTTCCCTCTCAGGAACTTTAAATTTTTTTGCTGCATCTTTAATTGTTTTCTCAAATGTATTTAGGAAATCTGAAGGTTTATCATCCATTTTTTTGAAAATTAGATCAACAGCATTCTTCATCTTAGGAGACAATTTCTTGTACTGCTTAGATTTTTTGTGTTCATCTTTCTCAATTATAGGGTAATATACACCCTCAAACGTCTGTGTCATCCGTTTCTACCTTTGGATTCGCTATAGTTTTAGATATTTCTCTTCTTTTTATCTCTAAAGCATCTCCAACTTTCGATGCTACGGAATCTCTAAAAGCTTTATCAGCTTCTATATTATTATCTGAAATAACAGAATCTACAAATTCTCTATTCATTTTTTTCTCCCACCTTTCAAACCATTTCTAACGATAAAACTCTTATCTTTTTCTACTTCCTCTTCTCCACCAGAAGGAATTGGAGTATCTGAAGCTGATGCAGCAGCTCCGCCTTCTGGAGGCGGTTGTTTAACTGTCGGCGTTCTTGATGGCATTGACGGTTCAAGTCCTAAAGCAGCCTTTGCTCTATCATCAGCAGGCATTTCTGGATCTATAGGCATACCATCAGGCCCAGTTGGTATTCTCTGAATTCCATCTCCGCCCGGAGGCAGGATAATTCCGCCATCCATCGGATCTTTTTCTGTTTCTGTTTTAATCTGATCACGCATTGTCTGAACTTCAGCATCAGTCATATGTAAGACTTTCTTCAAAACATACTCTTTACTAAAGAATGTGCCAATATAAGGTTCAATTGAACCTAACTGATTAATTCTATCTTCAAGTAGTTCTGATTCTTTAAGAGCTGCAAAATGTCCATCTTCCAAGAAATCATACTGAATATGTTCTTGCATCTCTGTCCAATCGTCTGGAGCAATTATTCCTTTAAGCAATAATTGAGTTTTGAGAACTTCAGTGAATAAGGGAGTGAATTTTTTGCGAATACGTTGTACGAACTTAGTGAATTTAAGTTCATCCCTTGTAATTTCAGTTGATCGGCCGAGGCTAAATCCTGATTCAGATTCAAGTCTTGAAATCGGCACGTTAAGTGAACGGTACAATTTTCGTTGGAAATATACGATATCATCAATTTCTCCTAGATTTGAACCGCCAGGGAGAGTAGTAATCTCTGTTCCTCTGCCCCCTTCACGCCGTGGAAGCCAGAAATCTTCAAGCATTGACATATGATTTCGATCATCTCGTATTTCTCCTGTAGTCGCATCATAAACTAACTTGTTACGATAACGATTCATTACATCCTTGAGATATTGTTCTGCTTTTACTTTAGGAAGATTACCGACATCAATGTAGAATATTCTACGTTCTGGTGCTCTCGATATACGATAGATAACTAATGCATCCTCGATCATTCGTAATTGATTTACAGGTTTGATTGCCTTATGAAGATAAGACATGACTCTGCCGCTATTTCCATCTATAAGGCCTGATGGTACATAAGTGATAGAATCTTTTGCAATTTTTATTCCCTGATTAGCCCCTGTTCCTCCTAAACCTGCTTGTTGAATTCCTTTATCATTATAAACAAAATATTCATCCACCTTTTTAATCATATCAACAGCAGTTTTGGGGTCAGGTTCTTTTTGAATTTCTCTGACTTTTTTAATCTTTGTAGAATCTATCCATCTTAGTTCTGATACACCTTTTCTTGGATTTTTTGTATCTATAACTTTATGATAAAATATTCTACCATCAATATACCATCGTCTAAAAATATCATGTCCCTTTATGCCAAAATCTAGTAACCTAAGAACTTCTTCAAATTCTTTTCTAACCTTACGTTTAATTTTATCAGAATATGGAATATTGTCTAGATTAATTTCCACAGGTTTATCAGTTTGATTTGCAACAATTCCCTCATTAACAATGTCTTCAATTGCAGCATCGCACTCTGATTGTTGAGAAATATCACGATATCTCTTTATTAAATCAAGTTCAGTCTTTTCTCTACCATCTTGATCTAAAATTTGACCAAAAAAACCACCGCCAGATATATCGACAGTGCCATCATCAGGTGCAGGGGAAGTGAATGTTTTTTCACTCCCCTTGTCCTTACTTGATCTTTGTATGCTAAATCCGAAAAGTTCGGCCATAATGTCTCCTACTCTTTACTATTTAGTAGGTATCAAATTAGAAGTTTACGCCCGAAGCCTCAAAATGTTGATATCTCCAAGTACATTCAAAAGTCTCAATATCTGCGGCCGCATCGGATGTAAGTTCAATAGCTCCTACATTTACTGGCCATGCACTTCGGAAAATATAACTCTTGAGAATTGTATCATCCCTATCCAACTGTTCTACAGTCAAATCACTCTGATAATCAGCCGGAGCAATCACTCCTGTATTATCTGCAAGGTCATTAATTCCATTAGACCATCGTTCCATTGCATTTCGGATCATAAAATCCGTATCATTCATGAAAGTGACAGTCCAAGTATCAGCAAATTCTCTATCTCCAGCAATGTAGATATTTCTTCCCCTAAAAGGAATTGCTATTTCAGCCAAAGTTTGAGCAGGAAGATTAGATGCTCTTACTAAAAATGAAGTTCTACGAACATCCAATCCGATTGCAATGCCAGGAGGCGGAGTTACCGTTACTCTAAACTGATTTGCACGAGCACCACCACCGATTAGATTAGCTTTGAAGTCATCTATATTAGCCATGATTAACCTCCTACCTCACTAAAGGCGACACCTGTTCGTACCGCAATAAAGTTTAGGGTAATGAAGTTAATTGAGCGAGCAGGTTTAATGTAAATATCTCCAATAAACTCGTTACGGTCAATAACCTCACCTGTATTGTTAGTAGAATCACAGACTACCTTAAAGTCAAAGATTCCTCGTCTTCCTTGTACATCCCTCAAGAAAGGTTCTACCATATTTCTAAATTGTGCCCTTGTAAATTCATCGTTGAACTCGAAGAGTTGATATTTAGAAGCTATAGCAATTGCTTTCTCAAGTACCAAGAACAATCTACGTACATTAATACGGTCAAATGCACTTGGTTTTGAAAGTCCAGTTTTATCACCAAAGAGTATTACCCCCTGGCCTGGGAAATTAACTACAGGATTAATCCGTTTCCTATAAAGTTGATCTCTTTCACTACCTTTAGGATTGTACGAAAGTTTAATTGCACCACGTACATGTCCTCGATTATATCCCGCTGGGGAGAACCAAGGGTCTGCAACCTTATCTGCATTAGCACAAAGACCAGCAGTATCACCGTTTAAGGGTACATACCGATACACATCATTGTACTTATCGTAAATGTATTTGTATCCACTGTCAAAAACCACATAAGAGGATGATGGTAAAGTATCAAATCCTTTTATTACATTTGCAGTTTGATTAATTGAACTTGCCACATTTACTGTTCCAGCTCGATATGGGGAAATAAATCCAACACAATCCTTACGAGTTTCACAAAGGTCAATTATCATTGTACCATGTGCATCCATTCCAGCGGTAGTATCTGCAACACCAGAACTAGGCCCTGCAAGAACCAGATTTATATCGATACTCTCAGTGTCCTCATACAACTTATAAGCTGTTTTAAGTTCACCAGCAGTTACCGAATAATCATCCGTTCCACCAGTACAATTTACAACTGTAAGTGTGTTTACAGCTGTGTAAGTAGTTGTAGTATCTGTGCCCCAGTTAGTACCAGCAGCAATATGATCTCCCCAATAAATGTATTCAGATTGTCTGAAAATTACATCTGGATAGTATATGCTATCCCCTTGAGGACTTTTCGCTACAGGACATTTCGAAACTTTCTCAAATCTTTCGATTACCGAATTCGTTTGCTGACCAGCAACATCGTAGTCAAAACCAGTGATATCGCCCGTTGTGTCATATACAACAATGTGCATTTCATCATTAGTACCACGACTATTATCAGTAGCCCATTGTGAAGTACCAGGCGCACCATCAAATAAGTTATAAAATCCCCAACGTCTGCGAATATAGGAATTATCTGCAATTGTGGCTTTCAGTCCAGCGCCGTTAGGATCACCTGCTAAACGAATAGTTAAAACATTAGTGGAAGTATTAATCGCAGTTACCTGATACTCATTTCCCTCATCACCAGCAATATGTGCAAAAGCAGAAGCATCTGAGGAAGAATCAGCGGTTGAGAATGAAATTAAATCACCCACGTTAAATACATATCCCGAAGCATCAGCATCGTCTACAACACAAGATGTATTGCCAGAAGAGGCTGCACCATTGAGTAGGTTATTTGTACCTAAATGTTGTTCATATACCGTAGCAGAAGGACATACTTGAATACCAAGAGAATTGCCCCATGTGCCGGCAGTTCTAGCATACCAATCATTTGATGTAACCTGACCATCGCCAGATTCAGACCAATAATCGTCCAGATAAATGGTATCATTCTTGATTAAAACACCACTTGATTCACCAGCATTAAGGAAACCAGAAGACGGGCGAACAATTTTTAATTGATCGGAGTACTGTAAGAAACTTGATGCAGTAAACCACCATTCAAAGTTACTTGAATTAGGTTTACCAAAAGTCTTTACGAGGTCTTCCTCACTTCCAAGTGTTGTAATTTCATCAACTGGGCCTTTTTGACAAGGCATAGCTATTGCACCAACTGTGGTAGCAACTGATGGAACAACATTAGTAAGGTCAATCTCTCGTACATGTACGCCAGGAGAAGATAGAAAAGACATATTTTTTACTCCTTCGTTATAAGAGTTTTTTTATTATACAAGAATATTTATAAAAAACCAGTTCCCAATGACCACTTTTATATGTGTTATAACATATAAATATTAACATGGGAAATGACCATTATGAGAAGTATAAAGACACCATCAAGAAGGTAGCTAGAAGACATTACCGTAAAAGAATTGTTCTTTTAAATGAATTTCTAGCAGATAAGTTCTGTCAACACTGTGGAGAGAGTGAAACAGTGTGTCTAAAGTTCTATCCACACGATTCAGAGATACGTAAAATAACGAAACGAGTCGGGACTAGTGACAAGTCTCGACAAGAAATTTTTCATCTTATGAATAAATCTCATATTCTCTGTTCCAATTGCTGGATTAAATCCGACAATGATTTAATAGAATTTATCTAAAACTACCAATTACTTCCATAATCTCTTACTACTGGATTCCATCTTGTACCATATTCATCCACAACTTCACCTATATTTTCTTCCTCTAATCCTGTAACAACAAAACCAAATGGTGCCATATCCTGTTCTAATGCGTCTTGTTGTTCTCTCATCATAGTTGCCCTCACATCAACATCTGTTAATTCTTTAAAATATGTCTGATCTGAAGCCCACGCAAATAAGAATAAACACGCTACCAAATCATCCGTACACCCCTCATCAGCCTCAAAAGAACTTCCCTTTACAATAAATGTAGATAATTCACTAATCGTATCCAAATCTTCTATAACAAGTTTGCTATCTTCAATCAATTGTTTTAAATTAGAACAACCCGTTTTCTTAACAGATTTAGTAGTTCTTACTCCCAATTGCGCTCTGCCCCCTGAGAACCCCCCTCCAAGGACTTGTCCCGCTCGCCCACGCATAGAAGCCATTATTAGGTTGTCATACTCCAAATCAAACTGTAAAGTGTTTGCAACTTGTTCTCCTATATCATTTACTTCCACCATAACAAATGCCTGATTATATGCTCGTGCAACGTCATATATTTTACTAGGAAACAACAAAGGTTTAACCTCATTGTCCCTATATTTTGCAACTAACTTATATGGTATTTGAGATATATCTATAACTGTAAAAGCAGAATAATCTTTAGAAGTTCCTCTTGACACATCAACAGACATCATATACGTATGTTTTTCTACAGGTGTTTCGTATTGATCTAACCCAGCATTTGATTTCATGGGAGCTCTGTAAGTCAGTGTTCTAAGTTTTGCTGGAGTAATCAAAGTGTCAATCGAACCTAAAAACTCACACTCAAACTCTGTATTGAACTGAGATTCAGAGGTATTCTTGATCGTTTCTTCTTTCCACTTTGCATCTCGGCCGGGAACTTCGCTCCAATGAACCTCTATAGGAACATACGTATTCCTACCTTCTTCTGCATCTACCCACATTTTATAGAACATATTCATACCGTGTGGTGTGGATACGATTATTACTTTACTCGTTTGACCAGAAGATATTGTAGGATATACTGAGGAAAAGAACTGTTCTGCTACGTTAGCAGGTACATAAGCAAACTCATCCAGAAAAATAATATTATAAGACCCACCCCTAACAGCACTAGCACTTGTAGAAGACGCCAATATTTTAGATCCATTTTCTAGTTCCAGACTTCCCTTGTTCCATGTCATCACTCCTTGTTGCAACCATTTGGGTAAATGTTCATATGCAAGCTGCAAACGTGATAGTAAATCACGAGCTACCGCAGCCTTATTCGCAAGAATTGCTACATTAACTGTTGCATTGAATAATACATAATGTAAAAGATAAGCAATAATAATAGTTGATTTTCCAGATTGTCGAGGTAATTTACAAATCGTGAAACGATTGCTGTGAAATGTTCCCACCATTTCTTTCTGGAAATCATACATGGTAAAGGGAATAAGGCCTTCATCAAGAGAAACAATCCTCACATAATTTTCTATAAAATATTGAGGATTTTTCATACATTTTGTGTATTCCTCAACTTCATCCTTTGTCCACTCTTGAGTTACATTTGCCTTCTTGAGATTCGGGTTTCCTAGATAAACGGCATCAGACATCTACCAAGTCTCTATTCTTTATATGGCCTTCAGCAATATCCTCTTTAGACTGTCCATAATAACGTACAGCGTGGTGTTTTTCTACCATATACTCATTAACAGACTTATCTGTATAATCTGTTGTTCTCCACAACTCACCTAATATACGGCCAAACTTTCCTTTACCATCCTTATGAGTTTTGAGCGTAATTTTTTCATCTGCCAACATGCCCTTGAGATATTTCTTAGCTGCCATACCGTATTTCTTTTCCACCAAATCTCTAGTTCTGGATTCTGGAGTATCTATACCATATAAACGAACTCTCTGTTTTCTCATCCATACACCAAATCCCAAATCAATATTAACATCTACAGTGTCACCATCTACTACTCTTACTATTTCACATGGGTACGTATACATTTATTTTTCCTTTATTAATTTCTGTAATTCAGCAGTACTTCCTACAAATAATGCATTAGTAACATTCTTTGGTGCATTATCTGGTACTTCTTTAAGTCTTCGCATTTTCTCTTGCAAATCCCCTAATTTTTCGGTAACTTCTGAGACTTGTTTGATAAGATTTCCAGCAACCTCATATCCTCTTGGATGTTCGCCTTCCTTTGCGATTTCCAATATTCCATCAATTGCAGTTGAACCCTTTTCAACCAAATTGTAAAATTGTTGTCTTTGGTATTCATAATCTGCTTCTATATCTTCCTCAGTAGTTCGTTTTTTCGGCCAACCATATCCTCCGTCATCCGCTGTACTAGCCTCAACTTGGCCTACCCAAGGGTGCTCAATTATTTCCCCTTGTTGGAGAGGATCTTGTACAACTCCTAACTCTTTATCAATTAAATTCTTTGACATTAATCGGTGCCTTCCGCTCCGGCTCTCTGGTCTTCACCTGTTACTGGATTAAATTCTCCAGCATCTTGGAAGAAAGAAGTTGTTTCATTAAATCCAAAATCATCGTCAGCATCAGCGGTTGCTGGTTTTGGTGAAACTGTATATCTCTGTTCTCGTTTAGGTGATTGATCGGGCATATCTGTATATTGATCTGCTTGAACTGTTTTAATTACCTTAGCAGAAGTAACAGGCCCATAGAGATAAAATTTTGCGGTATATCCTAACGTATAAATGATTGACCGTCTTGCAGTAAAATCTCCTTCATAATCATCTTCATAACCAACACTATTTAAAATTATAGGAACATCTCTTTTAATACCCATATCAGTGTTATCATTAATAGTTACTGTATAATCAGGTTGAAAATAAGGAAGTATTTGTTCAACAATTTGTAATGCATCGTCAGATTGTTTAGATAAAATATATAATTCAAAATCAACATTATAAGGTACAGGCATATATTGCGTATCTAATTGTTTAGCAGTAGTTCCTTTTACCTTCTTAAATTGTTGAACTCGATTTAATTTCCGGCCGGGATCATAACTTAATCCTGTAATTTCAAATCCTATTCTTGGTAAGGTTACAGCAACTTGTTTAGTTAAATCTGCGTCCTCTCGTAAACGAACAAGAAACTTCTGTCTTGGGCCATACGCAAGTGGAACTTTCATTGTCTGAATAATACTTCCATCGTTGTCTTTACGAACCAAATGAATATCATTAAATACCGTACCAAAAGCTACCACCACTTTTCGAATTGTTTCATGGTAAAATTGTTGTCCTAACATTATGCGCTCCCTGCGTCACCGAATGGATTAGATTCGGAGAAGTCTAATATTGTGTCATCTAGAGCATCAAATAACTCATTTTGAGCAGTTTGATCCCCTGTTGATTCCATATCCCCTACTATATATTCCTCATTCAAGAGATAAGAACCATTTTCAAGTATAATACTCTCACCCACAGAAGTCTCATCATTTTCTCCTACTATATTATCTCCATCAGTTTCCTCTAATACAAGACCAGCATCTGCTGAATGACCCCACTCTAATCTTATATCTTCATTTACAGCAGAGGATTGTTCTAACGTAAACTGATAAATTAAAGCTTGAGTTGATAGGGCATCTTCTATTGCATCAATCGCAGAAATACCAGTATCCAAAGCTTCAGAACTGTACTCAAATAATCTACACCTCATCTTATATACAGGATTATTATCCAACTGATGAAATGGATCATCGTGATCTACGAAATTGATTTCGAATAATTTTCCAAGAGTAGGATGATATATTGCATCTCCCTCTAATGGACGATCTGAATCTGTTGCGTCTGTTTCTGATATGATATAAAATGTACTGCCTTCTAATTTATAATCGCTATCTAAAGTTCCAGACTCAACTAAAATAGAACCTCCTGTAGTATCTGTACCACTTTCTATTCGAACCTGTTTCGTTTTACCTTGAAATCTTTCTTTACTTACTACAAATGTGGCTTCACTTAGGTTCTGTAAACCAAATTGAGTCATAAGTTCACGTTCACCGGCAAATCCGCCGTCTGCATCTTCCATATACATTTCGATAGGAGCAGAATATTGAAATTTTGAAATACTATCTTCACCTAATACAGTATCCTCTGCCACAAGTGTCCTATCCAAATAATGAACATCATGACCATAAATCTGTATTGCTTCTGCAACTAAATCTGCATACAGATTTTTTTCGGAAGTAACTGCTGCTGCACCACTAGTATGAAAATGTTTGTTGACAGCCATATTTTATCCTACCAGAAAAGCTGGACTAATTTCAAAAGACTCCTGCATCTTCTCTTCAAGAGAATTTTGTTCCTCTAATCCTTGTGTATAAAGAGTTTCCCCATTCATTGTAACTCCACCTAGCATAGCAACACCATTAAATTTAGAGAGATTTGCTCCCCATTGTTTCTTAATTAAAGCTGTTGCATATCTTTTTAAAAACATATCATCATAGATATCTGTATAGGTAGCTGGGTCTAATTTACGATAACATTCTATCAAAATATAATCCACATCAGCAGTAACATCATTTTCCCAATCCATGTCAAGGTATAATCTGTTTTGATGCTGATTAAATCTGATGGGGGTTTCTCCCACAAGAATATGCTGTATAAGATCAAGATTGTCCATAGTCATTTCATAATGCATTATAGAAGTTGAAGACAAATCAAATAGATCATTTAATCTTAATTGATACTGAAGGTCAAACATATTACTACTGCCACTACCTGTATCAGTAAGAGGAAATACATTCAACACAGATATTACAGCACTAGGTAGGGGAATGTAGTTTTTTCCTTCTTTCCAAGTTGCAGTAATAGAACTATCAACTGTATCTGTACCAGTTGTATCAGCATTAGCACGAGCTCGTGTTACTTCAGCTGTTGTAATCAAATGTTTAAGATACATCCTCTCAATACCATCGTAATGATATTGTGCGAAATATTGAAGAGCTTCATCGATACGATCATCTGCTTGATCATCAGAAATATTGATATCTATGACTCCATCACCAAGAGCCCGCAGACAATAACTTTTGAAAGTAGATTTAGTTGTTGGAACGGCCATGTTTACATCCTTTTCTACTATTTATAAATTAACTGCCTCGTTGCTAAACAATTTGGGCCAAACTCCACTTCTTTATCTAACCATTTTCCTCGTTTTTTAAACCCTACTCTCTGGTATGCAGACAGTGCCGTTTTACGTGGTAAACTCCATATCCAATGACATTGTTCTTTTTTACCCTGTAAAATGGCCTGTCTTAGCAATATTGCAGAAAGTCCTTGGCCTCTATAATCTGGGTACACATAAAGTCCTCTAGATCGATAGATCCTTTCTTCTGTTTTAAAACCGCTATTTACTGCAATAATTTCATCTCCGTGTTTTATAGCCCAAAAAGATGGAGTATATTTCTTAAAAATAGTTTTATCTTTGATTACAGTTCTGGGAGACTTCCAGTATAAACTACTCATAGATTCTATTTTACTAATTCGGCCAGGCCATAACTGATCATGCCAAATATCATATATTTCTTCAAATGTAGATACAACACACTCATAATTTATGGACGGAATTTCAATCATCTAAATATATAGGTAATGCGTATAGGTCTAGTTGCAACAAGCAGAAGTGGTTCTACATATTTTCGAAGAGTTTTGTGTAACACCTTTGGATTATATGATCCAGCGTCATGGCTGAAGAAAAACTCCTACAAAGATATAGAAAAAGAAAATTGGAGTAAACAGCCCCACATACTTAAAATTCTTCCCCATTACATACCAGAAGATGAATACATTGGTGATATAATAAAAGAATGTAAAAATATTTGGTTATACAGAAAAGACGTATTAACACAGTTTTTAAGTCATGTTACCAGACTTCGTACCAAAGTTAACCATATACACTTTGAAAAAGAAAAACCTGATATCCCTGATAATAGTTTACTTGCCACAAAAGACGAGTTTGACAGGTTTACAAATAAACTGGAAAATTTCTGGGATATATTTTATACACATAATGAAGGATCTTTGGTTTCTTTTGAAGAATTTTTAGGAGATCCCCTAACAACCCTAGCTAATTTACAGGAAGAATATAATTTAACAGCAAACAATAAATATAAAACAGAACTAACAATAAAATTAGATATTGATTATGAAAAGAAATTTAAAAACATTGACGAAATTAAAGGCTGGTTTGAAGAGTGTCTGATTTTTGCGTAGTATGTAGTCCACGATCTGGGTCTTATTATCTCATAAATGCTTTATGCCAATCCTTTGACTTAGTAAATGGTAATGAATGGTTTGGTAGGAATAAAAAAGCAGACCTCACTAAATCATCAGAGCTTTCTACAACTGCCGTAGATATTGATTGGACTGTAAATGAAGACCTCCTTTCAGCAAAAGAAATACAACAAAGATTAAATCATCTTAAAAATTTTCCTGTACCCTTCTGCATAAAAGCGATGCCCCTACAATTCACAAATACTATTAAACAGGTAAATTTGCCTAGACAAGAGAGATTGGAATTTGCTGTTGATATACTAAATCAATTTAATTTAATATGGTTTAAACGAAGAGATAAGATATCACATTTTTGTTTTGAACTTACAGCAATGTTTTGTAGTCAACCAGACTATCCTAGAAACAGGGAATATTCTATTTACAAATCAGAAAAAAGGACAACACCAAAACCGCAGTCCTTTACTGCAACAGAAAAAGACTTTGAAAGGTATATGTTTCGTGAAAAATTCACAGAAACATTATATGCGTTTTATTTTCCAATGAAAGCTCCAGTTATAGAATATGAAGACTTTCTTGAAGATAGTGATAAATCTATAATGGAAATTGCAAATTGGTATAATCTTAAACCTAATTTTTTAGGACAAGATAAAAAAGAAATTATACAAAATCCAGATTATAGTGAAATTTTTACAAATTATAAGGAGATAACAGAATGGTTTCAGTTGAGGAAATGATAAACGGTGTATGGATTGAAGGGGAACAACTGAAAACTCCAGGCCCAAGATTTATCGAACAGCTAGCAACATTACTTGTTGAATTACACACCTCTTCTTATGCTACAGAGCCATCAGAGATGTGGAATATTATAGATGATCTAATAGAATGGAAAGATAAAGACTCTTACTGTGAAGATGCTCTAGATGATCTGTATCCAATAACAGATGAATTAAAGGGATGTTGGGTATCTTTACATGGTGATCTCTGGAGACAAAATATCCTTGTGAATGAAGAAGGAAATCTTAACGGTCTGCGAGATTGGGAAGCTCTATCTATAGGCGATCCTCATTGGGATTTTCGTATGATAAGACGTTGGATAGGGTGGGATGGTCTTGATGAACTTCTTTTATTATATAATAGTGGAGTTAAATGGCATTGTAAACGAGATTATATAGAAATATTAGATAAAATATCTCTTTGTCATTCTATAAAAATTCGTAAAGAAAGAGGTCTTCTTAGACATGATAAACCAGATACTTTGGATTTATTTAAAGAATATATAAGGATTTGGCCAAAAGCACCCCTAATGACCGTAGATGGCCGTTTTTCTTACATCAAACTTAATTGAAGTTTTCGTAATATTCCCATTCCATAGGTTTGTTATTCCTATGGGTGAAATGCACAAATTTTATATCTGGGTGAAATTCTCCTCCTAAAAAAATATAATCATTTCCTGTAATTTTCTGATACTTACGTGTGATCTGGACTTGCCACTTTGTCATACTTCTGTTGACAATATCTTCGTTAACAGCCCATCGTGTGAACCAGTGGTTTGGAAGCATAATCAACTGTAACCTCTCTTTAACAGAATCCTCGACAAAATATTGCTCGCCATTTACTGGCCCTTTAGTAACTCCATTATCAATGTAATATCTTTGCCACCCATGTATATCTGACATAAATTTATCATAAATGTACTTACAGTCTTTTGGGTAATACTTAAAAAAACCTCCGTTGATAAAATACCCCTCTTTCTTTGTATCCCTCCACCAACCAGGCATTGCAAGAAATTGTCCACGTTCTATGGGATAATCAAATATCTTTTTATAATCTCCCATAAGAAGCACATCAATATCCATAACACAAATAGGATCATCTTGATCTAACTGCATACCCCACATCTTATTCCATTGTAAGCTTACTTTTTGATGATATGGCTCACGTATCCATGATATCTCGTAATCAGACAGTTTTCTTTCCAGATATTCTTCATACTCTAAACCATATTTTTCTCCAATTCTAACTGCTAATATTTTCATAATATGATTTCCATTCAGGCAAAACTTCAATTAAACAAGTATTTCTAAAAACATCTCTATCTTTTATATCTTTTAACATTTCCCACATCTGATTTTCATTCCATGACATATTTTCAAGATATGAAATTAAATGATCAACTTTATCTGACCAATTATTATAATAATTATCGATATATTTTTCTCTGATATCAAAAGGTACAGATTCTATAGAGTAAATTTCTTTCGGGCCGTAAACTAAATTATCTAAAGAAACATTATCAACTTTATTAATAATATCCAACATATATCCTATATTCAATGCATTTAATGTTGGATGATAATTTACAATAACATTCGAGAATTTTTTAAATTTTTCTACATTATTCATTATAGTTTCCCACTTAGAAGGAAACCTTAAATAATTATTTTTTTCTCCCCAAAATTCTATAGACACGTTCATGTGTACCTCTTTGAATTTGGGTATAAAATCAAAGATGTCTTTACCATTAAATTTAGGTGTAAGAGTAGCATTTGTTGTTATTTGCAAAATTAGATTTTCATTACATTGTTCCATTATATCATAATTTTCTTTTATAGCTAATGTTTCTCCACCAACAAGTTTTAATTCTAACAAATTTTCGAAATAATCATCAAACAAATCGTCCCTTTTAGTTACAAAATGAGGATTGTTATTCATAATTGGGTGTAACTCTTTACCTAATTTAACATTTTCTCTAGCTAATGTTGATGATAAAATGGGTTTACACATATTACATTTTAAATTGCAAAAATTATCTTGAGCCTTATATTCCATAGTTAATATAAAGGATTCTTCAAAATCTGTTTCTAGATATTTTTCTAATTCTTCTTTCTTATGACTAAATTTACCAGAGATAAAATTTTGTAAATGTTCTTTTCTAAAACTAGTTGTAGAATGTTTTTCTTGTTCTATACAACGAACACAACAACTGTCTATTAAAGGGCCTCCTCCTTCTTTAAATTCCTGTCGAAAAGAATCAAAATCTTCATTCCAATTTTCTGTTATAATGTAACAACATGGTTTAATTTTACCACCAATAGAATTCATAACATTCGTGAAGGGCTCGGAACAAAGCCACTTATAGTTTTCTAATTTTTTAGGCATCAAAATATTTCTGTATACTTCCGCCAGATAAATTTTTTACAACTCTACCAGAAGCAAATTCAAATTGTCTAGTTATACCAGAAAAAACACTACACTTTCTTTTACACATACTTAAACATTTACTTTCTACATCCCACGACATCTGTAATGCTTCATAAAATTTGTTTTCTAATATTTCGTCAAAAGTTTTTTCTTCTAAATTGTTACTATCATCTTCGTGGTATTCACGATACCAATCTTGTTCTTCAGCTAAATCATCATAATCTGGTAGATAATAACATGCCCAAACTTTGTTATAACAATTAATATAAAACTGATTTTCATCTACAGCTTTACATGCTATAGGCTCGAAAGTATTACCCTGCCTAAATTCGTCATTCTTAGTTACTTTTTTATTCCACTCTGGAAATCTATCTTGAATTTCTAGATTATATTCCTTACCTTTATAAGTAAATGGTTGCCAAGCACTTCTACGGTCTGTATGACACGTTACAAAGTCAGAAAACCCCAATCTTGTTGCTTCTTTCTCTGCCTCTTCTATTTGATATTGATTATGTTTAAATATAATCATTCTCCAAATAGCATTACCACCACCTTTTATAAATGCTTGAGCATTTTCTATAATCTTATCATAATTTGCACCTATTCTATATAAACCCAATTCTGGGCCCATCCCATCTATACAAAAGAAAACATGACTTGAACTTGATGGATTGGAAACAAACGAATTGTCTTTAGCAAAAACTTCACCAAGTCTATACCACCAATCTTTACTCCGTAATGACCCATGCGTGCTAAGACCTATAGTAGTACCCTGAGATATAATAAAATCACATATAGGAAGAAAATCTTTACTAGCAACATTTTCAGAAAGTTGGCCTTGAAATCTTATTAAACCGACAGGATGTCCTATATTTTTATAAACCTTTTTAAATGTTTCTAAAGAATTATCCCGATTATCCATACCATCTTTTTTAACAAGTTCTCCATCTCTTATCTCGTTACGTCTGCATTGTGGGCACATAAGATTACAAATGTTATTAAGTTCCCAATTCATCCATAAAGGTTTATTGAAATCAAACATAATAAGGCTCCCATTCTGGAAAAACATCTGGCAAACATGTCCCTCTTAATTTATCTCTTGCCTTAACATCCTTTATCATAATTTCCATTTTACTTTCATCAAATTCTGTATTTTCTAATAAAGATATTATTTTACTAAAATCTCTATGAAATTTTAAAGGAGCATTTTCAAAATAATGATCTATAAACCTTTCTCTAATATCTACTGGTACAGCCAATGGAGTATATATTTCGCCAGGCCCAAATACCAAACTACCACAAGCAAAATGTAAAAAATTAGGATTTTCTTTTTGTAATTTTACAGTATTAAGAGCAACATCCAATTGATGGCCTATGTTTAAAGAATTAATAGTTGTAGCAAATAAAACCTTTGCGTTCTCTGCAAATCTATGAGCATTTTTTAATATAACATTCCAATCAGAGCCGTATCGTATATAATTATTTCTTTCTCCCCAACATTCTATAGAAACATTTATTTGCACATTTTTAAATAAAGGAATATAATCAAATATATCTTTACCGTTAAACTTGGGGGTAAGTGTTGCATTTGTTGTTATCATTAAATTCATATCACCTGCTAAACCCAAATCTACGACTCGTTGTATTAAATCATAATTCAATTTAATCGCTAAAGTTTCCCCTCCTACCAATTTTAATTCATGGAGATTTTTTAGAAAAGGATCATATTCTTTTGCTTCAAGAGCCGGGCCTTTATAATGAGGGCCAGATTTTTTAAACCTATTTGAATTTATTCTGTCACTTCCAATCTTAAAATCTTCTACAGCAAGTGTAGAAGAATTCATAGGATGACACATATGACATTTTAAGTTACAATAATTATCTGGAGCATTATACTCCAAGGTAATAATAAAAGGTTCTTTCCAATCTGTTTCTAGATATTTTTCTACTTTCTTTTTATAATCGGCCCATTCCCCATTAAATTTACTGAGGTACATATTTCTATGACTTTCGGTAGGAGAATGTTTTTCTTGTTCTTTACAGACAATACAATATTTGTCTGACATAGGGCCACCACCATTTATAAATTCCTTTCTAAAATTTCTAACTTTTTCTGAATGATGATTTTCCATAATGGTGCCATTAGGAGTAAAATCCCAACCCTTAATTACACAACATGGCTTAACAACTCCTGTTATTTGTTCTACCACATTAATAAAAGGTTGAGGACAAAACCATTCGTAATCTTCTATTTTTTTAGCCATCAAATCTACTTGTAAAAAGTTTTTGTGTTATAAACAAAGAATTTCTATCAACCCTTCTACTTCTATAATTACATCCTCTAAAATAATAAACTTCTGCTTGACTCAAAACCTCAAAGAGTTTATCAAAAGATTCATATAATTCTGTTAATGAATATTTTAAAATCACTTTATTATAACTAAAAATATTACTCGCATTAAAAAAGACTTTTTTCCCCCTGACTTCTTTTAAAAGTCTGTTATAATCTGGTTCAATTAAATTCATTAACCAAAAATCAATATCATAACTCTCACACATCTCTTCTTGCCAAATTCTCATTTCCTCATAAGTTCCAAAACTCTCGGCTCGCCCTTTATGATATCCTGTATTCCAAATAAAATTAATATCCAAATGCATTTTTTCTACAACTTGCAATTCTTCAAAATCAGGATTTAAACCTAAAATTTGTTTCTTAATATCAAGTATTTTTTCAGAATGATCATATATTATAACCTTACCGTTAAAATTTAATTTATGAGCAAAAACTTCAGCAGAATACCCCCCACATGGAGAAAATAATAAATCAAATTCTTGATCTTCTGGAAGCTTCCCCATCCACTCATTATTCTCTATATAATAATTATCTTTTTGATTGAAATTTTTACTCAATCTATCAAAGTAATTATTTTCATGAAGTTTATCAAAATCATAATTATCTTCTCTAATATCTCTCCACATAGCTTTATGATATTTGCCGTGCATTTGGCCATAAGAAAATGATTTTCTTTCCCTTTGTTGATGAGTAAAATTATATATTTTTCTAGCTTTATGAGGTGAAGAACCATTTGTTCCATCAAACCCTCTCAACCAATAGGGAGTATAATCATCATGGTAATTCAATGTAGATCGTTTAAATGATTTAATATCACCATATATATTTGGACATCCTAATTCCCTCCATTGATTTAAATCTAATTCTATATGTTGATAATGTAAATGTGCTGGTAAATCTGGTTTTGCTATTATGTGAGCCTTACAATATTTTTTACTCTTTGAAAACTCTATAAAATCTGTAATAGCAGTGGTAGGTTGTCCTTTTGAAAGTACAGTAACTACAAAAATCATTCCCACAGAACATATCATAACGTGTGTAGAATCTAATTCTTCTTTTAAAAGGTCTAAAACTTCACTCTGTTTACATAATTTAATGTAATGTCCAGTTCCAGCTCCTGTGGGGCCGCCAGACATTTGTAAATATGTCATCTGTGCTTGTTTTTCTACACCATAATCCCATTCAAGTTTATCTGGATACGTAACCAAGTAAAGTAAGCTTTTATCTTTTATGGACTTAGGTACTCCAACAAAGGTTTTAAACTCCTCAAAACTATTCATCAATTTCTTTCAATACCCATCTACCAAATCTCTTTACTAAAGAATCCTTCATTAATTGTTTTCGAGCTTTATTATTACCGCCGTGAATGATGAAATGGAATCTATTTTCAGTTGAACTGTTTAATGCTTCATGTTCTACTCCATTGTCAAACCAAAATCCTGTACAATTTTCGAATGGTAATTCCTCTTTAGTATCTACCCTCCTCAAATAACAATTCTTTGGTTGATAGAAAGCTAAATTAATAGCAGAAGCTATATTCCTTCTTGCACCTCTCTTATCTCTAGGAACATTAGAATCATTATGAGCTACAATACCTCCTCCAGGCTCCAATAACATAAACCGCAACCTTCTATAATGGTTGTGAGGGAAATCCTCCAACCATCGTTTAGTCTCAGGAGCTAGTTCTGCAACTTCCGTCCATCCCCATGTAACATCTTCTTCTCGAAGGTCATAACTATCGGGATTTTTTGTATGATACCACCCCAAACTGGTATCTTTAGCATTTTTATGAACAAAACTATGAATTGCTGCTGAACGCCAACCGCCGCCATCTCCATATCTATGATCAACAAAAAAACCTTCATCATAAACAGTTTGGGCTTCTTTTATACATACTTCGGGTATTTCTAAATCCATTTGTAGATACCATACATCATGATATCTGCACCACTCGATAATTGTCATTTACCTATTACCATGAATCTGTTCATTCCATTATCCAAAATTTTTGAACCAGAATACATTAAATCTACAATACTACTCTGGTCTACTAATTCTTTTGGGGAACCAACACAGTTAATATGATCGTCATACATTTCTTCATCAGTAGATTGTAAAACATACACTGGATCTATATCTCTTTTATTTAGATTATGAAACCTAGTCATAGGAAACATATGTTCACATGAACAATTAATTACCATATCAAATTGACAGTTGGGGTGTGGTGGGCCTAACTTCAGTTCTGGATCTAAAGGTTTATAAACAGACTTAAACATAATATCTCTAATAGAACATGCATACTTACCGCTATCTTTATGTCTTTTATTATATTTGTAACTAATATTTTTTGTGTCATTATCTATTTCATAATTATGAACAAACTCCACGCCAACTTCAGATATTAACAATTCTACAATATAACTTGCATACCACCCCCCTATAAGGGCAACCTTTTTAGGTTTAATTTTTAAATCCAATATAGTATTGATTAACCACAACTTACTTTGCAGTTGTGAGGCTGTAGTTGCGTCTAAAGTTCTTCTAAACTGATGTGGATAATCTTTAGTTACATCTGCCGCAGTTTGTTTCCAATCGTTAGCAACCTCAGGCGTATAATTTATACCATCTACCATAAATCTTCGATCTCTTTATCGTTCATACCCTCTCCATAGGAACTATTGTTAAACAAACAAATTTTATGATCCTTTCTCACCTTTCTACGTTCCATATCATCTGGATATATATTCCCTTTAAACCAAGAATATGTGTCTCCCTTCGGAAACCCTCTAAAAAATCCTTCATCCTCTTTCCACAGATTGTACCAATGATGATTAAGATAATTATCTAAGCTCGGATATGTGTAGAAAATAATCTCAGCATTCTTTTCAATCTCTTTCCATATTTTTTTTAATTGGCCACGGTTCCATCGAATCACAGAAGAGTTTAATGGAGTTGATTTATGTTTTGAAAAATTACGTTTAACAACATCAATATTATTCCACCATCCCCTCACAATATATGGTTTATCCATAGGAAGGTCAAAGAAATATTTTAAATCTTGATGAATAATAACGTCAAGGTCTAGGAACAGAAACTTATCGCCCTCAATTTTCCAAAAGTTCTTATCAGGTTCTTCATCTAAACAAAACATATAACACTTACGATATGCCCAAAAGAAATTTCTATCAGACAAATAATATTTGTCCCATGTTGTTGGTAGCTGAATGTCGTAAGATTGTGTTGGATTATCTGTTAGACAATAGAAGTTAAATGGTACTGTACAATTATTCTCACACTGTTTCTTTAAATTTTCTACATAGGTGTGATCATATTTGTCACCCCATCTCACACATAATATAGTATTATCCATAAACTACCTCTTTTGATTTCCCACCGCCGCAATACCGTTGACAAACTACAGGAATCGTGTTAAATTCAAAAAACTCTTTCCACTCTTTAGACTCTACAATCTCTTTTATACTTTGAGCTTGATCAAGTCTAAACTTTTCTTGCACAATAGAAGCAAAATCTTCATCCTCTAAAATAAACCCTGTATCACACCAACAACAAGGGAGAATATACCCCGTAGAAGAATACGCTGGTTCCTTATTATCGTAAATACAACTTGGCCTGAAATTTTCGCTTGACTTCATCATTATATTCTACTTCTATATAGTGTTCTGGCCGATCTGGTTTATATGGGTCATTTTCATTCCATCTTGAGGAATGTTGTTCCTTAAAAATAATGTTGTATTCTTTCGCCATTTGTTTAGATTGTTCTATATGATCTTGATTATATTTGAAAACAATATACTGCCAATAAGTTTTAATCCCCATCGAGGCTGCCATTTTCATCACCTCAAAGAGTTTTACGCCATCTTGATTGATCCTATATTTGTGACTTTCTTCTGGCAATCCATCCAGACCAAAATGCCACTCAGCATTTAGGTTATTAAAAAATGCCATTTCATACCAACCTATAGGTTTTTGCGACACAGCTGTAGAAACCTTTACAATATGATTTCTTGACAAAGACAAAAAATCTATAAACCTTGGGTGCATTACTGGATCAGAAATGGAACCACAAAAATTTAACTTATCAAAATAAGTCAATATTTTCTCAAAATCTGCAATGGATATATTATGTCCCTTGTTACCAAGTCTTTTCATTGATAACTGTCTTCTACACTTAGGACATTCCAAAGTACACTTATATGATATGTCAAGATTAATACTTCTTACCATTTTTCCTGTCTTCTGTAAACATTCCCTTCAGAACTACACATCTTAAAACATATAGGAGAACTCTCTTCTGGCCGATTTATCAAATCGTTCATAAAATTCTGCCACGTATCTGAACTTACTATATCTTCAATTGTTTCGTTGTTATCTATATGCATTTTTTTATCAAAGAAAAGTTTTATTTTTTCATCCTCTAAAAGATTATCACTACCGTCTGGTCTATCCAACCAACAACATGGGAGCACAAATCCTGTTGCCGTGACAGCTATAGAACGTCCTATATTAGCTCCACTTGGGCGCAAACACTTAGGCTGAAAGTTCTGAATTTCTTGGTCTGTAGGGGTCTTTTTCACCGTACCATCTTCCTGAGTAATTGATTATAAAATTTATACCATTGTCTTTAGCCATTTGATATGCTTCATCTATATGTTCTTCATTATAACTGAAAACAATATATTGCCAGTCTATTTGTAAACCTTTCTCCACTCCTATCTTCATAACTTCGAACAACTTTTCACCATCCTGATTAATCCTGTACATGCAACTCTCTTCTGGTAAACCATCAACACCAAAAATCCATCTCGTATCTTTATTAGCATTAAATGCTTTTTTATACCAAGATATTGGTCTATGAGAAGCTGCCGTGTGGACAGTACATTTTTTATTTTTCTCTTGACATAGGGATAAAAATTCTATAAAATGGGGGTTAAAAATTGCGTCTGATATTTGGCCACAAAAATGGATATAACGAAAATAATTTACAATTTTTGTAAATTGTTCTATTGTCATATGAGAGCCTGGAATTTGTTTCTTATCTTTCCAGTGAACTCTCATACATCGAGGACATTCTAAAGTACATAAATTGCTTATATCGAGATTACATCCTTTATGTTTAAAATCAAGCATATAAACCTTTATAGAACTTATAAATTAATTCTGCCATATACTTGTGGCCTTCTTCATTTGGATGTGGATCTTTCGGAAAATCAACTCTAAGTTTAGACTGATCTGAATCAACTTCATCTAATTTATCTTCCATAGTAAATCCACCAATCTCTCGAAAGATAGGCCACCCCAAAAAATGATCCTCATTTATATAATATAATAAACGGCTGTCAACAAAATTGCGAAGTCCATCCCATTTCTCAATATTATCTGTTGGATAAAAAGCCTGTGCTTGTATGTACTTTATTTTATTAGCTTCACAAAAATTTTGAAAAGCATGGAACCACCTGATACTTTTATTAAAATTATATTGTTCATCTGAGAATTGTGTCTTAGAGACTGCCGATAATGTTGCCCCAGGCACATCAGAAGTTTTTTTAAATGAATTAAAAAAGGTATTTGAATCTGTAAAATCTAAAAAAGTATAATTAGAAAACTCTCGGCGATCATAATGACTCCACAAAACAATAATTAATTCTTCACCATCATAATTATCTATTACTTGATTATATATGAATTCATTTCCTCTACCGCCATGACCATAATTTTTAACAGTCATATTCAACTTCTTGGCAATTAACTCTGGCCATATAGGCCATGCATTTAACTGAGTTTCTTGGATGTAAACACCGTCTACCGTTGTCCAACTATCTCCAGATATTAAAATTTTATTTTTCATTTCTCTATAGGATCGGGAACCAGCCGTCCAACTATCTCCAGATATTAAAATTTGATTTTTCACTTCTCTCTCATATATCTATTCCAATTTTTTTGTACTTCCTTACCTTGTTCTTCTGTTGGAAGTTCTTTAAACTGTTCATCATCAATTTCGTATATGAAACCTTTTTCTTTTTTATGCGGCCGCATATACAAAGTGGAGAAAAATAATCTAACCTTTAGGATACATCTTTTTATATTCATCATAGTAGACCTCACTAATTAATTCACACCCTAATTCATTAGGGTGTTCGTCAAATTCTGATATACACATATCAGTCCCATGTTCTTTCATTTTATCATGTAGTGTAAAACCATTTAAAAGATAACTATAGGGCCAACCTATTGTTCCTTCTAAATCAAAAAATCTTGAAAAATTTGTAAGAGTCTTTGCAACCTCTGTATCCTCAAGTTTTATGCAATGTATAAACCCCATACTCATTATAAGAGGCACCTCTTTTTGTTTACATATATCTTGTAATGCAACCATCCATCGCAAGCTCTTTTTAATCTGATGCCGGGGATCAACCAATCTTGCATTTACTAACGCCCTAGAAGCTGTTACAAATTTATTTTCTGCTAAATACAAATTTGCTGGTTTTCCAGTAGTATCATCTATAAGTTGATTTTTTCGTGGCATAGTACCACCATCTGCCAATAGATACGGAATCTCAAACGTATTATTACAAAAATCCCACCTATCAAAACTTGACCACTGAACAACCATTAAATCTGCTTTTTCTAAGTTATCAAATGCCATATTAAAAATATACTCGTTCCCTCTTCCTCCTGATCCTAAATTTGTAAGTTTCGCTCCTAACTTATTTGCTAAACGATTAGGCCACGGATCTTCCACAAGCACATTTTCTGTAAAACTACACCCACTTGCTACTAATTGCATTATACAAAACCTCACTTATAAATTTATGTCCAATTTCATTTGGATGTGTATCCTCTGGAGCAAATCTATGTTCATCTTCTAATTTAGAATCAATACTATAACCACCAATACGAGGATCGATAGGCCACCCTAAAAATGTATCTTTAATTTTATCCACATAAGGGCTATTAATAATAAGATTACAAAATTCTTTATACTGAATATTCTGTGTAGGTTCTGACTTACCCATTAATGGTTGACAACCTTGTACCTGTAAATATGGTACATCATTTGCCTCACAAAAATTCTGAAAGGAATACATAAAACTTAAAGAAGAAATAGTAGCTCCCTTAATACAATCTATATCATAGTCTCTATATACATTACTAACATCCCATTGTAGTCCAGATTTTTTAGGATTTTTTGATGGGGGTTTATAAAATTGATCATGCCATTCTGCATCCAAAACAATTCTTTCTGGATGAAAACATTGCCAATTATAATGTTGCCATTTGGGGTTGAGTTGTGTATTTTTGTAGATGTTTAATCTCTGAACTTCAGACCACATAGCTACTATAAGTCCAACATTTTTCTCTTTTAATGTTCTTTCTAATATAGTAGTGTATATTGCTTGATTACCAAAACCACACCTCCCAAGATTAATCAAATCCATATCTAACTTATCTGCTAGTAATTCTCCCCATATAGGAAATTCGGGCATCTTGTGCTTCTTTGCATAATTATCAGTATACGAACACCCCCCTATAATTAATTTTTTACGTCTAGAAAACATTGACATTATATTTCTTTGAAAATTCCAACGCATCCTCCCATGTATTTACCATAGGTTTACCTTTAATATTAAGAGAGGTATTCAATAACATGGGACATCCAGTTTGTTCAAACCATTCTTCCAAGATAGACCTAATAATAGAACCGCAATTCTTCTTTACCACCTGTACTCTTGCAGTACCGTCTACATGTGTTACAGAAGCATAATCATGTTTTGCTTTTGCGACAAACTGCATGTATTCATTCATGGGGCCTTCAAAGTATTCATCTGCATATTCCGACAATATTGCTGGAGCAAAGGGACGAAACTTTTGTCTTTGTTTAATTTCATTAACTGTATCTTTTATATCGTAACGAGGATCACCAAGAAGAGAACGATTGCCTAGAGCTCTAGGGCCAAACTCTGCTCTTCCATTTGCAACACCACAAACTTTGTTTTTTAAAAGTTCTTTCACCACATCTTTTGAATGACATATTCTTGGAATAATATAACCAAGATAAGGATGTTTCCACCTCAACTTTTCTTTTAATACTAGTGCGGCTGCACCTAAAGAACTACCAGCATCGCCAGGAGCAGGCATAATCCAAATATTCTTTCCTTTTATCTTAGAGTTTGCAACACAGTTTAAAGCACACCCTCCCATAATAACTAAGTTTTTCTTGGGACACATCTCCACAAGTTTTAGAAATTCTTTCTCATACAGAGCTTGCACAGAAGCAGCAAGGTCTTCTTCCCTTATATGATACCCCTGCCATTTATCTTTCCATATTTCTCTTGCTCCTCTATGATTATTTTCCCATAACAATTCGCTCAGATCGTATATTGGTTCACCAAATGCAGACATACCCATAGTGATATATTCATCCTCATTGGGTTTCAGTCCAATACTTTGTGTGATTGCAGAATAGAGAAGACCAAGAGAGTAAGGATATTTCCATGACTTGATCTTTTTTAAATGGGACTTTTTCCCTTCCCATATAGAAATAGTATCCCATTCTCCAATTGCATCTATGACCAGAACATTACAATCGTCAAATGGAGCAGTATAATATCCAGCAGCTGCATGGGATTCGTGATGACCGTAACACCAATCATACTTGATTCGTGGTTTTTGCCACTTTTGACCGGCATACAATCTTCTTAAATTTTTACGGAAAGGTTTTTCATAATATGCTACAACATTGGGTCTATTAATTTCACTAAAAGGTAATTGGTCTTTGTGTACCCATTTGTCGTTTTTAATTCCACTATATCTCTCACTAGAAGAAGCATAATGAATTTTTGTACTATTGCGAATCAAACAAATTGCAGCGTCATGAAATCCCTCGGAAATCCCTAATATATTCATAGCAACTCCATAATAAAAGAGTGACCAAAAAAAGTCAAGTAACTATTTTATAAAAGATGCATAAGCGGCAATAGCTTCTACGGGTGTTTCAGCTTTTCGAATAGTTGTTTTCTTCGTCCGAGCTTTACTATTTTTAACCGCATCCTGTTCAAACATTTTAAGTTTAAGTTTAAAAAGTGCTTCTTTATGTTCTGCCTCTTCTGGGTCAAAATCAAAAAGAAGTTCTAAAGAAGCTTGACGTTCTTCAAGTGACTCCCCATCGCCATGGCCATACATATTACGTTCTGTTGCATATCTATGGAAAGCATCTCTAAACTCTTGTCGATGTTGTTCATTTCTATTTCTTGTACACTCATCAAGACTTTCATAAGACCACTCTTTTAAAAGGGCCTGAAATTGATCATCTTCCTCATCAACCACAACGTAGTATTCACGATTCTTTTCACCATCGCTCCACATAATAGCAACAGTATCTAATTCCGGGCTAGAATAATATGCCTCTACTATTCTACCACAAAATGCAAAAGGTTCACCAACAGCCATATCTTACTCCTATCCTTTATTTATACGTAAATAAATACGTATTATCCTTTAGCTATACGTAAATTATACGTAGTAATCGTCCCTTGAGATCCATTTGGAAATTCCTGAGAACGATAATCATCACCAGACTGTAATGTTTGATAATTTCCAGCACCGTCTAATCTAGTGTCCACCATAGCCGTTCCTCTGGTATTACCACCAGAAGTTGCTACTGTATATACAATTTTATATCCATCTCCATCATTAGCAGCAGTATATCTCAACCAATCCCCCAAAAGATCATCTACAGTAGCAACAGACATTTGTTGTAAATCATTATCGCCCGAAATAACTACAGGCAATCTACTAGGAGTATTAGCTTCCCCATCTCTCTCATGTAGATAATAATTTGTGATAGTAGATGGTTGATCAAGAGTTTCGGGAATACCAGCAGCAGAATATGCACTAGTATCTGCTCGTGTATCTGTAAAAACTGCTGTGGTTGAAACATTGGTATAATTTGAAGCAGCGGTTGATGAATCAGTTATTGTATATGTTCCTGCTGTAGTTGCACTCTCTGTACCAGAAACAAGCATATCAATGCAATCGTAAATAAGAGTATCCTTCAAATCAGCAAGAGAGCAACACTGAATACTTCCATCACCGTCATAATATACAGGAAAAGATGTTCCAGTATCAGTAACTTGACCAACACCACTTGTTGTATATGCTAAATTAACTTTATCATATGATACTGTTACAGTGCCAGGTTCAGCAGTAGAACCTTCTGCAACAAATGCCGTTGAAGATTGCGAAGTTGCACCAGCTTGTTTTCTGGTATCACTCATAGCATCTATATTTGCACCACTGCCACTAACTTGTGTTAAGACCGCTGTTGGAGCGACACTGTAAGCATAGATCATTCTTTTCTGTAACTCCAACATTTCTGCACTGGACATTTCCACAAGATCATTATTATCATCAACATAGAGTAAATTTCTAGAAGCCATTATTTTTTACCTTCCTCTTGTCTTTTTGAATGGAGCTCTCCATCATCTATTACTACAGAACCCATTTGGATATAATCTCCATCTTTCCATTCACCTTCATGTTTTTTCCCATCACTGTAGGTATATGTTCCTTGGCCATTTGGTTTACCGTTCCAAAACTCGCCTTCATATTTATCTTCCTCACCAGCTGAATTTGTCCAAGTTTCAATACCTTGACCATGTGGTTTATTATCTTTCCATTGTCCGACATATGTACCAGCATCAACATTATAAGTCTTATGTTGCCCATCATATGCGCCACCGCCGGAGTTTGTATAAGTTCCATGGCCACACTTTTGACCCTTTACGAATTCCCCTTCGTATTTGTTTCCGTTGGCATAAGTGTAAACGCCTTGACCATGTTGGACATCGTTCTCAAATTCTGCAACCAATTTATCTCCATTGTCAAAGGTTAAAGTACCCTTTCCATGCCTCCATTCATTCTTGAATTCGCCAACGTATTTGGTTCCATTAGGTAAGTCCAACGTACCTTTTCCGTGCTTTAAACCGTTCTGAAATTCACCAACATATTTCATCCCATTGTTAGAAATATATGTACCCTTTCCGTGCATTTTTCCATTTTTGTATTCACCTTCGTAACTTTCCCCATAATACGCACCATTTTCCATTCTGCAACCGCCAGGAACCCACCCGTGGTCAGCCGGCGGTTCATCGTGAGACTTAGGTATGTCAGGATCAACAGTCGCTATAGGAGCTCCCCATTCTTCGAGCTCATCTGCAACGTCATCAGGATAGATAAAGTGGCCTTTTCCGTGATATTCTCCATCCTTCCACTCACCTTCATATGTAGCCCCATTCATGTAGGTATATTTACCCTTACCGTGGAATTTGTAATTCTTCCATTCCCCGGCATATGTTTCTCCGGCACGAGGCCCTTCGTCCCAAGTATATTCTAATTCGTTATCAGACATTTTTTTTCCATTCTTTGTATTTATACTCCGCAAAACTAGAGATATATTCTTCATTTTTAAAATCATCAAACCATGAAACACACTCTTCATAATTAGAAAAATATTCCGTATAATCTATATTTCTTTTAATTGGTATCTCAGGTGATTCCATCGATTTTTTGTATAAAGAAGTTATATTTTTCGGTATTATATCTTTCTCAAACAAATTAAAATTGAATTTTTTGGCTATATCATTAGAGAAAAAATCTACATCCGAACAAAAATCTTCATATGCTACCCACAGACAATTATTAAGTAAAGATAATTCATAAAGACGTTTTAATTGTAGTATAAATCCGTCAAAATTTGCCCGTGAGATTATTAATGATTTTTTATCTGCTTCTTTAACTTCTTCAGTTTCACTATAAAATTGCCATCTCCCAATTGCTTCAGCATATAAATTACTTATAAATTGAGTTACTATATCTCTTCTATATAATATAATTTTAGGCATATCTAAAATATCGTCATTTATGGCTTGAAAATGATGAGGATGTATTTTTACTAGGTAATTATTTTTTACCAGATTAAAGGAATCCTTAAATTTTTCTTCATTTGTAATAGGAATTTTAAGTTTTCGATTATTAAAAATCTCCCCTGCATAAGATATATTATATTTTTGTGATAGCAATTTAGTTACATAAAAAGACCCTGATCTCGGCACACTAATAACAAAGACAGATTTATTTTCTAAAAACTTACCGTCCTCAAATATACCTTCTTGATATACTTTTCCCTTAGCATCATAACTAGTACCTTGTCCATGTGCTTTGTTATCTTTCCATTGGCCAACATATTTTTTCTTAGCATCTTCTGAAAGAATTAATGTATATGTACCTTGGCCACTAAATTTATCATCCTTAAATTCACCTTCATATCTTTCTCCTTCAGCAAAAATATGAACACCATAACCAGACTTCATACCATCCTTAAATTCCCCAACATATTTATTTCCATTGGTATAGATAACGGTGCCTTGACCTTGTGGATTTCCATTCTCCCATTGACCAACATACGTATTTCCATTAGCATAATTATAAGAACCATGGCCATGCCATTTTCCATCCTTAAATTCGCCAACATATTTAATCCCATAAGAATAGGTATAGGAGCCGTGTCCATGATGTTTACCATCCTTGAATCCACCGACATATTTGTTCTGATTATTATATTTGGTATTGTAAATAAAGGTGCCTTGACCGTGGGGCTTACCATTCTTCCACTCGCCTTCATAATAATCTCCGTTAGGAAAGGTATAGTCTAAATCATTCTCACCCATTTAAATTGCTCCCGGCGCAAACCCCGCTACGGAATTTTTAATTTTTCCGTCTGAACCAATAATGTTTATGACATTTCTTTGCATACCAGCATGAAGAAATACTTCATCTTCACCAAGAATATCATCACCATCGTTAGCCGAAGTGTCTTGGACTATATTATCTCCAGCATTTGCAGAAGCGGAATTTGTTCCATCTAAAACTATAAACACATCCTCGCCTCTTCGTACTAAAGGTGCAGCTGCCGTTGAAGTTACAGAAAGACCAGTATCATGAACATGAGTTAATGCAATTTCACTGTTAGCACCAAAAGTTATTGCTGCACCGTCAGAAATCATAAAGAGATCATCTCCCACACCCAAATCAGCAGCAACACCTGCACCACCAGCAACCGTCAATGCACCAGTAGTAGCACTTGTGGAAGCAGTAGTTGCAGTAACAGATACAACACCGCCAGAAGAAATTCCGATTGCGTTGGTATCAGAGGCAGAACCAATATTGCCACCATCTGCAATTAAAATTGCAGTATGAGTTGTTGTTCCACCAGAAGTATGAACCGTACCAGTTTCATTTGGAAAGGTGATGGTACGATCAGCTGTTGGGTCTGTAATTGTAAATGTTAGTTCATGACCATCAGCTGTTGCACCCTCAAAGACTAGAGGACTGCCTCCTGCTAAAGTTGCACCAATTGTTAGTGTGTCTGCAGCTGCATCACCTAGAACCAAGTTACCGTTAAGAGTAGTAACACCTGTAACAGTTAAATTCTGACTAAAAGTCCAATTACCACTTGAATCTATAGCAACGGAGTCTTCATCACCAACAGAACCGATATTCCCATCATTTGCAACAACAACATTACCAGTAAGTGTTCCATTAAATTTTGTACTTGTTAAAATTCCAGTACTAGGATTATATGTTAATCCAGTATCAGATTCAAGGCCTTGACCACCTGTAGCTCCATCAACAAATACTGGATAAACTGTCTCATTAGCAGAGTTATTTGCACTAATTGTGATATTGCCCGCAACACCAGAAACAGCAGAACTCCATGACGTTGTACCAGAACCATCAGTAACCAACACATTACCATCCGAACCATCAGCAGCTGGTAATACCCAAATTTGATCTGCACTTAATGCTGGTGCCTCAAATCCAACATAATTTGCGCCTTCATAGAAACGTAATTCTTGGTTTGATCCAGCGATATTAATACCACCTTCAACATTTAACAAGTCTCCTACATAAAGGTCTGCACTTGTACCGATACCACCAGTTACTACCAATGCACCTGTTGTTTTTGAAGAAGATGCTGTAGAAGCACTAAGAGTAAGAACACCAGCAGAATTTAATTTCATTTTAGATGCTGCAGCTTCACTAGAACCTGTCATAAAATCTAATGTAGTTGCGTTACTACTGGAACTAAAATCTCCTTCTGCAACAGCTTGAATTGCAGCCGATACTAATGTTGCATCTGTACCTTCACCTTCATCTGGTGCTTGAAAGGCTATCTTACCAATGACATCATCGGCAGCAATATCAGTTTCACCAGTTTGTAGAGTAAGAACTATAGGTTTATCGTCAGCTGTTGCAGTATGTTTAAAATTAAGTCCTGTATCATGAACATGAGTTACAGTAATTTCACTATTAGCACCAAAGGAAAGAACAGCAGCATCCGAAATAAGTCTTAGGTCATCACCGACTGAAGCATCTGCAGCCACACCTAATCCACCAGCAACCGTTAAAGCACCATCTGATGCACTTGTATTCGCAGTTGTTGCTGTAACAGAAACAACGCCACCAGAAGATATACCAATTGCGTTTGGATCAGAAGCAGAACCTATTGTTCCAGCATCTTTAATGAGAATATCGTCAACAAAAGTTACGATACCAGTTGATGCAATTGTAATGGCTGATGTTGAACTAGCACTACCAACATTACCACCATCCGCCACCAAGACATTTCCAGCAAATGTTGAGTTTGCACCACTAAATGTTATTGCGGCTGTTGAACCATTTTTAATTACTAAATTGCCACCATTGTTTGTAAATGTACCAATAAGTGTACCATTATCTTTGAAAAAGATATCACCACCTTTAGCATCTAATGTTATATCCGTTTCTGCATCCAAAGTAATTGTTGAAGCAGAATCAATCTCTGTAAGGGAAGGAGCAGCAGCAAATGTAACAACACCATCACTTGCAATCGTCATTGCATCAGCAGTTGTAGATGAACCAAGGGTTCCTCCATCGGCAACAGCAAATGAAGAAGCTCCAGTTAATAGAATTGTACCAGAAGCATCTGGAACCGTTACAGTACGATCTGCTGAAGGATCAGAAACCGTAAACGTAGTTTCAAATGCATCATCTGTAGCTCCTTCAAAGATAAGAGAAGAACCATAAGTAGGATTACTTTCTAGTTGAGACACATCACTTACTAGATTATTGAACTGTACTCTAAATTCTTCTAGAGATTGATTTGCTGTGACTGTTGATCCTGTAATTGCCATTATTGTTTCCCTACTAATTCCTGTAAGAGACTTTTTATTTCATGCATCTCGGATTTCAAAGTATTTATCTCTCTTGTTGTATTTCTTATTTCATCTCTTTGAGCTTGAGCATCAGCCGCACGTTTTTTTGCCATTTCATATGCATTACGATTACGATTTACAATTGCATGGCTACCATCCGTAGTTCTAACCAGATCATCCCGGCCTTCAACTGGTATATGTTGTAATTCTCCATCTGCCATTTTACATTGCCAATGCTAAGCACCTCAATTCTTTAATACGAGGTGGTTCTGCTGTATTTGTTCCTTGTAATACAATTTTAATTTGAAAAGAAATAAACTCATCCAAAGGTGTTCCCACGCCATCATCCGTTACTCCAGCCGTATATACAAATTGAGCAAAAGTATCTTTAGTCGTAGCATTTTGTGTTGCCGTATCCGGCGACCCATCACTATTAAAAGCAACATATCCTAAATCATCAAACTCTGATGCATCATCAGTTCTTAAAATCTTATAGTAAGCTTTAATAGTAGCAGTAGAATGTCTATGTCCAGCAAAAAATACTTTAAGAGCAGTTGCTGCATTTTCAAGAGTCACTTTCTTAGTTAAATAAATGCAAGCATTATTATCTCCATCAGGTTCCGTTGATGCAATAAAGTCTGTGGTAGGATATACATCAGAAGAAGAATCTATTTTACTTAATTTATTACCTACTGCAATAAATGACATTCTGCCTAGATCAATAATGGGTGTTACATCAGAATTTTCTGAGGAAAGAACATTATCTATTATCAAAGATTTGACTCCACCATTTTCATTTGTTTCATTTATTGGTGAGGCTATCATATAAGGGGTATCAAATTCCTCATTATCATTCAAGTTTATTTCGATTGCATCTGTTTCAGCTGTAGTTAAAAATGAAGTTTGAGAACCAGAGGGACTTGTACTTGTCATAGGCCTAATTTTTGCAGTTACGCTTGTTGCTGGAAGTTCCATTACTGACACTGCTGGTTGACCTACATCATAACTAGCATTTTCAGAGGCATAAACCTCAGACCCACCATTTGAAGCATCAGACGAACCTCCAGTTATTGTGGGTGAACTTGTTAAAGCAATAGTATATGAATCAATATTAATATTTGAAAGAGAAGTGTGTGTTTTATTGATTTCTGTGAAAGGAACCTTATGTAACATATATAATTGCACTGTAGCTCCGGCCGCATGTGTAGTCGCAGAAGTACTATCTTCTCCTCTAGTTATGCTGGATACAGCTGTACCACTAATAGTAGTATACTTCATAATTTCATCATCAATTTTTATCCACCACAAACTACTACTATCGTAGGCGTACTTGCCAGAAGTATCATCAAAATCTGTTCCAGAAGTTAATGTTAATGTAGTTGCAGTTGCATCCAACGCTGCAGCAAGAGTAGTTTCTGCCTCAGATACAACTCCAGATATAGTAACATTATTTGAAGTAGAATACATTTGATGGTTTGCGTGATTGACCAACAAAGTTGTACTACCATTAGAAAATATAAGGGGATGTTCGTCTAATCGTCTAGAAGGAACGGCATCATTATTTAAAGTTACTTTTCCTGCTGCTGTAGTATCAAATTTAGCAACATTCATCTTAAATTTCAAATCTTCAGTTAACGAAGGAGCCCACGTTCTATTATTATGACCTTTAAACAATACACCAATATGTGGTTGTTTAGATACAGTTCTTCCAGCTCCTGCTCCAATAACAGTTTCCCCCATTCTAGATAACCATACTTTATATTCTGGTGTAGAAGCAATAACAACAAAACAATATTCTGTTTCATGTTGAAGAAAAACAGGAGAATCGAAAGTAAATTTAGTAGGAGTTGATGCATCTGAAGTTAAAGTAACGTCAGCTGGTTCTTTGACAGTTCTACCAAAAGGCATAATTTTAGCAGCTGGAAATCCGTTCTGAACTGTTCTAATTTCTACTGTGACAGGTAAAGTCTCAGCTTTCGCAGAAAAGTAAAGTTCAATAGATGTTACAAATCTGCCTGATGATTTGGCACCAAATTCAGCACGATTAGTTCCAGCAGCATCTACCTCATTATCAACATCCTGTTCAACAATAAATGTTTGAGCGAGAGGATCAGAAACAGAATCAGGTTCGTTGAATCGAGTTTGAACAGACCTTACACTTGAAGAGGATACAGAAGTACTTTGAGATGTTGGTGTAGAAAATAATTTAGCATTTCTTGTAGCAATAATCGTTTCTTGCTCTGTTTCTAAAATACCTACAGCCTGATAAGTGGTAGTTCCCTCTGTTTCTGGGTCTTTAGTACGAATATCTTTGGCACTAGAGGTAAGTCTAAATTCAACTTCACCTGTTTTAAATTTAGGATTACCGGCAACCCTTGGATCAGGAAGAGCAAAAACGCCCTTAATTTCTCCAGAAGCAGTTGTAATCAAAGGAGATTCAGCAGCAGGAACACCACTAACATCTGCTGCATCTGTAGTATATCCACTTAATGGTGTTACATATTTTATAATACTTTGTTTATCAAAAAATGGGTAAAGTCTCATATTAGGATAAAACTGTGTTCCCGTAAAAGTAATATTTCTTGCTCTACAAAATGGAATAAATGCTCTTTGAATTACTTTAGTACCCTGAGATTCCAAATCAATTTGTGGAACTATTTGTGTCTGAACTCCAGTTCTAGCTAAATTAGAACGAGTTGTCGTTATTGTTCTTTGGATACCACCGGGCGCCGTTGAACCACTTGTAGATACTGTAGTACCACTCCAAGTAGTTTGCCAAGCATTCCATACAGTACCAATTGCACTCTTATTTGCCTCATAGAAAGTATCATAATTACCTTCAACATTAATAATAAGGTCTGGAGCCACTTCTGTTTCAAACCATTCATCACCAGCAGGATCAAGCTCAATTGTACCTACCCAATTAGAAACTAAAACAGGAGTAACCCTTTCCACTCTTGTTGCATAAGGTTGTTCTGTAAAAACAACCTCTGTATAAGGAAGAGTTAAAAGAGCACCTGTTTTTTGATATCCAGCAGAAGCTCTCTCAGAATCCGTAGTTGCAGCCTCTATCAGACCAATTCCTTTAGGTACAGCAGTTGGTCTAAGTTCATTATTCTCCATATCGATACTGTTTTTATAATCTTTATGTTTTGCATCACCCACTCTATGACCTGAGAAATCATCAACAACAAAACCAGATTTAAAACGATTCAGTCCGTTAGCATCCTGTATCTCAAAGCCTTCAGCATCTCTTTCCAATAAACTTAGAGCTGTATAATATTCCACATGTTGCATCCGTTCATCTAACTTACCAATATCTCTCATGGTATAACGTCTATTTTTTTCTCTCTTCATTATTACATCTTGAGGTCTAAATGTATAAGCTGGAATTGTTACTTCTGCTAATTTCATAGCACCGTCAACCATCTCTGGCAATCTTGGATTTTCAGTTGAAACCCCCTTAATAAAATTAATTTTCCCACTACGTTCCATTATAAGTAATGCTCGATATGGAAGATAATATTCAAAATCACTTGTTATCAAAGAACTAGGTTTTAAAAAATCTACTAAAGAAGCTCCTGTTCCATCAAATTGTCTATTAAAGAAATCGAATGAATTGCCTGTTATCTGATCAACTGTTTCAATACTAACAGCCGCACCTGCTATATTTTCTGCTCGAGGGCGAATATCAAAACAATCCTGTAGAGGGAATAATCCAGAAGGAGCAGGATCGTCTGGGTCAACTTTAGTAGCAGTGTATATGGGTATATCTTCATACGTCATTTGATCAGCAATATCTATATACGAGTCAACCGTAAAGAAATCTCCAGTACCATGTTCCAAATAATCATGTATAATTAATAATCTTCCTAATGGAGCTGAAACTCCGGGCTTTCTTACTATTCTAGAAATGTCATAATAATTATCTCGTTGACCTGTATCTAACTCATATCTTGCAGTAATATTAGTACTACCAGCTGTAACCGCTGTAACTGGAGCAGTTGCTCCACTGGAAAATCCTGTAATCGTATCTTCAGTAGTAAATTGTATTGTCGTTCCTCTTTTAAGAACATAAGACATTGGACTTGAAGTATCAATAATTCTACCAGCGGCTCCAGAAGAGGAACCAGTAATTTCTTCTCCTTTAACAAAATTTCCAGAGATGGCTCCTATGGTTAAAATTGGTGCAGTAGCATCAGTAGAAGTATCTTCTGAATCAAGTACTGCTACAAGTTTAAATACATCTCCTCTTCCTAAAGAAACGGTTTTATCTGTTGGCCTCGTACCGTAAGCAGCAGTTGCACCCGGCACAACCTTTACTTGTTTCATCAACTTTGTCGTTTTAGTTTTTGCAATTGCAGAAGATTTTAATAGCGTTGCAATAATTTTTACTTTCGCACCGTTCCCAAACACAGCATTATTTGTTATTGTAACAGTTGCCGTTCCTCCACCAGAAAATCCAGTAGAAGCGCTTACAACATCGCCCTGTTGACCTGTTCCTCCACCACCAGCAGAAAGTATGGATAATGTGTAGTCCACTTCAGCATGAGCATTAAAAACTTCATTAGTTCCAGCACTAAGAGTTATAACTCCAGAAGCACTTGAAGTTGTAATAAATTGTCTTCGTAGATAATATGAAGTATCACTTGATCCAGCATTCTTGGTGGTTAAATGAGTTTTAACAGTTCTCTTATTAAGTTTAAATAAACTTGCATTTTTTTCAGCAAATTGTAATTTAGCAAGATTTAAAGTTGATCCAGTACCGCCAGTAGTTGCACGATTCAATCCAATAGGAACCGTATCTAATTCTGCAACGATATGATCATCCACATCTGCTCCGGCTGAATCTGTTCCATTCAACAAAAGAAAAGATTCTGTCGTAGTGACAGGAGTTAATACAATATCAGCAGTAAAGTTTTGTCCACTATCATCGTCTGCCATATGTACTTGTCTAGCTTCAGATACAGTTTTAGTTACTGACCTCGTTATAGTAATATCTGTATTGCCTGATGTTTCTACAATTTTATCGGTTTCTTCTGAGTCTGATGCAGTAATTTTTTCATCAGCCTGAAAAGTTCCAGAAACATTTGTTAAAATAAGAGTAGTGCCGGATGTCCCATCAGCAAAGACCCAACCTGTAGCACCAGAACTATCTCCTTTAACCTGTACACCTCCATTAGAATGATTTGCTTCAAGGGTTGGACTTGGTGTTCCATCGAGAGTTATAATTGTAAAGGGCCGGAAATCAAATATATAAAGTTTATAATTAGCCTCTGGGCCAACTGTACCAGAAGAATATTCCATTGTCCTTGTTCTACCAACTCCGATTCTTGTACCAGAAGAACTACCCCTAGTAGCAGTTGGAGTATCAAACAAACTAATTTGTTTAAATGGAGTTGTTTCACCAGTTATAAAAGTGACATCTGGGGTTCCATATACATTTGTTATATTAAGATAATTTCCGATATCAAATGCTGTTGAAGCTGTATTTACATTTGCAAAAGTTCTTGCTTTATCCACATCAATAAAGGTATTAGTCGTTTTTTCAACTTCATTACCTCTTATATAAGCTTTACCCGGCGATACCTTTAAAGATAAGAGAGCTGTAGAAGCAATATTTCCTTGTTCTGTAGTATCTCCTTTCTCATAAACTCCTATATTCTCATTCAGAGTTACAGATTCTTTTGCTTCATACATAAAAGGACGAACAGTATAATCACCCGACTCATCAAAAGTCCTTCTTGCCAAAGTCTCTTGTATAGTTCCTAACTGAGCTCTATTGGGTTCAGCTGTTGACCGACCCCCTTTAAGTTCCATTAATTGTATAAAATTACTGTCAGCATCAGAGTCGGCATCGAGTTTAGCTAAAGTTACTGATAATTTTACTCTATGAGCTCCCTTCGCAGCATAGTTTGATGTACCAGCTGCATTATCCAAAAGAGATGAATCTTCTTCTGGTGTAATAATTTCCTCAGTTATATTGAAACCAACTCTAGCATTAACATTACCATTTGAATATTTTGAAAGGGTTAAAGTCTCTTCTTCTACTTCAACAAATCCTCCTCTAAGATAATAAACGCCTGGACTCATAGTTGCTAAAATACCAGCAAAGTTGGGAAGTGTTGCAGCTACTTGAGCAGAAACATCACCAGTAGAATAAGAAGTAGATCCATTAGTAATTCCTTTATTAGCAGAAAGGGTTTCTGAAGCTGCAAATACTTTTGTTTCATTATCAGTACCAACAGCAACATTTCGGAGAAAAAGAGTTGGGGGATCGTCTGAGGTAGCAGCTTCAACATGTACTACTGCTGATTGAACTCCAGTAGTTGTTCCAGTTAATACAGCATCCTGATATTGAGTTACATCTATAGTTTCTCCACCATAAGTAGGTGCAAGTTTTATTGTATCAATATTTTGACTTAGTTTAAGATTGCCAGGTATTACAACCGTACCTTCTTGTAAAAGAAAATCACCAAGCTTTTCACTTTGATTCCTAAGAATACTCTGTAATTGAGTTAATTCTCGAGCCTGAATTGCTTGGCCAGGTCTAGCTAGAATTTGTTGAAAATTATTCGCCGCACTATAATCATCAAAATAAGGCGTTACGTTTAAGTCTGTTTTGAGAGGCATACTTAGAACTCCACAATTAATTTAATATCTTCCGTTTGATCAGAAGCTCTACTAATAGGTTTCCGATTCTCAATGTAAATAATTTTACCACTATCGGGTTGCAATTCTGGATTTGCATAACCATCAGTAAATGTTACAGTATTCCCTCCAGTAAGAGTTACAGCAGAATCAGCAGAAGCATCTGGAGTACCATATGCATTAGAAGTTGAACCTGTTACAACATTTGCTCCACTAAAAGCAACAAAGCCTCCAGTTGTTCCACTTGTACCATAATCACCAAATCTCTCTTGTTGATAATATAAAATATTATTACTTGAATCCCATTCTACCACTATTCCTATTGCAGATGTACTTGCTTGTGTTATTTTTTCATCAACATCAAAAGTACCACTAACAGAAGTTAATTTTAATGCATATGTCTGTCTTATGGTAGCAGAAGAGGAAACAGTTGATGTTCCATAATTATAAGGATCAACTAAAATTCCTACTCTACGAAAATCGTTTGCTGTCGTTATATCATCCCCTTCAGCCTGTGTCAATGTGGTGTTCATCATAACATAATGGCCACCAAGTTCTGATACAGCATCATATCCATGTCCACCTTTAGGGCCAATCATAACTTCTACAGAACCGCCTGAACCTCCCATTGCAGAGGCCGTTGTTAATGCGGCATCAGAAAAAGTATAACCCGAAGCAAGATTAACCGTACCATAAGTATAACCTCCGCCGGCAGCATGAATTGTAGTATCCGTTCCAGCAGTTAAACCAAAACCGACTATAGCATTACTGGAAACAGTAATTCTTACAATTGCACCAGAAGATGTTCCTTGACTTGTACCATCTCCATATACAGCAGAATAATAAGTTCCATTAGTGTACCCAGATCCAGCTGTTATTTTAAGGGAAGAAATTGCACCATCTGTAGCAGCTGCACTTACAACACTATCCGTTGATACAGGCATAAAGTCTGTAGTAAGATATCTTTCAATCTCAGAACTTGTAAGAGAATATACATACTGTAAAACGTAACCACCTAACTCAAAAGGTGCTGTAGATTCTGTTGTTGGAGCCGCACCACTATATGCCACCCCACTATTATTATCAAGTACTTTATACACCCTATAATCTGAAGTCATAAAATAAAACGTAGAGTCATAAATGTTAGTTGCTCCAGACGTTGCTGTATTAGATGAATTAATATTATGATGATATTGGTCATAAATTGTTCCGTTAGTCCAATTTCTGCGAGGGATAGCATAACTGATATATGAAGAACTAATTTGTTTTGCAGCAATCATATCATCCCAAACATAAAACTCTTCAGCTGGGCCATCTGTTGGTGTGGGGGGAGCTGTATCAGATCCACCAGTTGTGCCTGAAGTGAAAGATGATGCCTTACCTATAAAAAGATAGTAAGAATTTGCAGAAGCTTCACTAAAAGATTCAAAAAACTGGCCTGCGTTGTGTTGCCTAAATTTTTCTGTAATAATTGCTGTCATTTTCGTTTCCCTCGTTTATTTATGCACCAGCACCATAAACTGTTTTAAGTGTTGTTCCACTAGAATTTTTAATTAATAGAGTAACCAGAGTTTTTAATTGAGCGGCACCAATTGCATCATCAGCCATATTAGCCTCTGCAACCGTATCAGTTGTAATCATAGTTCCTGTCACTGTGTTAGTATCACCTGTTGTAACAATATTACCTGACACATTAGGTAATGTAAGAGTGCGGTCAGCAGTAGGGTCTGTTACCGTAAGTGTTGTTTCATGAGCATCAGCCGTAGAACCTTCAAAAATAACACTTGTTCCTACACTAAACGTATCGCCCGTCATGGAAATAGTACCACTCGCAGTAATAGCACCGCATGTTATAGCACCAGTTTCCAATGTTCCAGTAGTACTAAGATTTTCATTACCAAAATCTATCGCACCAGAACTATCCGTAAGAGATCCAGCGGCCAATGTCGCAGTTCCAGCATTAACAGTTGTTGCATTTACTGTAGTTGTTGCCAGAGTTGTTATTGTCGCAGAACTTTGCGTGCCTCCTACTATACCTGTAATTGTGGGGGCAGTTAGAGTCACAACTGTAGCAGTAGCACTTACACCGCTACAAAGAGAACTTGCATCTCCAAATTTGGTATATATCTCGACAAAGTTATCATTAACCTTGTCAGCACCGGCTCTAAGGGTATCCCCTGTACCGTCATCAGCGGTGGTTCCAATTCCGATTGATTGATATGCCATTAATTAACCCTTCCGATAGTTTAACTATTTATATTTATAATAATTTTTCTAATCACCCTCAACTACATCAAAAGTTTGTGATGTAGAATCAAATGTTGTTCTACTTACATTATCGAATGTTTCTGCGTCAGCTCCCTTGGCCAAAAATGCTGGATATGTACCCAAAAGACTAGAATATGTTCCGTTTTCCCAAAATATACTATCTCCAGCATCAGTAGCTGATCCATCTGTAGCATTTAAGACTAAATGACCTTGATGGTGTTGTTCTAAAATTTGGTCATCCATAAGTAAATTATCACCCTTATCTACATGTTCAGCATCTTCATGTAGAACTTCGCCTCCAGCATTATGTGAAGTACTGTCAGTACCATTTAAAAGAAGAACACTATTTTCATTAGCCGAAGAAGCATTTGTTCCATTTAGAGCAATAGCACCTCTCGTATCTGTACCTTCTAAAAGAAGATCATCTCCAGTATCGCCTTCTTGTGTCTGATTTGTTTTAGATCCTTCATCTTGTAGAGCAATATGACCTAAAGGCCTTATCGAAATTTCTGTAGGAGATGTTAATGTCGGAAATACAGTATTATCACCGAAACTAGCTGTTGGAACTTCGCCATCATTTATACCAGATTCTATTTCAATTCTTTGAGCTTCCAAAACTAATCTAAAACCAACTCCTGTATCCGTACCTACTTCTAGAGTAATATCGTGGCCAGCACCTTCATTAATTTCTGATAAAATTACATCCCCTGTTCCATCCTCATTTGCAATACATCCACCATTATCTTCTAGAAGAACACGAGATACATTATCATTTTCTAAAGCAAAAGCTCCACTTGCTTGAGTTACCCTATTACTTTCAGTATCTTCTTGGACAATGTTATCAGCAGCATCAGTAGAATCACTATCCGTACCATTCAGTACAATGTTATCGCCTTCTGTTACATCACCTCCACCATATTCTCTTAGAATAAAACCACCACCTTCGCCATGTGTCTCCATGAGTATAGATACATCATTTCTATCATCATGGGATTTATTTTCTTCATTATCTGTTTCAAATAAAACTTGTTCTCCAGCATCAGTTTGCATAGCATCTATGCCATCTAATAATACATTACTTCCATCATCTAAAGCACCTGTACTATTATCACTTGCTGATCCATCCAAAAGCAATCGACCATATCCTGAGTGTTTAGATTGAATTGTTTCCATAACCATAAGGTCTGGCCGTAAAAAATCAGTCATTGGTAAACCAATAATAACCTCTTCTGACATTATTTTACCATGAGAAAGTGCTTCTAAAGCAATATTATCACCAGAATTAGAACCATCACTATCTGTACCATCTAAGATAATTTCATATCTAGAAAATTTGTAAAAATCTGTAAAGGAAGTACCTACTCCCATGTTAGTAATAGATGCTGTTTCTAATTCTATAGGTTGTCCTGAGTGGGCATAATCTGTTGGATCACCTTTTTTGCCCATATCAATACTATCTAAAAGAAGTCTATCTGAGTTAATAGTTGGGCCTCTTTTTCTAGCTCCATCCTCTAATTGAATAAAATCAATACCAAGTGAATCACCAAAAGTATCCAATACCATATGACTAAGACCTACTTGATTAAGAGGTGTTGGTGGTGGTACATGAATTTTTGTTTTTAATAATCTTATAAAATTAACATCGTGAACAGCGCCTTGAGTCCCAACAGAAGCTTCTGTCATTAACACGCCAGAAGTGTCTTCAAAGATAATATTATCTCCATTAGAATTTTCCAGACCAATTGCATTTTGTAAATCTAAAATTGGGCCGTCAGTTAAGGTTTCTGCAAAATTTTCAGAAACAATTCTCTCACCTTTCTCAGTACAAATATACGGGCCTCTAATATTAGATACTGCTGATTCTGCCTGTATAGGCCCACCTGTTTCTACTAATGTAGTAAACTGAACAAGATTATCTGTAACAATATTACTTCCAGCATGATCTCCATCCTCATGCATTAACCTATCTCGTTTACCTGTTGGAAAATCATCAGTTCCGTTTAATACGAGACTGTTATCAGAAGCGTCTATCAATTCATAAACACCCAAAGCAGTACCACTCAATAGAACATAAGAGCCATCGTCATTTACAGTTGTGGTTGAACCTGATGTAGTTGTAGAAGTTCCATCTAAAATTAAATGGCCATATGCTCCTGTAACATCTCCATCATCTGTTCCATCAGCATCAGTTCCATTTAATACAATATTATCCCCAGCATCATCTTGAGAACCATCATCAGAAGCTGTAATAAGAATATTATCTCCATCATTAGCTAAACTTTGTAAAACAATAACTCCATCTTCTTGTTCTAGTGCTGTTCCATAATTCGTACCGTCTATTGTTACTTTAGTATCAGGAGTAGTTCCATTCTCCAGACGTAGCTCTTGGAAATATGAACCCTGTTCATAAGTATGAGGAAGGCCTATTCTTTTTTGAATTCGTAAATCAAATACTTGTGATAACACAGAAGCTAATATTGGTGAAAAGGTTGTTTCTCCAGCATCAACTCTACCAGCACCAGCAAAGGGCATTGTTGCAACAAGAGAACTTGCAATTATCACTTTACCAAAAGGCATAAATCCTGCTGGATGTATTGCCTTTTTCAATTCATTCATATAATTTGATACTGATTGGCCAAGTTTAACTTCATAAGAAAAATCCTGATAATAATAGGAGTCTTGTATTCTTATGATATCTTCAGATATATGACTATCGGTATTTCGATAATAACCGGCATCAGTAGTTATAAAATCATTTGATATACTAATCTCAGCAATATCAGCCGCAATAATTTTTCCTGATGCTCCATTTGCAGCTGTTATAGTCGCACCCACCCAATCAATTTTACCTTGTCCTATAAGATTATCACCAGCGTTAGTGCTATCACCATCTGTACCATTTAATATTATATCTCCAGCTACCATACTTTCTGGTTCCATTAATAAATCATCACCAGTTCGATTATCATCCACACCAGAAAGTAACCCACTCTCTTGAACCAATGTATTACCAGCACGTTCAGTAGCAGATACACCATCTAAAATAATATTATCACCGCTATTTGTGCCTGATGAATCTGTACCATTCATAACTATCTGTATTTCATCACCAGTTACAATATGATTATTCATCATAATCTTACCAGAACCTATATTTTGTTCTGAAGAAACATCTTCATTAATTAAAGGTTCTGAAGCTTCAGTTATAAGTCTACCAGAAGAATCATTAGCATGATCTACTGTTTCTTCTTCATAGATATCATAAAACCCATTAACATCAGTACCACCAGAATTTCCATCTATTCCTTCTAAAAGAATAACGTATTCACTATTCACAGTCCGACTAGAGTCATTAGTGGTTAATGAACCATCCGTCCAATAATCCTCTAAAAGAATACCTTCCCCTTCATCTCTTGATCTTTCTATGTCATGAGGAACCGTGATAGTAACAGGTGGAGATCCTTCCAAGGCAACAAAATGCCTATATCCAAGTTCACCTCCCCCATAATAATTGTTTACTAAGTTTTGGCCATCTCTAAAAATCCAAGAGGTGGTAAAAGCATCATATCTAATAAATTCAGAAACAGAAGTAGCATCATCTTCCATAGTGATATATTCACCATTTTGTTCTTCTTGAATTAATCCTCCATCTGGAATACCAACTTCTAATCTTATCTTTTCAAAAACAACTCCAGAATGTTGTTCATAAACTAGTAAGTCAACAGTATCACTTTCTGGATAATCATCAACAATAGTAACTGTTTGAGATGCTATTGGAAGAATAGAATTATCTTCTTCCATCCATCCACTAGCATTAAAAAATTGTATACCAGTGCCGTCTAGTTGAAATTTATCTTTTCGTTGCTGTAGATTTGAAATAGCTTGATGAGATTCATAAAGAATTTTATCCCCCTCATCCGCTGATTGTTGTATAAGTTTATCAGCATCTGTTTCTTCAAGTAATTCATCAGTACTAGTACCCAAATCTATAAACTGTAAAGCAACATCATCAGCTAAAGTTGTTGCTTCACTTAATATAAGATTATTTTGGTCTGTTACGGTTAATACTGTAATTACTGGGTCATTAGTACTAACTCCTGTTCCAACAACAAAAACTGTAGGTGAACAAACCGCCATACCAGCTGTAATCGTTCCACTATTTCCGTCCACAACAAGTGCAGTTGAAGAAGTAATTGCACTATTAACATTAGCAGTAGCTCCAACATTTCCATCCAATAAAATTGAATCCCCAGCCGCAGAACCTTCTAAAATAAGAGTAGGTGGAGTTTCGGCATAATCATTCATAAGAAAATGTTGAGTAACACTATCTTGTTCAGCATCATCCATACTATCGGCTCTACGATCTTCAAGTAGAATTCCTGCTGTTGCAAAATCTGAATCAGTATTTTCTAATGTAATTTGTTCTACGCCTGAAGCATCAGCATCAGTAATAAGATTAAAAGCACTATCTTCTGTAACAAAGGATGTTAAAAGTGATGCTAAATCTTGATTAGAAAATTCTTTCCAATATTCAACATCATTAGTTTCTAAAATATTATTACCAAGTATTCTGCTAAAAACTAACTCTGTATTAGTTTCCTGTTCAATTTGTTGAGATACAGCTGAGTTATCTTGTTCCATTTGAACTCTAACAACATCTTGAACATCCACAGATAGAATTTGTTTATCAGCATCCCAAGCACTAATAGTTCCTTCGTGTGAACTTAAAGCTATATCTTTTGCAAAATTTTCATTACCCGATACATCCTTCAACACAAAATTTGCTGCAATAGTAGCTTCGGGAGCTGATTTATAATTAAATCCCGAATCTGTAATTTTTATACTTAAAATTTTTCCTATATCTTTTGTAGTTGCTACAAGTTTAACGCTTGTTCCAAATTTACTTGTTATAGTAACTGTAGGTAAATCAGAATATCCAGAACCCCCTTCACCCACATATATTCTTGTAACCTCACCCAATGTAGATGATGTTCCTTCCTCAAACACAATACGATCATTTTTTGTTCCATACGTATCTGTAATTAATAATGCTGTACCAGGCTCACTTTGAAAATAATAACCAGCATTTGTAGAATCACTATCCGTACCATTTAATAAAAGAAAATCACCATCTTCTAGCGTTAAAGAAAAATCTATAAAAGAAGCTTTTGAACCCAATTCTAAATTTAAATAATCATCATAACCATCGCTATTATCTGAATCTTCTAATAAAGGACTTCCCCCCACGACTGAAACAAATCCCGTAGCTGCTACAATTCCTGATCCTGTAGTAGTAAAAACTAGAGGATCGTTTACTCTATACTCACTTCCAACATCATCAACTATAACATCATCTATAGAACCAGTAGCAGTTTGATCAACCTGTACTACAGCTCTATCATTACCTATCGTAGAATCTAAATCAATTACATCACCCGTTGAATATAATATACCGCCACTATCTACCGTAGTATCTGCTACAATTTTCTGAATGGTAAATTTCATCTCTACCTTTTCAGTAAGAGAACTAGCTTTAAGAGTTTCACCTTCTGTAAATGTCCCTTTAACAGAATCCTTTAAAATTTCAAATTCTGTAATTGAATCAGAACCTTGTTGAAATGTAATAGCATTGGTTACAAAACAAGTCGCTCCAGAAGTTTCTCCTGTTAAAAATTCTCCTATAATATCTCCACCATCAGCACCAGGCTGGTTTTGGCATCGTATAAGAGTTTTCCTTAACCACTTACCATCAGAAATTCTAAACATATATTTGTTAGGATAAGCAATTTCAGCTTCCTCAGAAAACATCATTCTTAAAAATAACTTGTGTCCTTCTTGAGTACCTTTAGCTGTATATAAATCTTTAATGTTTTTTAAGAGGTCACGTTTAGAAGTGCCAGATGCTAACGTCTTAGGAATTGCCTGCATAAACTGATTAAACATTTCATCCAATAGAGCAGGAACAGTATTATCAGGATTTGCGTAGTCTAATAATTTTTGAATAGAAGATATAGGATTTGCACGATAGGAAGAAACTGTAGCAGTAGCAGCAGAAGTTCCACCAGTAATAGTTTCCCCTATTTCAAATTTTTGTTGACTTGAAATAAATAATCTAAGATTTTCTAAATCATCTACAAGGACAGTAGCAGTAGCATTGGAAGTTCCACCTGTAATAGTTTCATTTACAACAAACTTACCAGTAGAACCAGTTCCAGTTTCCGTTACAAGTTTTGTTCCATCAATATCTCTTTCGGGCACTATGTATTGCGTATCAGTTTTTTCTAAAACTAAATGGCTAATTGTACCTGAGACAATAAGTTCTGCTGATTCTAAAAACTGGTAATATTGTTTTAGGAATTGGACAAAAATAGGATGATCCGATTGAACAAAATCAGGAACCTGTCCTTCTATCAAAGGAGAAATTTTTGTAATAAGTGATGCGTCAAATGGCATGTCTAATAACTCTGTGTAGTTGTGTAGCTAGTAGAAGTTGTATATGTAGAACTGGCCCCAGTATCACCCACTGCTATCGAATCTATTTCTCCTTGTATGGTAGTATTCACTAAATCTAATTCTAATATTTGATTACGAACAGGTACAATATCTTTAGATGATGGAACAGCTGTTATTCGAATAACAGTTGAAGAGGCCCCATCTATATCAGATAAAGAAGTTACATTTATAGCATTTACTTTTATTGAACCTGTAGCATAATTAACGGTTCCTGCTGTGCTATCTTGGTAATTCCTTGTAATACCTTCTATATAATATCTACGTAAATTACCATTTCCATCATCATCAAAAAATTGTTCATTAGTTGCATCGCCACTAACTTTAAATCCAGAAGATGTTATAATACCACCCCCAGCTTTATTATGTTCAGTATGTGGATTATAAAGAGCATTATTAAAATATACATTATAACCAGTTGAAGCATTTAATGTGGGAGCAAAAGTTTTAGCTAAAGTAACATTTGTTATGTTACTTAAAATTGAAGTATGTGTGTCATCTATAAGACCAGTAACAACTGAATGTCTAAACAAACTACCAAAAGATTGTAATTCATTTTTATTAAAGTCAGTAAGTGTACTGTTAATATCAGTAATTAACTCTGATTTCTCTTTAGTTGTTTTGTTAGAATCATATTTAAAATTGACATTTAAAATAAGATAAGTAATTTCTGGGTCAATAATAACTGGAGTAATAGAAGCTACATTATATTTTTGTAGATCGGCTACCAGTTGTTCTTTTTGAACTGTAGTAAGATTATTACCTGTAGTAGATTTTATTGATATATACACCCTACCATAAGAAGCTGTGCTTGTTACACCAAGAGTAGGATCATAGGAACCAGCCTCACCCCCAAAGACCATAACTGCTTGTGTTTGTGGAAACAATTTTTTTGCAAACAATTTATAGTCTTCGGAAGTTACGCATCTACCTTGGGAGGCATAATCGAGAGGAGCATTTAATTTTATAGATTTAAGACTTTCAGCTTCAGTACCCCCAACTGCTTTTTCAACTGTAGTTACCGTAATGTCTGTAACGGTATCTATTGCTCCAGCAGAAGTAAAAGTTAAAGCACCATTTGCTGCATCTTTATTTGTTACCACATATTGAAGAAGCACTATGTTACCATCGGATATTGATTTACTAATAACACCATCGCCAAAATAAACTTCATACTTACCAGCTTCTACTTCTTGTAAATAATAAACTTCACTTGTAGATACTAATGCAGATATATCTGTAGCTTTAGTAAATGTAGTTTGAGTTGTATCTGAGGAAGAATTCTGTATTTTAACAGTAAGAGTTGATGTGTCTGCTCTATCTTCGGGTAAAAGAAATCTTTGATTAACATCAGATGAGTCTACAGTATATCGAGTAGTGACATATGTACCCTCATAAATTTTAATATTTTTAAAGGGAATTTCTAAACCAGTACTAGATGCCGTGGTAGCTGTAGTAGCTACAAATTGATAGTCTACTTGATTTAATGTAGTATTAAATTTTGTTCCAGCTTCCATAGTTGCTGAAGACATCGAAGAATCATTTAATGTAATATTAACTTCTGCATATGGAGCTCTACAAGAATCTACCTCGTAACCTAAAGTTTTAGCATGTGAAACTATACTAGACCGTAAAGAAGAACTGTCTATAAACATTTCATTTGCTAACATGTTCATATTATAACCAAGATAGTGAGTATTATAAGCAAGAGTGTCTAAAAGAACATTCATACCAGAACCCTCAAAATCATAATCCTTAAAATCTGTCTGAGCTTTAAGAAAAGTTTTTAGGTTTGTTTTTACCTCATCAAAATCAAATTCTGTAACATCTATTCTTCTATTGTTTGCCATTATCGTAATCTCTCTAAAGGTAATGTTAATTCTATTAATTCTGTCGGTGCATTAACCACATAAAATTGTACAGACACATCATAAGCATTACGATCTAAATCTGGGTAAGCTTTAACCCCGACTAAACGAGCTCGGGGTTCAAAGTTTTCAATAACGTCTTGTACTTGTCTTGAAAGAATAATTGCTGTAACTGGAGTCAAATTCTCAAATAAAGTATCTCTTACACCAGAACTTATCTCTGGATGAAAGGGTTTCTCAAACTCATTCATTAATACTAAATTACGAACTGATCTTTTTACAGCTGTAACATTAGTAAGCTTATTTACATCTTTCGTTTTGTTACTCTTACTAAAAAACAAATCTAGATCAGAATAAACCTGAGAACTACGAGTATCAGTTTTTCCTTGATCATCCGTATGAGCATCTGTATTCCGCCAAGCATTAACCATTTATCGTAGACTCCTCGTTTTTATTATTTATACTATTTTATCAAGATTGTGTCTTCATAATATAAGGTTCATGTTTACGCCAAACATTTTTTGCATTAACTCTTAAAATTGGTTTCTTAGTCTCATGTGGGTTTGAATTAGGCATATTAAGAACCACATTTTTCCCCTTTTCCCAAGCATCCAATTGAGCAAGAGTCCTTTTCATTGGACTTCTCTCTTGACGAGCTAATTTTCTCAACTTTTTACTTACTCTACTCATAATTAACCTCCGGCAAATACGTTTGGACTACCAGCTGCGACTGATGTACATGCTGTAATAGCATCACCAACTCTACCACATCCCAAACTATTAACAAAAACTGTGGTAGACCCTGTAGTTATAGGGGCTGTGTGCGGTGGACACGGTGCTGGTGGTAGTTTATGTACTGTATTGATATCACTTTGTCTGCTTACTTTAATTCCATTAGCAAATACGTCAGCTGAACCCACAGCCCTAGTCATTCCAGAACAATGGGGAATATCTGCATCACCTATTCTAGTTACTGCTGGCATTTGTTTTCTCCTGAGCAATTAATAACTGTAATCTATAATTCCACAAAGATATAGCTCTATGTTCATCTTCTGTATGTCCATCACCATCTGTATGTCCTTCTTCAAGAGGTTCGTGATAATGATTATCTGGTATATCGTCATCGGCTGTTTCTAAGAGAAGATGGTTGGATAAATCAGAGTCAAAATCCTCCCTTGCTATTGTAACGGTTGTATCTGGAGCTATATTAACTGTACGTGTAGTGCCTGAAGATACTTCCGTACCAGACAGCGCAACGGATAGTAAAGTCGTTCCAGAAGCATTAATAATTTTCCAAGTCTTTGATCCACCATCTGTTTGTCTAAGTGTCCTTATAGTAGTTCCGCTAGAATTTTTAATTAACAAATCAGATAAAGAGGCTGGAGTAGTTAAACCTCCATGAAGTTTCTGTAATACAGCACTTGCCGAATCCAACATAAGCATTGTGTTTACATCAAGTTCCGAGGTTCCTATCTCAGCCTCAATCCTTATCTCATTTGAATCTACCAACGTACCTATATCTGGAATAAAACTTATAACATGTTTCAACGTACCTAAAGGAATAGCGTCATAATCCGTATAGGTAGTAATCGTATTCGTTTCATCCATTATTTGAAATGCATGTGCCATATTAGTTCAGATTGATCAATGCAGAATCTATGTCTACTTCCGTAGATGCATCAAGATCAAGTGTTCCTGTTATATTTGTTGTTTGATTAGCACTGTATGTTTCAGATACAGCTCCTGTAACAGATTGTGTCAATGTGCCTGAAACAGTTTGTGTAGAATTTCCTTTGATAACCTCAGTTACATTACCATCAACCTGTATATCCCAATTACCTTTAATATATGTGTGACAATTTGTATCTATTGTCAGATTGACATCGCCTTTTACATTAACATATGATGTTCCTGCCACAATTTCGTAATTGTTCCCAACTACTCTTGTTACCTTATTACCGTCACTGTCTATTTCATAAAACGTACCTTTTTTATGATACTCTTGTATTCTTTCAGAGCCAGAAGTGTCGTCATACTCTTTTACGTGACCACTTTCCGTTTCGTATACGTGATTATAGGGATACGATGCGTTATATATGGGTTTTTCATTTGAAGTAAGAGTAGTTGTGAGAGGTTCATCCCATTCTATCTGTTTAGAAGTTGTATCAGGGTCAGAAGTGTTAGCAATAGGAACATCTTTAGTCGTTGCCGCATCCTTCGCAGCTATTATTGCATGACTAGCATTTCGGGCCAATCTATTGGTATCACTCTCACCAATTTTATGCCCAGATGTTCTACTAAATGTAGTTCCATCTAAAGGATATGGGCCATACGTAGGATTGGAAGTATTGCCATCGTCATCTTCCTTAGCATATTGCTTTTTCCCTTGGTCATTTAGTTGAGTAGAATCTTTATGTTGAGGATCGCTAAATCCTTTACGGTGATCTGCGGCCGCAGCTGGAACTCCGGGCAAGGAACCTATTATAACTGGCTGTTGTTTTTCTACAGCATCACGAAAAAATCCCACAACCCAAGATCCCTCGACAAGCCAAGAAGGGGTGTTACCCATTCCATGCATGGAAGGATCAGTAACAGGGTGCATTACATGAGCCCACGGTAAATCTGAAGTGGGCATTGTAGAAAGGTTTTCGGTGTGGTATCCCAAACAACGAACACGAACCCGACCTAATAAATCTGGGTCATTTCGGTCTTCCACAACCCCAACGAACCAAGAAAATCCATCTTGACCCATAAAATAAGATTGATTTGCCATGCTAATCCTTATAATATATTATAGGATTATTTATAAGCATTAATGTAAGTCGGGATCACGGCCAAATCGGTTTGCGTCAGGAAAATACTTTTCCATAACCACATCATTTCTACCTTGGTCTTGGTATACACCTAGAGCATATTCAGCCTCTTCCAGAGACATATTCAAAGTTAATATCTCTCTAGCAACAAGGCGATACCTTATTGTATCTAAATTGGGCATGATGATGTTTATTTAGACAAACTAAATGTTGACGTAAATGTTTCCAGCTACAATAACTCGTTCAAAGTCTGTTTTTTGGGGTTTTGTACCGTGATATAACCACCCAGGCCACATGATTAGTTCCCCTTGTTGGGGTTGAACCCAATATCCTTTGGAATTATCTCCAATATCAGCCCATTCTTCGGAATTAAATCCAGTATGAGGGAAATGTAGTGGAGAACAATCTTCTGATACAGCAGAATAATACACCCAACTCCAAGGATGGGGCCAATGATCATGAGTCTTTGTCCAATCCCCCTCGTAAGAAATAGAACCCCAACAATCATATGTTTCAAACTTGAGTTTATGTGGACTATGTTTCTGAGCAAGGTCTATTGCCTGTTGACCTATTTCTTTAAATAGAGAATCTTCCTTTTGCATAAACCACCCTGTCATTAATGCCTTAACATTGGTCTTACGTCCTTGCTCATCTCCTCTTTCCAGAATGGTTCTTTTAATTTGAAGATCAGTCTGAGGCCCGAACCCTACCTGTTTGGTAATGATTGGAAATCGATAGGTAAAATTGAGATTATCAGGATGGTATCTTAGTTCAGTTGTCATAATATTTAATTACATGGTCAGCAATAACTTTACTACCAAATTCATTGGGATGTCTATCTTCATCATTTATTGCACATTTCTTCCAACCTACTTTTGCCAATAGGTTAGACATAGATAGAGATTTGCCTCCGAAAACTCTATCGCCAGGAAAATTAGGGAAGACTGATTTATCTATCTTGGTATAATACGGGCTCTCTATCAAATCCATTCCTACTCTAATACCATAATCTTTTGAAAAATGGGGGTGATTCCATTTTTCTCGCCTAATAATTGGACAAATAGACTGAAACATTATTACATCAACATTTTTTATCTTACAAATTTCTTGTAATGAATACACATATCTTAAATAAGCTCTAATATTCCCTTTGGGATGCGTCCCACTTTCTCTTTCATCGTTTTTTGACACCCAATGTTTCTTATCAGGATCTTCATAATTAATTCTGTTGCTTCCACTCCAGACAACAATCAATTTACCGATATCTTTTTCGGATATAATAGCATCCAACGCTATAGAATAGATAGCCCAGTTACCTAATCCCTGTATCGATAAATTATCTAGAGGTAAATTTAAATGATTGCTTACAATTTCTGGCCATATGGGAAAAGGTTCTATATATTCCCAATTTGAATCCTTGAACTGACCTCGATTCATTTGATCTACATAATTAACACAATAACTATCGCCAACAACAATTAACTTCTTCATACAGCCCAGTCTGGTTTGGAAACATATTCTTCATACCACTTAACATCCAAATTACCAGAGATCATAATACGTTCATGTTCACATTCATGCTCGGGTACGTAATGATTTACCCATGAAGGAAACATTGTAAGTTGGCCTGTCTTTGGATATACATAATAATCCTCATCCACAGTAGGAAATGCAAGTGGGGCACAGTCTTCACAAGCCTCAACACAGTAAGTATACGACCATACAGATGGCCAATGCGTATGTGGTTTGCATATATGCCCTTGTCGATAGATTAATCCCCACGATTCGTTGACAAAATAAGTAATAGGATCGGGAGTCCCATCATCATTCGTCCTTAGAGCCAAAGGAAGGTCTTTTGCAAAGTCCGTAGCCATGGCACCAAGGGCTCGAAAACTCTCATAGTCCTCATGCATCTTCCATTGAGTCATAAAACAGGAAGCAGAACTGTTTCTGCCTTCTAATGCATCTCCTGCTTCCCAGATATCATACTTGAGGGCATCATTAAGAGTCATAACCCCAGACAACTGCTTCGTAGCCCTCGGAACATTAAAATGCATACTCTGTTCCAGTTCCATCGTTCTTACCTTGAACTTTTCACTGAAAACAGGTTGATTACTTATTCCTTGTGGATTGACTTTCGAGGCTAGATCACTTAACGCACTCAATGAATCGTCCTTTCTCCTAGCTTTTCACGCATTTGCTCTCGATGAGTAGGAAGATTGCCTTTAATAAAATCAAGCATACCCATAATATCCTCATCAGACATAACACAAGAATATAATTCAAGTGCAACCTTCATCATACATGCGCCTGTAGCAAGAAGATCCTCTTTATCCGTTGGACTAACATGCTCATTAGCGATATCGTACAACTTCTTTTGAATTACTTTCATTTGATCAACTGTTGGCATGAATTTCCTCCAAAAATATATAGTCTGATTTTCCTTTAGCAGGTTCCACAGAAAGGAATACCGATTTCATATTCTTTTCCTTTACAGGAACGAATACAGGCTTGTCAAGAGGTGCAAGACCTTTCGATTTAAGCTTTTTGTTTTCGGCCGCAGTCAATTTCTTGGATGCATAATAAGGAACCCCATCATGGAGCTCCATTTCCTCATATGAATCCATATCAGAAAAGACATCAAGAATTTTTCCTGCTACTTTCTCTTTATATATGTTCGTGTACTTAATTGTATCACCTATATTAAACGACATCACTTACTCCTTTTTCCTAATGTCAAACCAATATACCATTTCCAAAAAACCACTGCTAGTAAATACTCTCCATTATACTGAATATCGTATATCACTCCGATAAACCTTAGCGGGGCTACCCATTCGTCTGAAAATTCTCCGTATCTAAGCATGATTGTGCCATTTCCTTACTGTAAAATCTATTCCTATTCTTTTTTTATGCGTTGTAATCTTTGATGCTGAATGTGGTATTCGAGGATCAAAGACTACGAAGGATGCTGGCACCATAGGTATCGCTTCATCACCGTGAAGAAACAACCCCCCATCATCGGGGCCCCAATCAGAATTCAATAGACCAAAAACCTTTATATAATGTGGATCAGCATCGTGGTCTGTATGCGTGTTGTCTAGTCTGTGTTCGTCTTTCATCGATATTCCACAAAAAGATACGTCTGGTTGAAACAAATCCTGCCGTTTACCGTATATATTCATAAGAAGACCCATGGCCAACCCAGCAAGAAGAGGCTCCTTCACTTCTCCGTCAATAACATCTATCTTTAGATGCTTATGCTCAAAGGGTTTACCTTGTGGATACTTCATATTCCATCGATCACTTTGAGTCACATGATACAACATGCTGTCAAGGTAATATCTGGAACAACAGTCCTCAATTACCTCCAGCATATTTAAACTCCTTAGAAGCACACTTCTCAAGCTGTTCCATAATCTCTTCGGTGAAGTATGTTTTCGGATCATTCAAAATTGTCTTACCGAATTGTTTACTTCCATCAGGCAATTCATACCGTGTAGACACCTTTTTGAATACCTCGTACTTCTCGGCCAGTTCCAGTAGTCCATAATAACGATCTAATCCCTTATTGTATGTCAAACGAACATCGACCATTCTATTTTCCACAGTCAATCGGGATTTATGATTCTTACAATGAATAATATTACCGATTACCTCTGTACCATCCTTTTCTTTCTTTCTACTCAGATAAACAATCGAAGAAGCCGCATATTTAAGTCCAGAACCGCCACCCATCTCTTTTTGAGGAAACATGGAACCTACTACATCGTAGGTATGATTGGTGACAACCATCGGAACCTTTGCACGCCCCAGTTTAAGTGTCAATACCCGAAACGCAGCCTTGAGAACCTGAGCTCGTGTCATGTCTCTGGTTTCTTTTCCTTCGGCCGTATCCTCGACCTCTTTCGTGGTGGACAACATGCCCAGAGAGTCGAGACACAGAAACAACGGTTTGCGGTCTGCTTCGTTTTGAGCCGAGTATGCGTCCAGTACCTTGAGGGCCTGATGCCGAAACTCCTGTACCGTGGTAACAGGCATGATCAGCATACGTTTGGAATCGATTCCTCGATCAATAATGAGTTGTTTCGTTAACGCACTTTCACTCTCAAAATAAATGACCCCCGACTCAGGGTCTTTATCGAGAAAATTCTTTACGATACCCATCAGAAAATACGTCTTACCTGTTGCACTCTCTCCGGCGAGGGCCGTAATCTTATTAGAAGGAAGGCCACCGTGAAGTGACCCAGAGAGAAGAGCATTAAAGACATACGAACCCGTATCAATAAAAGAGTCTACATCTCCTGCTTCTACGCCATCAGCAACAAGAGAGGCATACTCATTACCTACGTCCTTAATAACATTCTTTAAAAAATCTGTCATGATACCTTTCAGTATATACTAGTCAATACGATTTGTCAAGACCGTTTTTTCGCTTTTTTTCGAATTCGCTTCGCTTTGAATCCCAGTATACGACAAAACTCACATTCATCCCATATCCATTGAAGGAATTTCATTCCTTGCACCTCGGAAGGCCTAACCAGTTCCACGTAATAACCTCACAACCCTTACTCAACAGGTAATCAAGCTCCTGTTCTTCACTCAGACATGCATCCTGCCCATCTATTACTCTTATAAATCGACAGTCCTTCTGCGTGGCTCGACTGGCCAGATGTTCTGCACTCGTCTTGCCTGTCTCTTCATGCAGATTAACATCAATTATAGTATGCGCTGCACTCAGTACATGGTTTACAGGAAACGGTAATATGCTAC
>VTLG01007459.1_pt1 | contig 96742 bp, 131 predicted proteins | sample 4694571 | NCBI WGS metagenome assembly VTLG01 (sample SAMN12604809, study PRJNA352737) | marine metagenome | biome: ENVO:00000447; feature: ENVO:00000209|ENVO:00000569|ENVO:01000036; material: ENVO:00002151; isolation source: viral sequences binned using virsorter ... | reverse complement strand
TTAACACCCTCTAATGCATTATGTTTTTCTTTTGAATAAATTATCTGATAAGACATTGGTACATTATTTTTTTCAAGAACCCATAAATAGATCCAATTTGGTTCAGCTATATAATGTTTTAAATATATTCCGTGTTCTGGTGTTCCAGCTTTTGGTATTCCTAATATTGAAGTATATGTCAAATAAGTTGATGATACTAATATTAAAAGAACGGGAATAAACCAAACCAAAAACTTCCAGCTTTTTCTTTGTTCGATTAATAACCAAAGACAAACTGTAGAAAGAACAATTAAACCAAAAACTAAAACTCCTATCATATTTACAATCCTCTATTTGCTCTTTCGGGAGAAAAATGAGATTCTTCTGTTCCCGATTCAAATGCTGATGCTCCAGAAGGTTCATCTTCAATTATATCAGGAGCCCCCCCAACACGATTATACGGAATCACAAAGTTTTTTTCTTCATATGAAAAATCTCCTATCAACTTTCCGCCTGGATCTACTGTAAATCTCACAAAAGTTTCTTCTTGTCCTTTATGATTAAATGTTTTTTCGCCTACCCACAGAATCTTATAAGGAGTAACTTTATGTAATTCTACTTTCACAGTTAATGCTTTTTCTTTATTATTAATTTGTCTTGAATTCGTATATTCCATATCTGAATCTGTATTAGTTCTCAACATTCGATTCTCACCAACCCATTCTCTTGCTGAATAATAATGAGCATTAACAACATATTCTCCAGGAATAATACCACGAATAGTAACTACTTCCCTATTAATATTTACTTTCGTTATTGAACCATCTACATTTTTTACAACATCATTTGCAAAGCCTAAATCATCTTTATCTAAGTACATAAAATTAATTATTGGTAATCTAAAATGTACTTTATTGTCTGTTGGATCTTGTACATAAAGATCAATATCATCTGGTTGATCATGATCCCATTCCATAACAACAACAAATTCAGCTTTTCTTTCAAAATCTTCTTTTTTAGCCTCTGGTTTTATTAATAAAAATGCGACAATGAAAAGAAAAGCAAATCCAACAAGAATATTGAAAAGCACATCAGTAAAACCGATGCTTGAATTGTATTTATTTCTGTTGACCATAATTTATACCGATTCTTCAACTTCATAATTCACCAACTGTACCTTAATAATTAAAGAAGCTATTAAACCCGTCAGGGTCGTATAAAGAGCAGTAGACATTCCCCTTGCCATTGAGGCGAGAGCATCTTGTAATGTTACAGTATTACTAATATCTATGTTCTCAAATGCAGTTCCTAACATATATAAAAAACCAGTTACAGTTCCAACCATTCCTAATGCTAGACAAGATTCTGCTATGAACCATCCAACATTAATATTGTCATCAGTAACAGAAGTTTTTTCTAAAGTAAATGTTTTTTTACCAATCCAGATTGAGGTAAATATGAAAATAATAATGATAAGAAAACTGAGTTTGGTAACATCAGCATCATATAAAAGTGAGTGCAAGTTAAAGTGATATGATGTTCCTACTCCTATAAGTGTCAAACAGAATATTAACCACCATTTTAAAAGTTTTGTTCCTATGGGCATTTTTCTCCTTGTAAATATTTGTATCTTTTTTATTTATTATGATGGAATATAAGGATTAGATCACAGGATAAATGTGATATTTTATTATAGTATAGATGAAACCCATAAAAAATATAGTCATACCAATTTCATGTAATCTTTTGTTACTGCTCCATACCATAGGAGTCATAATACACAACATAATAACTCTACCTATCACCTTCAATGAAGCTAGTTCTCCTTTAAAAAACACAAATAGATTTGCAAGTAAACATACTTGTAATACTACGGCTAGTCCTAATATGACCTTGTGATGTTTATAATAATATTCCTTTAGACAAACCTCTTTTGCTTTATGTTCTTCAATTTGAGGTGCAATCACTTCCGTTACCATAAAAAACAGAAATGGTACGGAAAGATACAATAAAAACGTGAATAAATTCCATCCAGAATTGGGAAAGTAATTTAAGTCTCTTAATGGAAAGGATGTCCACCAAAACAGTATAATAGTGAAAAAGGTTATCAAACTCATTGCGGTGTGGGGCCAGTAAAAGAAAACATCATCATCTGGATCATCATTGAAATTTTTTGCTAATAATGAACTATAATTTATCATTAATCTTACCATAGATAAACCCAGTATCACAAATGCAATCATTGATAAATGCGAATAAACTACCATTTTAATCCCACAAATCTTTATCCCAATTCTTGCGATAGTGTTCTTTTGATTTCTTGTGTTTCTTATGTTTCTTGTCTGGAACTATATCATTATTCCATATTCTACCTCGACTCTTTCTTTGTAGAATAGATCCCATTTGTCTAATCTCTGTTATACTACTCATTTACTCTCTCTATTGTTATTTTTAAAGGATATTCATATTCTTTTGCTAAATCTGCAGTATGATATGCTTTTTCTTCTGCTATCTCAAAATGAAATATTCCTGCAACGCCTAAACCATTTTCATGCACATTTAACATAATTCTTTCAGCATCTATAAATGAATGATGAAAGACTTCTTGTAAAACATATACCACAAAATCTTTTGTAGTATAGTTATCATTATGTAGAACAACAGCATAATTACTGGGCCTTTGTGGTTCTCTTACCCTTTTAAAACCACGGGCAGTTGCTCCTTTTTTGGGTCTGTTTTCAGTTATTGTTCCTTCTTTTTCCATTTCAATTTAATAATATATCTTCATCCTCTTCAAATTCTTCTAATTCTTTTTTCTCTTTTCTTTTTCTTTCTTTTATTGCTTGATCTCGCATATGTTCAACATGTATTTGTAATATTCTATGTCTATCGTATGGAGCATCTTCAAACCATCTTTCCTGTGCTTCTGCTCCTTCTTCGGCAGTATCATACCAAACAGAATCCCATTCCTTTTCTCCTATTCCCCTGTGTGTATGTTTTAAATGAAGAAATCCTATAAATCCCACTTCTTCATTACCGAATGCTTGAAATATATCTTTTACTCCTATACTAGGTAGAAAAGGAAATTCTGGTCTTTTATAAAACATATATCTAAATTGCACATCCATTGCATTTCTAAGTATATCTCTTTCTTTAGGTTCCATTATTTATTAGCTTTCAATGTTTCTACATATTTTGCAATCGCATGTGTTAACCCATCCGTTTTTGATATCAAACCATTATCATTGTTTGGACCCCAATCTAAAGTCTGACTGTCGATAAAAAGTCCGGTATGAGCATAAGGCCAAGGAGGAGTAAAAGGAATAGGATCACTAAGCCGAACCACCCGCCAATGAGTGGGTTGTCCACTAGACAAAACTTCATTAGAGACTTTTGGCGATCCGTAAGAAAAAACTTGAACATTGTGACCTCTCTTGTGGAGCCACATTCCTATTATCTGAGCAATTGCTCCACCTAAACTGTGTCCTGTAATATGTACTGTATGTTCAATTGTATATTTTTTTGCATTATTTAAAAACGTGTTATCTATACTTGACATGACTGTTACAGAAGCATCTCTAAAACCCTTATGGAGACGGATCCCCAAGTCATCATCATTTACTAACCGCACATCTATATCAGACTGTACGTTCTCTGCATTTGCAGTTCCCCTAATAACAATAATAGTTATTCCATTGTCTTGTTTTACATCAAATGCAACTTCATCTTTTTGATCACCACCACTGTTATAAATGGTTTCACAATACTCTGCGTGTTCAATGAGTAAATCTAATGAAATTGGTAGGTTAGATTTATTACCACTTCCTAAATCATTATTTTGATCAACTTTACTTTTAGCACATCCACTAAACAGTATCAGACCTATTAGTATGATGAGCTTCCAATTCTTCTTTCTTCTTCCAAGCAGTTGCACCTAGTATGGCTCCGAATGATAAGTGAAACATTGCTCCAGCCCCTAGTGTAAGGGGTTGCCATCTAGTCACACCTTCTGCCGCACAATCATGTGCCAAACAGTATTCTTCCATTCGTATATTCCATATTAAAGGAGCTACAAAAAAATCAATTAGACAAATGAACAGATATACTAATCCTGCCCAGTCTCTCCAATGTCTGTTAATAATCTTATTTATTTTCATTTCTCTTCTAGTTGATAATTATATGCAACTATATCTGATTTATTCATTCCTTTAGGAAGACCACGCATTCTTCTAATAAAAACATGTATCATCATATCTCCTGATGGAGAAGGAAATTTAAATGCTGGTTTATTAGGTGACATTCTCATTTTAATGTCATCTGTAGCATTAACTACATGTTTTGCAATCTTCCTCTTTTTGATTTCATCAGAAACATATCTATCTAATCTATCATCTAGAGATTCTTTAAAAGATTTCATAATTTATTTTTCTGCATAAAATTTGTCACGATTCTTTTCTGCACTATCTTTTGGCATATGCCCTTTAGGAATTGTCATTCCTTTTTTCTTTACAGGAACTTTTTTATGTATTCGGGGGTTTGCTTTTTTATGATCTGCATAATGATCATCCCCTTTCATCCATGCATCCCGTGCCCTTTCTTGATCACTATAACCTGCATCGGGAGGACCAAATTCTTTAATATCATCTTCTTCTTTTGCTTCGCCTTTAGGTTCTACTTCTTCTTCTGTAGATTCTTCTGTTGGCGTAGTTTCAAGGTCTTTCATAAATTGTTTAAAATGTTTCATATAAACCTTTATTAGTTATATTATTTGTTGTGTTATAAACACTAAAATTGCACAAGACATACCCCAAAGAAAACAGGTATAAGACCATTTAAGATATTTATACTTCGTAAGTGCAAGAACTTTTCCTTGGCCGTAAATATCTCCAGCCATCGAATCATATATGCTATCATCTGTGTGTAAAATTGTTGCATAATCATCTTTATATTCATCTATATCTAAATGAGCAAAATGTCCAAAAAAGAGAGGATTAAAAAGAGGAGATTTTCTATCAATATCTCCCGAACCTTTCACTTTCGGATAATCCGTATTCGGAATAATTGCAAAAATTGCAAACAATAATGCGAAAAAACTACCAATAGCAAATGTTAGTAATGGATATTTCATCACTTCATTATCTAAATTTGCTACTGTAACTGAAAATACAATAGATGCAACTGTAATCATAATATTAGCTTTTTGATCGGCCATCAATCCTAATCTCATTTGATTGCCGTGATTAACTCTCAGTATATTATCAACTGCGGTACGATTTTCTGGTACTCTAGCAAAATGATTTTCTCTTTCTTCGGAAAGATAAGGATTTTCCGATTTTGAATAGCGGGTAACGTGTCCCATATTCTCTCCTTTCATTTAAGAGGTGGTGCATATAATAATCCTCCATGAATGTATAATCGGTTCAATCCTCGTTTCAGTCTAAGTGGAGTTTCTACTCCTATATTTCGTTTATATATTTGCTTATAATTCCCAACTTGTTTAACTATATCGTAAGACCAACTTGCTCCTAATCCTAACTTTGATCCAAGATGTGGATGATCTTTCCCGTTTAACTCCCCCATAAAACGTTGTATGTTTGGATCCATATTATTTTTATAACTATCAATATTATTTGAATCTAATCCCATTTCTTCAGCAATAAAAAGAACATAAACTGACCATCGAACTATATCTGACCATTTTTGATCTCCATATCGAACAACTGGACCAAGAGGTTCTTTTGATATTATTTCTGGGAGTATTATATGTCGTTCAGGATGATCAAAATTTAATCTATTTGATGCAAGTCCCGATCTATCTGTACCATACATATCACATCCTCCCCTCTTGTAAACATTTCTTGTCTTTTCGTTTGGAGGAACAGGGACAGGTATGTAATTTATTTCATGTAATTTAAAAAAATCCTTTATATTCTTTGCGGCAGTTCCAGATGTACTAAAACAAATTCTTGCTCCCTCCATCTGTTTTGCAGAAGAGACACCAAGAGTTTTTCTTACAATGAATCCTTGTCCATCATAAAAAGTTGTGGGCATAAATTCAAACTTTTTTTCTACATTTCTTGTATACGTATATGTTGTTGCCGCAGAAAGAACATCTATAGTACCATCCATTAAAAATTCAAATCTAGTTTTTCCATTTACTATTTCAAATTCTATTGCATCTGCATCTCCAAATACTGCGGCCGCAATAGCACGACAAATATCAACATCAAATCCTTCCCATCTTTCTTCGCCTGCCTGATATACTTCTTGAGAAAAACCAGGAAATTCATCATTAGTACCACAAATAACATGACCTCTTTTAATTATTCTATCATAAGTCGTACTATATGTGGGATTATATTCTGGACTTACATTCTGTCCATGAGCAATAGAACCAGAAGCAATTAACCAAAATGACCATATTAAAGCTAATACTACTTTTCCTATCATTGCAGAGCCCGATATATTTCTAGTAATTCATCATCGGGCATAGGGGTTTGCATTGTATAATATCTTTGATGACCTACTGACATAAACGATTTAATGTCAGAAAAACTAGGATATTTTGATAATAAGTTATGTAAAAGATAATCAGGACTCAAATGACAACCTGCACATTGATTTTCTTTTGCAAATACTCTAGTTGATCTCTTGAATCTTTCTGATTGAATTAATACAGAAGTGAGGTCTTTTTCCATCCATGTAACCTTTTCATCTATAGATGGAATAATAAAAAACAACATGTATACTAATAATCCAACTATTAAATATATCCATATTTTACTTGAAGCTATTAGATGCTTAGTGTCAATTTCGATCTGTTTTACTGGCTCCAATTCCATTACATCGACATTTTCATCTGCAGTTTTCTTTGGTTTTTTAGTTTGTTCTGCCATAATCTACCTCACTTTAGCTTTAATTTTGTAGTAATTTGTTGTTGAAACCATTTTAAAACTATCGGAATACTTACATTTGAAGTAAGTCCGAACAAATAGCCTATTGGATACCTATAATCTTTATATTCGTTAAGTTGTGGTATATCTACAAATACAATAGATATCAATAAATAACCAGTTATAGACATGCCCATGTTAATAAACAAATCTAAAACAATTAACCCCGTATGTCCTGCGTACTTATCTTTATTATCATTCCGATAATTAAATAGAAAAATCCAGAAGGACGAAAATAATACAAGCCCCATCATTATGAGTTCATCCATATGAAATATATGTTCCATAATTTCCTCTTAATATTTTATTGAGTCCATATCTTTAATTTTAATGACTTTGTATCCCTTCCGATTGCCTACAAATTCACCTGTTATATCATAAGTTGATGGCCATGCATCCCAGCCCTTATTACCTTTTTCTATTTGTTTTTTTTGAAGTGAAACATCACCAAATTTCTTAATATATTCTTTTGCTTGATTTATATCTTTTGTAACAAATCTTGCTGTACCTGTCCAACCATTAACCACTTCACCAACTGCATTTACTCTATCATGTGAAACATAATAAGCACCTTTAGGATATAAGAATTTTCCCGTTCTGTCTGGACCTATAACAGTCATATACAATGCAGTAGGTTTTTGTTCATCATCATGGATTCTATTATCTGTCCCTTTTATATTTCCAGCCATCGTTCCCGAATAAGAATTATCCATATAAAGAAATTTAGCAAAAACAATATTATCACTTGACTTACGTTGTTTGTTTTTATTTAAATCATTAACAGTATATTTGGTGATATCCTTAGATGCCGAAGGCATCTCTACACCTTTCCAATTTTTTTCTTCTTTATATGCTTGACCGAATTCTGTAAAAGTTTTAAATGTTTCCATATCATCAGTATTTATTGTTTTCGTTTGTTACCTAGCGCCTGTTGTACACCTATAACAAACTTTTTAATTGCTAGTTTATGTTTTTTGGGAGAATGCTTTTTTAATATGTTAAAAAATTTAGATTGATCTATATGCTTTTGTAATGAAGGATTTTGTCTTCTAGTAGCTAAAAATTCACCTATTTCAGACCTTATTGTGGGATCAAATTCTTTTTGTGAAGTATAATATTCTACTTCATCCTCATTACTTCCCGACTGAACCTGTTTGTCAGACTTGTTTGAAAGAAAAACATCCTGTACATAATGCATTAATTCATGTTTTAAATCTGCTTGCATTCTTGTGAGAATTTGATCAATTATTAATACCGCTTCATCTTTTTTATCCGCTTCACGTATTTCTTTTACATAATTGGAAACATAAAACGTAATCGCAGGGTTGCCCGTTTTTTCATGTTCACTATCGTAATAAGAATTATAACTAGCATCTTTTTCATCATAGATCATGAATAAAGAAATATTAGCATTTTGATCTACATCCCAGTCTTGATAAGGCATATCTTGATGGGGATTTTTATATACTACATTTGTTTCTGTAGTGGGTTTAATGAAACGCCTTACTCCATGTTTTCCCGCTACTTTCTTAATCGTTTTAGCAAAGTTATAACGCCCAATTTCATTTATCATATGTGAAAAAGCAAATGTAAATAGGGCAGTTTCAAAATGCTTATAGATTTTAGGGGGTATCTGTATTAATCCTTCGTTCAATGCAAACTTTTGAAAAGTTCTCATCTTTTTCTAATTCCGACCATTGTTGGTTTACAAATTCAGTAACATCATCATCACAGTCATCATCAAAAAGATAAATTACATCTTCTCTAGGAATTTTAACATCACCATCTTCATAAAAAAAGTCCGGTAAAAATCCCATATCACCAAAAGTCCTAATACTCTCTTTGGGCTCTTCAATAGTTACGATATTTATTTTTTGTTTTTTATTCAGGGGCTTTTTCATCTTCAATATCTTCTTGAGAGATGTCTTTAGCTTTATCAAGAACTATCTCTGAGTGAGGAATTTCAGATGAGGGTAATAAACTTCTAGCTATTTCAACTTTTTTAGCACCAAGTTCGGATAACACTCTATCATTCATTAAAGCATTAAAAACTTCTTTTCCTTTAATGTGTTCTCCATCGTTGATTTTATTTAAAAGATCACTTGAGGTATAATCCATTAAGTCTCCTTAGTAGGTTAATAGTAATATATTTATTCTTATCAATATTTATAACTCTATAAATTCAGCAATATTATGATTTTTGAATTGATTTGAACCATTCAAACTTAAAAAATCAGTAATTTCGAAAGATTTTTCGTCTTTATTCAATGCAAATAAGAAATAATCCATATTCTTATATTTCCAATCATTTCCACGTATATGTTGTAAATGTGCTTTTCTCCCTTCGTCTGAATCATATGTTTTACACTCTATAATAGAAAGAGTTGGAACATGAAATATATCATAGTACATGTATTCCCATTCTGTAACATTTTTTTCTTCATAATATGTTTCCCATGCACCATTATTTTTTCTCATCATTTCTTTTGATATTTTTCTTTCTTTAGTCTTCAATAAGAATTCCCATGGCTTCATTTCCTCAAAATACTTCTTACAATTTATCATATTGATGGGTTTAAAATCGGGAAGTTGTTTACAAATAGATCGTTCAATTAATTCACCATCATAAATCTGTTGAGCATGTTGTAAAATTGTATGTATGTGAGGATTTCTGGGTTTTGGATACATATATTGTGCTTTTGCTAAAGCATCCTCAAATGCATACCCATTTGGATCATTATTATCTTTCAATATTTCCATAATTAAGTTTTAGAATCGTGATACAAACCTCGCAATATATTGAACAAAAGGAAGTAAAGCAATTGCCATAAGAGCATTAACTCCCGTATGAACAATAGCTATTTGTTTTGTAATTCCTTGAGGCATCCCATCAGAAACCATTATTCCCGCTAACCAGATAGTACCCGTGGTTCCAATATTGGCTCCCAATACTGCCGCAATCGCAGAAGGAAGTGGTAATGCGCCTGAAGCAACAAGTCCTATAATTGCAGTTGTAGAAAGTGATGAAGATTGCCAGAGGAGGGTACATGCTATTGCTCCAAAAAACATAAAATAAGGATTATGTATGAAATATTCAAGATGTTCTAATTTACCCATTGACTTCATGCCGCCAGAAAACATTTTTAAACCAATGTAAAAAATTACTAACCCCAAAAGGGTCTGTAAAATGGGATTATTAAATTCCATAAGATTTCCTTTTTTATATTTCCAATTGTCGTAAAGTGTTCTATGTTTCTTTTTCATTAATTAAATACCGTATTTAACTGTCGATTAACCTTAACAAATGTAGTACATTTGGGCAAGTCTTTAATTGATTTTGCACCAGCATATGTACATGAACTTCGTAATCCTCCTAAGATTTCTTGTACTGTATCTGCTACATTACCTCTGTAATCTATCATAACTGCTTTTCCTTCTGATGCTCTATGAGATTTTTTTCCACCATGATGTTTTATTTGTGCTTCAGTTGAAGACATTCCATAAAATATCATTTTGTCATCTTCTATTTCCCCTTCGCATTCTTTGTGCCCTGCTAACATACCACCAAGCATTACAAAATCTGCACCACCTCCAAAACTTTTTGCAATATCTCCTACAACTGTGCATCCTCCGTCTGTAATTATGTGTCCTCCTAGACCATGGGCCGCATCTCCACATTCCATTGTAGCACTTAATTGTGGATATCCAACGCCTGTCATTTTGCGAGTTGTACACACCGATCCAGGACCTATTCCTATTTTTACGATATCGGCTCCTGCTAAAAGTATTTGTTCTGTTGCTTCTGGTGTACATACATTTCCTGCTATAATTATTCTATCTTTAGTTGCGGCATGTCTTCTCATTAATGCAACATAATCATTAAAACGTTCTGTATATCCATTTGCTACATCAAGACAAATCCACATTGAATCATCAGTTAATTCATCTAAATTTTGATCTAGACCGATTGTTCTTATTATATTATTGTTCCATCCCCATTCTGTAGACTCAACAAACTTACACAATGCTGTAAGCATAGGAAATTCCATAAGAACATGAGCCATAGCAATAGTTCCCGTATGATCCATATTGGATGCAATTATAGGAATTCCTGTCCATCGATGGTGTGAATGTTTGAACTTAAATGTTCTTTCTAGATTTGCTTTTTTACGTGAAACTAGGGTGGATCTTTTAGGCTTGATTAAAACATCATCAAAATCAAGTTTTATATCATCTTGTATTCTCATATCTCATCTTTAATTATTACAATTCCAGGATAATTTTTATTTTTTAAAACTAACACATATTTTAACACATCTAATATTTTATGGCAAGCTATTTCTGGGTTAATTTTACAAATAATAGTCATATTTTGTAGTTGTAATAACTGCTTTAAATCTGTAAATAGCTTATTTTTGTCCATTGTTAGAAGAGAAATTTCAAACTTAACTTTATCAAAGTTTTTAAGCTCTTCTAAAACATATAAATCTTTCGAATCTTTAAAATTTAATGTCACTAGATTTTTTAATTTAATAAGATCAAAGAATTCATTTACTTTTTTTAAGTTTTCATCTCGCCAGAATATTTTCTGTAATGTCAACGTAGAACCTGTTGGTAGAGGAAAATTATAAAGATCAATTGAATTTTGATAGCACCAGTACCTAGAAATAGATTGATCATTCCATTGTTCATTTATTTCTTTATTAAAATCTATTATAAAATTCGGCACATTTTTATTTTCTTTTTTTAAGATCCTTTTTTACTTTTTGTGCTATATACTTTGTTAAATCACCAGTATCATCCCAACCCTTAAATGGAAATCCATCTATATCATCATCTTCTTCAAAATCTGGTGCAAATTCTGGTCCTACATGAATCTTTATAATCTTAATATTATTAACTACTAATTCATCCCATTCTTCATAGTCTCCACTGTCTGGATCTGGTCTTAAATGTCTATCTCCAACATAATTAGTAAAGACAAAGTGCAATTCTTTTCCATGTTTTCGTATAACTTGCTCTATACCGTCAAAATAATCCTTGATAATATCATACAATATTCTTTTTTCATTCTTATATTCTTTACCAAGAGCAACCCAAGATTTCTTAACATCTGGCATAAATTTTGGATCATCTGCATATTGCATAATAAGTTCTATCAGGAATTCATTCAGATCATCTTCCATTCTTTTAAGATATTTTTTCTGTCCCATTTGAGAAAAAATTGTCTTCCAAGTAATCCATCTTGTTCCCCCCTTATCGGGCATACTTGAAATATCATCTGGTGCCGCAACGAGAACATCTGCATCTAATTCAACAACATAACCCCCATCTGTTCTGATACCATCTTCAATAGTCCATCTTGCAATATTATAAAATGCAGAAATTGATTTCTTTCTTCCTTGCAATCTTGCTAAATTTTCGACTCCCATATAATCAGTTACATGAAATACTCTTGAACGAGTGGGTTTTGGCCAAAGTCTTGAAAAAATGGAGGGAGATAGAGGAATTGGTAGATCGTTTATACCCGAGTTACGTAAATCGAATAACATGGTAGACAGACCTTCTGTCCATGCGGGCTTATTGGGTTTTTTCCACTCTTGAAAGCGTTCTGTTAGATATCCTTTAAATGTTCTCATATTAGTATTTAGCTTTTATGTTAGTGATAACAATTTCTTTACTTTCTTCTACTATACCAAAATCAATTTCCATAGTAGTTTTTAATAAATCAAAACAAGGCATCACTAATGAATTTTTAATATAATATAGAGTCAAAGAATCTACTACAGGTCTTATAGCTTTCAAAGGAAGAGTTGGAGGGATCAAACTCGTTTTATGTTTGGGAACCTTTGAAGAATAAAGTAACCAAGAATCATCTTGAAATTCTATTAATGGATCTATATGTTCTTCATCTTGAATAACAAGTGTGTGTTTATAAAAATATTCAATCAATGAAGATTTATGTATAATACATCTAATATTTAAATCTTGCATTCTTTATTTTTTGGACTTCTTCTTTTTCTTTGTAACAGACTTTTTTGCTTTGTTGTCTGTTTCTTCTGCTAATTTTTTTGCTTTATTAACCGCATCTTCAGCCGCCTCTTTATCTCTTGCTATTTGTTGTTTATCGACTTGTGAAATTGCCTCAGCATATGCTTTTTCAAGTCTTTTTACTTCATTTTCAAGTGTATCTACAGGTGTTGCTATATCTCCGCTTTTCATTTTAATCCTTTTAAAATTGTTCTTGTTCAGTTGAACCTTCAACTGCACTCAAAGTATTGCTGTTTGTACAAATTTGTCCAACTGCATCAAAATAACCCGCCCCAACTTCACGTTGATGCTTTACTGCAGTAAAACCCTTATCCTGTGCTTCAAATTCTTTTTGTTGTAAGTCTACAAATCCAGTCATTCCTGTTTTTTTATATTTTCTTGCTAAATCAAACATACTATAATTTAAACTATGAAAACCAGCAAGAGTTATAAACTGATATTTACATCCCAATTCACCTAAATTATCTTGAAAATCACGTATTTCTGTATCATTTAATTTTGCTTTCCAATTAAATGATGGAGAACAATTATATGCAAACATTTTTTCAGGAAACTCTTTACGAATCTCTTGTATAAATTCTTTACATTCTCCTAGGTCTGGTAAAGATGTTTCCATCCAAATTAAATCACAATATGGTGCATATGCAAGTCCTCTAGAAACTGCTTGTTCCATTCCTGCTTTTACTCTAAAAAGACCTTCTTCAGTTCTATCTTCTTTCGGTGGAAGCATGTGGTTCCACTGTTTTTTTTCAATAAATTTATGATCATAAGGATCAGAATCAGAAGACAATAATGCTCCTGCTAATGAATCTGTTCTTGCAATTATTACTGTATCAACGCCCATTATGTCTGCCGCAAATCTTGCTGAAATAAGTTTAGAAATCATTTCCCGAGTAGGTACTAAAACTTTTCCTCCCATATGTCCACATTTTTTAGCAGAAGATAATTGATCTTCTAAATGTACACCTGCGGCACCTGCTTCAATCATGTCTTTCATTAATTCATGTGTATTAAGTACTCCACCAAATCCCGATTCCATATCAGCAACAATAGGAAGAAAATAATCTATATCTCCTGTTCCTTCCATTGTTTGAATTTGATCTGCACGAATAAATGTATTATTGATTTTTTTAATTACTGTGGGTACACTACTTGTTGCATATAGTGATTGATCTGGATACATTTCTAAACTATCATTTGCATCTCCTGCTACTTGCCAACCACTGAGATAAACAGATTTTAATCCTGCTTTTGCTTGTTGCAATGCTTGATTTCCTGTTAATGCTCCTAATGCATTTACATAATTTCGATTTTTAGAATGTAGTCTGTTCCATAATTTATCTGCTCCTGTTTTTGCTAGAGTATATTCTATTTTGAGAGACCCCCCTAACCGGTCTACATCTTCTTGTGTATAAGGACGTGTTATATTGTCCCATCGATTCTTTTTGAATCCAATCATTTTTATTCACTCCCCCCTAGAGAATTTGCGTTATCGTATTTGATTCGTAACGATGTGCTTTAAAACAACTATTATGTGATCCTGTTATATAGTTATTTAGTGGGGAGGGGTATTCTGCGAATTCTGGAATAACATATTCCCACATTAATTCGCCTTCTGAAGTTACTTCAAATATTCTTCCAAATGCACTTTCACAAATAGAATAACTTCCATTCCAAAGTTTTTCTACACTTCCCATATAAGGTGAGAAAAATGCAGGAGGCACTTCATCAACATATAACCAATCTATTTTTTCTGTTACTGGATTATATTCAACAATACGAGAATGATGTATAGAAGCTGGTCGAATATTACCATTATCAAAACACAATATATTTCCATCTTCAGTCATTGACGGATCATGTTGTTGTGCTAATAAAGGATATTTAATTTTCAAAACAATTTCTTTTGTAGTTTTATTTACTGCTATTATTCCACTTGTAGTTCTTAAACTTAACAAAACAAGTCCATCTTCTGTTTGATGTACTCCATTAATCATTGGCCAATGATCATCATTAAAACATTCATGTATAGGCCACTCTTTTTTAGTAAGATGTTCCCATGCTCTCCATTCCCAAACTACTTCACCTTTTGGATTTACTTCTTTTACAATATCTGATTGTTTATCATTCCATTCAGCCGCAACTGTATAGATTAAATTTCCATTTGGCAACCATTGAGCATCATGGTGATGATAGATATCTTCATGTTCCCATACAATATCTCCTTTTGGTGTAACTTCCATGAAATGTCCACCATGCCAAATATCCCATGATGGATAAAGATTTGCTGACTTTGCATGACTACCATTGTAACCAAGATTTCCAGATTTACGACCTTGTACATAATCTAGTATTACTGCATCTCGACCGGGTCTTACTGGAAGTTTCCATTCGTGAACAGTATCGCCATCAATAGCAATTAATTTTACTAAACCATTACCAGTTTGTGGTGCATACAAAGTATAACATCCTGAAGACCAATCCATATCCCAATGAATTAATCCCGTTTTTCTGCGTTCTATTGTTGATTTCATGCTAACTCTGATTCGTGCCAGTTATGTAAAAGATAGTATCCCAATGTTGATACTGTCATAAAGAAAGCAAACCCCAAACCAGTAGCAGTAAAAATAAGTGCTATTACTAATGCAGTTGCTAAATCTGCTTGTGCATACATTATCATTACGCCTAATCCACCCCCTTCACTTCCAGAGCCAATAATAAACTCTCCTACGATTGCACCTATAACAGATAATCCTGCTGATATTCTCAATCCCGCAATAACATTAGGAGTAGCGGCTGGTAAACGAAGTTTGAAAAAATTAACAAAACGTGATTGATTATGCATTTGAAAAAGTTCAACTAAACTAATAGATGTTGATTTTAATCCTAACAAAGTATTATTAATGATTGGAAATAATGAAATAATTAAACTTATAATAACAACTGATCTCATTTCAAATCCAAACCAAAGAACAATCAATGGAGCTACTGCAACTGCAGGAAGTGTTTGTAATAATATTGCATAGGGATAAAAACTACGTTCTAATATTTTTGATTGACTCATAATTGCCGCAGAAGTAATACCAATACTGATTGCTAAAAGATAACCATATAATGCTTCTTGAAAAGTAATCCAAAGTCCACCGATAACCATATCAAAATCTGTTATAAATGCTTGTAAAACTTCTAGGGGATTTGGTAAAAGAAAAGACATATTATAGAGATGGGCCGCTAATGCCCACACAAATAAAAATATTATTAATACTAGAATCGGTGGAATTATATTTTTCATGATCTTAATTTTCCAGAAATATCATTAATAAGTTTATGATATTTATTTGATGATCTCAATTTTTGATTTCTGTTCTTAAAAGGAATATCAACAATATGTGTAATACTTCCAGGTCTTGGAGACATAATAACTACTCTATTAGAAAGATAAACTGCTTCTGGAACATTATGTGTCACAAGTATAGCAGTAAATTTATCTTTTTTCCATAATGCATATATCTCTTCTTGTAAAACTTCACGGGTTAATTCATCTACTGCAGATAATGGTTCATCCATAAGAAGATAATCAGGGTTTAATACTAATGATCTTGCTAGAGACAATCTCATTTTCATGCCACCAGATAATTGATGAGGATAGTTTTTTTCAAATCCGGTTAATCCGACTTGAGAGAGGGCAGAACGAGCCTTTTCGACTCGTTCTGCTTTAGGGATAAGTTCTAATTCCATTAAAAGTTCTATATTTTTCTGCACATTCCTCCATGGAAGTAATGCAGAATCTTGGAACACAAAAGCACCTTTATCAGGTTTTACTACTCTTCCATGAGTAGAAACTAAACCTGCAATAATTCTTAATAAGGTAGACTTTCCGCAACCAGAGGGTCCAACAATAGAAACAAACTCTCCTGTACCGATGTCTAAATTTATTTCTGCTAATGCATGGACATCATCAAAATGTTTAGTAACACCTGAAATGTCAATCATAATAAACTCTCAATTAATTAAAACATCCCTTTTTAAATGAAGTATCATATGACGAATGTGGATCGAAATCCGCAGGTAATACGTTAACTTCTTTCAGTTGACTTGCTAATTCAACCCATCGTTGAGGATCTTGACATCCAATCTTGCTCCAATCAGCAGGAAGAAAATCTGCCTTCATAAGTTCAAGAGCATTGTTATGAATTTCAGCATTTACTTTTTTACTCTTTGAAAGAATAAAATCTCTAGTTGGTTTTGGATCAACTAAAGATTTATGAAAAGAAATACTAAGACGATCAACAACTGCCTGAACTAATGCACGATTTTCTTTGATCAACTTATCACTTGTGAACAAAACACTATATGGTCTGTATCCCAAACTTTCTACAGTAATTTGTTCATTAGGAACACCTTTTGCATCCAGTCTTGCTGGTAAGAAAAGAGAATATCCTTGTTGAAATTGTTGTGGAGTTCTTGCAAATAATCCAAGATCACCTGTCAATGGGAATTCTTTTACTTTATTTAAACCATAAGTATGTTTAACCCATTTCCAATATGTAATACCCATTACAACTGCAAAGGGTCTACCATCTAAATCTTGAACACTATTTACACCAGTATTTGGGTGATAAACTAATGTGTATGGAACATGACCAAGACTAACAAAAATAGCTTTAAGTCCTGCACCTTTTGCATTAGCCATCATTACACTATCTGATCCATTAAGACCAAATTCTACTTGACCAGATGCTACTGCCGTAGTAGTTCTAACTTTTGGTCCACCCGATTTAATTGTAATTTCAAGGTCTGGATTATGTGCATTATCAAATTGAGCCTGCCAGAATCCACTTTGATTGCCCTGTGGAAACCAGTCCATTAACAGGGTCACTTTTTCTTTGGCATAAGTAACACTCATCATCATAAAGAATGCTACAATAACTGCGAAAATATTTTTCATTTTTTACTCTCCATTAATTAGTAGGGAATTTATTAACAACACCTTTTACAAAGTATTGCATTGTTTCTAATTCTGGTCTTTTAAGAGTACCAGCGGGAATTGTTGAACCATCCTGTTTCGTAATTCCTTGAGAGAATGGATACCATTCATCCAAATCATCATTAATCCAGTTCATTTTAACAGTTTCAACTTTATTAACAACAGAGCCAGGAACATTCGCTCCCCATGGTGATAGACCTACACAATTTTCTTTCAAACCCCAATTCCATCTTTGATTCATTTTGAGTTTTCCATGTGCAAGTTGATCTACTATATGTTTGTAAAGAACATTCCAGTTGAACATCATACCCGTGATGTATCGATCTGGTCCATTACTTCCCATAGGCGCATCATTCCCCATACTCCATACTTCTTTACCATCAGTTTTCCACGCTTGTTGTGCAAGAGTTACTACACTAGGTGAATCTGTTGTTGTAAAGAGAATATCATTTCCAGCATCAAGAAGTGCTTTAGCCGCATCCATATCTTTAGGTGGATCGAACCATGAGTTAATCCATACGATATTAACTTCAATGTCTGGATTTACTGTTTGGGCTCCAATAGTTAGAGCATTAATATTACGAATAATTTCAGGTATCGGATGTGAACCAACTACACCAATCTTATTTGTTTTTGACAACATTCCAGCCGCAATTCCTGTAAGATATCGTGCTTGGAATGAGTGACAAACGTAGTTGTCCATATTTGTATCGTTACCTTTGTAACCCGTGGCGTGCATGAAAATTGTATCAGGATTTTTCTTTGCGGCTTTCACCATTCCATCCATATAACCGAATGAAGTTGCAAAGACAATATCGTGTTTTCTTGCGAGTTTACGGAATACTTTTTGGGATTCTGACTCTGGTACCATTTCTACCATTGAGACTTCATACCCATGTTTTGTTAAGGATTGAAATCCTTGATGATGTCGCATTGACCATCCGCCATCATTTTTTGGTCCCACTAGAACATAACCAACTGATACTTGCTTTTTTGCGTTAGCAATACCAATTAATGCTATACTCAAGATGAGTACAGCAAAGATTTTTAACTTATTCATTTTTCTCCTTCCGAGAAAACAAAAAAAGCGGTAAATCTTCCAATCTACCGCTATTTATTAACTTACTTTGAGTATATTCCCCAAAGTACCCATATAGCAACTAGACCAACGAGTCCTTCGCTTCCTAGTTCCTTAACGACCGCTAATACAGAACCAATTACGTCCAAACCAAGAAATGGAACTGCGGCTCCGAATAGGATCTGAAGCACTACTCCGAGTGCTATAAAAGCTAGACCAATTTCGGTGAGAGATTTAACCCAACCGAGAATTTTTTCTACCATTTATATTCTCCTTAAAGATTGTTAATATTCTAACAATAATACTTCAAATCCTTCCATGGTGATTCGTTAGAATAGATTGAATTATATCAGATTAAGCATCCCACCATTTTTCCCAAGGAAAATTAATCCAGGTATTCGTGGAATCTTTAGCAATTTCTCTGACATAATATTTCGGTTCAAAATTACATTCATTATTCCACCAAAGAGTAGCAAATCGAACATCTACTCCATTGGCTTTTTTAATAATATGTTCTTTCATCCTATGAAAGGTTTCACCAGAATCACAGATATCATCAACTATCAAAACTCTCTTATCAGTAGGTCTTGGTAAATAGTCTTCCCACTCAGGAAAGTCTCTTAAAGCTGATTTCACAGATTTAAATGGTTTTTTGAACCAATGTGATAACATCACACCAGGAGTTAATCCTCCTCGTGATAATCCAACAATCACTACTGGGTCGAAATTATCAAGAACGATATCTCTTACGAGAACATGACAATCGTTACGCATTTCTTCCCAACTATACCATAGTTTGTTCATGATGAATCTCTTAAATCAATTAATGACTCTTTCCAATTTCCTAATTGTGAATTAATTTCTTCTTCTGATACAGAAATTGGATTAGTAATTTGCAGAATCTCCCCTTCATCAACATCCCATGTATCGCAATCAACATCAGTTGTGAGTTCGGGTTTGTTTTGAAAAACAAAAACTTTTCCATCTTTATCCCTAGCAAGATATTCAAAATGTGTTGGTACTAGAGTTTCGACAGTTAATTTTTTCATTTCGTTATATTTATGAGAATAGATCGTTTTGACTTTTTAAAGCATTTTTAATGTCTTTATTTAAATCTTTTGTTCTTTGTTTTTCTGCATTTTCTTTTTTTAATCTTTTACGCATTGAAGGCTTTACGTAATATTCTTTCTTTTTTAAATCTTGTATAATTCCCTCATCATTAACTTTATTTTTAAAAATTTGCAGAGTTCTAAAGTTATTATTATTTTTATTTTTTACACTAATTCTCACTACACTTTTTGACATAATTAACCATTTAATTGTTGTTTTTTGTTATGAATCTCTTTATCAATAAGAAGAATTCTTTGATTAATATCCGCTCTTTCAGAATATGCTTCTTCTGTATTTCTTGAATCTAAAAGATATTCTTTTAAATGTTCTAAATCTTCTAAACTCATTGTATGAAAATTTAATTGGTCCATTTGAATCGATGGGTTTTTTAGTTTATAATAAACAATTAATGTTGAATCTTCATTTTTAATTATTCTTTTAACGTGTTTGGCCTGTGAAGTCTTTTCCTCACAGGCTAATACTCTCTCCAGAAAGATCAAAAGATCCGATTATTCTCCGAAATAAGTTCATACTTTCTCCTTTTTTTTAAGTTATCCAATTATTTAGATAACGGAGATATCACTTTTTTCTAGCTGGCATTGCACGGGAACCAAACCAAAAACTTATAATAGCGGCAAATAGAGCCTCAGTTTCATCATCCCATACAATATTAATAGTTTGATTTAAATCTGCATCCATTTGTATTGCTTGCCATACAAGTACTATTTTAATACCTATAAATGTCAATACAAACACATACGTTATAAAAGGTCTTACAAAGGCTCTTAACGAGTTTATAAAACCCCCCTGTTGACCTAATGCAGTATCATGTTCAAGAAGCATTTTCTGTTCATCAAAATCTTTTTTTGCTTGAAACAGTTTAATATCTAAATCTACACCTGCTTTTTTTGCTTCTATCTGTAATTTAAATTCTTCTTGTTTTGCTTTTTTTTCTTCTTTATCTTTAAAGAAGTCCATTATGGTGGGTACAGTGGAAGTAGCAAATCCCAATACACTTCCTAATAATGTCAGCATAATATTCCCTTATACATCAGTTCCATCATTTTTAAAACTGTCAGTTAAATTTTTTAATTTAGTATATGCTTGTTTAATTCGATTTTCTTCATCACTAATTTTTGCATCAAATGAAGATGTATCTGCTTCAAACGTATAATAGATGTTTGATGCGAGAGGGTTATCTGGATTTTTTTGTCTTTGATATTCATTAGCCCAAACCCAGACTTGTGTTTGGTATGTATTTTCGGAATTTTCTGTGTCCCAAGGAATTAAATTATGTACTTTATAATAAGCCTCATCCACAATTATTCCATTAGTAGTCAAATAAGACTTTTTAATTGCCATTATTCGCTAAGTCCTGTGATTCCTTATGTTCTGGATCATCTTTGTCTTTGAACCAATAATCGGTACTTTTTGCTAAAACCGCAACATAGGCTCCAACCAAAATGTTTATTAATTGCATATGATTGTCTGCAGTTTCACCACCAAAAAATAACAAATATATTAATATTAAAAATGTTCCCATAATGGCCCAAGACAAACTAATCCTAGCCCACCAATTTTTTGATTTTCTTTTTTCTATAGCCGATAATTGTTCATCGGACTGTTTTGTAGATTTTGCCATTATATTTCCTCATAATATTTCAGTTTAAAATATAATATTAACCTTCTGTAGGCATTGCAGTAATAGTTTCTCCGCCTGCTTCTGCATCTCTAATTTTTAAAGCACTACCGTATGCTTGATCCAAAATATCAGTATTCATATATTTTACATTAGTAGGATCATATCCAAACTTAACTAAAAATTCCTGTTTTTCTGAAACTGTAAGGTCTGTTTCTCCTTCAGGAGTTTGAGTTTCTACTTCTGCTTCTGCTTCTGCTTCATTTACTATTTGATCTAATTGATCACCAATAGTAACTTCTTCATTTTGTTGAAGAGGATCTACTATTTCTACATTAGCAAAAGTATCTTCTTTAGAACTTTGCACTTTAACATCATCTGTATGATGAAGAAGAAGTTTTTTAAGTTCTTCTTTTTCTGCATCGGACAAACTTTCAAATAACTCTTTTACATTTAACATTTTTTTCCTTTTAAACTGGTGCTACTTGTTCATCATCAAATTCACATCCACAAGGATTCTCAGACGAACATTCACATGGATCACAGGTGCAATTTGAACATTTGCATTCTGGATTATTACACATTTTTAACTCCTTTATATTTATGTTTATACGGGATTCTGTTGATTTTTAAGTATTTATTCCATGTTTACTCTTATAATCTGCTATTGCACCCTTAATTGCATCTTCTGCAAGAACAGAACAATGAATTTTTACTGGAGGCAATGATAATTCTTCTACAATTTCAGTATTTGTAACAGCAAAAGCCTCATCTAAAGTTCTTCCTTTTACCCATTCAGTTGCAAGTGAAGAACTAGCAATTGCAGAACCACAACCAAATGTTTTGAACTTTGCATCAACAATTTCCTTAGATTCTGGATCAACTTGAATCTGCAGTTTCATTACATCACCGCATTCTGGAGCGCCTACAAGAGCAGATCCAACACTTGGATCGTTCTTATCAAGACTTCCTATATTTTTTGGATTTTGAAAATGATCTACTACTTTCTCTGAATATGCCATATTAGTTCCATCCTAATTTTTGTTTCCCGTCTGCTGGAATATCTTTTACTGGTGTAAAACTCTCTCCACATCCACAGACATGCTCAAATTTGAGCCGTTTAAATATAAAACCCTGTTCCACCAAATTTCCTACTTTATAATCTACTTCTACATCACCAATTATATCATTAAGAATGTATTCATCTACTACTAATTTAACACCATGCTGTTCAAAAATTAAATCTGTTGAATCATTAACCTTATCTTCATAATCTAAACTATACTTCCAACCAGAACATCCGCCTGAATTTGCTCCTATTCTTAAATATGAATCCGTCCAATGTTTATCTTCACCGATACACATTTGTTTAAATTCTACCGCGGCCTTTTCTGTTATTTTTAATTCACAAGTAGTCTGCATTGTTCATTCCCATCCAATTAGGTGTTGTTTCAGTTTTAGTCTCCGTATGTTCGTACATAAAAGAAGTCCTACAGCCACAAGAACCTTTAGCTGAAGGATTGTTAAATTTTAATCCTCTATCATTTAAATCATCTGACCAATCAATTTCCGTGCCTTTAATATATAGATGACTCTTTTTGTCACATAAAATTCCTAAACCATATGATTCAAACTCTAAATCAAACTTTCCTTTTCTAGTATCAAAGTCTACTGTATAAGTAAATCCTGAACATCCTCCGCCCTTAACTCCAACCCGTAATACTGTCTCACCAGATACTTTTTGGTCTTTCATAATGCTTAATATTTTACTAGCGGCTTTTTCTGTTAAGCTGATCATTTTCTCCTGAAGAACCCCATCCATTACAGATGGGGTGCGCCAATTATTTTTTTTCAACAAATTCATAAAGTTCAGTAGCTTTATTCTTTATGTCTTCAATAGTATAATTTTTGGGTTGGAGGCCTTTAAACAACTCCATATTTGCTGTACCTTCTTCTTTTGCAAATTCCCATGCATCAATAGCGAATTGTGTTTGTTTTTGCTGTTGATCATAAAGATAACCAGAAGCCATCTCTAAAAGTCTAAATCTTAATTCATATGGATTAGACATATTTTCTCCTTATGTGTGTGTTGTGTGTGTCTGATTGTTTCTGTTCCAAGGCACAATCATAAGCCCGCCAGCGATTAAGCGGCTAATGCCACTTGTGCTGAATAATAATCGTTATTATTTGCGATTAATTTAAATGACATTTTACATCTGTCAAGATGATCTCCTCTGTATAATCACATCCAATCGAATTCTATTACAGCCCCTCCAAAGAATCACCCACCAAAATAAAAATAAGTTCCCGCCATAATTATACCAATTACAATTAACACTACTACTATGGCCATATCTGCACTACTCATTGATGTTCCTTTGGTGGAGCTGATCGGAATCGCACCGATGTCTTAAATGCTACTCTACAGTATCATCGATAAAACTATTTAGATAAATCTTGGGTCACATCTTTAATTTTTTCTATTTGTTTAGTAATAATTTCTTCACGATTCGGCCAATAAATATAATCTTTGTCTGGATTTTTCATAAGATTATATAAAAGAGGTAAAATTAATTGTTCAATTTTACTCATATCTTCTATATATTTTTCTTCTAAATAATCCTTTTTATAACCAATTTCTTTAATAGCAGAATCTATCTTCTTTTCCAATGCTGAAAAATCTTTTGATTTCGCTTCAACTTGTTCTATCTTTTTTTCTACTTCAGTAGTTTTTTGTTTATATTCTTCATCATCTACTGCGGAAAAACCGAAGTCAAAACTAGCATATTCATCTGGTATTTGTGCCATGTTCGTATCCGTATTTGCAAATCCAATAAGAGTCAACTATATCTGAAATGGGATTTTTATCACACTTTGTCTGAAATTCTTTTGTAAGTTCTCTCTGTGTGTCAGACACAAAAGAATCATACATTAATTCTTTATTTGCGTTTCCCTTATCGGATGCGTATTTTTTAATTACTGTGGGAGGTATCATTTCATACCTCAGTTTATAATTGAGTAAAGTATGTTTTAAAATTGCCATATTTTCCGCAATTTGTAAAACTCTTTGTCCGCTTGCGGCATAGGCATAATCTTCAATATAGACTATTTTGGGTCTTTTAGTGTATTTTACAATACAGTCTATTACCCAAGAAGATAGTCCTAAATATCTTTCCATCTCTGTCTTATATTTAGGATATTCTGTGATTTGAATATTAGATAAAGAACCCCATCTATCAAGTTGTCTATCGTTTTTTGCTAAACAATAATGTTTAATGTTTTCATATTTCCATTCACCATCACATTCTGTTACTGCTGGACTGGTTAGTGAATAATCAATTCCCACATGCAAATCATGTATCCCAGTTATCATCGTCCTCTTCTTGTAGTTCTATCATCTCTCCACAATAAGAACAAAATTGTACTTTTTCTTCGTCTTCTTCATGAATAATAACTTCGTACATTTTTGAACAAAATGTACATTCAATTTTTTCAACTATCTCCATTTTTGTCTAACACTTCCTCTAATTCTCCTACAGTCAGATAAACCTTACCTTCCAAAAAAATCTGAGGAACCTTTTTACTTCCTGTAACTGACAATATTTTACCAAACAGTTTCTTATCTGCTTGAATGAACATGTATTGTTTTTTATGTTTATCTAATAAAGACTTTGCTTTATCGCACATTGCACATTCTCTGAAAGTAAAATGTCCAACAACATAATTTCCTTTATTAAAATCTATTTCGTATTTTAACATTATAAATCCACTACTTCACAGCCTTCATCTGCGGCACAAGCCAATTCCTGTGATCCTACAGTAAAATCTTTTTCTTCATATGAAGACAATAATGACCAATCAACATTTTTAGGCATTGCTTTTAATGCTGTTGTATATTCTTCTTCCGTACAATCTTGATACGGTGCTTGTCTGTATGTATGCTCCGAAAAAGGAAGAAAAGATATTCCACTAATATCATCAAAATTATTCCAAACCCAATTCCCCATTTCTGGCCATTCTTGTTCTTTAACAGAAATAGTAATAGAGGGTTTATGTTCACACCAATGTTTTTGATATGTAGACCAAATTTTTAATTGATCTATTGCAGTTATATCTGTTCTACATATTGCATTTTTTGGACCTTTCATAGGAAACGAAAATACAGTTGTATGTTTAGGTCTTAGTACATCTGGTTCATTTGGAAATTCTGCATCTTTCATGAATTTACAAAGGGGGTCTTTATTATCCGCACGAACCGTTCTAATATAGTATGGATTATGACGAGCATGTATACCACTAGCAGAGTCAACAAGCTGGCTAACCGTACCAGAAGGCTTGACACAAGTGATAGCCGCTGATTGTTCGATTCCGAGTTTTTCTGAAAATTCTTTGTTTGTTTTGATTGCGACATTTTTTAAAGTTTCCAATAAATCTTCTAGTTTACCTTTTTTTCCATTTGTTAAAGAATTATCCATTATTCCTGTGAGGGAGACGCCCAAAAGCCGCTCCTCCTCGCAATTCTTCTTCCACTCTCTTGAGAGATATTTGAAACTGGTGAGGGTTGATTGAAATGTTCCAAGGATAGTTGCAGTTCGAACTTTTTCTTCCAAAGATTTGGAATCGTCCCCTCCTCTGACCACGACTTCTGAAAGATTGCAGAATTCTCTGCTTCTAAGAATAATCTCGCTACACGGATTGGTACCAAAATCTTCTTTTGGTTCTCTTCTGGTTTTTTCTTCACTATTCAACCTTTCTACTTGATGTTTAGCCGCTTGGCTGTTATAAATTCCTCGTTCTCCCGATTTTGAATCATAAAGAGATAACCATTCTCTCATAAAAGTTCCAACATCTGGCTTTTCTTTATAATTTACAGAATTATTTGCAAGGGCTCTTTGTGGATTTGTTTCCCACCATTTTCCCGATTTTGCATGTCTCATTGATTCATCATTAAGATTAGATAAACTAATAAGAGCGGATCTACGAACCCCTCCAACAACAACTATTTCTGCAATTTTGCATACGATATCATGAGACTCAACTGATTTTAATTTTCGTCCAGAAGCATTCTGAAATGTACTTATAGTAAATACAAAAAGATCCTCTAATGGTTCAGGACCTGATGCTCTTCCCCCAAATGTTTTAAGAGGAGATCCTGCGGGTCTTACATTAGATAAATCCCATTTTGGAATTTGTCCTTGCCACAATAATGATAATAATTCTTTATATGCTTTAGCCCAACCAAGTTTAGAATCTGCAACTATAATTGTCGTATCTGTTTCATAAAATTCTTCTGGTAATTCTGGAAGCTGATTAACATATTCTTCTTCAACTGAAAATCCCACACCTGTTCCATTCATCAAAACATAAAGAATTTCATCAAATGAACGTGGACTGTCTACTTTAACATAAGAACAATTATAGCCTGCTATATTTTCTTTTTTAAGTGCTTCTCCAGCGGTCATTAAACATCTCATTGATGGCATTACATCAAGATTTGTAATTGCTTCTCGTAAATCTGCCTCTAATCCATTATCAAGATTAAAATTGTGTTTATCTCCTAAATGTTCTTTAAAAAAATTCAAATATCTATCAACCGTTTCTTCCCAGGATTCCCGTCTTTTAAGATCATAATTCCATCTTGCGTATCTTGATAAATGTATAAACGATTGATATTCGGTTGGTAGAGGCATTATTCAACTCCTTTCAGTTTTTCTAAAAATTCTTTTGATTCTCGTTCAGACAATCCATACTTAGACATAACCCAACTACCGTTCAAATTGTCTTTTATAATTTTCATTTCTTTTTGTGAAAAAGTTACAGAATTAAACATATAATCTTCAAATGCTTCACAACATATAGAAAACTTTGGTTCTACTAATTCATACATTGCTTCTGCATAATCTCTTGTTTCTTGTTGTGTATGAGAATCCATTCTCAAATTACAAAATTTAAAGAAATTATTTAAATCTATTTTCCAGATACATTCTGTATAATTCGAAACTGGTAAAATTACTCTTGCTAATTCCCTAGCAATTCCTTTAAATCCTTCATAAAATCCATCTAAATCATTAGGCTGTGAAATTTGTCTGTAACAACCTTTTGCATGTTCATTAACATCATACATCCGTCCAAGGACAAGCTGTTTGTTGTCTTCATCTAATTCTGTTCCTCGACCTTGATTATTTTGTTTTGATTGTTCGTGTACATCTTTTTCCGCAGGCAAATAAAATTCGTCACTCATGATAGAATAACGACCTGAGTATTCATTTATATTAGCAGTTCTATGTCTAACAATTTGTCTCATCACAAATATTGGTAGCTTCAAATGAAACTTCACTTCACACATCTCAAATGGTGATGTGTGTTGATGGCGCATTAAATATCGAATTAGATTTCTTGTTTGTGAAACTTTTCGTGTTCCAGTTCCATAACTAATTCTTGCGGCATTTTCAACTTCTTCATCACTACCCATCACTTCTAATAATTTCACAAAACCATGCTTATGCACTTGTTTTTCACTTATCATAATTTAAATTCTAATAATTTTGTTTTTGCAGTTAATCCTTGATAGGTATTATGCTCAATAATATTCATAACATCTACATTATTTAAAATCATATCATTAATGTCTTTTTGTATCACATGTCTTGGCCAAATAACTATTTTCTGGTTATTTGCAATTATTCTATCCATTTTTTTAACAATTTCTTTATTTCTTTTCTCATTATCATAAACAAATACTACATCAATATTCTCAAACATTTTCCTATATGCAGATAAATCAGCACCGGCCATAGCAAGAGAATTTTCTACAAATAAAGAATCTATTGGACCTTCGACTATGTATGTCGTTTTATTTTCGTCCCATGTATTCATCCCAAAAATTTTGGGAGAATTTTCTTTAACTTTTATTGTAACATATCTTAATTTGGATTTACCCCTCAATGATCTTCCTTGAGCGGCAATCATATTATAATCTTTATCAAAAAAAGGTATAACTAATCTGGGATCATTTTCTATTAAATCATAATTTGTATCAAGATTTAAACTTTCGACCCACTTTTTAAAATCTTGTGCGAAATAAAGATACTTGTATTTAGTGACTTCAATATTTCTAGATTTCACATATTGTTTACAAAAATGTTCATCCTCTAAATCTTTCACACAAGGAATATTTAAATCAATTTTTTGAAATTTTGGTGTTTCAAATTTAAATTCGGGCTCTTGATAATTACTAAATTTATTCTCGCCTGTCTTATATCTCTCCATAATATATTCTGAATGCAGTCTTACATCTAACTCTTTCAAAAAATTTGAAAAAGATTTTCCTACTCCGCAATTATGACATTTATAAAAAAGATCATTATCTTTTCTATGAATATATCCTCTAGCTTTTGTTGATTTTTTTTGAGAATCACCACAGATAGGACATCGAAAATTCCAAAGAAATTCTCTTTTTTGCTTAAATATTGGGAGACGATTAGATAACAGATTCAAATATTTTACATCAATATAAATGGACATAATACCCGAAGGAATTAAAGTTTTATTAAAATTATATCAGATTTAATTAGAAAAGTCAATCACCAAGAGGCTAATGATAATATTTTTTGAATTGATTCATCAGATACATTTAACTGATAAGCATAATTATAAACGGGGGATAAATCTCTAACTTTATTTTTATTTTTTATAGATACAACTAATTTATAAACTTTTTGTTCATTTTCATTCAGTTGACTCATTTGATCCCCAATCTCTTTCTTCAAGTTTAGCTGGACTTACATTTTTATTTAAAGCTAAAGTATCTGCAATATCAAAAGGATGATGTTGAGTGGGGGAAGAATAAGCTATTTGATCAGATAATGTGGTTAATGCTTCTGTATTTCTATCAACCGCCTTTACTAAATGTTTTATATCGGTTTTCAATACGGCCGCATCTTCTTTTAGTTCTATAATATTAACAAGACTCCAACCAACTATAGCTATAGTAGCGGCACTTATTGGACCTACGAAATATTTCTCGAATTTATTGTTTATCATGTTGCCTTTTAAAATTTGAATATGATCATCACAATAAATTCAGTGGTAGAAATATTTAGTAGTTTCATTATCTTCATGTATTAACAATAGTTCCGCTAGTGTCTCTGATTGTTACCAAACCATGTGCCCCATCAGAATTATAACATTTTGCGGAAAAAGTTGCATCACCATTAGAATGATAAGTTTGTATTGTATTTACTCCTGATCCATTATTTGTTTTTACAACCATCTCTCCTTTATCATCAGCAGAAGTTCCTTCATGATCAACAACTATTTCACCCAATTTATGCATAGCAGTTGTTGTTATAATTGTAGTAATCTCCCAATATTCATTTAATGTATGACCAGTTGTTGCGGCAAATGTAACAGTTATTCCTTTATTTAATTCTTGTGCAGATCCTGTCATTGCAACACCAGTCGCTTCCCATGTTGATCCTCCGTCTTCTGACCAAGTATATGTGTCAGTAGCGGCCGCCGCATCAATTTTCACTCGATAAGTTCTGACAGCAGTAGAATTATAATTTCCACCATATGTCATGTCATCTAAACCACTTCCAGTAAATGTAGTTGAACCATATCCCTTAAAATAATCATTAGCAGAATCTTCACCATCGGACCATCCTTGAAACGCAATATTAGTTAATCTGGCAGTAGCTCCATCGCCTTCTGTATGGTTTTGTATTGTAAGTGTGTCTCTTGCTATCATTTTACTCCCACAAAAATTGATTTAAATTTATCATTAATGTTTTGTTTATTTGTCTTGTCTTCTTTAAATTGTTTTAAAAGATAATCTAAATTTCCTTGCTTTTCTTCTGCTCGTAATTGTTTCTTACTTTTAGGTTCTTCTCTCAATTTAAACATTCTAATAATAGAAGAAATAGTTTCATTATCACTATTATTTATATTTCTTTTAACCAATTCTTCTTTTACTTTCTTTGCAATTCTATGATTAATATCATATTGTTCTGCAAGAATATCAATTTCTTCGTGATAAGATGTTTGTTCTCTAAACGTTGTGAAATCCAGCATTTTTCCGTCCGTATTTAAGATAAATCATAGAACCCGTTAACTCATCTTGTAAAACAATGGGTTTACCTGGATTAGCCCTTCCATATTGTCTAATAGCTTCTCCAACTTCATCGTTACCCACATACTGTTCATATTTAGCATAACGGCGTTTACCGTATCTTGCTCTCATAAAAGTTTCGGGTTTAACCATAAAAACTTCTGAGCCAGCAAATTTACTTCCTTTTTTTATTTTCTTTTTTCTGACTCCTGGTTCTGCTTGTCCTGGAATAGAAGGATTTTCTACACCAATTCCTGCAATAGCACCACCACCAGCGGCTAGTCCATCTTCATTTAATTCTTCTTCTTTACGTTCAACTTCTTCTATTAATTGACTCATTTCTTTTTTATTATATTTACATTCTTGTAAAAATGATATATATTCTTTCTCTAAAAATGTTTGATCATAGTATAATCTTGCATTTTTATTTTCTTCTTTCATTAAAAATAAAGCCGCCGCAAAAGAAGCAAATTTTGTTGATCCACCAGGAACTTTTGCTAAAACTTTTTTTAAATTAAAAACTAACGTATCTGACAATGTATATGCTTCTTTTTCTTCTTTAGTTTTTAATTTACTTCTTTTTTTAAGTACTTTTCCGTTTTCATCTATTATACCCAACTCAAAGGCTTTTGTACTTTTAAAAGGAGTTGCAAGTCTTTTAATAAATGAATAAACAAAATATATGTTACCTGCGGCTGATGCTAGTCCCATCTGGTATTATCTCTCTTAATTTATTTGCTATTTCTAAATTTACTTGTATATTACTACTAATAATTTTCTCACCATTTATGCTAGATATTTGCTCTGGCATGTAATCTAAAAATATTAAAAAAGTTTTTAAATAACTCCAATATTTTTGAGATATTTTTAAAAATAATATTCTAGTTAAAACTTCAATAGGATAAACATTTCCTAATGTTATTAAGTGATTTAAAATCAATCTTTCTTTTAATTCACCACCTAAGTGATATCTATTTAATAATCTTTTTAAATACTTTATAATTTTTAAATCATCATGAAAATCTTGTTCACTCAAACATTGAGGATTTTCATAATATTTCATTGCATATAAGATAAAATTATCTTTATTCAAATCATCAAAATTCACTATCTCTCTTTCAAGCTACCACTTCTTCTTCACTTTTTTTCTCATCTGACAAAAAATAAGTACAAGTTTGAATAGCACCATTAATCATACTAAGATGAGTTCTTAGATTTAACATTTCCTGTTCAAATTGATTTATTTTTTGAATAGTTATAGTTCTATCATTGTTTAATTTTTCAAGTTCAGCTTCGATTTTTTCAATCATAACAATATCACTCCTTTTTTTATTATCTTCATACAATGATGTATATTCTTTTTCTAAAACTGTTTCATTTTTTTTAATTTTTTTCATAATATTATCAATTTTCTTCTATAAAGTTTTCTCCTGTAAATTCTTCTAATTTCTTTATCATGCGTTCCATATTGACACGCATAACTTTTCCTGTTTTAACATTTCTGGAATAAAATTCCCATTCCCCATATTCATTATGAGGACCCAGTTTTGTTTCGTTTCCTCCTTCATCCATTGTATATATGTGTGATTCTGAGACATCATCTTTTGCATACAAATATGCTTGATTGCTTGCTTGAGAAGTCGGCGCAGTTCCGTTTTGTATTGCAAGAACACCTGCGGCTGATCCAATTCCACCAGAAGTAATATCTGCTCCATAAAGAGCAAAAGATTTGTTGGCTCTTACATTATCATTAAAAATAAAACCAGCAGTTGAATTGTGACTTAATGTATGCTGTTCTTCTAAATCAATTCTTCCGCCTTCAGTTCCACTTCCTGCCGCAGTTCCATCTTCTTGTAAAAGAAAACCAGTTGTACTTGCAGTATCCATAATTTTAAATTGACTACCAAATACAATAGAACAATCATTTGATACAAAAACATGACCATCAGTTCTAATTTTTTTGTAGCCTTCAATTTGTGTATTTGCAATAAACTGATCTGAATCTGCTTTTAAATGAAGATTTTCTCCAGTAGTATTAGCCCATACTGTAAAGTTTTTACCTGCACCATCTACTCCAAGAGTTGTAATTCCTGACATAACAACATTGGACTTAACATTCATTAATGTACCATCTATAGTTGCTCCAGCGCCAGTAAGATTTACATTTGCACTAGCAATAACTGTATTTGCACCATTTATTGTAACATTTGAAGTAACAACTGTATTTGTACCTGCAATAGTTGAATTAGATACAACATTAAAAACTGCTGAATCTATTTCTACATTTGCTGTTGCAGTAAGTGTAATAAGATCATCAGAAGCAAGTTCTAACTCTCCATCTGCAGGAGAATTGACCTCTAAAGTCGCATCTCTAAATGTTAATGATTTATCAGTTCCAATTGATACATTATCAGAAAATATTCCAAATGCTCCACTTACATTTCCTGTAGATGCTACTGTACCACCCACATCAATATTTCCTGTTAATACAACATCATCAATATAAGCATTTGCAAATCTATGTGTAGTATTTCCTAAATCAGAAGTTGAATCTGTATTCGGAATAATATCAGAACCAAGATCAGCATTAAATGATACTGTATCATCAGCAGAATCTCCTAAAGTAATTGTTCCGCCATCTGCAGTAATATTTCCATTTGCATGTATATTTCCATGTACTCTTAAATTACCACCAATAACTGCACTTTTAAGAATTCCCACTCCACCTGCTATTGTCAAAGCACCAGATGTATTGTTTGTAGAATCTACTACTGAAGTTAATGCTACATTTGAAGTCATAGTAACATTAGATGTAATTTCTGTAGTCTCTCCTTTTATTGTAGAATTCGATGAAATATACGTGTTTCCTGCTATTATATGACAATTTGTACCGCTAATATGGATATTTGATGTAATCCTCAAATCCGATGCTTGAAAATAAGCATTGGTTGTAAATTGAGTATTAGAACCCATAAAACGATTTAAATCAGAAACCCAAAGTGTATTAGATGTAAAATTCGTATTCGTTCCTGCTATAGTAATATTTGATGTTATATGTGCATTTGTACCATCAATAACTACATTAGCACCAGAAAAGAGTGCATTGGCTGTAATTACAGTATTTGCTCCTGCTATTGTAGAATTTGATGCAATATGAGTATTTGGTCCAGAAGCAATTACATTTCCTGTAAATGATGCATTTGATGTGACTGTAGTATCTTGACCAGCAATTGTAGAATTGCTTTTTATATGAACTAATTCACCTGTGAATGTAACATTTGATGATGCATTAGTATTTGCAACAAGTAACAAATTAGAAGAGGTATCACCAGAAATTGTTCCTACATATGCATTTTTCCAACCAAAAGTTGAATTACCTAAATTATAAGAAGAATTTGTTCCTGGAGCTACATCAGAAGTTACAGTTGTCATTGTAACAACATTTATAGTAGCATTAGCATTTACTGTCAAATCTGTATCAACTTTAATACTATCATTAACAGCAACACCGCCTTTAAAAATAACAGAAGCATTAGTTGAACTACCTAATGCTTTAGTGTTAGCAAACACTATTTCGGGTTCAACATTTGAAAAAAATTGTGTTAATGTTACTTTTTTGTTTGATGGGGTTCCTGCAGGATCATCTACGACCAGTAATAAATCTTCTCTAGCCGCAGATGATAACGAAGGCAGTCCCGAAATGCGTTTGTCTGCCATTTGTTGTACCTTTTATTAGCTAAGATGTCCATTAGCAGTTGCTAACAACCAATATTCAGTTCCATTTACTTTCATTCGCAATCTCGCATTAGATGTTATATCAGCAGTTGAGGTTGCAAACATTATAAGATTGGAATCTCTGGCAGTTGTATTAGCGGCCACCGAGGCGGCAACATATCCATCTGTATTTCCTGAGGCGGCCCCTTCTCCAGATCCAAGTTCAACAAAATAGTGAACAGCTTGTGCGGATGGATGATTAGCGGCGGTGTATCCACCTTGATCTCTCATACTAATAAAAGCATCTGGTTTTGTAGCCCTTGCGGATGTTGCTTTCGCAGAATCATTAATATCGATCATCAAACCATATGCTCTTGCCGCACCTTCAGTATATGAAGTATTTACATTTGCGGCAATCAGACCATTTGTCATGTTAAGAGTAATTTTTGCTCCTGCGGCAACTGTAGTTACTACTGAATTAGAACCAGAAAGATTAGCATCTATTTTAGCTCCATAGATATTAACTACTGAATTTGCATCACCTGTTCTATGATCATGCGTTGTTTGTGAATTTAGTGAGGCAACATCTCCTGCAGTTGTACCAACTCCAGTTGAAATAGTTGTAGAAACGAGTGATCTGCCAGTAGCATCACCCGAATTAGACGTATGATTTATGTTTCCAAAAAGATTGAAAACACTAACCTTTTTATTTACAGGACTACCTGATGGATCATCTACTATATGAACAATATCATCGGATGCTACTCCTGTAGAAAGATCGGTCAGATCCGTCATTTTTTTATCAGCCATTGCTTTAACTCCTTAATAATAGCGATGAAGTTGCTGGGACTCAGCCAAGACCGGTTTATGAATCTTTTGCTTCTTCAATTAATTGTTGTAAAACCACTTTAGCGCCATGTAATCCACTTAATTCGTATTTCACGGCTTCTTCTCTACTATTTAGCTCCTGCTTCTCAATTGCAAGAGTATTTAATTCTTCTTCCTGTTCTTCAAACATTTCTTCAATTTCAATCATTTTCTTTTGAAGAATAGACATATGAGACTCTTTTGTAGTACTTATACTTCCCACAAAAGGAGTCTCATCTTCTTCAATATTAAGATCAGGAACATTATTACCAAATTCTTCATCATATTCTGTTTCCATTATAACCTTTTTTCAATTATCAATTATATTATGCAATTGTTATTACTGAAACACCTATTGCAGTCTTAACTGCAGAACTAAGTAGTCCTGATGCCGCTTCTAAGGCAGTTCCAGAAATATTATCAGATAAATCTGTTCGATTTCCCATTGCTACATCATCCGCAAGAGTAAAAGTTCCTGCGGCACCACTGGTTGCAGTAAATCTCAATCTATTTCCTACTCCACCAGTTGCTAATGCTGTTCCATTTAGGTGTGTAAGTGTTGCAGTTACGTTTCCGCCTGCTGATGCAGTCAAAAGAAAAGTGGCCGCAGATCCAGCAGTATACTTTATTCGTTCATCATAGATGATTTCAAATACAATATTATTTGAAGCACCATGATCAGCGGAAGTAAGTACTCTGAAATTTGTCATAGTTGGATGTTTTAGTCCAGTTGCGGCCGTGGCTCCAGCGAGACCACGAATTGCTACAAGAACTTCTGGAGTAGCATCTGCATTTCCATTACCAGTTGCGGCGCCTGTTACTGCCCAGCCTGATTGATTTGCAAAAACCATAGTCTTATCATAAGGACTATTTGTATCATCGGGCAAAAATTTAGGCTTATTGGTTGCAACATCACCATCTGTTCCCCATAAAGGCATTGTTTTCTCCTTAATTAAAAGTTATTCTCATTATTTAGTTTACAACGAAACCTTTTTTTAGCCGCTGTTCATTTGATTGAATATATTTTGAATATACATCTACATGTGATTCAAATGTTTTGGGTGGATCAGTAGTATAGATCCCTTGTCCCATTTTATCTTTTCCAATAGCTGGAGTACCTTCGTCTCCTATGATACTATTTTCTTTTTCTGTCAATTCTTTGACACCAAATCCTACTATCATTTCAACAAATTCATCCATACCCATGTCTTGATCATCATAAAAAGATTGAACATCAGCTAAAGTAATTGTTGCTAATGCACCTTCTTTATTTTCTAATCTCAATTTATCAGGTGTTTCTTCAATTTTATAAAATGAATAATCTTCTACATTTTTAATAGAAGTGCCCATTAAATAATGAACCATGTGTTCAAACACCCTATAAGGATCTCTATCATTGACAATGATATTTCCTTCCTTTACATCTTGACCAGGAGTGGCTTCCTTATAATTGTCAGACAACTTATCAGTTCCCCATTCTCCTGCTCTTTCACTCTCCTTAGGCTCTACAATCTTTTTTCTATTTTCTAGAACCTTTTCAAGTTTTAGTCTTGTTTTAGTAGCCATATCTCCCTTTTCTTGTGGTATAGAGGATTCATACATACCTTGATTGTCACCAAATTCTTCATATTTTCTTCGACTGAATCCCATTTTTTTAGCTAAATCTTCCCAAGCAGAAATTTTATGTTCTTTATCGGGACCCGCTTTTTCTTTTGCAATAGCTTTTGCTTGATTCATCAAGTAAAGTTTATTTATTAGTGGATTGTTAGAAATTCTTCCTTTAAAATCTTCATCAAATTGAACACCTTCAATATACATGTTCAATTCGTATGCTTTGTTGTCTAAATTTGCAACTTGAATTTGTACTGTTTTTCTTCCTGCACCTAATGAATAACGATTTGTCTTACCGCTTGATGGTTTTCTTGGGCCAGTTGCAACTTTATCATCTATTTCTTTAGGATCTACAGTAACACCTTTTGTTTTTGCATGATCAACTGCATGTTGCATTGCATCTGAAAAGGTTTTATGATAAAGTATATAACCACTTGCAGATTTTTTTCCTGGAGCAACTAATTCATCAAGTTCTACTTCTTCAAATTTACGTCCCTTTAAAGCGGCATCTCTTTTTCTTGACAAAACCCGCATTGCATCACGATCTTTTCCAGTAAGATACTTCATGTGTTTAGTTCGACTATGAAGTTTATCAATTTCTTTTTCAATTGCTTTTAAATCTTCTGTCATATCACCTTCATGTTCGACTTCTTCACCATGTCGAGCATAATAAAGTCCACCACTTTTTGACAAAGAACGATCAAGAGCAGGAGAAACTCCTTTAAAACTTTTCATTACTCCTGAAGGAAAAGATTTAGCCATCATGCCTAAAACAACATCTCGTGGTTCTGTATCAGTATCAATATCTTTAGCAGAAGGCATTTTTCCTGATGCGGCTATTTGTGCAATTTTTTCATAGTAATTTTTATCGATACTACTTCTATGTTTTTTTGCATAAGCGGCTAACTCCTGAGAAAAATCACGCAATTGAGATTTCGTTGCTTCATCAAGTGTGTCCTCTCCCACAACATCAGGAGTTTTTCCTTTATAATAGACATTTCCTTTTAGGGCTTTGTGTGCCTTTTTCACATGTTTTTTATGAACACTAACTTTTCCGTCTTTGAATTTTCCCTTTAATCCTGCATCATCTAAAGCCATTTTTACTGCTAATCCAGTACCTTCTTCTACATCTTCTGTTTCTTCAGCTTGTCGTGGAAGTTTTTTTGCTCCTTTTTGTTTAAAAAGACTAGCAAATTTTCTTCCTGGCTTTAATTTTTTAACTTTTCCACCACCAGCTTTAAATTTCTTAATTTCATCTTCGTAGTCTGATGGAGCTTCATCTAATTCTGCTTCTTCATTTTTCCATATGCTTTTGTGGCCGACATGTGCAACAGTTAGTTTTTTGTGATCACCCGTTTGCATAAGTTTCTGTTGTTCTCGTTCTGCTTTAGCGCCAGAACTATGAATACTAACTATTTCTCCTTTATCATTGGTAATTTTATGTTTACCTTTTTTCCATCCCTCTAATAATTTTGTAATATCACTTCCATCAACATAATCGGGAAATAATTTTTCTAAATCATTTCTAGTAACTGTTCTCATTTTTGCAACATCTTTTGCAAATCCTTTTAAATAATTATGACCACCTCTACCTTTATAATTTAGCATTCTTTGAGCAACTTCTTTACCAGACAATGCTCTTTCTTCAAGTTCGATGTCTTCTAAATGATTATCATTATACAAATAAGAACGTTCTGCACTAGACATTCCTGCACTTTTAGCCGCCTTTTGTACACCACTTTCTTTCTTATTAATCTTTTTAGTACCGGGTTTAACAATACCCAACTTAACTCTCTGATTATGAATATTAAGAGCAGTTTTTTGTACTGCACTCATTTCATCTACTTCAGTATCTTCTGATTTATATTTTTTAATAGAGTCTTTTGTTTTTTGTAATTTTTTATTATATTTTTTAACTTTGTCTGCAAATGAAAATCCGAGTGTTCTCTTTATATTTGCTTTTTCTTTACCTGAGAAAACTGGTTTTACATATTCTGCTTCATCAAGTTCAGCTTCTTCTTGTGTCTTAATATATTTGCCAAAAAATTTAGAACTTTGTTTTCGTCTTTTAGCATGATCTGCCGCCGCTTCCTTATCACCTCTATCTGCTACTTTTTGTCTACCCGCCATTGCGGCTTTTTTAGTTGCGCCCTGCCATGCTCTTCTCATCAATTCTGGAGAAAGTTCATCTAAGTTTTCTTCTTCTTTTATACCTTTTATAGGAGGTTTAATCCCTTCACCCGCCATTCTTCGTGCAACTTTTCCTCTAAATCCTTTTGCTACATGAAGTGCGCCTTGTTTAAAATGATAGTCTACTCCTTGAAATGATTTGTCCATAAAATTAGCAATTTCTTTTTCGTGACCCTCTCCAAGTTCTGTTTCTTCTTTACTATATCCTGAATGATATACGCCTGCAATTCTTCTTTCTTTTTTCTTTCCAAAAGCAAATTTCTTGACCTTTTTATTATCATCTGCTTTTTTACTATCTCTATATGTACTTGCTTCTTCAACTCCCTTATGAAGTTTAACTTTTTCTTTTTCGCCTGATAATTTTATAGGTTTTTCGTTTTTTGTTTTTTTCTGTGATTTAATAGATTTACCAATTGCTTTTCTTTTCTTTGCTAGATACTTATCAGCTTTATCTTGATCACCATCATTATCAATATCCCCATCTTCTTTTCCAACAGGATCTAATTTTGGTTTTTCTTCACCATTACCATTTGCTTTTGCTTCACCTTCTTTTGGTTTTGCTTCACCATTACTGTCTGGTTTATCTGCTTTTGCTTCGCCTTCTTTTGCTTTTGCTTTAGCATCTTTTTCTCGTTTCTTTTTATCATCAGGATTATCACCTTTAGCATAATGATGATGATGTACATCACCTTGCTCTTTTATTTTCATAAATTCTTTATATATTGCTTCATCTTCGGGTTCTGTAAAAGGTCCTGGTGATAAAGTTTTCCAATCTTCGTGAAGCGTTTTAAAGTCCATTATTTCCCCTCATCTTTACGTTGAAGATATTTTCTTTCTATAGGATTAGCTATTCTAGTAGATACTTGATCTTTGTCTTTTTTATCTCTGAAAGCCCTTTTTGCTCTCATTTTTTCTGAAGCAACAGATCCTTTTTTTACATATCTACCTTGAGGAGTGTCTACAACTACATCTCCTTCACTAAAAGCTAACCATTTTTTGAATGCATGATTTGTATCCATTTCTTCCTTTGTTCTATGCTCAGAGTTAACTTGAATCCATAAATCTTGATCTGCGATTAATCTAGTTTTACCACCAGTCAAAAATGAATTAACTCTTGACTCTGCCCATTGTTGGGGAGTAGTTCCTGGTCTATGTCCTGTATTCCATGCACTAATTCCACGAGTATATACTTTTTGTAAAATTTTAAATGGAATACCAGACTGTTCGGCTTTTAATTTTAAATTGTCTATTATAACAGATTCATCATATCCTGGATGACTGGACTTCATCATTTCTTTTTTTCTTTTTATTTGAGTATTAGCCCAATGTTTCTTAATTTGTTTCCTTGTCGGGAGTCTTTTTCGATCTGCTTCTTCGGGTAATCCGTGTTTATTATGTTGCGCCCAAGCAAATGCATATGCTTTTTCTGTACCTACTTTTTTCTTTAATGCTTTTACTTGCTTTTCTCTTCCTGGAGGCGCTTTTTCTTCTAGTCCCCTTTTCTTCATCTCTTTACCAATACGTTTAATCATAAATTGTAAAGAAGGCATATCAGTTTTTCCGCTAGTACGCAATTGCTTCATCTTTGCTTTAAGATGTTCATCAGGTTGTTTTTCTATTTTTGCTTCATCTACTTCAACTTCTTCTTTTGCTTTAGATATTCCTTTAACAAATTTAACAGCTTGTTTTCTTCGTTTCAATCTTATTGCGGGATCTCTCTTACCAAAACCTGTGTCTGAACCTGGACTTTCAGGTTCTCTTCCTTGTACTTCTGCTTTTGATGCGGCTCTATAAAGCAATTTTTTAGACATTTCATCTATTTCAACTTCTTCTTTAGGAAACATCCAATCAGGAGTTCTATCGATTATTTTTACTCCCATTGCTTTTTCTTTTTTTGCTTGAGTGTCTTTCACTTTTTTCATTATTTTAGCTAAATGTACTTTTTTTGCGGCAGGAGTTTTAGGATATTCTGCACCTTCTTTAATTTTATGTGCAGGTACTTTTTCTGATCTTGCTAATCCTGGAATAGCAACAACATAAAAAGGAGAATGTGGTCCTTGATCATCATAACGTACTACTTTTCCTGTAACCATTCCTTTTCCTCTTGCAGGATGAGCAACTTTTACTTTTGTTCCAGGTCTAAGCGATTCTTTTATAGTGTCTATTTTCATTGCCTTCCTAATTTCGTTATACATAGACTTTGTATCTTTAACAGATAATTTCGTTCCTTGTTTAAAACTATCAAAATCTCCAGAAACTGCAAATTCTCTTAATTTCGATGCAGACATTCCAGCAACACCTTCAGCATCAGGATCACGATCTCCTGAACTTACAAAATCGATATCTATAAAATCATAAAATCCATGTCTTTTCTCTTTTCCATTATATTCTGATATCCATTTTGAAAATTTAGCTAATCTATCACTACCAACTACAAATACAAGTTTTTTAAATCCATTAGAATATAAATCAGATAATGCTTCAAAAACTGTAGGTTTAATATCAATATTAATATTTTGACCTATCGTTTTTTCAACATAAACGACTTTTCTATCTGGACCTAAAGGATCCTTTTTAGCATTCTGAGTAGGGGACAAAAAAATAAAAGGTTCTGCCTTATGTTTTCTTGCCTCTGCTCCAATTTTTTTTGCAAGTTTAACATGACCTATTGAAGGAGGATTCATTCTCCCAAAAGTCACAACTGCTGTTTTTTCTTGCTTTGTTTCTGTTAAAAAATTCTTATAAATCTTCATAGAATTATTTATTCAAATGAAGACGGCACTTCTACTAATTTTTTCTCATCGTTAACATAATATTCTATTCCATCATGTACAATTGTAGTATGTGTATCTCTAAAGGCTTCTTCTGCTACTTTTGCTTTATTTCTTTTGCCTTTTTTAACAGTTTGTAATATTTTTTGATATACAACTTTATCGCCCATAATGAGACCAAGCATTTTATCAAAAATTCTTATAATCAGCATTCTTTGTTTTGGATTTGGTTTTTTATCGTCTTCCAAATCTTTCATTGTTTTAAGAAACAATGCATATTCTTCTTTACCGATTAAACCTTCTCTTGCTAATCTTTTTAATCGTGCATCGACATCTTCTGACAATGCTATATTAATATAAGATTCGCCTAATTTATCTAAAAGACCCTGTTCTGCTACTTGCATTAACGACTCCCAAATGTTTTTGGTGCTAAAAAATTTTGTCTAGAAAACTCTAGCCTATCTACTAATTTTACTGCTCCATCATCTAATGTAACTGCAACAAATCCTTCTGGATTTGTAATTTCAAAACCTTTATCGGTCTGTATAAATGTTTTTGTTAAAGGTTGAATATCTTGTAATTTCTTAATTACTATCATTTTAGCGGCTATAAGAATATTTTGCATCTGAAACATATTTTTCAATGCAGTCTTATTCTCAGTAAAAAATTTTAAAATATCTTCATTTTTTTTACGCCTATTTTCTTTACCTTTTATCGACTTTAATTTATCAACCTCTTTGTCTAACTTATTTTGTAAATATCTAATCAAACCAATAACATGACTATTAACATTTCCAATGGGCATACCTTGTCTTATTTTAAAATTAGCAAATGCTTTAATCTGTGTATTTAAGTATTTATCATCTTTTATACCATCCAACAACTTTTTATTAAGAGTTCTAAATACTCTACCTGCCATCGAAAGTACACTAAAATATTTTTCAGTTTCCTCTTTAGTAAAAGATGCTATTCCATCCATTTTTTCATATTCAGCATCTTTAAACCACACATCTGATGTTTGTTTAAAATTATCAACATTTACATCAAATGTAGCATCCATCTGATTTACTTTTTCACCAACATATTTTGTATGCCAAACAATTCCCAATTTTGAAGCAGTTATTTTTCTACCCAGTTCACTTCTTAATTTAATCGCATATGTTATAGTATTTGGAGTAAAAACAACATGCGATTCACCATCTATATTTTGTAGTGTTTTAGCTTTCTGTGGACTATATAATAAATCTCCTTGATAAACACCATCCATTCCAATATCTTTAAGATATTTTAATGAATCTTTTAATACATCTTGTAACCCTGTTGCTTCATGATTATTTTCAATATCTTCATCTGAAAAATTTAATTTGGGTTCTTTAGCAAATGCTCCGTGCTTAGTTGCTACAAAAAACTTTTTAGTCTCAGGATCTATTCCAGCTACAATTGCTGGCGCTCCATCCCATTTGGTCGTTATTGTAATTTTCTTAGAAGAAGACCCCTTTAAAGTTGATCCTAATGAACTTAAATATGTGATTGCCTTCTTAACACCATCGAAACCACCATTTAAAACTTCATCTTCTATATGCTCAAGGTGCTTGTTAGCACCCTGAGATTCTAGCAAAAAATCTTTAAAATCGATCATTTTCCTCTAAGTACTGTAATATAAACATAAATAGTCACTAACTATTTATTATATTATCTAATTGAGGACTGTTTAATTGTAGTATTTTGATTTTGGAAGTTCATCCCATTGATTTGCATTACTGGGGAATGCTGTATTACACATCTGGACAAATTTGGGGTTGGAATAAAGGAGTTTTGTTAATAATACCTTGGTTCGTCTAGTTCCTGTGTAATTTATCATTACACATAACCACTCAGGTTTACCATAATATTTTCTAAACGAGCTTTTTAATTTTGGGGTGCTTGTAGTTGCTTCATATCGAAATAAGACATCAAGAACTAACTTAGGATCAAGTGTATCTGAAACTGGTTTAGTCACTTCTACTTTCATTTCTGGAGTAACAATTGTTTCTGTCATTTCAACTTTTACTTTTTGTTCAGAACACCCTTCAAGACATTCACCAGTTGCAACATCCTGAGGACATCCTCGTGGATCTTGACATTCTTGAACAGTTTTTACTCCTTCTGTAACAACTTTTTTACTGTCCCACTCTGGTTTTACTATATTACCTTTGGGTTCTTCTGTTTTAACACCTGTCATAGATACAGATGGAGTTGGAGTTTCTTTTTTTACTACAACAGAACTATAAGGTTTTAGTTTTACTTCTTGAGTTGCTTGACTGACTACAATCATTTTTTGACCACCAATTGTAAGAATAGTACCAAAAGGCAGTCCTTTTGTATCACTACCAGCTACAGCATAACGACCTGCATGACATCCTGAAAATATTGTTAATGCAACTGCAATTATCATAATAAACTTATACATATCACCTCATTTATTTGAGATTAACAAAAAGAGTTTCTAACTCTACCAATACATTACTATTATATCAAAATGAGTAATTATGTCAAGCTAATTAAAGGAAAATTCCGAAAAATCTTTCTTTTTTTTGAATTTATTATTTGTTCCAATATCAAATACTGGATCATCTTCTTTATCTTTTTTACTGAATCTTGATTTTTTCTTTTGTGCAGACCTTGCAACTAAATCATCTTGTGCAGTTTCTTCAAGATCATATAATTTCATTTTTGCTCTATCAATTCCAATTACAAATCTCTTATTTTTACCAGGATCACTATAACGATTTTTCAATTGTTTAATTAAAATTTGATCAAGTTCTTCTAATTCTTCTGTACTAATTAAAGCAAACATAAAATCTGCAGTTGCTGGCAGTCCAAATGATTCAGAAGTATCTTCAAGTCCAAAATCTGTATCTGTAAATCCTGATCTAGTTGTTTGTGTAGCAGAACAAATAGGAAGATTGTTTTCAACTGCAAGACCACGTACTTCTTCCGCAATAGATTTAATATAATTATAAGAATTTACAGTATTACCATACTTCAATCTGGATGAAGCCATAATATTTAAGTAATCTATGAATATAATTTCAGGTACAAATTTTCTTTTTAATTTTAATTCATTCAATAAATTTCTAAAATGATTTACATTCGCAGAAGCGGGGGGATATTCTTTAACAATCAATCTACCTGATGTTGATTTTTTAACTTTTTTTATTTTTTTATCAAACATATCTTTAGGTATATCATGTAAATCATCTATCGTAATATTCATTAAATTTGCATCAATTCTTTCTGCAATCTTTTCTTCAGCCATTTCAAGAGTAATATATAAAACATTTAATCCTTGAGCAATTGCAGAAGCCGCATGATGACACATGAATAATGACTTTCCAACACCTACACCAGCAAGAGTGACATTCAAAGTTTTTTTGGATAAACCGCCCTTAGTTATTTTATTAAAATAATCTAAATCAAAAGGTATCTTTTCTTCAACTTTGTGATAAAATTCGAACCGTTCATTCGAATCTTCAATGTAATCGTGACCTATGTTAGGATCAAAAGAAACAGAAAGAGCATCAGATAAAATTTCTGGTATAGCTCCTTTATCTTTTTGTGTTTCTTTTTGATTATCAATAATACCTATCGATTCAAGTACTGCATTATAAATTGCTTTATCTTGACAAAATCTTTCAGTAGTTTCAAGTAACCAATCTGTTTCTGTATCTTCTTTATTATCGAAATATTCTGTAACTTTTTTAGAAACATCAGTAAATTGATCTTCAGTAAGTTTCGAATTATTTCCAACTTCTATAATTAGGGCTTCTTTGGTAGGAAGAACATTAAAATTATTCACATAATTTTCTATTTCTTCAAAAAGAAATTTATCATTATGATCTGTAAAATATTCTTTTTTTAAATATGGAAGAGATTTTCTGGTATATTCATCATTGAATATCAGATTCTTCAGTATCGTGTCCTCTATCCTCGTCATCTTCGTTTGTATTTAAATCTATGTTTTCTTGAATTACTTCTATTAAAATGTCGCCTATTAATTTTTCAAATTCTACACCCTCAGTATCAGAATATTTCTTATCTCTGATTTCTCCAGGTATTTCAAGTATATCATATTCGAACCGATATTTCAACTCTTCTTGTTCTGCATCTGGTTCTATTAATCCAAATCGATTATACTTATAAACTACATCTTTAAATTTACCTTTAGTGATAGCAAAAGCGAATTGATCATCCTCTTCATTCTGAGGATTCTTCACCATCGTGTACCACTTCTTCATTGTCTTTTGTTGTTCCATATAGAAATTTCTCCTGACAATATTTGTCGATTTTTAACATTACTTCTTCAGTAAAATATTTTTCAGGATCTTGCATAATTTGTTTTCCAAATAATTTTGTACCATCTGGAAGTTCAAATCTTGTTGACACTTTAGTAAAAATACCAGCTTCTTCAGCAAGTTCTAACATACCATGCCAACGATCTAATCCTTTATTATAAGTCACTAATGCATCAACCATTTTATTTTCTACTGTCAATCTAGACTTATGATTTTTGCAATGAATAATATTACCTATTACTTCTGTACCTTCTTTTTCTTTTCTTTTTGAAAGAAATACAATATTACTTGAAGCATAATAAAGACCAGTACCACCACCCATAATTTGCTGTGGAAACATCACACCAATTTGACTATAAGTATGATTTGTAATTAATACAGGAACTTTTGCTTTACTTGCTTTAAGTGTTAATACTCTAAATGTTCCTTTTACGAGTGCGGCTCTTGTCATATCTTTTGTCTCTTTACCTTCTGCAACATCTCCCACCTCTTTTGAAGTAGATAACATACCAAGACTATCAAGACATATCATCAAAGGCTTTCTATCTTCACTAGCAAGATGTTTATCAAGAACCTTTGTAACTTGATATGCAAACTCTTGAATTGTAGCAACAGGTAACATAACCATACGAGTAGTATCTATTTCTCGTTGCTCAATCATTTGTCTTGTTATAGCAGATTCAGACTCAAAATAAAGAACGCCACCAGTAGGATTGTCTTCCAAAAATTGTTTGACAATACCGAGTACAAAGAATGTTTTCCCAGTTGCACTTTCTCCAGCGAATGCTGTAATTTTGTTTGAGGCCAAACCTCCATATATTGAGCCACTAAGTAAAGCATTAAAAGCATAACTGCCAGTATCAATGAAAGATTCAACATCGCCTGCTTCAATACCATCTGAAACCAATCCAGCATATTCATTCCCCACCTCCTTAATATATTCTTTTAAAAAACTCATTATATCTCCTTAAATAAAAAAATCTTCAAGTGTACTTCTTTTTTCATGTTCCCATCCAACACATTTTAATATATTTTTTAACGGCTCTAAAAAAGACTTTTCAAATTGCATATTATAATTTATATATTCATGTAAACCAAACTCTGAAGGCAATACTGTTCCCATACTAATTACAGTATCTCCTACAGGATTCGGTTCTTTAAGATAAGAAAATTTAATCTTTTCTCCCTCTTGAATAATTTGATATTTCTTTATAAGTTTATGTTCTTTCAGTAATTTATTATGTATGATTGTTCCCTTTACATGTATAGGCGTGCCTTTCTTATATAATAACACACTATCACTATATTTGTCAATTCCCTTAACTGATCTTGGAAATGCAATATCTTCTGGAGGAAGTGTTTGGAATGATTCCTTAAATTCTTCAATAAATTTCTGCATTTGGTCTTCAGTCCCATTCATAAGAATATCAAAAGACTGTTTTAATTTTTCTCTACAAACTGCTGGAGTTGAAGATTTTACTGACTCTATACCCATTACTTTTAATTTAGGTTTAGTATACTGTACTCCCTCAGAATTATGAACATTCATAATATAATGTTTCTTACCAGTCCAAACCGCTTTATCTGCTAGAACTTCTCTAGACATATTCATTTTTTGTTCAAATGCATTCATATATACATGCAATCGATTGAATGAATCATTTATACAATCTTGTATTTTTGTTTCACATACCTTATCTAAAAATTTAATAATTTTTTCTTTATCACTTGTATCAGTAAAAACAGATTTAACTAAATCATCTAAACCTAGATAAATCGAATCAGTATCAGCGGCTATAATATAATCTTTATTTTCTGTTTTGAGAATTTTATTCAAATATCGATTAACATCATTCTCAACCCATCTAATTGAAAGCTGTCCACCAGTCGTAATAGCCGTTGCTTGTCTTTCATCATAAAATCTAAAATATTGATTACCTAAAGCACCATAAGCAGAATTAAGTTGAATCTTTCTTGCCATCTGCATATTATTTAATCTTGAAACCTCTTTAATAAGTCGTAATCTATCCAATCCATCGGTTTCTGTTTCTAATTCTTGTTGTGCCTTGAGCATATCTTTTTTAAACTTTTTTCGTTCTGCATACATTCTTTCCATCATTTCTGGAAGAAATCCTTGATACTCATTTGAAAAATGAAACCCATTAGCTCCTATGCATATATCTTCAGTTTTAGCATAATCAGTACTAATTTCTTTATTTAAAAGTTTATCAACAGATAATGATTTTTGGGGAAATTTTGTAAGTAATGTTTCTGGAGAAATATTATATTGCATGATTAAATGTGGATATAAACTATCCAAATCAAAACTAGCAACCCACTCATACATTCCAGGAATAGGTTCTTTAACATAAGCACCAATATAGGGCCGATCTTTTATTGAATCTTTTTTAGGAGGAAGTTGTATACCTTTATTTCTTAATTCATTATAAATTAAAGTATCCCACATTCTAACTTGTGTATAAACATCTGTATAATTTACTTTGGCATCATATGCTAATACAATAGCCATTTCAATTAATTTCATTTTATCATCTAATTTATTAACAAGTTCAACATCTTTTACGTTATATTCTATAAATTTTTGATAGTCTTCTTTCCAAAGAGTATGCAATGAACCATATTCAGAATAATCTAATTTTCGTTCATTTAATTCAACATGAGCAATATGATTTAAAGCATAAGATTCTTGATTAGTATAAGTAAATTTTCGAAATAAATCCAAATAATCAAGAGTCGCAACACCCATAAGTTCATATGCTTGTTGCTGTTTTGCTCCTCCAAACCCCATAACAGTCCTTTCACTCACAAACTGCCAAGGCGATAAATCATAATAAAATGATTCATCAAATAACAAATTCATTCTATTTACAAGATATGGTATATCAAAAAACTTAATATTCCAACCAGTAACAATGTCTATATCTTGCTTGGACCACAATGACATGAATTCTTGAAGTAAATGTAATTCATTTTCACATTCATAATATTCAACATCATCTCTATGTTTTTTGTATTCACCACAACCAAAAACATAATATTTTCCATTTAAAGAAACAGTAATTGCAGTAACAGGTTCGGGAGCAGTTTCTGGATTAGGAAATCCATTTTCAGAACCAGTTTCGATATCAATATTTGCAGTTACTATTTTACTTAAATCATATTTAATTTGATCTGGAAAATTATCTGTAATAAAAGTATAATGATAATTTGTATTTCCGTAGATTTTAAAATTCTCTACTCCTTCATACTTTTTTATAAAATCTCTTGTTTGTCTAATATTACCACATTCAACAGGAGCAAGACATGTTCCTTCAAGAGTTTTATATTCGGTGGGTTCTGGTGAGTTAATGAATAGAGTTGGATTATAATCCAACTTTTTTTTGAAGTGAATGCCGTTAGAATCTATTCCTCTGTAATAGATTTTACCGCCCCAATTTTGAACATTTGTATAAAAGGTCATTTAGTGAATTTGTAGTACCAGGATTTATCGTAATTGCTACCTAATTTATCTAAATTAGTATAGCATAATAAAATATGATTGTCAATCCACGTTTTTTTATGAATTAATAAATGAAGTCCGAATAATAATTGCAGATAACATTTCCAAAAAAATGCTTCTATGGCTTCCATGGGAGATATTTGCCCTTTGTGTTTTTATTAATAATTAGAGCTTGCTTACGACCTGTTCCATCAGCTTTATAAGAACAATGAACCCAACCACTATTGGGATCGCCTTTTGGATCGTAGTATTCTAAAATAATTTGATCATAATTTAAATTATTATAAACCCATTTTGCTAAATCATGATTAGACACACCATTAATTTCAAAATCCGCGGCCTCCCCTTTTGCATGTTGAGATTTTGCGGAACTTCCTACTGCTAAACACAATTTAACTGATCTGTATCCAGAATTAATTCTTACTACTTTTCCAAAATGATCTCTTACTGGTTGCAAAATATTATTACAAACATTTGTCAAATTTATTGCTTCTTCTAAACCAGGGGTGTTGTCTATATTTTTTCTAATAGCAGTATCAGAAAAAGTCATTTCTTTGAATGAAAAATTTTTGGTGAGTTTCATTGTATTGAATCCTAAAAAAAAGGAGGTCATAATCATGACCCCCCTTTATTTGTTTAAGTTGTTATTTTTTTACACAACTTTGTGATCAACCACTTTCACGCCATCATCTATATCAATTTTGCGAGGTCTTTTCTCCTCAGGAATAACTCGCTCCAGCTCAACTTTAAGCAAGCCATTGAACAAATCTGCACCCTTCACAATGACATCATCAGCAAGGTTAAATCTTCGGGTAAAGACTCGCTTGGCGATTCCATGATGTAAATAACTTTCATCATTTTGTTTTTCGTTTGGAACTGTTTTTATTGTAAGTGTTCCATCTGCAAGTTCTATATCTAGGTCGTCTTTTGTAAATCCTGCTAAGGCAATTTCGATAGCATACTCTGTATCGGTCACTTTGCGAATATTATAAGGAGGATACCCCTGTGAACTATTCGCTAAAAAAGCATCATCAAATAGACGATTAAAAAAAGAATCAAACCCTACGGACATTGATAGTTGGCGATTGAGTTCTTCGATAGATTTCGGTACTAAATACATATTATCTCCTTTTATAGGCAGATTAATTAATTAATCCTCTGCAATAAAGCCAGAGGAATGTTGCTGATTGCAACAAATGAGAGTTTCATTTTACACTCTCATAAGAACTATTATACTCTTATATATATAATTTGTCAAGGGTTGATAGATATACTTTTTCCATTTCTGGTCTTTTATCATATTTAAATTCATCATATTTTCCATCTTTTTCAACCCAAAAATAAAAAGAATATAATGATCTATTTTTTAATGGAGTAATTCTACCATGTGAATTTTTGCCTTCATAGCAAATACTATCTCCCCTTCCAGTTATAAAATCATCTTCTAAAATATATATTTTCCATGGTTCACCATAATGACAATGTGATACAGCAATTTCGCATGATTCTCTGTCTGTATGGACATTTAATTTACTTTCTTCAAAATACATTCTTGTAAAACAAAAAGAAGGTATTATTTCTTTATTTAAAATTTTTGAAATACGAGAAGTAATTTTTAAATGAGTAATTATTGTTAAATAATCTCCATAAAAATCATATCCTATATATCCGTCTTTTTTAATTGGAAAATTTTTTAAAGATGATGTTGCACTTTTAGCATGATTAACTTTATGAGAAAAGTAAGTATAAAATAAATCATCATCTATAAATTCCTTCAAATCAATAATCATTGTCCAGTAGATCCAAATCCACCATCTCTATCTGTTTTTTGTTTTGGTCGTTTATGTACAAGTTTAATGTTATAATTTTCTACTTTACGTAATTCTGCTTGTGCAATTCTATCACCATGATCAATTTGAATAGGAGTATGTGATACATTTCTCATAATACAATTACATTCTTCTACATAATCTTCATCAACTATTCCAACATTATTTGCAGTAATTAAACCCCTTTTCAGCGCATTACCAGAACGAGGATGAACTTTAACATAATACCCTCTAGGAATATCGAAAATTATTCCTGTGGGTATCAAATATCTCCAATGCGGTAACATAGATAGAGAATTATTTTGTATAAGAATTTCTTTTTTATGATTGTAAGAATTATATGCAAGTACCTTTGTGTGTGATCTAAGATATGCTTTCAAGTCAAAACATGCCGACTTTTCAGTTGCTAATGATGGTACTTCAACATCATCATACAAACAAAAAATTCCTAAATTTTCTTGCAATTCAAATGTTCCATTCATTATGATTTTTTGCCGATATTATATTTCGGTGTTAATGTCCATTCTTCTTTTTCAGAAAAGGAAAGTATTTTTAATTGATTTAGGGGTAAAGTAGGATCTTTTGTTTTTTCTACATCTACTAATTTAACAAGATTCCATTCTTCTAATAGATTTGCTATTGTGTTTCTTCTAGCAATATCTGTATCTGAAAAATTATAAGGCTTACCATCAAGAGCAAATAACTCTTTAAAATGCACTATATAATATTTACTTTGTTTATGTAAAATATGGCAAGACTGATAAAGAGTTTTTTCTTTTCTACTTGCAACACCAATACGAGTTAGTGTTTCTTTTACTTTTAAAAAATCATCACTCTCTTTTAAAATAATTTCTACCATTTCACCGATGTCATACATTTGTGTTCCTTTCACCGCCCGTGTCTAATTTTTCTTTTAGTTGACTAATTTCTTCCATGGAATGCAAAGACAATACTTCTTTTGCTCTTTGTACATTATATCCATAATAATCCATGATCACTCTGATGTTTTCGTTTTCCTCATGTTTTATCCACTTTGGAAAGCGTTTATTGCGTCTGATTGTATTTATTAAATAGTCAAATTGCAGTTTCTTATCAGTATTTGGGCGAATATTCATTTCATTCGCATAAATGACTGTATCCATTGTATAAGATAGTCCTTTATTGACAATAAAAGGCAGATATTGCTTTTCAACCTGATGATCAACATCATTGACCATCAGGTTCTTTTTACCATAATTAATATCATTTAAGAAGTCAAAAGGAGTCATTTATTTTCTGGTATTATTGGTAATGTTGGTCTTCGTATTGCTGAATACATTGCATCAGCATCAACGGGAAAAACCTTTAACGGAATATCGACTTTTAAATATCTTCGTTTTCGTATAACTGTCAAAGTAATAATCTCTTCTACATCATATTTACTTATTTCATCAGAAAATTGTACTTGACCATTGGTCATAACATCATTAATTGCAATAATAGTATCAAATTTCTTTATTCCTTTGGGGTTTTTATCAGACCTCACAAATATTCCATAGGTATTTGGAATATAATTTTCTTTAAGTTTAGGAAATTCTTTTGATATTTTTTTTCTTGTATTCTCATTGACCAATTCCATAATCATAATACCAATTGCTGGTCTATCAACTCTTCCAGTAGATAACATAGATGAAACAGATTTTTTTACAATATCACCTCTAATTGCTAAACCTATTCCTGCATTTTCAGAAATTCTAGAAACAATTAATGCATTAATCCCTACAATTTCCCCTTTCATATTCAAAAGAGGGCCGCCCGAATTTCCTTTATTTATTGCAGAATCAGTTTGAAGTGCTTTAATAAAAGGGTGTCTTGCATATCTTTCATTACTAGAAATAATTCCCTTAGTTAAACTCCATGCCATTCCCATAGGATGTCCTAATGCAAAAACATCAGTTCCTAATGTTATATTATCTGAATTTTCTGCAAATTTTAGATATGGAATCGGTTCTTCTTTTCCTAAGACTTGAAGTACTGCTAAATCTGCAAGCGGATCTAAACCTATTACATTTACATCATAATCAGCCCAATCATTTTCATCATAATAATATAATTTTATAAAATTTTGCTTATAAACACAATGAAAATTTGTAAGAACATGACCAATATCATCTATAACTACACCAGAACATAGTCCTGATGAATTTGGATTTGTTTCTGGATTATCACTAGGGTTCATAGACAGTAATACTACTGACTTTTTCGCCCTTTCAACGACTTCTCCAAAATTGTTTTCTGTAGCTGATATGTTTATCGGTACAAGTGAAATAATAATAAAAAAACATATCAAGCCATAATACTTGATGTTTTTCATTTTTATCCTTGAAAAATTGTTTGAGGAGATCCTTCCGATTCTTCCTGTTGTTGGTCTGGTGACTCTTCTTTTGAATCCTCAGGGTTCTCTCTTGGTATTTCTGTTGGTTTATCAAATTGTGGTATATTTAATCTTTTAATTGATTCGTTGTCTTCCACAACAAAAAAAGAACGTAACGTTTTTTCATCTTTTACACATTCAAATGCATTATCCATAAAAAGTCCTCCAATGAACTGGCTGTCAAAAACTCTTTTACGATATTCTTCTATTTTATATTTTGATCTAATTCTATCCATGACACAAAAACAATGCACTAACATTTGTCTTTGAGATTCAAATCCAGGAGGAATACCCGCAAGATCAGGATTAGACATAACTATCCATCGTAATGTTCCTTGATAACAAGCATTTGTAGTATCATACAATAATTGTGTTGTCCAATTATGTAATTTTATATTTGGATAAGGATCCCTACTTTCTTCTCCTTTTATTACTTTACCTATACCCATTATTGTAAAAACAACAACTAACCAACACAAAAGAACTTGTATAAGTGTATTTTTTATCATATTATCTCTTAGTTAAATTGACATTCTACCATTATCTCTACAAGACATGCAACTAAATTTAATTCATGATCTGCGGCAAATGCAGATTTATATTGGGAGTCTGCCAAAATTAATACTAATTGAGGTATCGATGTTGTTTGTACATATTTTTCTGCAACATCATATATTTTTCTATATATTTTTTGTGGATCATTATCTAAATTATTAACAACCCATTTTCGTACCTCATTAAATTTTTTATCTTTCATATGATTCATAAGTTCAGACAAATCTATATCGGAGACTTGGGACAGAATGCCCGAATCTATGTTACCATATTTAGAATATTTTTGGAGTTCGTTTAATACTCGGCGATAATCGGGAAAGTGTTTCATCAACACTTCGGCGACCACTTTCTTATCATAATTTACTTTTTCTTGATCTAGGATAGTGTAAAGTCTTTTTCCGAAATTCGATCCAACATTTAACTTCTCTTCTTTATTTATACGAAAATCAATTGTTTGACATCTAGAATGAAGAGGTTCAATAATTCGATTAATATAATTACATGTCATTATAAATGAACAATGTTTTTCGAATTCTTCAATAAAAGACCTTAAGGCGGGCTGGGTAGATTGGGGATTTAAATAATCTGCTTCATCGAGTATAACAACTTTTCTTTTACCATCAAAACTAACAGTTGATGCATATCCTCTAATCTTGGTACGTAAAACATCAATACCAGATTCTTCAGAACCATTTATCATAAGAAAATCACATCCCACTTCATTACAAAGTGCTTTCGCAACGGTCGTTTTACCCATACCAGGACCGCCAGAAAGAATCATATTAGGAATACGACCTTCCGATGATATCTGTTGAAAAATTGTTTTTAATCTATCAGGAAGTATACACTCATTGATTGTTTTAGGTCTATATTTTTCGACCCATAAAAAAGATTCTCCAAACATTTATTATCCATAATATACATATTAATCTTCATATATAGAATTTGCTAATTCGATAGCAACAAAATATTCTATAACATTATCAGAACTGACAAATTTAGATAATCCCTTTTTTGATAAAGAGACACTATAATTTTTAGCCATCAATTTTGTAATATTTTCAAACTTGAAAACAAATTTGAAATTTTTATCAGTTTCACCGACTACTTGTTCGGAAGAAGTTTCATTAGTTTGTGAATCCAATGCAGAAATAGTTATATCAGTACCATTACCTATAATACCTATTTCAGGAAGTGATAAAACACTAGCTTGTTTAATTGTAAAATCTAGTGCATCAGAATCAAGAACAAAATTCACATCTTCAGAAGGAAGTGCAATTTCTTTTCCTTCTGGTGGTCTTACAATAAGTTCAGGATCACAAACCCAATATTTAACATTTCTTTTATTTTTCTTGTCTTCAATAACAATATACTTATCCTCAAACTCGACTTCGGGATATTCAAATAAAGAATATGAACCGAGCATTTTTGTTATATCATATATACCGAAATTTCTTGGTATTTCTTCTACAATATTAGCTTTCGCTAAAATTGCTTTGGTAGGAGCAACTGTTCTGATTACTTTTCCTTGTTCAAAGAAAATTCCACTATTAATATTAGCAAAATTTTTCAAAACAGAAACCGTTTGATCACTTAGTTTCATAATTTTTCTCTATTGATTGTTTAATTATCATTATACCATACGCAGTAACATATGTCAATGTTTCTTCTTTTTCTTCTTATCTCTTAATGCTTTTCGTCTTTCTTGCCTGGTTCCTTTTACTTTTTCAATATTTTCGACTTTCTTTATTGCTTCTGTTTCTTCAGTAACTTTTATTCTAGCCGCTCTTAATTTTTGAGATTGTTCTTGATGACTTTTTGCAAGTGGATTTGAAGTATCTATTCTTCCAAGATCAGCCATTGAACCATCAAAAACATAAGTACCAATATGTCCCAATTTCATCCAAGGACACAAATAGATAGGAATGTCTATATGTCTTGCTAACTGACAAAATGCATAATCTTCTGACAAATATCTATCAGATTTATTCGATGAACCCATAGGCATATATTGTTCATTATCAATGACTGTATCAAAATATGCATGAATATATCGATCACCTTTAAATTGCTCTGAACGATTATGATCTGGTTTATAATGAAATTGAGGATATGCTTCTCTCCATTTATCAAAAACTGGTCTTTGAACCATCATAAAACCAGTTCCAATTTCTAAAACATTTACTGGCTCATTAATTTTTAGTTCTTGTGTTCCTTGAACTGGATTAAATACAAAATCACCTACAAATTTTGATAATTCTTCTGGATCTTTATCTGCAATTCCAGAATCTACTGCTTGCACAATTTTTTCCCAAGCAATACATTTTTTACCATAAGGTCCACCAATAATAGGTTTATCATCATCACATAAAGCCGCAAGAGATAAAACATCCCTTGGATCAAAATGAATATCACTATCAATAAACATTAAATGTGTAAATCCTTCTGTTCTTAAAAATTCATCAACTAAATAATTTCTTGCTCTGGTTATAAGAGATTCATTAAATATATAAAAAAATCTACATTCTACTCCATAATTTGCACACAATGTTGCAAGATCAATACATGATTTTGCATACATTCCATGACACATTCCACCATACATTGGTGTTGCTACAAATATTTTTTTCTTTCTTAATTCTTCAACTTTGATCTCAATCTGCATTATTTCTCCACGTGAAAATGATAAAAAAATAGAGGATAAGAGTAAATCTTATCCTCTATTATTTATACTGTCAGATAAAACGATTAAAAAGGAGTTTCTGGATCTTCTTCGGATTCAGTAGATTCAGTAATTTCAGCATCAAGTGCCGCTTCTCCTTCAGCCGCAGGATCATCGTTAGGATTAACAACTTCAGCATCAACCTTACTATACAAATCAAGGAAAGCTGATTTTGTTTCTTCATCAAAACGATTAACACACATTTGAATTGATTTCATTTTATCTTTAAAGATAGCATAAGCATTACAAATATGAACCAATCGGCGAGTAGCAATAATTTCATCAACACCACCATCATAAAATGTTTTGCGAATAATATCCGCCCAATTTGTAAGTTTCTCAACGAATTCTGTATTTACACAATCAAGAGAAGCAAGAACTGAATTGAGAATTTTTTTCTCAACTCCTATACTAGGATATTCTTGTTCCATAGTAATTGCAAATCTTTCAAGAAATGCTTCATTAAGAATATTTGTTCCAATAAATCGACCATCATCAGAACCTTTTCCTTTAGTATTTGCAGTAGCAAAAATATTAAAACCACGAATAGGACGAACCCACTGGTTTATCTTTTTAATAAAAATTCCTTTACCTTCAAGAACAGGTTGCAAACACATAATTTTATTTGATGCAAGGTCAACTTCATCAAGAAGCAAAATTGCACCACGTTTCATTGCTTGAATAACTGGACCATCTTGCCAAACAGTTTCACCATCTTTTAAAAGATAGTGACCAAGCAAATCGTCTTCATCAGTTTCAATAGTAACGTTAACACGAAACATTTCACGATTAAGTCTTGCACAAACCTGTTCAATCATGAAAGTTTTACCATTACCAGAAAGACCAGTAACAAATGTTGGATAAAAAATTCTTGATTTAACAATTGACTCTACATCTTTACAATGTCCAAATCTAACAAAATGAGAATCTTTATCTGGAATAAAAGATTCAGTTTGTGTTGGAAATGGAATCACTTTATTTTCTTTTTCTTCGATGTTTTCACTAGCAACAGTTTGTGCTAATGCACTTTTTACAGAACCATCAATTTGGGGGATACGATATACACCTCTAGCAACCTTGTATGCAGTATTTTTTTGCACCCATGCAGTACTTACACCAAGTTTTCTTCCAATTGCTTTCAATTCTGGACGTGTAATTTCATCTTCATAACCTGCTTCAATAACGGCTTCAATAAGCGATTTTTGATTAGCATTCATTTCACAATCTCCATAATATATAAGTTATAAAAAATAAAGAGTGAATGTCATGGCGGCGGGGCGCTCCTTTTTTCTTACCTGCTTTTCTATATTCACAGGGCAAACATTTCCATGAGCCGGGCGGTATTCACCTCATTCTTCCCTCACTCTTCACTACTATTATCTCAAATTTCAACAATAGTGTCAAGACATTTCTTGGTTTTCATCCAAATTAATTACTTCTTCCCACGTTCCATCTCCTAATTGTTTTACTGTAATAGATGATTCTTTCTTATCCCATTCTTCTGGAGAAATTAAAGATAATGTATCATCTTCATATAAAAAATAATGTTTTTCTTTTACAATACGAAATTGAATATCAACTCTTTCATGTATTCTTTTTGTTAATTGTACTCTTTCCATGATTTCGTGTGCTTGTTTTACTAAAAGATTTGCATGTTCTTGCAGTCTATTTATTTCCTTATGGGCTGAAGTTTCCATTGCTTTAAGCAATTGGGAATCTGTCAGAATCTTTTCTGTTAAGATTTTTTGTATTTCTTTATTTTTATTGTCCCATACAGGATTATCGATTGCCATAATTCATGCGACCATTTCTGCAAAACTTTTCAGAACAATTCTGTTAGTAAGTTTTTTGCCAGTGAATTTTTTAAATGCTTTAGTCAATTGACTTTTTGAAGCATCTTCAGTAACAGCAAAACCTTCATCTTCAACATTCAAATCACTACCATCTTTAATGTAATATAATTTATCATATCCGATCCAATTTGAAGCAACATATGATTTTTCTTTTTTGAATAATTTTAAAATTTCAGCAGGATTTGGAGCATTCTTTGTACCCCAGGAAATATCAGAACTTACCCATTTAAATCTTTTTCCTATTAAGAAAAATCCCAGAATATTGACTTTACATCGATCTTTCAAAATCTTATAAAAAGTATGAGTAGACATTCCAGATCGGCGACCTGTAGATGTATAAGTTTTTTTACTGACAGGATCAGTATAATAAGTGTCTCTTCCTCTACTATCAAAATATTCTTTATCAAGAACACCTTCTTTATTAGGTCTCCAAACTTGAGTATTAGTGTGAGATTCACCATCAGTAAGAAAAACTGTATTTACAATTTGTACACGATTTTTCTTTTGAAATTCAGGAATCAATTCCAATGCTGTAATAATTGTTGCATCAAGAGGAGTTCCACCCAATTCAAAATGATATGGAATACTGTATCTAAAACCGTACCAATTTTCAGTATCATATCTCATCTTCATTTGCATCATAATTTGCATAGCATAATTCAACTCTGAAGTTAACATTGAACTACTAAAAAGATTCATCAAAAACAAAGTAGAATTAGAAGCAATATGACCTTCTTTTTGAAAGAAAACCCTGTCCTTCTGTTTAATATCTTCTTGAACTGAAGAATCTACTGGCTGTCCATCAACCAGTGGTTGTTTAATATTACGATCAGTAAAAGCATATACTTCAAAAGGAATATTTACTTTTCTGCAAAATAAAACCAGATTCAAAAGTTGATCAATAGTACCAGGTAAATTGGAATGCATAGAACCAGACCAGTCTATGAATAAAACAAGACCGTGATTTTTTCCAGAAGCAATAGTTGCAACTTTTTTGAAAAGATTATCATTATATTTGTAAGAATGAATTGAAGACATATCAAGTAAACCAGTTTTTGAAATGCTGGTTCTTTTATACTCATCAGCCCTCTTTTTCATTTCAAATTCTTTAACAAGATAATCTACTGTTTTTGAATTTTTTCTTTTGAAATCTTTCACCATACTTTGTGCGGCGGCAAAGAATTCATCATAACGACCGTCTTCATACTTAGAATCTTTAAAATAGTCCCGAGTCATCTTATATAATTCTTTGTGAGGAACAATTATTTCTTCCAAATTTGCTTTTGGAATTGTTACATATTCCCTAATTCGGTCAGTTTCTTGATTTAAATCTTTTGCTGATTCTTGCCATGCTTCATCAGTTATAGATTTAGGTTCATATCTTTCATCATTCGATACTCCACCCTCAAGACCAGAAGTTATTCCACTCGCCTCTTTACCTTTATCTCCATTTTCATCTTCATTTTCTCCTTTATTTCCAGCAGAAGCAGAATCTTCTTCAGATGTTCCAGCAGAATCTTCTTCAGAAGATCCTTCTTCCTCTTCAGATTCTAAACTATCACCTCTCATACCCGACTTGGCATCTTCACGTTCTTCCTCTTCTTCCATCCACTCAAGCGGAGAATCACCCATTACTTCAGGCTCTTCTTCAAAACTTTCAAAACCTTCGCACATTGAAGAATCAAAATCAGTAAAATCTTGAAAATCTGTTTGACTTTCATTTTCTTTTGAATAATCATAAAGTCTTACAGTTATATCATAAATTTCTTCAAAAGTCTCTGCTTTATCAATTTCAGTAAGAAAAGGACTTTCTATTTCATCAAATTCAATACCCGCAGATGCACCGATTTTATAATGTAAATTAATTCTATCAATCAAATTTAATGCATTCAGATCACGATCTTTTGTTGCAAAAAAGTTCTCTGATACAAGTTGGCGATAGCCTTCAATCATCGGCTTTGAACCACCTGGATATTTTCTTTTTATCTTTTTCTCAATTCTAGCATCTTCAACAACATTAAGATAAGATTTAAATCCAGGACCCTTCTCATTCTTCTCAGAATGCAATCCTTTTAAAGGAGTCCAAAGTGCATGTCCAACTTCATGGAGAACCATCAAATCATAAATCGAACCACTCATATACTTGAAAATTGGTAGACGAATGACCCGATTTTTAACATCAAATGATGCTGTTTGATAATTACCATGCTCTACTGTAATGTTCTCAGAAGCAAGAAGTTTTGCTAAAAGAGATTTTGTAGACTGTATTTCATTCATAAGATATCCTTTTTGATTAGTTTTTAACCTTCACTTATATGGTATCAATATCTGGAAATACTGTCAAGACAATTCTTGGTTATTTTTGGACTAATGAATCTCTCCAGTCAAAACCTTCAGTAGGAAGAGTATGAATTCTCATATAATGTCCATCTTTGACATCCCATGTATCATCGACACATTTCGGCTTCTTTTCAAAGCAAAACCACTTATAGTCCCAGTCCATAGCGGCATATTTCATATTATATTTTGCAAGTTTCTCTTTTACTTGTTTTTTGACATCAGCTTTCATAATTATTTTTTATTAAAGGGTTCTAGTATATTTTTGTATATACTATTTGCAATTTCTTTCATCATTTTTGGAGCGACCATTCTTCCTAATCTTTCTGCTTGTTGATCAAAATCACCTGTTAAAATAAAATCTTCTGGCATACCCATAAGTCTTTTAAATTCAACAATGGTCGGTTTGCGATTTTCAGCATAATGAAAAACACCAGACAATCCTTTCTTCTGACCTTGTTGAGTCAAAGTAGGAGAAGGAAGATCGGGTGCTGGTCGAATCATATTAAAACATGATCCTTTAGGGTTAAATTCACGAAATTGTTTATCTGAGGGTTTAATCGGTTTTTCTGGATTAAATGGAAGAAAACTTAAAAATTTTTTTTGAAAAGAACCTTCGACAAACTCTGTCAGCATTTTAATTTCTTCGGGATCATTTTCAATATCTTCAAAAGCCTCTCTCATTGTAACGTGTTTAGTTACAGTTTTAGTAGGAAAAATACCACTTATATTCATAAAATTAAGACCTATCGTTTCTGCAACATCTTTTCGAACACAAATAAAAATAGTTCTTTCTCTTCCTTGAGGTGTTCCAAAATCAGCCGCATTCATAACTTGATACGAAACTTCATAACCTATTCGTTCAAAATCATTAATAAATTCTAAAAGTTTTTTCTTAGATTCTCCAAAAGTTATTCCTTTAACATTTTCTGCTACGATAACTTTTGGTTGAATTCCCTTAGCAATTCTTATATATTCTAAAAACAAATCTTCAATACTTTCTTGAATTTTATCTTCAGAATATTTCTTTATTCCATCTTTTTTCTTTAATTCTCCTGTCTGCACAACTTCACCAGTTTCAAGATCAATAGAAGATTCTCTTGTATCTTCTACATAACCTTCCCATCCTTTATTTCTCTTACCTGCAAGTGAAAATGCAGAACATGGAGGAGAACCATCAAGTAAATCTAATTCTCCAACTTTAATTCCTGCCATTTCTAAAAAATCATCTGATGTATATTTTTTAATATCATCAACTAAAACGTTTGTATCTGGAAAATTTGCTTGATATGTTGAAATTGCTTCTTCAACAAATTCATTAATTAAAAGAATATTTGCTCCAGCGAGTCTATATCCAGTAGAACTTCCTCCACCACCAGCAAAACAACTAATAACATTAAATAGTTTTTCAGATGATTTTTCTTTAACATCTTTTACATAATATTTTTGATAACTCATACAAAAAATTCCTCTATATTTGTAGTTGTAGTTTTCCAATCTCTGACTAAATCCATTATTCTGCTTCTATTATAGATATTAATTTTCTTATTGTCAAGCAATTTCTCAAAATAATTTGGTATTCCTGCGGCTAACTGTAAATTCAAATGATTTCTTCTCTTTATTTCAAGCAATTCGGGAAATGCATCAAATAGAGGAGCTTTCTGATATGGTTTATTGAAAAAATCCCAATCGTACTGTATCATCCAGTCCCAGACCGTCTTATCAATGTATGGAGCAACTAAAATAGAATCTATTGATTCTGCCAACATCATTTGTTGTTTCACTCCTACAGGATTTCCTGGAATAAATTTTTGTGTAGTCTCATCTAATTTACCAAAGTAACCCTGTCTGAATTTATCCATCAATTCTTTAGTGTGTTTGAAATGTATATTTGCTCTTTTGCTCACCCCATAATAACCATCAGCGGCCCAACCAGTTAAAATATATTTTTCTTTTATATGAGGATAAACATATAAAAAGGGAAATGTACATTCTACATGAGTTTTCTTTTTACATTCATATTTTCTAATCAAAGTAAAAAAATCATTTTCAATATTGTTAACTGGAACATCTATAAGTTTAAAATTCCAACCAAAATGCTTACATGCTTTTTCTGCATATATGCTATCATCAGAATCTTTTCCATCGACTCTAAATGTATAGCAATTTAATTTTTTATTCAATCTATGAGCGGCCGCGGCAACTGTTAAACTATCTGTTCCTCCAGACATCAATACTGCAACTGTTTGATCGGGTGCTTCTTGATCAATAATATCCGTGATAATTTTATCAATCACGAAAACCTTCGCCTTTTAAAAAATGTTCAAACCTGTGTTTAATAACAAGATAGAATAATTTTAACAAATTATCTTCAGAATAATCTCCAACATCTTCAACTAATAATTTATATTTTGCCATTTTTCACCTTCCTTAAAAATAGTTTTCTTTTCTTTCTTGCTTGTTGCATATGATATGTACTTGTTCTATCAAAAAAAGTATAGCCATTCAAATGATCATATTCATGCAAAATAATTCTTGCAGAAAGACCGATAAAATTTCCATTATAATCTTCACCATCTCTATCTTTCCAATTAATAGAAACACCACTAGGTCTTTTTACATTAGGAAATAAACCAAACCATGTAAGACATCCTTCTTTCATCAAAACTTCTTCTTCTGTTGCTTGTATAACTTTAGGATTAATCATAATCAAAGGCTCGCCTTCATGTAACATTGCAAATGCTCTGCAATTAATCCCTATTTGATTAGAAGAAATACCCAATCCTTCATGATGAACCATGTTTTCTAGAAGTATTTGTTCTAATTCGTGAGCATTCAATGTATGTAATACTTTTTCATCATCAAAATATGTTGTTTTATTAGAATCGAAATCAAATTCGTCTAATTTAGTTTCTATTAAAGGATGTACTCCATCTACAAGGTCTAAAATCATTACACTATCCTACTAAAATTTTTAATTTTCTCAAATTTAATCATGTGTTTGAATTTATCATAAAGTATTTCTCCCTTATGACTTATCACAAACACATTTGATGCACTACCAAGAGAATGTATTATTTTAAGAAAATCACTTGTTCCATCTTCATCAAGCGAACTGTCAAATACTTCGTCTAGTATAAGTAAATTAGTACTCATACTATTTTTCAACTTAGCAATTGCTCTCCACGTAAAAAGCAAAGCTAAATCAATACGCATCTTTTCTCCTTCACTAAAAGAAGCATAAGTAAATTCATCACGAAATCTAGATTTAATTGTCTCATTAAAATTTTCATCAAGATTAAATGAAACATAAAAGTCCATATTTGCCAAATACTTATTAATCAATTTATTCATAATTGGAAGATATTTTTTGACAATCAAGGTTTTAATGCCCCCATCTTTCAATAAAACACTTGCAGTATCATATATAGATTGCGTATTACTATGCTGTTCTTTTAATGTTAAAAAATCTTTTTGTTCTGATTTTATTTTTTTTAATTTTGCAGAAGCATCTGAAACATCTACATCATTTTCATTTAATTGATTTACTTCCTCATTTATTTTTTCAATATATTGATTAATTGCAGATATCGAAACATTATGTTTTGTTACAGTACTTTGAATTTTAGTAATATTTTCTTGGGTTGTTTGCATTTCAGAAATAACGAAAAGCGATTCTTTAATATCACTCCCTATTTTACTAATTGCTTCACTTAATTCTACTTTTTTCTCTTCTTTTGAATGAATTTCACAATTTCTATGTTCATCATCAATTGTTTGTTTACATGTTGGACAATCCGTATTTTCATTGTAAAATTCAATTTCTTTTTCAAGTTTCTTTACATTTTTTTCAATTTCATTCTGATATAGTTCTAATTTTTGATGTTTCTTTTGTTCTTTATCAAAATCATTAACAAGTTTCTGAAGAGTTGCTATTTCTTTATCACAAGTTGCAACAAGAGAATTATATTTTTCTATTTGTTTATGAGAATCTTTAATTTTTTTTTGATTACTAGCAATTAATTGTTTATTGCTTTTTTTCATTTTCGAAATAAAATCTTCTTGTAATTCTAAAGCAGTTTCAGCTTTTGATAAATTTAATTCATTTTGATATTGTTCTTCTTTTAAATTAGAAACTTTGCTTTTCAATATAAAATTCATTGTAGAAAATATTTGAATATCGAGTAAATCTTCAATAATAATTCTACGATCATTTGATTTGAGTTGCATAAAAGGAACAAAAGACGAACTACCAAGAACAACAATTTGAGTAAAAGATTTATAATTTAATTTAAGAATATTTTTTTCAAGATGTTCTTGATAATCTCTTACTTTTGCATCTTGATTTATTAATGCTCCATCAACTTCAATTTCAAATAGATTTGGTTTTATTCCTCTACGAACAAGATAGTGTCTATTACCAATTGAAAATTCTGTTTCAATAAGACAATTTCTATCATTAATCGAATTGATAATTTGAGATTTATTAATATTACGAAATGCTTTTCCGAATAGACTAAAGGTAAGAGCATCTAATATTGTAGATTTACCAGACCCATTTTCTCCAACAATCAAAGTTGTTGGATTTTTGTCTAAATCAATTTCAATAAAATTTTGACCAGTGGAAAGAACGTTTTTCCATCTGATCTTATGAAAATTTATCATAATTTGATTTCAATATTTCTATTATTTCTTTTTGGCAAGCCAGAACCTTAGCGTATGCTATGTCTCTGTTGTTTTGATATTTATGCTTATATGTCTTGATATATTCCTTTTCTAAAACGAATAATTCATCAAGTTTAATTTTCAGTAAGTAATTGAGGTGATCCATCAAATGCGTTGTTTTTTGTTTCTCTTTTCAAAATATCAATAATGTGAGAATTTAAAGATACATCTCTTTTATGTGCATCTAATGCTAATTTTACTATTATTTCATCTGGTAAATTTAATTCAAGTTCTCTAAGCTGAGATTTGATAGTCGATTGCTTCATTGTATAATGTCCTTATTAAAGTGTCAAGTTCTTTTTTATCTTTTTGTATATTTAATGTATCTATATAATTACTCAAAATTGTAAGGGTGTCTTCAGCTTCATCCACAACTGTATCATCATCTTCAAATTCAAGATCAATATTTTCTATAACTGATATATCCACTATATCAACTTTATATAATTCATCCAACATTGTATCAAACCAATATGGATTTTGTTTTTGCACAACTATAATTTTAACAATAGATCCTGCATATTTTTCATAATCTCTTTCTTTAATTTTTTCAAATGTCTCTTTAGTATCATCATAGTAAATTTTATGAAACATATTATACGGATTTTGAATAAATTGTAATTCTCTTGTTTTAGTATCAAATATATGAAAACCTCTTGCATCTTGATAATCAGACCAAGTTATTTCATAAGGATTACCAAGATATGTAATACTTCCTTGTGTAGATTTATGATGAAAATGTCCACTATAAACTAGATCAAATTTAGAAAACATTTCTGCAGTAAAGCCTGTATCACATATTTGTCCACGATGCATTTCAAATCCACTAATTTCAAGATGTCCCATCATAATTTGTGCTTTAGTTTTTTTAATAGCACTTACACAGTCTGAATAATTATCAGAAGTAATCCAAGGCATCATCATTATTTTAGTGCCATCAAACTCAACTTCTCTTGGACTCGCATAAATCCAAGGTTCATATTGACCATCTGATGAAGTAAATAATTCTTCCATAGAATTTATATCATTGGTATTCTTATAAAAAATATCATGATTTCCGATTATGACATGAGTATCAACTCCCATTTTCCATAATCGTTCTACGAAATTTTCTCTTAAATCATTAGCAGTTTTGAAATTAATATATTTTCTTCTATCAACAACATCTCCCAAATGAATACATGCTTTAATATTATATTTTTCAAGATGAGGAAAAAAAATGTTATCGTAAAATTTACTAAAATAATTGGAGAATGCGATATTATCATTTCTTGCTCCCCAATGAGTGTCCGTGATTAATGCTATTTTCATATGCTAACAGATCCTATATTAGAAACTATGGTATCATCTTCTTTTTTCTTTCTTTTCTTAAATCTTTTTTCTTCAAAATCTTCTATAAATTGAGATATCATATTTCTAGAATCTGCAGATCCGATTAAACTTAAATATTCTTTACTATCATCCGAACTTGTTTCTATATGATCTTCAAGATAGGACATTCTTTCCATTTCTTTATATTTGATATATAAATTCTTTTTTTCTTTTTGTATTCTTCTAACAAACGCCCAATAAATTATTTGAGTAAAATACGCAAAAGGATTTTTTGATTTTTCTGGATTAAAATTATTAACATATTGAAGGCAATTTTCTATACCATCAGAGATCATATCATCTTTAAATGCATAATTTATAAAATTGGGTCTAAAAGAAAGCCTTTCAGCTATAAGTAAAAAACATTCTCCTATATAATCTGGAACAGGTGGAATTTCTATATTTTTTTCCTCTGCTTTCTTAATATCTTCTTTATACACAATCATTGCATTAAGAAAATCTTCATTGTTTATATAATTGGCCATAATGGCTCTCCATTAAGTTATTAATTGAACTACTATGATAACATAAACATTTACTATTTGTCAAGTATAATTGATTTTATATATATTCAATCGTACGGTAAAAATGCTAAAATTTCTGCGGAGCGCCAATTGGTACAATTATTATTTTATATTCAAACTGCTCTTCATTATAAATCTTTATTCTTTCAACAAAATGTTTTAAAGTATAGTTTTTATAACTTTTATAAGAAAAATCATCAGATATGTCATATAATGTAGCTATTTCTTTTGATACATTTTTTCTGAGACCTCTTCCTATACTCTGTAAATTTCTTACCCTTGACTTAGAAGGAGAAGCAAAAATAACATTATGTAAATTAGTAATATTGATACCAGTAGAAAAGGTACCGTAACTCGCAACAATGATGGCATCTGATTCAGATTCAACGATTTTTCGAATATCTTCTCTATCAGAGGTCTCTGTCCCTCCGTATACGAAAAAGATTTTTCTTTCTTCTTTTGTCTTTTCTTTGATAAGGTCATAAATTATTCTTCCATGTTTTTCTACCATTTGAAATAATACTAAAGTATTATTGCTTAAACTTATTGCAAGATTTCTAATGAATCTATTTCTTGCTTCATTTGAAACAATACAATTAAGTTCTTCTTTATAATTATATGATTTAACTAATTCACATAATTTTTCAGGATATTGTAAAACTAAACACTTAATCTGAAATGGAGATAATGTTTTTTTATCTATTAAATCTTTTGTAGTTGTTACTGTATAAGTCTTTCCAAATAATCCTTCTAATACCAATTTATGTGTTAACGTACCATCTAAAGTTCCAGTTGTTCCAAATTTATATTTCGTTTTGGTTGTCTTTTCCATTATTGATGTAAGTGATTTTGCTTTAAAAAGATGGGCCTCATCACCTAAAATAAAATCAAATTCAGCATAATAAGTAGTAGTCATTTTATATAAAGATTGCCAAGTAGAAATATAAATTGGTTTAGATGATACTCGATCTTTACCCGCATAAATTTGATGAACATTTTCCGAAGCATCCCAATTATCTGTTTTAGAATAATCAGCAAAATCACTTTTCATTTGTGCAACTAAAGATGTTGTAGGAACTACTATTAATGCTTTAAAGGTTGGAAGTTTTTGTTGATAATATCTCAAAAGAAGATAAATTATGAAAGATTTGCCAGATGCTGTGGGAGAGAGAAGTAAGCACCTTTCATGATTTATAGCGTATAGAAACGTATCAATCTGATAGTCTCTAGCATCAATTGTTAATGCAAGACTTTTGACAAATCTTTCATAATCTTCTTTATTATATTTATTTAAACTTTTGGGAAAACTTTTATATTCTATTTCATATTGTCTCTCTTTTGAAAATTTCAATAAATGATCTATTAATCCAATATATAATTCTTTTGATCTTAAATTAAAAAGTCTAATTTTACCATCCCACATTTTATTTCTATAAGATGGCATAAATCTATAACCAGGAATATAAAAAGTAAAATATTCACTTATTTCCTGCTCAATACCTGGTTCTGCTTGAACCAACATATATACTTCATTTTTCTTGTCTATTGAAATTTTTTCTTTCATTCCTTAACCAGATTTTTGAAGCCGCCCAAACGTTATCAGACATTATCCAAACTTCAGTAAAACATTCTCCAACTGCTCTTGCAACATTTCCCCAATTATAATCATGACCTATAATTAAACCATTTTCTTTTACTTTTGGCTCCCAATATTTGATATCATTTTTAACACTTTCATAACTATGATCTCCATCTATAAAAACAAAATCAATTGATTCTTTTTCAAATTGTTTTGAAGCATTAATGGAAGTATCTACAATTATTTCAAGATTTGGATATTTAAGAGCTTTCTTCAATGTCTTTCTTTTAATTATATTCAAAGAATTATCAGTATATTCTCCGCCCATATATTTTTCATACAAAGTATTTTCTTTTTGTATTTTATATGGATCAACACCATACATTTTTAATGTTGGATTATTTTTTGTTACTTCAAAAATATTTTCACCTTCATTAACACCAATTTCAACACCCACTTTCCAATTAAATTGTGTGATAAAAACATTAATCACTTCCCATCTTCTCCATTGAATAGGATAAGCAAATTGGGCATTGTTTTTTATTAAATCTTTTGGATTTGGTGAATTCATTTTAATAAATTAATCCATTTTTTAATGATTTTATCAGGATCGAATTTTTTCATATCAACTGATGTTTTTCTTTTCTCAATATCAATAGTCCAATTATAAACATCATCTATAGTTGTATCTTTTCTTATAAACATATTATTTTCGTCTGTTAATATTTCTTCAGCCGCATCTGATTCATGCGTTATTACAGGTACTCCCAGTTTATTTGCTTCAAGATAAACAAGACCAAAAGTTTCTTGAGGCATTCCTGCTCTAAAAAGACAAGCGGCATTTGATAAACTTTTTAAAACTCCTTCATAATTTAATTCTCCTAAAAAATGAATAGGATATCCGTCTTTATTGAGGTCTGCCATAAAATCTGTAAATATTTTAACATCTTTCTTTTGTCTTTGAGGAGGACAACAAACATAAAAAGGTCTTTTCATTCCTTTATCATAAAGAGCAACATAAATTGTTAATGCTTCTCTAAATCCTTTTCCAAAAGCACTCATCCAGAAAAGATAATTTGATCTCTTTTCTTTTGGCTTTTGTTTATCCATATCTTTTGGAACCATATAATGAATAGTTTGATCTCCCGCAACTTTTTTTCCTTTGCCTTGAACATAGTTTTTAAGTGCATTAGATAGAAATAATCTAGGCACTTCTTCATGACAAGTTGTCCAATTATGCAACCAAATATAAGTTTTATCTCCACTATTAATCTCTAAAGGTGATAATACTGGAATATGGGGATTATACATATAATAATTTTTCCAACTATTTCCATTATATGCAATTTGATTACAATGTATTCTCACTCTTGATCTAGCATAATGATGTCTAAACACATTTAAATGTTTCACATCATTTATTATACGATCACTTCCATCTGTTAGAGAATGTACTAATCCAACATTAAAATTTTCACTAGCAAGTTTTTCTGCAACAGTTACAATCTGTCTTTCAGTTCCACCCATTGCACCACCATCTTTTTCAAATAATTGAGGCGCAAAGATTAAATAATCATACATTATGCCCCTGAAGTAAATTTTCTCCAATCAATTATGCTCTTAATCAAAAAATTTCTATTGATAATCGTTTTTATAATTGATTCTAAATAATTTATTTTTTCTTTTTGATATTCAATTTTTTCTTGCATTTCAATTATATCTTTATCTGAATTTAAAAATCTATCTATATCTAATTTATTTCTAGATTTAATATCTAATTCAAATGGTTCCCACCCTAATTTATCTAAACTATCTTTGTCAAGTTTACCTGTATAATAAAGCCATTTTAATTTAGACAATTCTTTCATTTTTGACTCATATTTTACAAGTCTTAATTTTTCATCTGAAAAAATTTTAAAATATTTATTGTGAAGTTCTGGTATTCTTGTTGATTCTACATCTAATTGTAAATCATCTAGAACACAATCACTGGTCCATAATTCTTGTATGCTTTCTAATTTCATTATGCCTCATAATCAACGTTCCTCTATAATTCTTTCAATATTATATGTAGTATATGCGAATGTAGCATCAGAGGCGACAACTTCTGCATCAGCAACATCTGAAGACATTTCTATATCAGTTAAATCTATAGGAAATAAATTTGTAAACTTAGCCACATATTGAACATTCTTATTACTTGTAAGAAGTGTTAACATACCATCAGAGTATACATTTTCCTGTTTATATTGTTCTTGATTATCAGGAAAAGTAATTGTTTTAATCCAATTATAAATCTCTAACCAATTTTGTAATTCTTCGTCTATTACAAATCTAACACGTAATTCATTCATTTGTACTTTATCACCAGCAATGGGCATGTCTCTAAGAGGAGTTACCTGTAAAAACTGACCTGCTGATAAACCAGGCAAATTACACGATTGACAGAAAAAATTCACGTTTGGAATTTTGTCAATCATAAATTTAAAACCCGTAGGTATAAAATAATTTAAATTTTTTGGTTGTCTGCTAGATTCTGCCATAGTTCATCTTCCGATATATTGGGTATATTTTCTAATGATTGTTTTTGTTTGATAACTCTTTTCATTATAAGATCATCATATATATTTAGTAAGTCTTTGAATCCTTCTATGAATTCATCTGTCATATTATTAGCCGTTCCTTCTGAAGGATATCCATTAGTACCATCATACATATTATCTCTTTCACCAAATACATCAAAACCTATTAAATATTTTATGTCTTTGGGATAATAAGTATGTGCTACTCTTATAGTTTGTATACCAGCACTTCCTCCATATATTGGACTAGGAACATGTGATATTTGACTTTTTTCTTTTATCCAAGTTATATAATGATGTTGTCTAAATCCATTAAAAATAAATTCATAACCAGTTGGATCATTCTCATATAATATAGCATCATTAGGAATTTCCATAGAATCTCTAACTTCTCCTGGAAGAGGATTCATATTACTAATAAGAACTTTATTATTTAAAGCATAATCAGAATCTATTACTTCATGAGTAACATGAGGATCAATGGTTAAAAGATAATCTGGTGCAAAATCACGATACAAAGCATTGCAACCAAATGTCCATGCTTTTTCTTTAATTTTATTTAAATCCATATGCTGTCTGGATTTTCCATTTCCTATTACAACTACTGCCATTCTATTTCTTCAAAAAACTGTTCTGTTGATATATTATCAATATTTTCAACTTTTCTATGTTCATCGGCAACTCTTGTTAATCTTATTCCAGGACAAAATTCTTCTTTTAGTAAATAGAACATTCCAATTCTATCATCTTCTTGTATTCTATATTCTTCCTCTCTACTCAATTCCCCCCTATCTCCTATTATTTTTGTTGGTTCATAGCATTTAGTTCCATCGTAAATGTTTTTTCTTTCACCAAACAAATCAAAACCTATCATATAAATTTGTTGTTCTGGATGTTGTTTCCAAGCTAATCTAATACTCATCCATCCAGAATTTACTGGATGTACTCTTTCGAAAGGCATTATTCGAACTTTATACTTGTTGGGTATTTTTCCAGTTTTAAGCATGGTTCTAAATTTAGATAATACATATTCAGTTGTCCAAACAACATTTTCTTCAGCATAACCAGATTTAATTATTTCATTAACCATATCTGGATCAGTTGAAACAAGATGATTAGGAGTAAAATCTCGATAAAGAGCATTACTTCCATATATTATACCCTTTTTCTTTAAAAAAGGCAAGTCTATTTTTTCTCTTGATTTACCATTACCTATGCAAAAAATCATTTTTTAGTATAAATTTCATATTCTGTGTTTTTATTACCATGTGTATACGAATATACAACATGAACTTTAATATTTTCTTTTATTGTTTCAGATATTCTAGTTCTCCACCACTGTTTTGGTTTTAATGTACAATGAGCATTTTCGCCATTTGGTAAAATCTGGCGGGCAGGATACATTGCTATATTCAAATAAGTACATTTATTCGATAAAGTAAAAATTTCTTCTAAAGTTTTATTTATTTCTTGTTCTGGAACATGTTCTAAAACATCTGTAGAAATAACACAATCAAAATTATCTCCTGGTAAACTATTCCATTCTAATACTGCAGGATCGTAAAGTCCCATTTTATCAAGTCCCCATGATAAATGAATCCTGTCTTTTATATAGTGCTGTGCTTTTCCGCATCCATAATCTAATGCGGTTTTTGATTTTGTAGTTTCTATTAATTTTTTAATATTATCTAAATGAAGTGTAAGAGAATTACCAGGATAGGGGGGAAGTTGTTTGTATAAATCAATTTTAGAATGCATAATATCTCCAAAAACAAAAAAAGGAGTAGGTTTTACCCTACTCCTTTTATGTATACTAAGTTTTTTAGAGAAACTTACATTAAGTTAGCTACTCTTACAAGCCTGTAGTACTCATTGCTTGATGCACCAGCATTATCTGCACTAATATCCGAAGATCCTGTGCTTGTAATGTCTGCGGCTCCAGTTGCAAAAGGATTCCTTACGAGACCGTAACGAGTCTTGAATCCAATTTTTGGCTGGAAGGTGTTTGTGTCAACCGCACGTACCATTTGTAACGGAACGTATGGGCAGTAGAACATACCTGCATCATAAGATGAGGATCCTTTGTATCCAACTACAAAGTAGTTGACATCATTTGTTACTGCATATGGATCAACATAAACACGATAGCGACCGTTAAGTACGCCAACAAAAGTGTTTCCTGCATCATCAGGATTGAGATTATTGCTATCAAGAGCAGGAGCGTAATCAAGGACTCCAGCCATTTGAAGTGCAGAAGCAACATCTGAAGAAGTGATAATCATATTACCTTTTCCTCTACGTGTCTTCTTCGCAATCTCGTTTGCTTCTCTCTCGATCTGGAACATGAGACCTTTAAACTTCTCAACGGACCAGCGACCATTTGAATCTGTGTCGAGATCAAAGATACCTGATTGTGTAGTGTTATTTTGGGCACCAACTTTGGCTTCCCTGTAAATCTTACGAACAACCTCACGGTTAATCTCTGCAAGAATCTCAGCGGAAAGAATATTGCTGAGTTCTGTTTCTGCATCGAGACCATGAACCGCTTTAAGATCCTGAGCAACTTCCATTGTGTAATCTGCTCTTAAAGCTCTTGTCTTCGCAGTAACAGTAACCTTCTCGATTGAGAAAGCCATGTTATTAGGTGTTACGCCTTCGCCTACGGCAGTTGATAATCCACCCGCTACTAAAGTATGAGAAGCGTTAGCTGTTCCGTCTGTATGAACGTGAAGTCCTGGAACGTTATCAGCTTGTGTTACAGCAGAGGTATTAGAAGCAAAACTTGTATCTGCTTCGTTGTAAAGGGCCTCTGGGGACTGATTCATTGTGACATATCTTGCTCTCATAGCAAAGATAAGTCCAGTTGGACCAGTCATTGGTTGCACACCACAAACATCGTATGCAATCAAATTAGGCATTGCACGCCTGACAAGAGAAATCATAATAGGATCATATTTTGCAACCCCACCAGTGTCTGGAAATGCACCTGAAGCCTGTCCCTCTGTCAAGAAATTCTGTGAAGAAAGAACTTGATTGTCTTCCTGCATGGACTTTTCTTGGTTCTCCAACAAAACAGTTGTTACTGCTTTACGATATGGGTCGTCTATTTTACCCAATTCTGGATGGTCAAGAATAGGAGCCCACTTTTTTTGTAAATTTTCTGAAAGATACATGTGTAAATCTCCTTAATTGTTATTTAGTAATAGTTCTAGAAATGGCTTTAGCATAATGTTGTATATGTTCAGGTGCTTGTGCCATTACATCATCTGAAGAATTTTCGTCATTTGGTTCCATATCATCTTGTGTGTCTGTAGATCCTTCAGTTAAAACCTGTTTGTCTTCAGCGTTTTCTGTACGAAAATACTTGTCTTTAATGATCTGAAGTTTTTCAGTATATGATTCTTCGTCTTCATACTCAATACCTTCTGCCAATTTGATCATTTTTTCTTGATCAACTTCAGTCATTCCCTCTGAAACTGTATACAAAGCATCCATCTTTTTGTACTCTTTGAGTTCTTTAGATGAATCAATGTTTTTCTGTATCTCAGAATTCAATGAACCTTCTAAGTCTTCAACTTTGGCGAACAAGTCATCTACAAGATCAACCTTTTCGTCTGGAATATCGACATAGTGTTCAACAAATAGATTTTTAAGACCGACCATGAAATCTTCAACAATTTCTGACCGAATGCCCTTATCAACTGCAAGTTCATTTTCTTGCATCCATTCTTTAACAACATAATTCATGAAATCATCTACTTTTTCAATCATAACTGTACGATTGTTTTCAATGGCTTCTTGAAGTTCTGTTTTGTATTGTTCATCCAGTTTATCAATTCTTGTTGAAATTTCATCATTTACTCTGGCAAAAACTGCGGCTTCAAATATAGTGGCCGCTTTCTCTTTAAATTCGTCTGAAAGCTCTTCGCCTTCAATAAGTGCTTGAACATCGCTTTCGAGGTCGAATTCTTCTTTAGCAACTACTTCTTTTGTTTCTTTAGTTTCAGAAACAACTTCATTGCCTTCTTCATCGAATTCTGTATCTTCAACTTCGTTAAGTGCGCCAAGAATTTCAGCAACTTCGTCCTTACTCATCTCATCTAACTTATCGTAAATTGATTTAATAAGTGACATCTTTGATGCACTTTCAGAAACTTTTCCTTTATCAGCAGGACGTTTCTTAGCAGATGGGACCCCTTTTGTGAAATCAGGTTTGGGTCCATCTGGAACCTCATTATTCACACCCGTATCAGCCGCTTTTTCAGGAGCGGGGTGCATAGGTTCTTTATTTTTTCCAGCACCTGGAAGGGAAGCCTCATCGACTTGAACATCGTCTTCTTGAGTAGACTCTTCTTGAGTTTCCTCAGTCACTTCTTCACTTGTTGCTTCTTGCTCCAGAGCTTCATTTTTTTCTTCTGACATGTGATAACTCCTTAATTTTGTGAGAATATTGTCTCTGTCTCATGTTTATATTTATACAATTATAGGTTTGAAAGAAAGCTATTAAATGCTTTTAACTTAACATTTTCTAGTTTTTTAGACGGCGCTTTGGTAACTTCTTTGTGAATAGCTGAAATCACCTTTTCTCTAAGAACACCTGATTCCCAAACCCATTCCTTTCCTTCCATGATACCTTGAACAAAGGCTTCAGGAGCAGAAGGATCAGCAACTATGTCTGCGGCAGTTGCTAAATAAAAATCATCTTTTACGTATTTCACTCCGCCTTTTTCTTCTAAAGAACCCATTCCTCTAGAAGATACGCCTAATTGTGCGCCATTACCAATTAAATCTTGCACAATTTTGCCATATGGGGTATCAATTATCTTTGCTTTACCGACAACATTATTACCGTCTTCTTTTAATTCAGTAATCATGTGTGATACCCGTTCTAAATTTATACCAGGACCGTCTGGATGACCCAGTTCCCCAAATGCTCTATTTTTCCCGACATAACTTTCATTATATCTTTTTATTTCTTTCATAAGAACTTCTTTGGGATAAATTCTTCCGTTCTTATTTTTCACTTCTGCCATCATAAAGGGGCCTTGAATATATAGAGATTTTTTCCCGTCTTTTCCTTCTTCTGTAACGTACTCTACATTTTCATTTAGTTCTGTAATTAAATGCATAACTTAACCTTTTTGACCTGGTGTTTTTGTTTTATTTCTTTTACGTGCTAATTCTTCTTTTCTTTTAACTTTTATTAATCTTTTGGCCATTTTTTTAATTCTTGGTAAAAACTTTTCTAATCTTGTCGCAAGCATTATTTTTTGAGAAGGAGACATTTTTGAAAGGCTTTGTCCCTTAGCAATTCTACTTTTCATTATATTTCTAGCCGTTCTCCGAGCCCGTTTTTGTAATACTTCTGGACTCGCCATTCTTCTTAATGCTCTTTGTTTTGCTCTCTTCAACAACTTAGACCTTCTCCTAGCCCGTTGTCCCGCCTTCAATCTTTGTTGAAGAGTAAACTTTCTTTCCTCTAGAGGAACATGCTGATATTCTGCTTCGTCTTTAAATACTCTAAATTGTTTCATCTTTTTATATTTTTATTTAGCTTTGTAATTCCTCTAAATAACCCAGACCTTAATGTTTTTTTTCTTTTTATGTTTATTAATCTCTGTTTTATTTTTCTTTTTCTTAAAGACTGTCTTATTTTCAGATTAGTTTTGGGATTAAATTTCTTTCTTTCTTTTGCAGACATTTTTTTAAGAATCTTCTTGCCCGCAACCTTTCTATATCCCTTACCAATTAATCCTCTATTTTTTCTAAAAATATTTCTAAATGCTTTTCGTCTTCCTCCAATAGTTCGAACACGACTTATTTTGTGTATTCTTTTCATTCATGACCTTAGTCCGAATGTGCTATTGAAGTTGCAGATCCTGTAAAAGTTAAAGTCTGAGTTGACTTTTTATAAACTTTGTGAGTTCCTGTAGGTAAAGAAATTGTTCCTTCAGCATTACCAGCACCATCTTCTAAAGTAATAGTTACAGTTGATGCCAATGTACATGCTACTGCGGTCGCTGATCCAATGGTACTATTTGCTGGATTACTTACTGCGGTTCCAAGTATTTTATAAGCCATTAATTATTCTCCTCTGCTTCTAGAAAAAGAAACCATATTCCAAAAATCTTCTTTACTTTCAAATATTTTTTTAGAAAATTCTTTCTTATTTTCGTCATTTAATTTTTTATAAGTTTCATATAAAACCCCTGCATCATCAGGTTCAACAATTACTTGAACATCTTTCAAATTTATTTTATGTGATTCTTGAACTTTATAAATTTGTTTAAGTAATGGAATTAAATCATCAATATGATGAACATCTTCAATCATATCCTGATCATCATCATATTCGAATTCTTCATAAGGATTGTCTTCTGAACCATGATCCATTTCATATTCAAGAAAATGCTTTACAGAACTTATATAAGAACATGCTCTTGAAATTTTATCTTGAACCCATGCTTCTAATTCTGTATGATCATCGAGCATTTCAAAAAGTTCTCTACTGTATTTGTGTAGTTTGTACAAACTTTGTTTGGCCATTCTACCCTCAACATCATCATAATTCATTTTCATATGGGGATGTTGATGAGGAACACTATTATAATGCTCTTTTACTTCTTTTTTAGCTGTTGCTGATAAATCTTTAAATTTTTTCATAACCCTCTAAATAAATCTAGTTATCTAATTTATATTTATATGGTTTATGTCCTTTATTATTCATAAATGAAGTGTTCTTTATATGGATCTCCAGTTCTTTCAAACCAGCTTTTATCTGGTTCTTCATTATTTAAAATAGCATCACAATATAATGCAAAATTTTTATTCTGTTCGACCGTCATATGATTACCAATTCTGTCTTTTTCTTCTTTTTCTCCCAATCGAACAGCTAACCAGGCCATTGGTATTGATTCATAATGAAAATTTGATGTATTTAATGAATCAAAATTCAAATTATGTAGCAACTCAGTAGACTTAATATTAAAATTTTTATATTCTGAAGTAAAATGACTTAAACTAAAACTACTAAACACTAAAAATTTAAATTTTTTAAAATTTTTAGATAACAAGTGTAAAAATGTAATATTTTTAACACTTTCATATAAAAACATTGGACCTAAAGTATTAGCAACTGTTTTTATTTCAGACTTATAAGTTTCATATTGTTTTAAATGCTTTAATAATCTATCAGTTGATTCTTTAGTTTTTCGAAAAGGGCAAACAGACATATCTTCTGCTAATAAAAAAATACCATCAGAATGACAATCCTTTTCTAGCCAAGGAAATTCCATTCTCTTTTGATCAGATAAAAAAATGATAATAGCATCTTCAGATTCAAAAAATAAAGGATCTTCTAAATTCTCTACTAATTTTCTTAGGCTCCAATTTGGCCCCACTCCTTGACCACCATAAGAAATCACTTTCTGTTTTCGTAATTTTTCTAATTCGTATGGCCAAGTTTTAGGTTGAGTATCAAAACCAAAACTATCAGAATATATGTGTATAGACATTATTTTTTAAATTTATAGATGCAATAAATGGTTCCCAAAACAATAGGTATCATTAATGTGCCATAAACTATTGTGGGTGCCGCTAATATTGATAATACCCCTGCTTCATTAGGTAGTATCATTCCTGCAACAGTAAATCCAACTATTGGATTTTGATATGGTGCTTCAATTGCAACAGTTCTGGCTTGTGCTTCTCCTAATCCAAACCAAAAAGGACTTTTATAACCAATAAAAAGCATAATGGTCATTAATAAAATCGATGCAAGTGCAAGAGCAGGAAGATATTCAACAAACTGTTCCCACATTGAATATACACCAATAAATAAGATAACAACAAAGAATCCAAATGCAATTTTTTCTACAGCAAAACGAAACTTTTCTGCGCTATGCTCCGCCCACCAAAATCTAGAAATTAACATTCCTGCAATAACTGGAATGGTTGTCATTCCCGCCATCTTTAAACCCAATTCTAAAATATTAAAAGGGACAGAATGTGATCCCAGAAAATACCGTGTAACAAATGTCAACGTTAGAGGAATAGTAATCATAATTATTACACTCATTACTGCAGTAAGAGAAATAGATAATGCTACATCTCCTTTTGCTAATTTAGTAATATAATTAGTAGTCATACCTCCGGGACACAATGCCGCAAGTACAAGTCCAGTAGCAAATATTGGTTCTAATCTTAAAAGTATTGCAATTATAAAAGCTATAACAGGTAAAATTATCATTTGATTTAACATACCAACACCAAATGCTTTAGGTGTTTTAGCTATTCTGAGAAAATCATCTACGGTTAATCTAAGACCCAAAGAAAGCATAAGAAATGCAAGTCCCAGTGGTGCAAGAATAGTTATCATCAAGTCTACAATATCAATCATTTTTTATAATCCTTTTAATTTTTCCAAGTTCCCCTGGTAGTTTTAGTATTTTTACCTTCGAGGCGACCAACAATGATCATAGTATCATCTTTTTCAAAAGTGACTACATCTCCAGTATGATAAAATCCATCTTCATCTACACATGATTTTGAATCATTTAACCATCTTTTCATAACATTTGGTCCCCTAATACATAATTCATCAGTTTCATCAATTATTTTAAATTCAATTCCTGAACATATCTTACCTACAGAATATGAACGTGTTTCTTCATATTGTGGAGAACTAATACAAGCAGTTTCTTCCATACCATAACATTGTCGCAATTTAAACTCTTGTTTTTTTATTTCAGAAATTAAGTTGTGAGGCACAGAACTACCTCCAGAAATAATTTCCCGTAAAGATGTTATAGTCTCTATCAAAGGATGTTTAATCAAAAAATCAATCATTATTGGTACAGCATGTACTACTGTAACTTTATATTTTAATATTAATTTTATAAATTCTTCAGTATCAAATTTTGGTAATGTTACTACACATGCTCCCTGCAACATTGCTCCAAATGCATATACATAAAGCCCCATTCCCTTTGACAAAGGCATAGTTCCAGCAACAATATCTTTATGTCTTTGACCCATATAGTCTTTTATTTTATTATGTTTATCTTCTATCGCCATTTCATATTGTGCTAACATGCTCTTATGTGTATGTACAATTCCTTTTGGTTTACCTGTAGTACCTGAAGTCCAAAGAATTAATAGTTCATCTTCATTTGAGATTTTTACATCTGGTAATTTCTTTATATCACTTTCGATTAAATCATTAAAATGCACTACATTATCAAAAAACTGAAGATGCGTAAATAAATTACTTAAAATAAGTTTTGTATTACTATCTTTTAATTGTTGTACCATTGTCTCTTGATTAGAAAGGGGACTAATCGAATTAACAATAGCACCCAAACGTATTAGAGCATAAACTATAATAACATATTTTGGTTCATTTGTAGCTATAATAGAAACTACATCTCCCTTATTTACTCCCTTCCACCACGAAAGATCAGCGGCTATTGCTTCTGCTTTTGGTTGTATTTCTGAAAATTTTATTGTTTTATTTGTAGAAAAATCAATTAAAGCTATTTCATCACCATATTGTTTTATCTTATCAAAAACAAAATCACATACATTCATATATCAATCTATTTTATTATACAATAACTTATTTAATTCTAAATAATTTTTAATAACATTATATTTTGATGCATTAAATCTCAAAGTCCAATTATAACGAGCAGACCAAATTCCACCACACATTTCAAAAGATGGTAAAAGTTCTGAATTTCTAGCATATTCATTTTCTTTTATCATATCTTCTTTAAAACAACATAAACAATCATTTAATAACCAGATTTCAGAAAAATCTTGAAGATACGGAATGGGTGAAATATCAGTATTAATGTTAACATTATTGTCAACTATATCTATATCAGCTACTAATTCTCTTTTTGCAAGGGAGCTACGAATTTTATTATATGAAAAAGTATTCAAAGCAATATATTCTTCATCCCAAAAATCTTCCCATATTTCAATATCTTTTGTATCAGATGGAGTGTGTGAATCTGTTCGATTAAAATTATATCGTAAAACACCTGCTAATGATGAATTTTTTTCCGTCAATGTAGACTCTTCGATGACATTAATATGTTCAAACTCATACCCACAATGTCCAAGCATATAATTATTTCCTATATAAATTGCAGGAATATATCTTTGTTGTATTTGTGGTGGAGAATTTTTTATGTATATTAAAAATATATCACCTTTTTTAATATCTTCTTGAAAATATTTTGTCTCATCTTGTATTTCTGTCCAATAAGTTCCAAAATATGATGCTAACTTAGTATCCCATAATGTTTGATTACCATTTTGTAAATAATGCGATGAATGTTGTTTATTTTTAATTTCATATAAATTTTCATCTTTAAGAAATTTTTTAAATATAGTATTATCAGGATATATTTTCAACATAATATTAGCAAAAAAATGAAAGAGGGGAATAGAATCTAAAGGTACGCCATCATCTCTTACAGAATCCACCATCATAAAATCATATACAGCATTATACCATGATGATAGAAAAATATTATTTTTTTCAGTCTGTAACATTCTTTTTTTTCAATAAATATAAATTCATACCAATATACAAACGTTCTTGTAAAGCAGAATGCCAGCATTTTTTATAAATCGATTTCGCTGTCCATCCACCAACAAACTCAAGAGGTGTACCAGTTTTAAAACCAGCAGTAGGAATTTCTTGAATCCATTTTGAAAAACAATCTTCAATAAAAGGATAGTCAAACTCTAATTCTTTACAATAAAGTAAGAATTTTTTATATGCAGTTTTTTTTTCTAGAGATTTTTTTTCACTTTTTTTCTTTTTCATTGTTCGCTTTAATACTTCTGGATCTAGAATACCAAATCTTCCAGGACAAGAAAGAGAAAACATTTTTGTAAACACAAGAAGAAATAATAGTTTTTCTTTATCTATAGTATTATTTTCAAATTTTTTCCACAATGGAATATTTTCTATGGATGAGAGTTCATAACGATTAGGTATCATATAATTCTTTTAAAAGTTGATATGCTTCATATACTCTAAATGCAATTGATTGTAATTCTTCATTCGTTGGATTATTGAAATCTAAATTTCCAGAAAATATACTATCTAATTCATCTTTTTCATTTTGAGAAGCATTTTCAAAAAATTCATTATTTGCATCATCAATCTCTTTATAAGGGACGGGGCTGTGTGTTTGAGTAAGGTCTATTATTTTATCTAACCAGGTTTTAATATTTCCATCATAATCTTTAAGTCTTTTATATTCGGGTTCAGTTGCAGTAGAAGAATCGGAAGCTATTTCTTCAATAGTCGTAAAAGGATCAGGTAATGTTATATCAATTTTTGGATCATCTGTCAGAGCATAAATATTCTTCAATTCATAAATCATAAATCCTATATCTTCAAGATTTTTTTTAGGATCAACTGCCATTTAAACATCCTCTCTATCAAATGGGTATTTCTTCTCTACTGCCATTGTATAAAGTTCTTTTCTTTTAGCAAATTCTCCATCACCTTTCAATCTTGATTCAAATTGATTTAATAGATCCAAACAGTTTTGATATTCTTTTTTTTCAAATTTTTTACTTAATATGAAATATATTGCTTCATCGCTTAATGTGCTTATTCCTGACAAAAAATTCTCCTATTTTGATTCTTTTATCTTTGTTCTTTCGTTTGCAAGAGCCTCTCCTCTTTCTTCGGATCTTTCTTTTATTAATTCTTGTAAATTTTCAACAGGTGTAATTTTTACTTTAGATTTGGGTTCATATTGTTTATCTTTAAATTTCTCTTTACCATGTCCATGTTCAAGTTCACCACTACGAGCCGCTTGTTGATTGGGTTTAACAATTCCTAATTGATCATCAACAAAATTAGAAATGTCTTCTACTGCTTCATTCAAATCACTTTCTGTTTGATTTTCATCGCTTTCTTCAGATAAAAATTTAATATACTCTGCAGTATCTCCTCGAGCTTTTTGTTCACTTTCTTTACAAGTCATATCACAGATTTTTTTACCAAACATTGGCGAACCTTCTACACTATCTATTTTACTAGATAAACCACAATTACACAATTGTCCTTGATTGAAAGGCTGGAGCGGGGGGAAAAGTGTAGGGTCCGACCCTCCAGCTAAACTTCGTTCTTCTTCAATTCGGGCTCGGTCTAATACTCCTGCATATACCCTACTCCATTCATTTGAAACCATTAACATAGTATCAAAAGTTTTTAATACTATTGTTCCTTCACGTTGAACTTGAGGATTATCATTATCCAATAATTTACTTAATGTATTAATACATTCTTTGAGTGCTTGTTCTGTTTCTTGTTTCATAATTAATCTCTCTATAATATTTATTTTAAACTACTAGAATCCCATTGTCCAGAATCTTCAAATGGTCCCATGTTTTCACTATGCAGTTGTTTTTTAGTCAATCCTTTATCAGTATAATAATATTTATAGTCATGGGTTCCAGCACATTCATCACATGTATCACAAAAAAACCCGCATACAGGTGTATTTAGGGCTTTTGTTTTCCAAAGAGAACGTAAAGAAGATATGTCTCTTTTTAATTTTTCATGTGCATTTAAATTTTTATCTTCCATTGCCGAATCAATAGATGTTATTATTCTATATGGATTAAAGGTTTTATTTAAATGAAGTATATCTTCTTTCCAACGATCTATATTAGTTTCCTGTATTGTATAACGAATTCTCCATCGAAATTTCATTATCTCTTCATCAATAGCAGATAACATAGCCAGAGCTTTTAGAACCGTTGGTGCAGATTTTTTACCATTACGATATACTCTTTCTCCATTTCCCACTCCATCAAAACTAATATCTAAAGAAAATTTCTGAATTATATCATGATGTTCTTTAAAAAAAGAAATAAAATCTTTAAGAAACTTAGGCTTTGTAAGAAGTACTCCATTTGTTATAGCATTAAAATGTATATTGTTTTTTTGAAGCATTGCGTGTAACATGACATCTTTCATATTTTTCCATTGCATTAATGGTTCTCCTCCAAACAATAAAAAAAGAGTTTGCTTCTCTTCTTCTGGTTCTTCTGCTATAATATCATCAACTTGTTTAATAAGTTGTTTTAAAGACGGTATAGCAGGAACCATTCCTCCATATTTAAATGTATCTCCTAGCCCCTCATAACAATAAGTACAAGCTAAATTGCATCTATTAGTTAAATATAAAATTCTTAAACTACTTTTTACAGGATTTGATATGGGATTAGATTCTTTACCACGAATTGAATAAGTAGAATGAGTTTCATGAAGAGAATTCATATATTTATCCTGTTGCATATGCTGTTTTAGCTTTAAAATCACTCCATTGTTTTGTATTATAACCCCCCACTTCTGTTGGTGGAATTGGATTCATAAATGTAATTAAACAATTTCGTTCTTTTTTTGTAAGATTAGCTACCCTGTGTCGAGTAGATTTTAATCTATTATCTGTCCACAATTGCATATAATCTCCAACATTAATTATTATGAAATCATCGCTAGGATAATTTATAGTATACCATTCATTATTTTTATTAAGTTGATATTCTTCTACAGGATCACATACATGAACTAATGTTAATGTACCAAAATCACAATGACTTCCCAATCGAACATCTCCTTCTTGATCTTTATAATATTTCACATAAGTCAAATCTACATCTCTGTTTGGATAATGTTTTTCTGCTATAGTATTATGAGCCATTGACATAAATTTTTCTATTGTATGAAAAATCTTGATACTAACATCTAAAAATTTACCACGAACATCATCAGCACATTGTTGCATTTCTTGAGATTCGAATTCTAAGATAACACGTTCATTTGCTTCTCCAGGCGCACCTCGTTTACTCGGTCGCCCCTGTTGAAATGTAGAAAAAGTTTTTAGATTAGTATATTTTAAGGAGCCTCTTAATTTATTGAGGGATCTTTTTACTGTTTGAAAAGGATTATTTACAATTAAAAAACCAGTTGTTTCAAAACTTTCAATCACAAGATCATCATTCCATTCTTTGAATTCTATTAATAAAGGTTTCATTTATTTTTTTTCATTTCAAATGCAATGTCTTTTATTATATTAAATACTAATTTTTGAAGTCTATATTCATAAGGAAAATCAAATTTATAAAAATTTTCTCCATATTTGGCCCCTCTCACACACACACCATCCCTAGAACCATATTCTGAATTTCTCCAAAGACTTGTATTAAATTTTAATGAAATTTTATTAGTTGTTTGATACGTATTAAAATCTTTATTATCAATTTTTTCCCAAACAGTTTTAATAGCATTTTTTAAAATAAACGTAGAATAATTTAATCCATCTAATGAAGATGCTCTCCAATTCACATACGCCAAAGACTCTCCTCTTCTTCTATCATCGTGTCCTTCACATGAAGTAAAAGTTTGAATTCCTTCAAATTCATTGAGAATTTCGACTAATGGTTCAATACCTTTTTCTATTTGTTTGGTATCGGGAGTTTTACCTCCAGCCATTTCTCCTGTAGAAATATCTCTATTGGGTAAAAAGTCTGAGAAACTTTCATCAGAAAATTTATCATCCCAATCATATTCAATTTTAAATTGTTCAAGAAATTTGTTAAAAATATCTACTAAAAAATTTACACTTACATTAGCATACTGATTAATTAATAAATATTCTTCTTGTCTAATTGCTCTCTGAACTAATTGAGAATGTCCGTCTATTTTATCTATTAGAGAAATAAGATATTTATTTAATTCATCTACATTAATTTTATGATCAGGATCAAATGCTACAATTGTATTATTTTTCAATAATATTTTTATCATTTACTATTTTAATGAGTATACTTACGACCACGTTTTGCTAATTCTGCGGGTGAGGAGGGCGGTTTTGATTTTAAAATTTCCTTAACATCTTGAAAAAATTCCACAAAATCTAATTTATAAGGATATAATCTCTTTCCATGCATTTTTTTTGATTCTTCAAAAGACTTTCGTAATAAATTTTTATCTCTTGCTTGCTTCTTAGATGGAGTTTCTTGGTCCTGTATTTGTTGGGATATTATTTTTACATCTTCAAACTTTGGGGGCTTCCAATCTTTTTCAGATGATTTTGCTTCAAAATCTTTCATATTTTTCCTAATCGTCTATATTCCATTTCTGTTAAATTTCCTTTATGCATTATAGTCAAACCAATATCATTAGACATTTCATGTATTTCTTTGCTGATTGTTGTTTTTGTAAATGTTATATATCCAGAATTTTCATTATTGGGCATTTCATCAATAATTTTTTGTCTATCCTCATCGTTTAAAGTAAGTATTAAAAGATAACCATCACGATCAAAAAATTTATTTTCTTTTGTTACTTGTCGAGAATGACACTCAACTGAAATGTTCCTCATTATGATATTTGTTTTAAATAATTCAAAATCTTTTATATTTTCAAAAAAAAAGAAAAGTTTAAAAGTTTTAGTAACTCGATCTTTATTCGGTAAATCTTTTGCAAAACCATCGGGAACATTTTCTGTAACTATGCCCCTATCTTCTGGAAAATATAATCTACTAACTATTCCTTGAGATCCTTCTTGTTCTCTTGGGATTGGTGTTCTTGTTTCTTCAAGTTGATCTATAAGCGATATTACTGGTTCTGTCATGCAACAAGTCTCTCCTTTTCAATAGCCTCCATTCCTACCTTATGTTTTTTAATAAGACTGTATATATCAGAAAATTCTGTTTCTGCTTTAAAGGCTCTAAATTGTCCAGTAAATATGTTTTGAACATATTCTTTATAAGCAGGCATATCTTTACATGCTCTATTAATTCTTAAAGTTTCATCATAATATATATGATTTATTTCACACACAGAATCGACAGGTTCATTATTATTTCTAATTTGAGAGTACGAACAACCTGCATTACAAATTTTATATAATCTACAACTTTTACATTTATCATAATTTTGAGGATTTAATGTCTTATTCCAATAATCAAAATTATATTCTTCTCCAACCATTGGTAATAATTTTTTTGAAGCAAATCTTGCACAAGGAAAAAACTTTCCTTCAACAGACATTATAGCTCCATGCGTTCCAGCAAAACATCCCCATGGACGTTTAGATTTTGTCAATCCTATTAAAGTATCACGTATAGCAAGATAAAACATCCCAACAGCCACAATTTGTCCATCTTCAAAATATTGTATAGTTCTATCTGCTAATCTATGACATTCTTTTCTAAAATTATGTAAATCATCTACTGACCAAATATCATCTCTAACTGGCATAAAATCTGGACAATTCATTCCCAAATCAACTAAAAATTCTAAATTTTCTGTCATGGTATCAACATTTCCAGGAAATATCATTACTTTACACCATCTATGGTCTCCTAATACTTTTTTTATTAAATGTCTTTTTGAATTGTACATATCTAATACACTTTCAAAACCATCATTTTCTTTCATAGATGATATTAATGGTCTTGACAAATTAGAAGATATTCCATCAAAACTCCAACTCATTCCCATGCCATATTCTTTAACATAATCCACTATTTCTTGAGTAAGCAATGATAAATTAGAAATAATTGTCATATGTTGACAATGTGGATCTGGACCAAAATAATTTTCAACCACATATTTTATTAGATCCATATTTAATAATGGCTCTCCTCCAAAAAAACCCACATGATAATCTTCATTATGTGAATGTGATCTACGAACTAATGTTTTAAATTCATCCCAACTATTATCAAATATTTCTGGAGTAAGAAATGTATCTTGATTAGCCACATAACAATAAGGACATGCTAAATTGCACTTCTCTGTAACAGATAATTCTAGATTAAATTGCATATATCTTCCTTATGCATAAAGAGATGCCAATTCTGGTTTACACAAAGGCATATTTAAATTGGGGGTCTCTCTTCTATTCTTAGGATATTTTTTATCAAACGAAATGTTTGTTGCATCTACAATGGGACTAATGGTTTTCCATACTTTACATAACTGCCAGTTAGAAGGATGATCTTGCCAGGCTTCTCCATAAGTATCGGCTGTAGTCTCTGATCTATCAAATGAACCCGCTGGACACTTCAAACAAAAATCAACTTGACAATTATTACAATCTAATGTTTGATCTGTTTTAAAAGTATGTAAAAAATCCATATATTTTTCTGTTGTTGTTGTGGCTATATCTTGTAAATTATCTTTAGATGTTCCAGCTAAATGATCATCTCTTTGTCTATACATACAACCATGACAAGGATATAATTTCCCATCTAAATCAATAGCAAGATAATTCATACCAGATCCGCAATCTGCACGACTTTTTCCATACCATCTAAATGTATTTGACGGAATAATATCTCTGTCTATACAATATTTCGATATTTTTATCATATTTAATTTTAATTGTTTTAAATTTTCCCCAAATTCTCCTTCTGGCCAAGCTCCTCCATCAGGACGTTTTTCATCTGACCCATGTGTATCAGGAGTTGGACCATACATTATTCCTCTATCATAATGCCATTTCCAAACATCAAATAGATATTTAAAATTTCTTGCAGAAATTGTTTGTTTTAAAGCAATACTAAATCCAGATTCTTTAAGATCCAAATAAGAATCAAATACGTGAGCCGACATTTTTTCATCTGGACCGGTCTTTGTATGTCTTTCTAAAGTGTTTATAGGTTCACCATCAAATGATACTTGTATATGCAATCTTCGCTGTCCATTATTTTGCCATGGTGATGAAGATCCTCTTGTGCCAAGTTTTTTATCTATTGTAGCTAATTGTTTTTTATATTTTTTTAAATATACACCATTTGTATAAAACATAAAATTTATATATTTTACATTTGCTAATTTATTCATAACAGCTTTACAAAATGGCCAATTAGTAAATGCTTCCCCACCCCAAAAATAAAGATTAACTGCAGAATATTTTGTTTTATCTAATTCTAAAACTTTTTTTACTAATTCATCAGGCAATAAATTTGTTGGTGCTTGAAATATAGTAGATAAACCACATGATTCGCCTTCACTACAATATGTACAAGCTAAATTACATTTACTTGTTACATTTACATCAAAATGAAATTCTGGTAATCTTCGATTACTAGCTTGATGTGTAAAATTTCTCGGTCTTTTTTTAAGTGCATGAGGTGGTGTGGGAGGAACCCAGCTTTCAGTTTTTCTTATAGAAGTATTCATATCACCTTATATTGTAAATTGTTATCTTTTAAATAATTTTCTATATCTGTATATTTAGATGCATCAAATTCTAATGTCCAATTATATCGTAAAAAACCTTCTCCAGAAGTTGATGGATAAGAAGGTAAATATTCTCCATTTTTAATATATTCATTTTCTACTGAATCAAATTCTTTAAAACAAACTAAACAATCTTTTAATAAAAATATTTTAACAAAATCAGATAATACTGGAACAGGTGAAATATCAGTAGTAACAGTACCATTTATATTTATGCTTGCTACCAATTCTCTTGGAAAAATTCTATGATTTTTATCATATGATAAATTATTTAAACTAACATAGTCATCTCCCCAAAAATCTTCCCACATTTTTATGTCGTCTGCTCCAGAAGGAGTTTTTGTATCTGTTCGATCAAAATTATATCGTAAAACCCATTTTAATTTTGCTCCCATAACAGATTTTTTAATATTTTCTATTGGTTCAATTTCTCCCATATTCCAATTCAAAAAATGATCATCTCCTACATAAACATGTGGTGTTACGTTTGGTATAAAATCACTTGGCAATTTCTCATGAATTAAAAAAAATAAATCACCACATTTAATATCGTTAGTAAAATATGTATCTTGATCTGCAGGATCATAAAGATAAGTTCCCCAATATTTAAAAAGGATATTTTCCCATAATGTATTATTACTACAACTGGTGAGGAGAGGAATCGAAATTTCATCAAATACACAATTATCAAGAGAATTAAATATAGTATTATCAGGATATAATCTCTTTATAAGTGTACCAATAAAATGACATGGAGATCCACAATCATCTTGAAAAAAAGTTTGTTCAAGTGTTTCTTCCCAAGCGGTTAAAAAAATATTGTTTCTTGTTATCGTATCCATTTAAATTTCTGGTCCCAAATTTTTTATTCTATAATTTTCCGCCTTTAACAGATATAAATTTAAACTTATATATAATACTCCTCGTAAACACCATGACTGACTACCACGAAATCCTGGCATATCCATGATAGTAGTCGGAATTTCTTGTATCCACAATTCTATGGCAGACTGAAACGTAGATGCTCCATAAGTAGTAGATAATGATGAATAATAAATTAATAATTTTTCATATAATTGCTTTGAACGAATTATTCTAATTGAATCTCCACCAGGGGTTCGTATTTTTGGATCTCCAGTGGCGAAACTGACATTAGTCAAATCATGCTCAGGGTTCTTATTTTCGAATCTTATATCAGTATTTTCTTCAAATGATTCTGTTGATCCAGATCCTTCAAGATATTGAACCTTCTCTAATTCTTCTACAATACTCATATATTCATCTACATCAATATTATATTTTTGCAAATGAGCAGAAGTTACAGGATCGTCAGGATGCAAAGACATACTTAGATCCTCATTTAAAGACATCCATCCATATTTGTCTGAAGGAATTCCTAAAACTGCATCATTATTACCCCACAATAATGGAGACACACAAATCATAACTTTTGTGCTTACTAAAATAAATAATAATCGGTCAGAAGATAAGCTATTTTCTTTCAAATTTTTCCATAAAACAGTATCTTCAATCTGTTCTATCATTTATAATCCTCCGCTTTCCATAATTCTTCGTGTGTTACTTCTTTAATGGGTTTAGCAATATATGTAATATCATTTAACTGTGAATCAAATCCTGATTGCATATAATGTTGACATAATCTATAAGATCCTTCTTTATAACCAGTAACGCCCACTAATAAATTATATCTATTTGTAGTCCCAGCATTAAAAATAGTATGATGAAAACAATTATCTGATTGATATGTACTACCATCTGCAGGTAGATAATAAGACAAATCATCAATAACAAAACGACAAGATGTATTTGTTTCTATAGGAACATGTAAACTCTCATCAGCATCATTATGCCAAGCCACAGTCGAAAACGGTGGTAACATAATAATACGAAATTTATCTATTATATAATATTTAGAAAGTGTTTTATAAACATTATAAAATTCTGTATGTTTATACTCTTCATTAAATACTCCTGTATTTTGATGATAATCACTTCTAGTTTTTCTTAATTTAGAACTTATTAATGTTCCATTCATATGCTCACGATTTTTAAAATTATGTTTAAGCTCAAAGGCATATGATTTATCTACATTTTTATAATGAAGGCTTGGATGACTGTAAACATCTTGAGTTGTTTTTTCATCATCAGGACAATCTTCAGAATGTACAAAACTAAAACCTTTTCCTGCACCAACTTCATGACTAGCACCATAATCCCATATCACCATTAATGGTTTAATAGGTTGAAGGTCTTCTTGTAAACGTTCAACATCAAATTTCCATGGCAACTTTCTAACATATTCTGGAAATTCTTTATAATTTTTCATAATGCAATTTTTGTCCTAAATAATCTATCATTTGAAATATCATAGTCTGTTCTCTTAGTACATATCTAAAAGCAATTTCAAAAATAGTTCCTTTATCTTTATGATAACCAAAATTTGTTAATAATCCATTTTTATCAAACCATTTTTTCACAAAAGAATCTTCTACATCATTAAGTTGAAAATGTCGAAACATAGATGTAATTTGTTTTTGTAATTCTGAAGATAATTTATTTAAATTCTCAAAATCTGATGCTCCAAATACAACATAAGCATAACACACCCAATCATTTTTTGCTACAGGACTATTTTTATCATAATGACCATGACACGATTCTATAATTTCAATTCCAGGAAATTCCAATAATGATTTTACAAGAGGATCGATACCATACTCTACATATTCGTCTGAATGTTCAATCATTTTATAAAGTTCATGTTTAGTTAAATGTCCATTTTCTTTTAAAATTGAATATAATGCAACAGGAATGGTAGATTGATATTCATAACTTATTCCATATTTTACAAAATAATTCTTAACTGCTTCTTCAAAATCTTGATAAAGTATATTTTGAGGACGAATACAATAGACATATATTACTAAATTAGTCTCTGGATATAATTCATGAATAGTACATATTTTATTCGATTTTAAGTGTTCATATAAAAAAACATTTAATTCTTCTACATTAATCTTTTTAAATTCGTCTTCTAGTACAATAACATCTTCACTAACCTTAATTAAAACAGGTTTATTCATCATTTACTCCATGCACAAGCACATGTACAATAGTTACAATTACAAGTACAATAATCACAATTACAAGTACAATAATTACAATCACATGTACAATAATCACAATTACAAGTACAATAATTACAATCACATGTACAATAATCACAATCACATGTACAATAATCACAATCACAAATACAAGCAACTTTCCATAAATCAATTTGAGCAATCATTTCATTCATGCCTCTAGTATCACCAGCCGTTGATAAAACTACATTTGCAGTAGAAACAGTATTGGTGGGTTTAGTAGCATCTGGTGTGGGGGGACCAGGAGGAGAAACTCCTCCTAATTTAGAATAAACATCATTTCTCATTTCATTCCAAACAGCATCATCAATTGGATCAGCAAAAGCCATCCATGAAGAAGTCGCTTTACTCCTACGAGTAAATTCATTATTAATAGAAGTACGTACAACTCCAAATTCTTCAGTATCTTTAATAGTTGTTCCTGCTGATACTGTTATGCCTGTTAAATTACTTGGACACGGTGATCCCATATTATACCTTTACTTCAGTAAAATCATCATTACTATCAACTAATGATATTCCAATTAAATCATGTTTATGTGGTAGATATTCATATTTAGATATGGGTTTTCCTACTCCATCTTTATATGCTATAATAAAATCTCCCTTTTTACATTTTCCTATAATTTTAACTAATACTCTTCCTTTCAAACAAATAAAAAGCATATAAGGATTTTTTCTAAATTTCATAGCATCGTTCATTCTTAATCCGGGTTTATCAGAAACAACACCAGCATAAGGAAAATCTGGTTGATATATCGTAACTTCTTTATAACCCCCAACTGCTAAAACTGTTCCTGTATCATAAACTTTATCTGCTTCATATCTCTCGGCTAAGTCAGACCAGTTTGCTGATGTTGCTGTTCCATTAAATGTAACTGCATACATGTCATTATACACCATTGTTGATGAACCAATATCACTCGTATTATTTGCGGCAGGAAGAATATCTGCAGTTGTCATTGTTCCATCAAAACCAGATGTTCCATGTACTTTTAGGGCCGCTACTCCAGTTGCACCACTTGAAGAAAAGATGGGCATATTTACTTCTAATTGAGTTGGAGTTGCAACTGCATCTACTTTTAAATTTACATGACCTTTATTTACAAGTGCTGTGTCATAGTATTGAACATATCCAGCGGCACCTGAAGGGAGCGCCCCAGACTGTCCAGAAGTTCCAGCAGTTCCAGAACTTCCTGATGAAGCATATGTCAATCCAGACGATCCAGCACTTCCAGATGTTCCTGACGATCCTTCTCCAACAGTTAGTGCGGCAAATCCTGCTTGTGCAACAGGAAAAATTATTTTTACAGTATTTGAATCTATATATTGAGTAGATTCGGGTATAATTACATTATAAGTGTTATCAACAATTTCAATATTTAATGGTCTAGTTCCTAAGCCATGACTTATTAACCAGACAAGTGCGGCTACAGATTGTGTATGAATCCAAGAACCACCAGATGCTCCATCAGTTCCATCAGTTCCATCAATTCCAGAAGTTCCAGCAGATCCTGACGATCCTGCACTTCCTGCGCTTCCTGCAGAGCCAGCACTTCCAGCAGAACCAGCACTTCCAGCACTTCCTGCAGAACCAGCACTTCCAGCACTTCCAGCAGAACCAGCGGAACCTGCACTTCCAGCAGAACCAGCACTTCCAGATGTTCCAGAAGTTCCTGCAGAACCAGACGAACCAGATGAAGCATATGTCAATCCAGACGATCCAGCAGATCCTGCGGATCCTGCAGAGCCAGCACTTCCAGATGAACCAGCACTTCCTGCGCTTCCTGCAGAACCAGACGATCCAGAAGAAGCATATGTTGCTCCAGAAGTACCAGAAGTTCCAGCAGTTCCAGAAGATCCTTCACCAAAAGTTAATGCGGCATATCCTGCTTGTGCGACAGGAAAAATTATTTTTACATTATTTGAATCTATATACTGAGTAGATTCTGGAATAATAACATTATAATTAGAATCTACAAGCTCAATATTTAACGGTCTAGTTCCTAAATCATGATTTATTAGCCAGACAAGTGCGGCTACAGATTGTGTATGAATATACGAACCACCATCTTGTCCAGATGATCCTGCAGTTCCTGCAGTACCAGACGAGCCAGCAGAACCAGCACTTCCAGCAGAACCAGCAGAACCAGCACTCCCTGCAGAGCCAGCAGAGCCAGCACTTCCAGCACTTCCTGCAGAACCAGCACTTCCAGCAGAACCAGCGGAACCTGCACTTCCAGCACTTCCTGCAGAGCCAGCGGAACCTGCACTTCCAGCACTTCCTGCAGAGCCAGAACTTCCAGCAGAACCAGCGGAACCAGATGATCCAGAAGTTCCTGATGTACCAACATCACCAGTTCTCGCAACAGAAAAAAGTACAGTTTCATCATCAGCCCATAATGAAGTTACTCCTCCAACTTTATCAACGTCTATAATTTGATAATCTGTGTTATTAGTAAGATCATTAATTGTGAACATTACATATTCAGATGGATCAAACGTTTTTGATAATTTTATATGTCCTTTAATTGCAGAAGATGATGTATCAACTTGATCTAGAAAACTTTCAACTGATGAACCATTTGTATCTGTTTCACTTACAGAAAGTCTATTAACTGTAGACCAATCAGTAGGTGCAGATCCAGTATCAATACCAACTTCAATTCTTCCAGTACCTGGATCACTTCCTGATCCTGTAAATGTTGTATTTTCAAAAACAAATTGAAAAGATGCGCCACCAAAGTTTCCATCTTGTCCAGATGATCCAGCAGTTCCTGCAGAACCAGACGATCCAGATGATCCAGCAGTACCAGAAGAACCAGAACTTCCTGAAGATCCTTCTCCAAAAGTTAATGCCGCCCAACCAGCTTGAGC
>VTLG01002155.1_pt1 | contig 96995 bp, 112 predicted proteins | sample 4694571 | NCBI WGS metagenome assembly VTLG01 (sample SAMN12604809, study PRJNA352737) | marine metagenome | biome: ENVO:00000447; feature: ENVO:00000209|ENVO:00000569|ENVO:01000036; material: ENVO:00002151; isolation source: viral sequences binned using virsorter ... | reverse complement strand
GCAGAGGTGGCACCCGACTCCTCCCTGTCATCTGCGATTATCCCCTGCACGTTTATCATGGCTGAGTTGACGTTCATGTCCAGACCTATGCGTCTGCTTCCGGTCAAGGGCAGGGCTGACCCACCCACCTTCCTAGAGGTGGTCATGACCATGGACTGGGCGTCTAGTTCAATGAGGTCGCCATTCTCCTGAACGAGTCTGATTGGTGTTCCTGTTGCCATCTAATCACCTAGTGAATCTGGAGCCACCCGTGGCTCTGAGCGTCCTGCCCAACTCGTCTTCAATCATCTTGCTTATCTCCCGTGCCATCTCCCTCTTGTCACTGCGGTCCGTCATACCGCTGATGTCTATGTTGAGGTTGAACGTCTGCGACACACCGCCCGCCACTGCTGTGCCTATGTTGGTGTCAGAGCCACCACCAGTCACTTTGCCTTTGATGGCGCTGGCTACGTTGCCGACGGTCTTGAAGGTCTTGTCAATGGCCTTGATAGCGAGACCTATGGTAGCGTCGAATATCTTCTTGATACCATTGAAGATGTCAGAGAAAACACCGAATATGGCTTTACCCGCTTTGGAGAACTCACTCTGCACCCTAGCGACGATGTTGCCTATTGCCTTCTCTCCGAATGAGATAATAGATGCGAGCAATTTCCTGCCCTCGGCCAGTCCCTTAGCGAGGAGTCTACCGGGCAAAGTCATGAGTTTCTCGAAGAAGGGAAACAACTTGTCCCTGCCCAGAGCCTCTGCGCCTTCCATCGCTTCTTTCCATCTCAATGTAAAGAGATTGAACCATATCATCATCACATCCTTGTAGACGCCGAAAAGGGGCATCAACACATCGTCGAATACGGTTTTCATCGCCTCGAAGGTGGAAGTGGCAAGAGACAGGAGTAGTCCGAAGACCCCTCTACCGAATTCTAGGAACGGTTGCAGCACTGGCACTATGTCCTCTTCTACGATGGTCTTGACTTTGTCGAATGCGGCTTTGGCAGCGACAAAACCTTCGTTGAATGCCTTGGATAGTCCTGCTCCTATGACAAGGGCAGCACCGCCTAGTCCTGCTACCATTCCGCCTATGGTAATCAAGGAGGTCTTCATAGAGGCCATTTCGTTCAGCAAGGCACCAAGAGCCATCAGAATTCCTCCATGTCTATGAACGAGTAGTCGAACTCCACTATGTCATTGCTCTCAGTCCTGCTCTCCATCTCAGCCTTTCTCTGCTGCTCCTCTTCTTCCTCGTTGGCAGCGATTGCCCAGATGAGGGATTGTTGGAAGATGCTCCGCTCCATTTGATATGCCTCCGCAAGTGATATACCGTAATGTTTTGCTACGGTGTAGGCGAAGAGTTGAATCTGCAATTGTAAATCTTCGGAAGTGTCTATGCTCTTCTTCGATAGAAATTGCCGAACCTTCAACTGTTCGCTTTGGTAAACCCCCCTTGCATTGCCTCCGCCAGTTCGTCGGGTTTCGGTAGCAAGGATGCTATCTGTTGCCCCACGTATGCGTTTAGATTCTTCATCTCCTCGGTTGTCAATTCAGGGTTGGTCTTTACGACCCAGTTGCTGAGAGCGAAGTTCCAGTACCCTTCTAGGTTCAGCGAGATTTCGTCGCCATCCATCTGGAACATGCTCTGAGCGGCTTTCTGAATATCCAAGAACGTGATTTCACGCACCCATACCTCCATGACCATCTCAGGGTCATCAGGGTCGGTGCCTATCTCGTGCTTGTGCTCATTCTTCTTCGTCAGTATTGCTTGTTTCTCCACTATTGTCATTGTCGGTCACTTCCTCGGTCACAGCCTCTTCATCAGAGGGGGCGTCCAACTCCTCCTCAGCAGCCTCTTCCGAGGGGGCTTCGGTCTCGTCTTCGGTTTCCTGTTCGACTATTCCATCGTCATCGCGTCGTAGTCTTAGAACTACCTCCGCTTTCGTGCCGCGTATCGTCAGTCCTCGCTGACGGCACTCCTCCTGCAACTCCTTCTGAGTCCAAGAGTCATAGTCCATCTCGGCGTCGAATGGACTATCTTGAGTTGCTACTGCTTCTACTTCCTCGTCGTAGTCTTGCTTGACAGCATCCTTGGCTGCTTCTACCCAAGCGGGTTCGAGAAGCACAGACAGGTTGGCGAGTATGCCGTTGTCTATGTCTGCTCTCGTGTTCAGATAGGAGAAGTCTCCCTCTGTCACGTGCTGGTGCAGCCCAGTCTCCTTGATTAGCCAATTGATGTAGTCTAACTTCTCGCTCCTGTTGTAGCGAAGCACCCTAATCTTGGTGGGAGGCATCATGATGCCAACACCGTGTCCTTGGCAATGACCTTGACTGACTTGGGCAAGACCTTGAGTTTGGCTCTCATTGGTCCCTTGTCCTCGGGTATGGGTAGAGGGGCCTCGGTGATGAAGTAGTCATCCATGAGTATGTCCAGCGACTCCCTATCGGAACCAGTGCCCTGCTTCACGAAGGAGAGGCGTATCTGGTCAGCGTCCGTGTTGTCAGAGGTGGTCTCATCGAAGTTCGCCACTGCTCTCCTCATGTTGTGGTAGAAGAGTGGGTCGTCAACGATTATCTCCATCTCCATGTCATACTCGGTCTTGCCCTCTGCTGCGATGACCGGGTTGCGAGTACCAGCGAATGGGACTTGGTCTGCTGCGTTGTCTGCTATGTTAGCACCGTTGATTGAGTAGTACTGCTCGACGCCCGTCTTGCCGTTGAGGGTGAAGGAGACCACTTGGCCTAACTGAGTGCCTAGCATGGTGACGGTTCCGTTGTAGAACATGAATGGCTTCTGAGTGCCCTTCTCTATGCCCGATTGCTTCCTCTTGAGTTCGGTGTTGGCAGTGTCCTCGAACAGACGGTGGGCATCATACCTGTCTCCCCTGTTGGTCTCTTGGTCTGCGGTGAACCCGTTCGCTTGAGTCTCCAACCTACCAGTGTCGGTGTAGCACAGAGCCGCATCGAAGTTGACGGTCATCCTGAGTGCGGCGTCCGTATCGGTTGTGAGGCTGAAATCCTTGACCTTGCATCCACGGAAGACTCGAGTGAGTTGCTTGGTGTCAGTCGCGCTACCGTCTATCACGTCGCTATCGACGCCATCTGCATCGTTTCTCCTGACACTGACTTCCATGGAGAAGGAAGGCACTGTGGCACGGGAGAAGAAGAGGTGCTCTACGGGATTGGTCAGGTCACCAGTAGCCGCTGTTCGATGAGGGCTACCATGGCTGCTATCGGTCTGGTACTTGAGGAACTTGACCTGCAAGTTATTGGCATGACCGTAAGTCAATGGGCTATCCAACCACACGTAGTGGTCACTGCTGTTGCTAGTGTAACCGACGACCCTCCTTATCTCCATCTTGAGTGCCCTGTCGAATACGTTGGCTGCTGTGATGCCTGCGCTTCCCCATGCATCGGCCAAGTCGCCACCGCCAATCGCTGTGGAGTTGTAGGTCTGCACATCTACCGCAGCAGAGCCGGATGAATCGAGTATGATGTAGTCACCCACACCCCAGTTCACGCTGTTGATAGTAGGCGTGCTGGCATGCCCGTCGAAGGTCAGGAAACTCGCACCGGGCTTCGTAGCACCGTTGATGGAGTACGTCTGACCACCAGTGTTAGCCTTGCTCGCAGTGGATAGTTTGACCACTTCCTGACCTAGGCAGTACCTGAACCACCTACCATTGTGTATGTTGCACTCGAAACTACCATCGGTGTTGAGGAACCTGCCCGGCATCTGCACTGCGACGTCTCTGCCGAGTCCAACGACATGGTACCTCTTGAGGTCCACCTTGGTCTCGGGGAATGCGACTGTGCTGACCAGCCCTACGAACTGGTCGGTCATGACCCTCTCCAACGCGTCTTTGCCATCGTCGTGAGGAGTCATGCCGACGTCTAACGAGGGAGCCATGAAGGGTAGGATGAACATCACATCGTTGGCCTTGGAAGCCTTGTCAGCAGCGGAGTGGTCGGTCTTGAGGGCAGGGCTAACCGTGATTTCCGTCTTGCCGTCATTGTCGTTGTTCGCATCATCGGAGACCTCCTGCTTGATTATGGTGTAAGTCCTGCCTGATACCGCGTAGTCGTCATCAGTGCTCCAGTTGGGACTGCTGCTCTTGATGGAGAATATGACCTTGCAGCCAACCAGCATGCCCTTAGGTGCTTGGAGCACGTTGCTCACGACAGGGGTGTTACTAGCGCCACCGCTGAGCACTATGACGCTAGTATCCTTCTCTGCATTCTGGTGAGGAGCATTGGCAGCATTAGCGCCAGTCTCAAAGGATGCTGTGAATGTGAAGCCCGAACCACCGTAGTCGTGTGCTAACTTCAATCCGCTCTCCTGACCGAATGTGACCTCTGATAAATCTCCACGATAGACTGTTGATGGCATTTTTTTTCACCTCATGGTATTTCTTCTGCGAAGATTACGACTTCTATCTGGAATGTCATCCTGAATAGCCGCTTGCTCCTATCAGACAGGTCTGTTCGGGTTTTGTATACTAACCTGTCGAAGTTGACCCCGTCTCCCTTCCTCTTTAGATGGATGCACCTTCGCAGTTCGTTCTCCATCTTCTGTAGTTGCCCACGGCTTCTGGTGGTACGCATGTCCACCGTGATGTTGATTCTCGTCACCACGAAGTCGTAGAGCAGTTCTGGTAGTTCCTCGTTGTGTGCAGTCTCGAAGACCAGCACGTAGTCAGTCCTGTCCAAGTCCAGCCTCTTGCCTCTCTCGGGGCCAGTATCAGCGATGTCGATGATGACGGGCTTGAAGTTCTCAGTGTTGCCTCTGTTCCAATTGTCAGACAGGACGTCGATTACGGCATCTATGCCTTCCTTGAATGTGGCTACCATTTGTGGAACTCCTTCTTTTTGTTAATCCTAGAGATGGCTTCCCAGTCGACGTCTACGTTCTTCCCATCAAACTTGAGATTGTGCTGAACCAAGATAGGTGACTCGGTCAGCATCCTCTTCTCCACTATCTCCGCGTTGTCCTCTTGACCCTCTACCCTCTCTCTGTAACCCTCTGGTCCTTCGGTGACCGCCTTCCTGAGAGGCTCTTGGTAGTTGGTCAGTTCGTTGGACATGGCCTCCTTGAAAGCCTCGTACACTACCTTCTCAGTGCTACTCAAAGACGACCACCTCCTTGTACCTAGGGAAGGTCCTGTCTATGTCAGCCCTGTAGAGTTGAATCTTCGATGCCAAGTCGACATTCTGTGTGCCTTCTGGTATCAGCACGCTCCTGTCATCGCTCATGAGCAGGTCTATCGCTACCAGTTTGGTACAGATGTCTTCTATGCCCTTCTCCAAGTACCTCTCCCCGTAGATGTATGAAGCCTTGATTGCGTTCCACTCGAAGAACGGGTATGAATTGTTGAAGTAGACTATACCTGACTCGTGGTCCAACCACCAGTCTCTGAGCCTCCCCCTGTCTCCACTGGCGCTACCGCCCTGTAGGTCCACTACCAACTGGTGCTGAGTCAATGTGCCTGCTATGTCAGAGAGTGCAGAGCCGACTACTATGGTGCAACCAGTGAACGAAGTAGCAGTCTTAGCGGTGTAACTGAAAACGTCTCCACTGGTATCGACCACCACACCAGCGTCAACGAAACCAGATGTGCTATCGACATTGATTGTGGTGCTGCTGAGACTGCTGAATACGGCGGTCCTGCTCTGCGTTTGGCTAATTTCGATGTCGCTATTGGTGGACACGATGGTGCACGTCTCACCTGATTTGGTGGACCTCATGCTGCTCAATTTGACGATGCCACTACCATAGTCGGAGTTGGCCGTGGCTAGGAACTCGTTGTTGACCGCTACGTTGCTCGTGCTGCCCTCCAAGGTGAAGGCAGGACTGAAAGCGACTGCGGTCTTGCCTACCCTGTCCTCCTTGTTGATGAGGTCAGCGAGGTTCTGCGCTGTGGCAATCTTATCGAAGTCGGCTCTCCACTGCCCCGTACCAGTGCCTATGGTCAGGACAGCGGCGGAGCCGTTACCGGGAGACAGGACTATCGAGCCACTGAGTGGTTTGACGCTATCCGGCATCTGTATGCGAGCCTCAGCCGCACCAATCTCCCTGTAGTCGTCTCCCTGCCACAGTTCTAGTCTGAGTATCTGTTGCACGTTGCGGAATAGGAGAGGTGCTGTACCGACGTAGTCCGTGTAGTACCTCCTCCTGTATGGCTTGTATGTATCGAAGTTGATGTACTCGGCAGCGACTAGGTATGGTCTCCAAGAGTTGTGCGTGAGATTGTCTATGTGGTCTTGCATGCGCAGTATGACCTCTTCTACCTTGCTCTTGGTGATGCCTCGTGTCCTACCATTGGTGAATGACGCTTGGTTCTGCACGTAGCCGTTGTCCGCTATCTCATACAGACCGGGATTGATTGCGTCTGCGAATGTGAGTTTAACGCCACCAGCAGTTGAGGATATGGCAGTGATGGTACGGTCCAATCCCATCGGGTCCGCATCGCTGTAGATTAGAAGCACGTCACCGACAGAGAAGCCTATGTTCCTGTAGTCTGAGCCTGTCACGAATACGGCATTGGCCTCTGCGTTAGCAGACATCAGTACTGCTTCCTGCGGTCCTATGTCCAGCAGGTCAGCGACCTTCTGCGCTGTGGTGTAGACTACTGCGGCGGGGTCGAGAGGTCTAGTCTCTGCTTCACCGGGACTGAATACCTGTGGCATTACATCCTCGCCTCCTCGTCTCTGTGACCGAGGTTGTATTCCATAGGTTTTCCGCACGTAGCGCAAGTGGCTCTCCACATGAAGTGAAGCATGCCACAATGGCCGCACCTCGTGCCTGAACCTATGTTCAGCACGTCTCCTATCTCCGAGTTTCGAGCGCGTTGCTTGCTCGTGATGCCCTTGAGCGGGGCTTTGGTGTCTGTGATAGTCCCCGCATCGTAGTGGATGTCAGACCTGACGTTCTGCTTGGCCGCTCTGCTGATGTCCTCAATATCAAGAGTTTGAAGTTGAAACCCTGACATTCACATCCACCACCTACTTTCAACTCGATGTATACACGATGACGAAGACGTTACCACGAACGACCACGGGTTCGCATGATACTACAGTGCCAGTAGGAAGGGCGTCAGTCATCGCCTTGCTGAGAGAGCCAGCGCCTCTGTCTTCCGGGTCGAGATTCTCAGGTGAGAACTCTTCTGGACTGAAAGGCCCGATGACGTCTATTCCTGCTGCCACTTAGGTCACCGCCCTAATCAGCGCTTCCCTAGTGCCCACCACTTACCAGTGTTTCCACTTACGCAATCTACGGTTATCGAACCGGGAGCAGCGGTAGTGATGATAGCAAATGCACCATCTACTCCTCCACCAGTATTGTCTTCGGTGTCACCGATGACGTTTCCAGCGAGTATCTCGGTTAGACCTGAGACTATTGTCCCAGTATCTACGCTCGCTGCGTTCCATGTTCCGGTGAACATATGGAGGTCACCCATTACGTGTGTTCTTGTGTCTGTTGTGTAACTAAATGCCATTTTTCATCATTCCTCTTCTGTTGTATCTGCGACTACTTCCTCAACCGCCGCTTCGACTACTGGTTCTTCTACAGGGGCCGGGTTTAAAGCCTCTTCGACTATACCGAGCAGGGTAGTCTTGGTTTTGTATCCTCCACCGACTTCCACTCCCATGCCCGATAGCCATGCGACTATCTCTGCCTTCGTCCATCCTGAGTCTGGTATGCCGTCATCGCCTAGGTCCACATGAACCCCTGCATCGCCCTCAATGTGATGGTTGACGCCTAGTTTTCTTCTCCAAGTGTCCAACCAACCTTGACTGACCTCTACTGCTTGACCCCTGATAAAATCAGGCATGTACACGTCAGGGTTTCTTCTGGTGTAGAAGGGACCTGTGTATGTCACGGTGGGCACTTACCCACCTCAGTTGTACATTATCATGACTGTGGTCACGTTTGATGAGCCGCTTAGGTACTGCAAGGTTGCTGTTAGTCCTGTGAAGGATGCTCCAACTGCTACTGCTGCTGTACCAGCATCGGTACACATAACGCTCAAAATTGCTGATGCTCCGCCGGAGAGAATGATTGTCTCGCCATCTGCTCCACCTGTCACGTTAATCAGTGCCATCTTAGGTGCTGGGTCGTATCCGTTCGCTCCATCGCTGTTGCTTGCTTGGAAGGTACCGGGTCCACCACCGGGGTAGGACACGTCTGCTGCTCCGTCTAACCACTCTTGGGTGTCTTGCGAACCCGCTCTGAGTTCCCATGACCCTACGAGGGTTGCTGTTGCTGTTCCGCCTAGTGTTAATTCTTCTGCCATATCATTTCACCTCTGTTATTATCTCCACTGGAATCCTCACTTGAGGTTCCTCACGCTCCCTTGTGCTCCGAAGAAAGTGGTCCAGACCTCTCCCATCGTTCGGTAGAGTCCTTCCTGACCCAGCCTGTTGATGGCGAATGGGTCACCAGTCTCGATACCAGACTCGAAGTACTGAGTCGGGATTGCCGTAGAGAAGTGCATGTAGTCAGTGTCAAGGTAGTAGATTTTCGACAGGTTGCCGTCGTCGTCCATGTCCTTGGTTGGGATGATTGGGACACCGTTGTAGGTTGCTACGATGAACCCAGCCTCGATACCGGGTACACCCTTCACACCGTTGTAGGTGGGGGTGACTCTCTTCTCCTCCATGAACCTCTGCTGGGACTGTAGCAGTTGCTGTAGTCTCATCAGGGTGTCGTATCCAGTCAGCATGACCTTGGGGTTTCCACCACGTAGCCAAATCTTCTGGAAGAGGTCGTCTAGTTGGTCAAGGCTCAGAACCCTGTCTGCTCCTGCGGTACCTGCGTTAATCTCTGCATCCGACCATGAGTTAGCGGACCTGTCTATCGAGTAGATGTCTAGGTCAGCGGCTGCGGTCACCCAGTTGGTGTCCTGTCCCATGGTTGCGTGGTTAGCGGTAATCCTGTCTAGGGACTCGAAGTTGTTTCCTGCTGGGGTGTCAGCGTCCGTCAGGAGCATCTTGTTGACCATCTCAGCGTGGTGCTTACCCATCTCTTCCTTGAGGACGGAGCGAATGTCTCCCATTCCGTCGTCCTTGTCTGCTAGGAAGACTGCGACCTCAGACATATCGAAGGTGTGCGCGATAGTCTTGGGCTTTGCAGCAATGTGCTGGAAGGTAGGCTTCACAGTCTCGGGCAGGGTTGCGTTCTCTGCAACACCACCGTGTAGTGCTCCGCTGTTTGGTTTGTCAGTGATGACTCTCCATCCAGACCTGTCCCAAGGCTTCTTGGGCATAATGCTGAATGCGTTGAACTCTTGGTTCAACTGCGACCAGACCTTCCTGCCGTAGATGGCTTGGTAGGTCCCTGCGGTCGATGAGAGCATTGGGCTGTCTGCCTTGAGTAGTTCGCTACCAGTGTATGAGTAGCCCATTGCGTTCCCGGCGCCATAGTAGTAGCGCTCCATGTCTGTTACTGTTCGTACGTAATCTCTTGCCATTTTTCATCATCTCCTATTTTTTTCCTGAGTCCTCACTCCGGTGTGAAGGCTTTGTTTGCCAAGTGATGAACCTCATCCCATGACATCTTCGCCAAATCCTCCGTGCTTGGAACGACTACTGCTGCGATAGCGTCGTCGCTCTTGGTAATGTCTTCTCCGACCTCGGCAGGTGTACCGATGTTGTCGATGCGCTCGGCCAGTGCCTGAATGGACTTCTGTATGTCAGCGAGTGGGCTGCGAGCATCGAATGCTGCTGCCTCTGCCTTGGAGATTTCCTCGGTCCTCTCGTGACTGTAGCGTGCTGCGAAGTTCTCCTCTAGGCTGCCCCTGAACTCCTGCTCCAGTGCTGCTGCCTTGTAGACTTCGTAAGCGGCTTCGACGTCGCTCGTGGTGAGGTGAGCGGGGTTGATGAAGTCGGACTTCTCGACTTTTCCTCCGCTTCCGGTAGTGCGGGAGATAGCGTTGGTGGATGGCCTGCCGCCCTCCTGTGCTCGTCCCTTCACCTGTCCTCCGAAGTAGTTGGCTCCATCGCCAATCTCCTCTGGTGTCGAACCCATGTTCTGCTTCTCGATGTTATCGAAATGCTCCCTTGCGGCTCCTGTGTCCACACCAGCGCTCTTTAGGGTGTCTTCCATCCAGTTAAGGTAGTCGGAAGTGATGACATCCGAGTACTCATCGGACTTTTCGACTTCGCCCTCAACAGGCTCGGACTTGTCCTTCTTGTCCTTGTCCATGTCCTTTTTGTCGTCATCCTTTTCCTCTTTGTCCTTTAGGAAAGCAGGCTTCTCGCCTTTCTCCATATCGTCCAATCTTCCTTCTAGGCGTGTCAAGACGTCACCCAGTTGTTTTGTCATATCGTTGTTGTCTTCTTCTGTCATTTCATTCACTTCCGTGTCTTCTTTGAGTATGCTGAATGTTGCTTCTGGATTGATGCCTTTTTCACAAATGGTTATTTCATGGAGTTCCAGTTTGCTTATCTCTTGGTAGTCGCCTCTCTTCGCGTCCGATTTTCTGACTCGCTTGAATGCCTGACCGCCGATACTGAATCCCCTGAGAACGCCTTTTCTAATCTCTGCTGAGACTTCTTTTGCTTTCTCGATGTCGTTTCTGAGTTGTACTACTACAAACATCCCGACATCATCGACTTCGCTTTTCCACAACCTCCCTTCATTATCTGTGTAACTCGGTACTACATCTCCAACTTGTATATTTGAGTGCGCTAGTTGGACGTTTCTGTATGACGGGTTCTCCATGAACTTCCGAAATGCGTCCTTCAATGCCTCCTTTGTTATTACATCGCCTTGCTTGTCTACAACTTCCACGCTGGCGTAACCAGCGACAATGAGGTCGTTCCCGCCCTTGAGTAGGGTGATGGGTTCGTCATTGCGTCTGAACAGTTGTTTTCCGAGCACACTAATTCCAACCACGTCTTGCTTTACTACTTCAATGCTACGGGTCTATTGATTAAGCATTTTTTCATCAGAATCGGGGAACTGCGCTTCATTCTTCTTTCTCTTTCGGTCTCTGCCCGGATAATCCTCTGGTTTTTCCATGTCCTGTTTAGGACGCTTTTTCATGTCCCAATCAGGTAGGCTCTGCTCTGCATTCAACGTCGTTGGCCCCCTAGGGCTCTGGGTTCCGTCCCCTACGTCTATACCAAGACCACGACCATGCATGTTACTCACCCCACCGCTCTTCTCCAGTTTCTCCAATGCCCTCTCTATCAGCAGCATCGTCTTGTGCAGTTGGTTTGGTTTCAGAATAAGGTTCCTGTCCTTCTTCGGCTTGAGTATCCCTGCGCTCTCCTCCTCGATTCTCTCTTCGTCCATCTCCGGTTTCAACTCGTCAGGCAGTTCCAAGTCCTCCTTGAGCATCTCTTGGAATGCGTTCTCCCAGTACGGTCGCAGGCTCTTAGCCAGTCTCAATGAGTAGTCGGAGTCAGTGAGGCTGCCTATGGCTGCCATTGGGTTCGATGGTTGCCCATCCACTATCTCGTACTTGACCAAGTCCTCCGGTAGGTGAATGACGAAGGCCCCGTTGTCCATCTCCATACCGAAAGTCACGTGGTGGTCTACGTCTTCTTTCGCTATTACCACCCACTTGGGATGCTTCTCCTCACCCTTCATGTAGGTAGACTTGGCGTCCCTCAGCAAAATCTTGTCCGATTCCTTGCTCAGTTCCTTGACTGCGTTCTCCAGACCGACCTCATCAGTTACCCTGATGTCGGAAGGGCTAGGAATATGCACTGGGTCGTAACTCTCGAACTGTCCTCTGAGCAACTTGACTCGCTCTCGTGTGGTCAGGTCAGTGACGTCACCATCGTCGTAGTGCAGAATGTCATTGATGTGGAAGTCCTTGCCATCCAGCACTCCGTCTATGACGTAGTTCTTCTTGCACACGGAACGCAGTGCGTCTCTCATGCTGCTTGAGGTGGATTGCTTCTCCCCATCCTCGTCGAAGATTTCGATGTGACTGCTCTTCCTCTTGACCTTCCACCTCTGACCCTCCCTGTGAATCGAGACGACCCACTCTCCGGTGAAGCCGCGTAGTTGGTTCAGGTCCTTCACGTCGAAGACCCTGTGCAACGGCTCTATGAGCGGGACCTCCTTGGGCAGTTCCGCCTTGGATATGCCAAGCATGTCGTCGGCGTGTGTCAGCCCGGTACCGGGTATGGTGACGGATGTCTGAGGGTTGGTGTTCTGCTGCATCTCCGGCGGTATGGACGAGAGCATCTGCTGGGTCTGCTCTGGACCAATCCAGTGCTCTAGCACGGGAGTGGGCACTGAGGGGTATCTGCCCGCTTGGGGGTTCGTGCCTAGGACTGGAGTGCCTCCTACCCTGCTGTTCTCGAACTCGAAGCCGACCGTCGGTGTTGCTTGGTATCCCCAGTCCTCCGACGCTGCCAGCACGGAGTCGTGCACGGTGTTGCCGCTCATCCTATCGAGTGAGTGAATCGGGGCATCGTCCATGAAGCCGAGTGCTGGTTTCTTTATGCTACCCATCTCCACGTCCTGCAACGGTTGCTCTAATTGGTTCTCATCGAAAGTGACTATGTGTCCTGCGAGGCTCTTGTTCCTGTTGAGGTCCACTTGCATTCCCTTTCTCTGTGGCTCCCCCTTCTTGTTCAGAGGAGGTGGATGGAGGGGGTCCTTGGGATTGTGCATGAAATGGGAGAGGCCAAAACTCTGCATCTCCTCCCTCTGCGTGATTCTCGGATTTACGAGTCGCAGGAGGCTGGACAGCGCTCTGTAAGCCGTGTTGTTGGTAGGGAACTCCCTCTTCGCCCTTTCGTAGCCAGTCTTGCCTAACTCTGATTTTGGATTGTTCTTGGGGAAGTCCTTGACCATGCCGTCCATGTGGGTATGCAGGTCCTTGCCTGCTAACTCGGAGAACATGCCCTCCATCTTGGGATGTAATTTCAGCCCCATGGTAGCAATCTGCCCGAGAGTCGCTGCCTTCACTGGTCCAGACAGCGTGTCTAGGTAGTTCTTCATGTGAGTGTGATACGGGTCTCCCTCCTCCTGCACTGGTAGACCTAGCACCTCTAGGGCCTTCTCCGGCTTCATGTTGGGATGCAACTCGTTCTTGCTCGCTTGCAGCACGGATGCTAGTTCCTTATGGGGCGATTGACCTAGTAATTGGTTCACGCTTGCCGTCTCCCTGTCAGCGTCCATGTGGTATCCCTTGGTCTTGTATTCGTGGTCATCAGAGTGCAGGAGGTAGCGATAGCAGTCCTGCCACACCCTCTGGAGATTGTGCATCATCTGAACGGGGTTGCTCGGGTCGAAGGCTTCTGGGTTCTGCTCCATTATCATGGGGATGAGTTTCTCCTTGCCGACCCTCATCATGGCTTGCTTATCGGCTGCCATCTTGCTGTCGAACCTAGATGTGGCTAATCTCATCATGCTCGATACCTTGAGGTTCTCGTACTCCGCTCTCTGTATCTGAGCCTCCAACTCGTCCTTCTGCGACTGGGCTCGTGAGAGCCTGAGTTTGTGGTAATCCTCTGGACTGGTCATGGCGTGTAGGTGCTTGCCCGTGGGTCGCTCTGAGTATGGTAGCGCTGCCTCCTCGGGTGTCATCTGCACCTTCTGCGGGTCATCGAACTTACCCACTTCCCGCTCCTTGAAATCCTCTACAGTCATTCTTTCTGAGCCATCGAAGGAGTTGATGTAATCCAACTCGTCTTGTATGGCCTCCAGCGCTTCGTACCTGTCATCTAGCCCTGCTCCTTCGACTTGCCCAATGAGAGTCCGGGGTCCCTTCCTCCTCTCCTCGTCAATATCCATGCCCTCCCGAGAGCGAGCCCATTCCTCAGCGCCATACTGCGTGATGAGCCTGTCTATGGAACCGGGTAGGTTCAAGTCCATCTGGTCGCTCCTGCTCCTACCAGCATCACCCAGACCAGCGAGGAAGTCCGTATGGCTGATGTTCTGAGAGGTCCGTAGCATGGGGTTCTGGTAGACGTCGAAGTAACCAGCATGCAACCTAGGTGAAGGGTCGTGAGCAGGGTAGGAGGCTGACATGCCTATCCTATGCTTCAATCCCGCTTGGTCCCTAGTACCGATGTCGCCTGCTTCCGCACCAACGCTTGTGTAGGGATTCGAGACGAAGAACCTGCTTAGGTTTCGACCAAAATTGTGGTCGATGATGTAGTCATCCCCACTGGCGTTTCCATACTCCAACCTAGGTCCGTCGTTCATGATGCCGGGAGAGAAGGAGGACTTGGTACCAGAGGAGCGGTTCTTCCTGTTGCGTCCCTTGTGAGTGCTGTCAGGTAGTAGGTGCGAGGAGACATCGAACTTGGAGAGTATGTCTAGGGCGCTGAAACTGGACTTCTTCTTCGCTTCCAAGGGATTGTGATGGATTCTGCCGAACATTCCCACGGTTCTTCCGTTGGGTAGGATAATCCCACCCTCAGCCTCGCTCCTGTCACCTAGCATGGAGGTTCGGCCACCATCGAGGGAGAGGAAGTCATGCACGACGTCCCTGTAGGTCTGAGCCTGTCTTCCGTGTCCTCCTCTATGCGTGAAGGATGTGGAGAAGGGCCAAGACCAACCTCGTAGTTTGTCGCCATCCTTGAGCCAGTGCTTGCGCTCCTCGACGGGTATGTCATCTGGGTGGCACCCGTTGAGCCCGACTCTCATCGGTTTGTACGCGTTACCGATTTTCTTCTCGTTCTGCGACAAGGCCAATCTGTGCTCCATGTCCTCGAAGACCTTCTTCATGATGTCAGGTTCAAGCAGGTCCTCAGGTTTTGCCCATGCGTCGAATATGGGGTGCTGGCCGGATTCGTACTTCGGAGTCATGTCTTCGTTGTAGCCAACGAGGTTCATCAGGCCCTCCTTGGTGAGGATGACATCGCTGTCACCGCCTATCTTGGCCTTGACTAGGTCCAGAAGTTCCTTGTTCTTGGCGAGACCGGGTTTGAAGTGCTGCTCTATGTCTCTGTCTGAGAACGGGAACAGGTTGGTGATGTCCTCATCCAGCGAGGCATCTCCCTCGAACATGTTGACTATGTTCCTCCTCAACCGCTCATGGGCCTTTATCTCGACCTCGGTGCCGGGGTGCTTGGGGTCCTTCTCCAGTTGCTTCTCAGTGGGTGGCTCTAGGTACGTGCCCGCGTCGATGGCACCCAGCGAGGTCTTGACCACACCCTCATCACCGCTCACCTTGACGTCCTTGTCGCTCTCCACGTGAGCATGGGTGTTAGCGCCATGGATGTGAGAGTCCCTGTTCCAGCAGTCGAACTCCGGGTTGTTCCTTATCTCCATGTTGGTCTTTATGCGAGCCATGGGTATGACAGAGCCGTCAGGCATCTTGATTTTCTGCTTGAGTTCGTCATCAGAATCGTGTAGTGCTATGTGTTCGAGGACCTTGGTCCTGTGGGATGGTGGTAGGAACTCCATGCCCATGTTCCAAGTGGGCCAGCCCATGCCCTGCCCATGGAGGATGGTTTGAATCTCCAAGTCCTCTGGGTCTTCGTTATACAACTCCTCTGACGTCAGCGTCTTCTTGGGGTCGTACCTCATGTCAGTGATTCCATGTCCTTCCAGTTCGTCCATCCTGTCATCGAAGTGAGCGAGTTCCAAGTCCTTGCCCTGCTCCTCCAGTTCAGCCAGCCTCTCGGCGCCCTGCTGCTCCTTCCATCTCTCGAAGTCGTGAAGTCGGATGGTGTGCAGGTGCGAGCCATAGGACTCCTTGTCACCGCTCTTTCTGCCGATGAAGTTGTGGTTCCTCTCTTGTATCTCGTAGACTGCTCCCCCTTTGGCTGGAGGTAGTCCTGCTCTCTCCAGTTCCTCCTCGGTGAAGCGCTTCTCGGTCTTGCCCCTGTAGACTCCCTTGTACACCTCGCTGCCCATCTTGCTGTGATGTGCTTCGTGTGCCTTTTCGGCTGCCATCAACTGCTCTGCCAGCGAGGGACTATCATCATCGGAGAAGTAGAACTCCCTCAGTTTCCTCCGCCACTCCGGGGAGGCAGTGACAGCGTTTCTCCTCCTTAGAGGGTGAGTGTCCTCGTCAAAAAAGAACGAGTTGTACTCGCCTGCCTTCCTGCTGTTCAACTCGGGCCAAAGCGCATGCTTCATCGACAGGGGTATGCGATTTTCGTTCTCATCCGCTCCGGGTATGAATAGAGGATAACCGTGCTTGACGTTGTCCGCATCGGTCCAAGAGTCCTTTATCCTACCAACGTAATGGTGGTCGGAGCCCATCACGGGTATGAGTCGAGATAGGTTGGCCCTCCCGTACTTACTTCCCTTCTTGGACCCCGCTTGCCCGAATCCGAGGGCGGCGGAGCCAGTGTCGATAGCCTCCTCGTTCTTTAGCACGATTTCACTGTAGGACTTGCATAGCACGTCTACGGTGAGTGGATTGAAGGTGATGTCGTGGTTGTCGAGATTGCGCATGGAGAGGAGGAAGTCCCCTACCTCGTGCCTCGTATCGTCACCATCGTAGATTGCTTTCAGCAATTCATTGCGATGGCGGATGTATACTGCTACGGCATCTTCGCGCAATCAAATCACTCACCAGACGTAATGACGCGCCCGGTGTTCAAATCATGTGTGTTCATCTTGCTAGATAGCGAGTCCATGTTGAAAGACGAACTGGTAGCGCCTTTGTTGGCTACGTCAGATGATTGTAGGAGGCTCTGGTTGGTCTGGTATCCTTGATGGTAAGTCTGACCGCCAGTCTCTATCATGAACTGAGCGTTTTCGGGCTCCGTGCTGAAAGACGTTGCTTTGTGGTGCTCTCCCTTTTTCATGTCAGCACATGCAGAGGCACTACCGTACTTTTTCACACAATCCATCTTTTTCATACCACAGGAAGGGCAATCCTGTGCTTTCTCCAAAGCGTCAATCTTGCTCTCCAGTATCTGGGCTTTCCTTAGCATCTCTTCTACTTCTGCGGAAGTCTCTTCGTATCGTGGCTTCATCAGTACATCTCCTTTCTTTCTATTTGGCCCTCGGCCATCTCGTGAATCTCATCCCAACTCATCTCATGTACTTCCTCGTTGGTGTAGGCATCGAGACCCAACTGGTTCTCGTTAGCAGCGCCCTTGAGAATGGCAGTGTCCATGTCGGCTCTGAATGCGTCTGCTTGCACGTCCTCAGAGAGGGGGGTGCTGTAAGGGACGAATCCTGCTTTCCTTAGTATCAGTTGGGGGTTGTCGAAGGCTTTTCTCAACATGGCGTTCTCTGCACGGACCGCTTGGATGTCGTTGTCCATGCTCTCCATCTTGGAGATGAGGGCGTTCATCAGTTGTCCAGCGTTATTGTCGCTCATCAGACCACCTCAAACTCTGCGCCCGAAAGTACTCCTTGCTGGTTTCATGCTAGGGTTGTTCCTTGCGGAGATTATCGTACCGGGTAGTTGCCTGTCTCTCATAGATGGGTCGAAGTTCGAGCCGCTCTCGTTCCACTTCAAGAGTTTCACGTTGTTAGCGTACATCTCCTCTGATGGTGTTACGACCTGAGACTCTGCTTTCTTCACTGCGAAATGGAGGTCTTCCTGTAGAGTCGAAGCGTACTTCAATATCTCATTCAGGTGCTCGTTCGCCCCATCTGCGTTTCCATCTTCTATCGCTTTGGCGAATGCTTCGTTATGAGCGTTCATTTTTCGTGCCATCGGATGCATTTTGAGTAAATCCACGGTAACCACTGCCGACTGCCTGAGCGCCTCACTATTTTAATTACGCGCCTCTTGTTCTCCTCGCATTCAATAGAGCACGACTATTATCCTGTGCTTGGGAGTTGGGCGGACCTCTCTGCTGCACGGAGGTCACTGGCGCTCCTATGCCGGGAGACCCTCTCCTCTGTGGTGCGGCTGGACCCCTCGGTGTTCTGATTCCCATCCCCTCTCCTCCGGGTTGTGACGGAGGGGGTCCTTGCATACCGGGTGGCGCTGCCATTCCCTGTGCTGCCATAGGCCCACCCGCACCCGGTGGCATGCCGGGTGGTGGCTGCATTCCCGGTGGCATGGGTGCGGCACCATCCTGCTGCTCGTTCATCGGGCGGTAGTTGAAGCGGATGTCCCTGTCTCCTTGCTCCATGAGTTCGGGCTTGTAGCCGAGCATCATCATACGCTGGGCGAGGTTGACTTCCATCTCGTCCCTTCTGAGTCTGGTTATCTCGTCCTCCTCCTCGTTTGGATAGAGGGTTATCTTCCAATCGGTCACATCCATTTGCTTGAGCATGCGGGGGAACAGTACGTCGGTGTACACCTTCTGACCGAACTCGACCGCCCTGTTGGTGACGAGAATCTGCATGCCCTCGTTGTTGAGCCCACCGCTCTTGCCGCTGTCGACCATGAAGATGCTGCTCACACCGTAGAATGCTGCTATGCGGTTCCTTATCTCGTCTCGCACTGCGATGTACTGCATCTCCTCGAGCGTGTCCATGAACTTGACCCAGTTCACACCACCTCTGCCAGTCTGACTCTCTATGCCTACCTTTGGCACGTAGTGCGGGTCTCTCTCCATCTTCTCGTCAACGGACTTCCAGAAGGACTTCATCGACTCTAGGTTGTCAGTGGTGACTGAGATGATGCCCTTGGGGGTCCTCCTCTTCTGATAGGCTGTGTAGATGTAGTTGTCCATGGCAGTGAGTGACATGGCTTGTCTCCACATGGTGTTGACAGGGCTCCTACCGTACAGTTTGGATGGAGCGTACTTGCTGATGTGGATGACCTCCCCATCTAGGTAGTACTGGGTCTTGCCGCTGCCTGCCATGTTGGCGTAGTGAGCCTCTTGCATGTTGTTGCCGCAGACGTTGCAGGTCTCATCCTGACCGGGGTAGGAGATTTGGTCCCTGTGCAGAGGGCATACCTTGTACCTACCTCCACGGACTCCGCGCTTGTCGGAGATGATTCGCATGAATATCGGGTCGCCTCTGATTACTTCCTTCACTCGGTAGAACTTGATGTCGGAAGTCTCGGGGTCTACAAAGTACTCCTTGACGAGTATCATGAATGCGTCATCGACTATGTTGAGGTCCTTCTCTATCTCACTGAGAACGTGCATGAAGTTCTGCTCCATGGAGTTCTCCCCGGATAGTAGTGCCTTGGGGTAGAGCAGTTGGTTGACATCAGGCTCCCTGACTTCGCCACCGCATAGTTTGCACTCTTGCACCTCTTGGTTGTACTCCTCATCGCACTCGACGCACTTCATCTGGAACTTCTTTTCCCAGTAGTACCCCCTCCTGAATATCTCCTGTTGGAGTTTGGAGATGACAGTCCTGAGAATCAGGTTCTCGTGAGAGACCGCATAGAGAGCGGGTATGGTGATACCCTGAGCGAGGACTGGTTCTTGGATGCCCGTCGTATACAATGGCATCTGTGGCTCAGGCGTAGTGCGAGTTCTGAACGGGCTCGCTATTGCAGAGAGGAATCTGCCTATTCTGGTTTGTTCCTCATCTGCCATTATATCGCCTCAACCCACTTACTGACATCGTCTGCCTCTACGCCCCATTCGTCTAGGAGGGCGCTCGCCTTATTGGTATCATCGCTCCAATTGCTATATTTAACAACCTTCTTTAGTTTTTCTTTTTCTATGCTATCACCTTCATCTATGAAAGCCAAGACCGCTTTTGCCTGAGTCTTCTTCATCTTCAAGAATGGCATCATACCAGTCAGGAGTTTCCTTATGTCGCTCTTGGAGTAGAACTGCAATCTGTGCTGGCTCCTCTGACTGTCCTTGTACACCTTCTGGTCCAATTGGAGGATACCGCAGTCTAGGGTCTTCTGCAACTGCTCGCAGTGCGTCTTCCCTCTGCTGCCAGTCGCTATGAACCCAGCCCGTGGCTCGCCCCTCTTGGTGATGGTGATGTAACCGTCAGCATCTAGGAACCCTGCCGCATAGGCCCACGGGTCTTTGATTATCAAGCCGCTTCTGTCCATCTTGACGAAAGTGCCACGCGATGCTCCTGCCATTATGTCAACTTCCTCCCCGTACATAGAGAGCAGTTTGGTCAGTTTCATGGCAGTCATGTTTCTGTATACGCCCCTTTCCTCCTTGAGATTCTCGAATATCGTACGACCGCTCATGGGTCCTTTGGTGAGGACCTCTGCGCTCTTGTGCAGCATCTCCCGCTCGTTCCTCGTGAGTTTCTCCATCTGGTGCAGGGTGTGCTTCCAAATCTTGCGGGCATCCCGCCTCTGGTCCATGGCAGCGACCCATGCCTTCTTCTGGTCATCGCCCCACACGTCCTCGTAGTCATTCAGCATCTTCAATGCGGTATCAGCATCCTCCCACTGCTTGCATGCACGTAGGAGACTGACTCGCCTGCTATCACCGTTCTTCCTGAGAGAGGTCATGTCCTTGTCGCTGAGACCCAGTGCCTTTATCGTGTCAGAGTGGGATTCGCACCAATCATGTAGTTTCAGAGTGGCCTCCATCTCCATGGACTTGAGTGACCTTATGTCGTCTATGGCCTTGTCAATGAATTCCTTCTCACCCTTGTTGTGCCTTCTCGCCTTGCGCAATCGTGAGACCAACTCGGATGCGGAGCAGCCTAGGCTCGACTCGAACCAACCTTCGCCTGTGACTGGGAAATCTACGTTCATGGTATCATCCAGTTCCCTTTGTTGTTACCCTCACCGCTCACCCAGTTGTCGAAGCCGGGCATGTACTCGTCCAGCAGGACCACGCTGCCCTTGAACTCCTTGGAAGCCCAATTAGCGAGGGCTAGACTCATCGCTAGGTCGTCATGAACACCCACGCTCTCCAACTTACCGTTCTTCTGCATACCGAACCTGTTCAGTTCCTGCTCGACGGCATGCGTGTACTTCTTGCTCCTCTCGTCACCATATGGCATTTTGATGTGACCCTGCTCGAATGCCAGCAGCAGCGACATGAACAAGGACTCCTTGCGTGTGCGAGTGGTCATGAATACACGGATAGGCATGTCAGCCCTGAGTTCCCTCATCTCCTGCTCAAGCATGCGCTGGAAGTTGTTGCCCTCAAGTTCTATGAGGTCCGGCTGGAACTTGTTGTTCAGCATGACCATCATCCGCTTCTGGGCCATGGAGGACATGCCCCTCTCGTGAACGACGTGGACTATTTCCTTTCTGTCGTCCTCATCGGGCTTTATCCTCATGACAGTCATGGCAGTGAAGTCGGCGTTCTTGTCGGATGCTATCGCTGGGTCGTGGCCGATGAAGTGCTGGCCGAAGACGCCATCCGCCTCTCCCTCCTCGTTGTAGTTGGTGTCGGCCTTGTCGAGGAGTACCAAATCGGGGTCACGCGCTTGCTCCAGCAAAGGCATTGGAAACATGCTCGCCACGTCATGGATTGGCTCGCACAGGTACTCTCGGGTGAACTGGATGGCTGGCATCGACATTCGCCTCTGCTCGAGCGAGTCCATGTCCCACCGCTCGGGCCAAAGGGCCACACCCTCCGCGTTGATTGCTGGGTAGGTCTCGACCCTGAACGTCTCCTTCTGCTCCAACTCCGCGTACAGGTCGTTGTAGGAGAACGGCGTGCCGACCATCATGAGTTTGCTGCTGTGGTGCAGAACCGGAAGCAGGACACCGTAGAACCAGTCCGCCGTCTTGGCTAGTTCGGTCGCTGTGGTCCCCCAGAGGATGTCGTCACACACGACCACGTCAGGGTGGAAACCACGAGTGGCACCGCCGACTGACTTAGCCATCATACGGGAGCCGTTGGTGAACTCGAAGTATGACTTGGCCCATGGCTTGCCTTGTGGCTTCAAGTCTCTGAGGACATCGTTCTCCTCTATCAGGTTGCGGACGAACCTCATGTGCTCGAGAGTCTGCTCCAGCGAGTGGGAGAAGACCATGATGTGGGTCTTGGGACGGAATGCGGCTATCCACAGCGCGTACGTCATGAAGAAGACTGACTTGCCGTGGTCACGAGACGCCTTGACGCAGTAGTACTGAGACTCCTCGAGGCCCTGCCTCCAACTCTCGTGATGGTGGTTGTATAGGAAACCTAGAGTGTCGACGAAGAAGTACTGGAAGGACTTCTTGCACATCTCCCTGTCCATCTTAAGGATGAACTCGTCCATCTCAGTCTCGGCCATCTCAATAACCGTCCGTGGTCGCTGAGGAGACGCCAGCCTCGTTCTCCTTCTCTTGCTCTCTCACTAGGGGATGCTTTGGGTCAGCACCCGGCAGTTGTGTTTGGTAAGTTGTCGGTGGTGCTAAACTTGGAGGGGGTGCTGCTTCCGAGAAGGCTCGACCCATGTCGGTATCACTCGCAGGGGTTGGCTCTTTCTTCGTATAATCTGGTAACTGGTAACCGGGTGGTTGAGAGGAGAAGTCCGAAGGGCTGTAGATTCCCCCTCCCGATGGCATCATGTTTCTCGCATCTTGACGGGCTTGGTGAGTCACGCCAGCGATACTACCTCCCGGTGGCGCATTCATGTCAGGCTTGGGTGGTGCGTCACGGTACCGACCAAACCTCGCACCAGCATCGGCAGCGAACTGCTCTAGTCCCTGTGTGCCGTAGTATCCTGAGAATCCGCCGCCTGCCGCTGCGGTGAGGGCACCGGGCTGACCGCTGGATGTGGCATCATAGAGATTCCTGAGACCACCGAGGAATCCTGCACCTATTCTTCCTGCCCTCCCCAGTCTACCGAGCCTTCGCGCATACCTCCCAGCACGACCGCCCATCTCATCGTACTTGCCGTAATCGACATTCTCAGGACTGGTTCCCAGAATGAACGAGGGCCCACCGGGACCCACGGCCACGTTGGGGCTCAAGCCTGCACTCTCCTCCTTCCTGATGACGTAGACCTTGCCCACTCAGATACCTCCGAATGTTACCTTGACCTTCTTGACAGTCTCGTCCGAGTAGCCGTATGTCTTCGTGATTCTCTCCCAGTCCCCTCTGGTGCTGAGTATGGTGTGGACGTCGATGGGTGCCAACTCCATCTCCTTCGCCATCGTCCTGACGTCTTCTATCGACTCTCTGTTCAGGCTCTTTTTGACTGCCACCTCTTTCCTAGCGTCCTCCAACTGCAACTGCTCAATGGCCTTGATTAGCCTGTCCTTGGCTGCTTCTGGATTGTCAGCGCTCTTCATGTACTGAGTGATGAACTGCTGGTACGGGTCACCCATGACCGATTGGAACTGCCTCATGCTCCTGTCAGCCTCCCTCGGGTCATCGGGTATCCGCCTCCCCATCTGCTCCATGACTGACCTGACCTCGTCCATGGGAGCGTCAGCGAAAGCAGCCCTCTGCTGCTGGAAGGGGGTCATGTTGAGTCGCTCTGACATGGGGTAGGTAGGCCGCACGCCTACTCTGCCTTGGGTGTGAGCCATCTCCGCTGTAACAGGCGCTGGCCCTCCTGCCGCTGGAGCAGGTGCTGGAGCAGGTGCTGGAGCAGGTGCTGGAGCAGGTGCTGGAGCAGGTGCTGGAGCAGGTGCTGGGGGAGGTGTTGCTGCTGGGGGCGCTCCGGCGCTTGCCATGGCAGCGTCAGCGACAGCCGCTGGTGAGGGTGCTGCATCTCCACGAGCGACGTAGTGAGGGCTCATGTAGTCAGGAGCGTCCATCTGAGCGGGGTCATCTCCAATCTGCGCTCCCCCTACCAACTGCGTCTGGACGAGGGGGGCCAAGTTCTGTATCTCCTCGTCGGTCGGCAGTACCCTCTTCGGGTACTCGCTACCACTAGAAATGGAGTAACCATGCGCTATTTCATTGACAGCGTCTCTTATCGCCTCCGCATTGGCATGGGCCTCGGGGCTGTTGTCGATGTTTATGCCGTAGTCGGTTATCACATCAGGAGTTAGAGCAGCGTGGCGGAAGTTCGAGTCACCCTCGTCGGAGTTGCCGGAAGCCACTGCCTTGGCCCAAATCTTCTTCGCACTATGATTGTAGGATAATCTGTTGCCCTTGCCTTCATAGGGACTGTAGACATCAGGCGTTCTCTCGCTGTGGAGCAGATACGGCTCTATCCCCTCATCGAGATGGCCGAACAATTCCTTACTGAACGCGTCGTGCAACTGACCCGATACAGTGCCCTTGCTCTTGGCTGTGGGCATGCGAGTCTCACCAAAGAGCGAAGTCACACCGGGGTACTTGGACAACTCCTGCGCTAGTTGCCCTATCTTCTCCGGGCTGGAGAGCCACACGCTCAAAGGAATTCCGTTGAAACTACCTTTGAAGTCAGTGGGTCTGCGGGTTTGTTGTATTGTCGTGCCAATTCCGCTGGTATCGAAACCCATCATGTGATTGAGGTGCGCCGCTGTGGACTGCATCGTCTGCGTCCTGCCCCTGTTGGTGGTCTGAGGCAGGAAGTAGGTGAGTGGCAGATGGTGATTCACGTCATAGGAGGATATGCCCCTATAAGCCTGCTCAGATATGCCGAGGTCCTTGAAACGCTCCAAGTGATGGCTGGGTACGGCATTACCGCCCCTCAAATGCCCCATGTCCATGTGATACGCCGCTGACATCAACTCCCCGCTCCTCGGGTTGACTAGGTAGTTCAGCCTGCCCGGTCTGACGTACGGGTACTTGACGAAGTCCAAGTCCTTGGCGTTCTGATAGCCCATGCTCTCCATGACCTCTCCAAGTTGCTTGTGGAAGGGTACGGCATAAGCCTCCAAGAACTTCCCGAACCTGTGCACGGGCTTGCTGTTGTCGAGATTGTGATGCCCGTTGGGCGTGGTGGTTATGAGTCTGCCATCCGGTGCGAAGTTGCTTCGGGTCTTGTGGTCCCCCCTCTGGAAGTCCGACATGACTATCCTACGCCAATCGGGGCTGTCTGGTCCCGGTAGTTGGTCGGGAGAGGTCTCGTTGTGCAGTTGTATGGCTTTGGCGACAACGTCCATGGCTGGTGCGTTTATCCCCTGCTCGGCAAACGCATGTCCCACTGCCCTAATTACCCCGTCTATGCCATGCAGGTGCTCCCCCGCCTGCTCGTCATGGAAGACCAACTCCCCATGCTCTCCGACACTGGGCCTGTTCGGGTTGACCTTGAGTCTCCCCACACCGGGTATCCCCGTCTCTCCCTCGTGTGCTGCCCCAGTGTGAGCGAATGCAGGTGCGTCCATCTCCCCCTCGGGGTTGAATGCCTCGGGTGGTGGGTATCTCTTGACTACGAACTGTCCATCGTGCCAGCCGTAGTTTCCGTCGCCCTTGATGAGTAGGTAGGACTTGAGCAGAAGTCCCTGCATCATCATGGGGTCCTACCTCCCCTACCCGCTATGTGATGGAGGGGATTAGTACCGAAGGTCCTAGCATCGTTCTTCGCATCCTCCGTGGCACCTGTCGGATTGGTGGTCTCCTTGGTCGGGGCGTTGTTGTAGTTGGGCAGGTTGCTGCCAGCGCCGGAGGTGTCCTTGTCACCCATGCCCTTCTTCTTGGACTCCTTCCTCTTCAAGGCCCTGCGAGCCTCGTTGACCAGTTGCCGCAACTCAGCGGTATCGTAGTATGATAGTCCCCGCTTCTGTATGTCGCTACCCACACCCACCTTGCTGGTCATCACCATGGAGGGTCCACCCTGTATCGCAGTCGATGGGAGCCTAGCGGGCATGGGGTTGGGGTTAGCCATGCTCTGTACTCCCACCCCTCTGCTCGCTTGCGGTATAGGTGGTGGGCTTGGCATGTTCACCTGAGGGAGTTGCGGAGCGTGTGGCATCTGAGGAGGAATCAATGGTGGGGGCCTGTGTGGTTTCAGAGCGGGTCTGCGTGCTAGTTGGGCCTCACCGGGCATCATGCCTTGCAGCATACCCCCACCAGTCTTCCCAGCCTTGTAGGAGCGCGTGCCGAAACGTGGTGGTGTGGAGTGTGTTATCCTGACATTACCCATTCTCTTCCTGCTCTCCTGCTGACCGAGGTACTGCCTGTACCTCTTCGGGTCCTTCGAGGTGGGCTGGTTGGTCTGGATACCACGGTGTGACATCTCGACTGCTAGATGCGCTCTGCCGAGGCCCTCCTTCTTACCACCCTTGATACCACGCATCCTCGCCTTTGACCTTCTAGGCGTGGCGCTTGCTGGTGACATACCACCGGGCGGTGTCTTGAACTCACCAGTGGAAGGTCTCCATTTCTTGGCCTTCTCCTTCCTCGCCTTCCTCTCCTTTACACTGACCTTCTTGCCCTTCTTCTTCTCCTTCTTCGGCTTGCCAATGAATCCCTGTCTGTCGTCTTCCCTCTTCAGCAGTCTGACTCCGACGTTCATCGGCTCGCTCATTGCGAAGGCATGACCACCAGCGGCACCCGGTCCTCTCGCTTGGTTGGCTAGGCTAGTGAGGTAACCCATGTTACCCGCTGGCCCGGTCTGCGCGGAGATGTCCCTCTCACTGTTGAGTTTGTCATCCTCCTCCTGTGGGTCGTCATCGCTGATTGTTGGGGGTAGGTCACCGGGCTTGATTTTGATATGCCTGAGTTTCTTCATCTCAGCAGCCCTCTCCTTCCTCTTTCGCTTCTTCATCTCGGTCTTCTCGTCCCGATGCCTCCCGTCCTCAGTACCAGTGACGGTGTACTCGTCCTCGTGATTGTGACGGAACATCGTGGAGGATTCGCTTCTAGGATTGTAGATGCGAGTGTCAGTGCCAGTGCCCATGCCCATTGTGCCTTGTGCCTTGCGTATCAGTATCTTACTCATCAGATAATCCCCGCGTATTCGTGTATGGTGTGAGTTAGTAACTCGCCTAGGCTATCGTAGTACTCAGCCATGTTCTCTGGAGACTTGAAGCACTTGCCCATGTCGCTGCACTGCTTCTCGAAGGCATAGCACGCTCCCTCCAGTTTGTTGCGTATATCGAAGACCTCTGCTGGCTCGTCAGTCTCATTGAGGTCATTGATGTAATCCAGTATCTGATGGAGCGTGTTCGAGTATTCAGCATAGAGATAGGGACGTTTGGTGCTGTGCTTAGCAGCATAGTGGTGGAAGGTATCGCAGACCTTCAAGCAGTAGTCGAAGAACATAGGGTACTGCACTTCTTTCATCCTCTTCCCTTGGCAATATGCACTGTAACCCGGATGTGTTGCTTGCATGAGTTCGGTAAGGGGAATGTTGGTCATTCGCTGCCCTCCGTAGTGCCTTGTAACTGCTTCTTTATCCTCTTCCAACTCTCCGGGCTCTCCTTCGCCAGTTCCACTTGTAGTATGTTGATTGTCTGATTGACCTGAGCACCCTCTCCCATTGTGCCCCACTGGTCTTGGAACTTGGTCAGGTCCTTGATTGACTCGCGGACCTCCTTGTGCAGGGAGACCGCCTTGCGCACGTATCCCTCCTCGTGCACATCCCCCTCGTCCATGAGTTCGCTTAGTTTGCCATTGAGTTTCTCGACGTTGCTTCTGAGGACGGTGATTTCATTCCCCACCGTGATAGCCACCTCAGTTGCAGCCGAGCGTTGTACAAGTGGTTGGAAATGATGCTTCATGTGATGGTAGACCGTGCTCTCCTTGATGCCTAGTTCCTCCGCTATGAATTGGGATTGGGAACCGTCATCGAAGAACATGGTCTCGTACTCGGACCTCCTCTCACTGGTGCAGAGCACGCAAGAAGGGTTCGCAGCCATGTGGTATTGACCCATGTGATTGCGATAGTGACGGTCAGCGGTATTGGCTCTCCAACCCATGTCCTTGTCGAGTTGGGTGCAGGACATCTCACCATTGGTCAGGGCCTCTTCCAACCTCTCTCGCTCATCGCTTGTGCAAAAGGAACAGGACCTTTTTACAACTGGCTTACGCTCAACCACGCATTATCCGAAGGTAGTGTAGTTAATCACCCTTTCTTATACGAGCCGTGTTATTCGCTGGTATATCGAGGTCAAGAGTACAAACGATGAGAAGAGCCCGAACATGTACATAGCCATCTCGGTTTGATTTATCTCTGTATTCTTGAAGATGAGTATTCCAGCGAAGATGAGAATGGCGCTGATTAGTTGAACCATTACCATATCTACCACGACCTGCCTCTTCGGTGCGAGCATCTGCATTGAGATGTCAGCGAACTGCTGAGGTATGAGCATCGGTGACCTGTCTATCATCAGGCTCTACCTCCGAACATCAGGTTTCTCATGAAGGAGCCACCTGCCTCTGCCGCACCAGTCATCATACCGGGGTCTGCCATTGCGTTAGCCAACTGCGCTTGCAGCAGACTGTTGCCAGCATTCTGTAGAGTCTGTTGCTTTATGCCATCCGCTTGTGAAATCAACTGGCCTAGTTGTGCATTGAGAGCAGTGACCTGTGCCATAATGTTCTCTGCACTCATGGTCTGCAACTCCGGCGGCAGGCTGGTGGTATCGAGTGCGAACACACCGTCCTCCTCGTCGAAATTGAAAGCCGAGTTCTTCAAGACGTTGAGTAAGGAGAAAGTGGTTATGCTGCTAATGATGTCCAGTATGGAGCCGAAGAGAGGAGATGCTAGGAATCTCTCTACCGAGTACTGCTGGTCTAGCATGGTCATGAGTATCTCAGTGTCACTAGGGGGCATCACTGGTGTGGGGTTGTACGGGTCCTGTCCGGTAAAACCAGCGAAGAGAGCGCCTGCGGCGGATGGTTGGTTGTTCTGAGGTGCATACCAGTTCTGCTGAGGTGGTTGATAGCCCACGTGCGAGGGTAGAGCGCCCGGTGTAGCATAGCCGTTGGTCAGAGGTGCACCGGATTGGCTTAGATTAAGGCTCAGTCCGTTGTTTACTGGTGGTTGTCCAAATGTCATTGTTGCGCCTCCTGCTGCAACTCTGGTGCCACCGGAGCGGGTTGGACGTTTTGAGCCTGTTGATTTAGTACCTCTTGGAATGCCTGAGTGGGCTGAGCCATTTCCAGCAGTTCCTTCTGGAACATCCTCATGTCGAACGTGATGGTCGTGATGTCGTTCTCACCAGTGGATGGGTTGGAGTAGTGTTGCATGGTGATGCCTTTGCTCTTGCGAGCATCAGCGGCTATGTCAGCGAAGAACGGTTCGTACTTGGTGATGAGGGGGTGCTGAGGTCCTGTGTTGGTTGCGACGGCTGCCACAGGCACGCTGACCATACTGACTCCCTTCTTCACCTTGTCACGGAATCTGCTAGGTTTCATCTCGTTCTCCCTCTCCTCCTCTGCCTCCCACTTGCACAGCAGATGGTAGAGATGGAGATGCTCGGGGCAGTAGGTTCCTCTCATCTTCCTGCCACTCGTCACACCCTCTCGTGCGACGAAAGCCTCAGGCTCTCCAGTGATTGGGTTCTGCCAGTACAGTTCCCAAAGTGACTTCCCAGTCTCCTCGTCAGTTATTCGCGCGTATAGGTTGTCGTGCTGTATGAGTTCCATCACGTTGCACCCATCTACGACACATACCGCGCTGTCCTTGTTGTACCTGTAGTTGCTCCATCCCCATCTCCTCGGGTCTAATATGGACCTCTTGGTCGGTCTGAGCAAACGGTATGCCTGCTTGATGTCCTGCTTCCTAGCCTTCCTAGGGTCAGGATGCCTAGATGGGTAGAAGTTGACCTTGGGCACTTCGATGTTTCTCTCGGTCGCCATCTGCTGCATCTGTTGCTGGGCAGCGGCCTGCTCGAGAAGAGCAGCATGAGTGAAGCCGGGATTACCCTGTTGCGAGAGAGCCATTATCGTGGCTTCATTAACTTGGGCTAGATTCTGCTGTGGCTGGTTCCAGTTACTCATCATGGTAATCACTCTTGGGGGCTCACGGAGATTGTCATCTTATTATCCTCCGCCTTTACTGACCACTCTATTTTACGTCCGGCTTCTAAGCCGAATTGCTCGACTATCCACATGGGTATGGTGGTCCTGAGGGAGTTGCTCCTCCCTCCTGTGGAGACGAGTGCAGAGGTCGATGTGCCGTTCGCCATATCCCTCGCACCACCTACTACATCAAAAAGGTCACTCAAGAGGTCAATAATCAATCATACTCATCAAAGCGGGTTCTACGTTCCATCCTATACGCGTAGCCATGAAATTGCGCTTGGTAGGTATTCCCGCTTTCTGGAGTCTTATCAAGTCGTCTCGGAAGGGGTCGAATATCTTGTGCTCGCCTATTCTGCCCTGCTGCCAAAGTTGCGCAGCCTTGTTGTCGAAGTATCTGTCTGCCTTGTTGGCTACGAGTAAAACGAGTCTTGGGGTGTACTTCTTACCCTTCCATCTGCTTTTGAGTGTCCTGTACCTGTATTGTCTGTTTATAATTGAGTCAACGAGGAACTTGAAACCGCCTATCTGGTCTATGGCTCCTTCCTTGAAAGCCCTGTCATCAAACATGTATACGACGTACTCGCATTGCCTCGCTACCATGTCGTCTATCCACAGGTTCCAAAACCTCTCCTCGCCACCTATGTCAGCGGAGTGAACCACTCTCCTCTCCCCTTCCCAACGCAATCTCTTCCGTGTCGGCTTAGGGAGGACATACCTAGTTATCATCTTGAAGTGCTTAGTCCTGTCCTCTATCGGTATGTCTTCCATTTCGCCGGGCGTGGTCATGTATTTGTCCAACGTCGTCTTGCCGACCATGCTCGTGCCGTAGATGCCGACTCTTCTGGGCTTCCAGTTGTTGTACAGTTGCTGTCCCCATAAGGCTGCGCCAACCAGCGCGCTTCCTGCCATCGCTGCCATGAAGCATCAACTTGCCCAATTCACTATCTTCGTCCCGAGATTTCTCGCTTTCTCGTAGAACCACTCGGCGGTCCATTCCCAGAGGCTAAAATCGCTGTTGGCTTCCATGGCTGACACAGTCAGCGCAGCAATTACTGATAGGAGGATTGTCCTTATCCAGCCGATGCCCCACTCATACGTGTTGTCAACGGTGTTAGCCATGTGCAACGAACGCAGCGTCGCCTCTACTGAGTCATCTTCTATGTTGCGAAATATGCGCATCGGACTCGGGATGAGTTGACCGGGTAGTACCATCACTCATCGCCACGCTTGGCCTTGTACCTTAAGTCTGGTGTCCCATCCTTCTTTAGTTTGATATTGTTGTCAACCCCTAGGTTCATGGGCGCATCATTCTTGGAGTCGTGGTTTGGTATGATGCCGGGATTGAAGACATCACTGCCTACCATCGCTCCCGGTGATATTCTCGTCGGGTCTTCATGCAGCATCCTGAGTTCGTTCTCCAACTGCATCTCCTGCACTTTCAGTTCCAAATCCGCTCTCCTCTGCTCGAAACCGAACTGCTGCTGCTTAAACTGAGAGGTTCTCTGCCTCTGCATCTCGGCAATCTGGACCTTCTCCTTCATTCCCTGCTCGAAGAACATCTTGAACAGGTAGTAGGCAATCGTCTGTACGGCTAGTGCTCCCATGGCATAGGTGGTACCACTCTGCCAAGCCTCCCCATCGCTTCCAGCGGGCAACCAAAGCCCAGAGGCGAATACGCCTACTGCTATACCTACCAATGCCGATTGGGCTAGAATTAGCCCTGTCATTTTCATATCATCTGTGTCGCTCATTACAGTGACCTCGCACTAGGCCACGTAGGGGGTCACCTTAAGTATTCTCTGTCCGGTTTGTCTAATGTATTGTCCATACATATAAACATAAATATTATTGTATAGATGAATACTAATAATAATCGGAATCAATAGAATTTAGCACCACAATAGACGCATCTGGGTTGGTACTGGGATATTACTCCCGGTTTGCCACACAATCGACAGGACTTGGGTTCTGCTTTCACAACCATAACCAGTCCACTCTTGACTATGGTAGGCTTGCCGCCCACCCCTTGCTTCTTACTTCTCTTTCTTTTTGTCGCTGCTTGCTTTTGTCCACTTGACATGCTTCCAGATGTCTTGGGTGTTTTGCTTGAGACTTTCACTGATGGTCTGCACTTTGGATAGCCCTTTCCACCTAACTTCGCTTTGCTCCTTCCGCATGGTGGGTGTTTCCCGTCCTTGTCCTTTCTTGATACGTCTACCCATTTTTCCTTGAACCACCTATTGAGGTCTTTGACGATGAGGACGTCATAGCAAGAGCACCGACTCATCGACCGCCACCTGCCCATGCATCGCACACGTGGTCAGCACGGCAGTTGAAATCGTACCATTCGCAGTACCCTGTCATGGGGTCTGGTGTGGTACTTGAGTCCCAAGCCTTGCAGTTACCGCATTTCTTCGGTCCGGTGGCTTTCCTGTAGTTGGGGGCTTGCTCTTTACCCTTGAGCAAACTCCAAGCCTCCTCCAATGCCACTCTGCTCATTTCTTCTTCCCCTTCTTCCCTCTGAACTTCCCTTTGCAGTACTGGACTGCCCACCCATTTGCATAGGCAGATGGGTACACCTTGAACTTCCTCTTGGCTGCGGCTTTGCCCTCTGGGCAGAGTTTCTTCTCAAGCATGTCCCATGCGCTATCCATCCCAACGCAATGACCACACTCGCACAGGCTCATACGACTTTCACTCTCCGTAGGGTGCCTCTATTTTTGAAATGTCTTGCTCTGTTGGAGTGCGGGCTCTCGAGTGTGAGTTTGCCTCCTTGCGTGTGACTGACGTCCTTGCCGCCCTTTCCGTATATTCCCCTTCTCCTTCGCTCTCTGTTCAACTGCTCACGGTACTTCACCCGCTTCGGATTCTTCTGGTACTGCTTGTCGTACTCCAACTTGTGCGCCATCGCTGCTGGTGACTTGCGCTCCTTGAGGAACTGGAATGCTATGTCCATTTTGTTCATGTGTACATTCCCCATTGTCTATTAAGACGTTGCCCTAGACTTGAAGCACGTCCTTGTTCCCCGTACTGGTACTCTTCTAGGGCCTTTGGTGTTGGGTGACGATTGCTCAGGATTTGGTCGAGTCCAGATTCCGGTTCTGTCATCGTCTGACCTATCTGCGCGATACCGGGGTCGAATTCTCTGCCCTCCAGACCCTGACCCACTCGACGTGCCAAGCCCAAGTACTCGTCGTAGTCTATGCCTAGCCGCCTCGGGTCCTGCTTGGTCTTCTCGTCCCACCACTGGTAAGGAAGCACTCTACTCACATCGGGATTCAAAGCGCTTATGTCCGCTACGTCCAACTTCAATTGGTCGAAGATGGGGTCATCGCTGCCAGCCCAGTCCGTCTGCGGACGGAACCCTATCTTGGAGCGCCAATCATATGGCTCTATTAACTTATTACTCAAGTATTCCAATTCCTTTCTTGGCTTGTTCATCTCGTAGTTAATCATGTCTTGCGCAGTGGCGAGCCTCATTCCCTTGGGCATGATTTCCTCTACGAGGTCATTAGGCATGCGGTTAATGTGACCCATTATGTGAGACCTGTTCTCAGGTGCATCTGGGTCTTCACCCGCTTTTTCGTACGTGGCTCTCAAATCCATGTATCTATCCTTTATCCGGTTTCTTCTTGGTGGGTAAGTGCTTGTATTCATGTCGTCTAAGTTCATTATGTTCTCGTGCATTGCAGCCTGAACCTTCGGGTTCCTAGTTACCTCTTGGTATCGACCGCCTCTTTGTCGGATATAATCGGGCGAAGGCACATCCGTGCTCAGTCTGCGTAGTATCCTCCCCTTGTTCGGTATGTCGCTCTGCATGAGCAGGTCCTGCATCATGGCGTGGCCTTCGTAGGGATGCAACTTCTCCCTCAGGAACTCCATGGCGTTGTCTATCGCTCTGCTGTATCCCTCTGGGCTATCCCTGTACAAGTCATTGAACAGTCTGGTTTGACCTGCCAAATCTCGGGACGTGTGCATGCCATGCTTCATTCCGCGTGGTTGTTTCAGAGTCTGATACACTAATTGGTCGAAGTCCTCGACTGTTAGGGGATTGCTATCCTTGAACTTCCTCTCTTCGGCGTAAGCATGCTCGGGGTCCTTCTCATCGGGGTTGTTGTACCAATACGGGTTGTAGCCACGCTCAGCGGTTACTATGGGAGTCAGGTCGAGCAGTTCCTCGGGCTTCACGTGCCTTCGGACGAATGCCTCTGATGCTTGCTCATGTTGCGCGTAGGGACCCCTGACTTGCGCATCCAACTCCCTCGGGGTCGCTGTGGTCCCTAGCAGATTCATGTATCCCCTGTGACCTGCTGGCTCTGATTCTCTGAGGTCCATGAGAGTTGGCCCGGACCAGAAGGAGCCAAACGCAGGCTCTACCAAGTATGACTTCCCACGAGTGGGACCCGGAGGCCCGGTTGTGCGATACCGTGGTCGTATGCCCAGTCTCTTACTAGGATGGATGCTCTGGTCTCCCATTGCTAGGCGTCTCTTTAGTGTTTTTTTATCGGGTATGTTGAAGCGGTCCAACTTCTCCTCTGATGTCGGTATCACGTTTCCTAAATCGAACCTATTCTCAGCCAAAGGGACTGCATCGTCCTCGTATTCTTTGAAGTTAAGCGGTTGCATGTAAGGAGGGACTCCTACCTCGAAGGGTTTGTCCCTCCCCCTGCTTTGCACCCTCACCATCGAGATTGGCTTGTTGCCGTGGATGGGGCTTCGACCTATGGTAGCGCGTCTGGATTTGAGGACTAGCACAGGTGAGTTAGCCACACTACTCCCCACCGCCAAACTCCTACTTACCTGCCTGTGGGAATTGCTGGGTACGTATCAGATGCTTCTATGAGTTTCTTCATTCCTTCTGGATTAACCTCATGCAATAGGTCTAGTAGTGCTTGAGGGCTACCTTTCGGTGGTGGTACGGCTAGGCCAGTGCCGCTTGTCCTCTGCGGGCCTGCCACGACTGACTCCATGTTAGGGTCGCTGTAGCCTTCGACGAATGGCTCGTGTATGGTGGGGTCCAAGAACTGAGGGCTCATGGCAGTCTCATTGCCGTAAGTCTCGAATCCCGGATGCGCTCTCCTGCCCGGCATCTCCACAAGATGGCCGTATGGTCTCGCTGCGCGGTTGGGTCTCGGTACGTCCCTAGTACGCACTACCTCGTCATTGAGATATTTTCTCCTAATTTTACTCCTGTTTGGTAGGTGCATCCCCTTTATGTCCTGCAAAGGGTCTGCATGGAAGGTCTTGAGGTTAGGCATCGGTCGGTCGTCAGTGAAACTCGCGTCATATCCTACACTCCTTTTTCCGGGTCTCGTAGGGCCCGGACCCTCACCGGACTGCAACCTCCGCAGCATGCTGATGATTGCGGGAGGGACGGTGCCTATCCTCCTCTGGGGGGTCGCCTGCTCGAAGCCCTCGCCAAGTCCGGGCATCTCTTGGTACTGCTGTTGCTCTGGTAGTGCCTTGAAGACTTCCCATGCCTTCTTCATGGGCATAGAACCGTACTTCTTCTTCTCTTCCTTGTCCTTCTTGCCCTTGACGCCAATCATGATTACCATGCCGGGCTTACCGCTCTTGCCTCTGGGGTCGTACTTCACTGCTGACCACCTGCCATGAATCCCTGCATGAACTCCGGGTGGTTCTCCTTGTAGTACTGGTAAATCTGACCTTGTGCCTCGTGGTCCATTATCTCGTCACGGAGTTTCTGGTCCTCCTTCTGCTTCTTCCTCTTCTCATTGAGTTGCTTGGTTGCCTCGTTTATGTAGGTCGTGAGGTCGTAACTGTTCCCTACGTTTTGCTTTCTCAACTCGACATCCCTCGGTGCTAGTCCCATTGATTGCCTCTTCAACTCCCCTCTGCGCTCCATCGCTTCTAGCGTGTTTGGGTCCATTGGGTCTTTTTCTGCCGCTCCCTTCGGCTCGTAGCCATGTACATTGGCTTCTTCCAAGAAGTCACTGGGCCTGTATCTGAACGCCATGTCTTCACGTTCTTCACGAGTCATGGAATTTGGGTTGCCAGTCCACTCTTCTTCGATTGAATTAGGAGCATACAGGGAATCGTCCATAGGCCCCATCTCGGCGTTGAATTGGTCTGCTAGTTTCTTCCTTCTCATGAAGCCGTGAATTGATGGATGGTAGGATGCACCACCGTATTGAGAGATAGCCAAATTGGGGTTTTTGCCTCGTAGGCTGTTATCCTCTGCTTGTTTGTTCAGAAGGTAGGTGAATGCTGAATCTATAGGCTCCATGTTATCTGCTCCTGCTTACTCTTACCAAGCCTGTCTGTCTTCGTAGTTTGGGTCTGACCGCCCCGCGCGCGAGGTTCCTTGCATATCGGTGCTTGGTCCTGCGATTCTTTGTCTTCCTAGAGAGTCTCTGCACCTTGGCTTGAGCGAGCCTCTTGGGTCTGTCTTGTATGTAGGATTTGACGAATATGAAGCCCACATGGAAACCTCTCATTGCGACCGACGCTTGCGATACTAATTTAACATAACGCGTGATGAAGAGTATCGTGGCATCGTCTGACAGGTGGGAGCATTCGCAACTCGACGATGTCACACCACAGATTCTCAAGTTCGCCTTCATGGCCCCTTTGCTACAGACCTTGGTTGGTACTGGCGCTAGGGCCGTGGCTGGCAAGGGCCTCAAGGAGGGCCTCAAGGGAGTTGCGAAGGTAGGGGTGAAGGAGACTGCGAAGAATGCGGTCAAGGACCAAGGGAAGGAGATGGCTATGAATGCCATGTCGACCATGGCTCAGGTTAATGCGCAGAAGAAGCACCAGCAAGCGGAAGAGCAGAGGAGAATCAGCGAGATGGGCAGGAAGGGCGCTGGTACTACAGCGGGGATGGGTCCGTGATTCGGGCAGCCTTGGGCGATTGGTTACAAGAGGCAGTGGTCAGGTTCGCAATGAGACTGCTACTGGTCTTCCTCCTCGGTGTGAGCGCCGTGATACTGACAGTGAGAGTGCTCACAGCCCAATTTTGATGCTCTTGTCCACGTAGTTGACGAGTGGTTTCAGGTCTCTCAAGGAGACTCCGCAGTCGAGTTTCTCCTTCTCGGCCCACGCTACCAACTCCTCGGTCGCTAGATTGCCACCTGAGCCGGGTATGAACGGACAGCCCCCTAGCCCTCCTATCGAGGAGTCGAACTGGTCCACTCCGCAATCGAATGCCGCAGACAGGTTGTCCATCATCTTCCCCTTCCTCAAGCCATGGTGCAAGTGGAGGGCTAGGTTCGCATCGGTGTCGTTAGCCATGCTGACCACCTCGTGGATTAACGTGGGATTCGCATTGCCTATGGTGTCGCACAGGACTATGCTGCTTCCTAGCGTGTCTGCGTAACTCAAGGCTGCCCGCATGTCAGCATCAGGTATGTCCCCGATGATTGGACATCCGAACGCAGTCGAGAGGTAGACTCTCACGTCCTTCTTCTTGATGCCCTCGAGCGCATCGCAGTAGTGGGTTATGGCTGAGTGCGTGCTCCTGCCTAGGTTTCGCCTGTTGAAGTACTCGGAGGGAGAGAAGAACACGTTGAACTTGGTGGCGCCGATTTCTTGTGCGCGTTCAACCCCTCTCTTGTTCGGGACCAATACACCCAATTCGCAGTGTGACTGCAAATAGGACACCCTGTCGAAGACTACGGCGCTGTCGGCCATGTTAGGCACCTTCTCGTGACTGACCATCGCACCGACCTCTATGTTCTCTATCCCCACGTCAGCAATCTTCTCAATCAACTCCACCTTCTTGCTGGTGGGCGTGATTGTGTCCCTGCTCTGCAACCCGTCTCTGGGTCCCACCTCGTAGATGGAGAAGTCAGTCATGACCCCAATCGTTCATTCACACTATTTCGTAGTGTTGGTCAATACATTGCACCGGGATACTGGGGCATGTCGTTCGGCGGTGCCATCGGCTGTGGTGACATCGGTGGTTGACCGGGGCCTCCGTACGGGTTGGGCATGCCCGATTCGTAATCACACTCCGGGCAGAGCATCCTGTATTTTTGACTCGGGTTATTCGGGTCCAATCCGAACCGCCTACCGCATTTTATGCAATTCATCATTTTTTGCTCTACAGGATTGGGTCTACCGTCGTCGTACGGTCGTCTCTGTGGAGGGTAATTCTTCTGACCATAAGGTGCATCGGGGTCCGTGTAGGGTTTTGCAGGAGGGCCTTTGAAGGGGGTGTGTGGTTGGTTTGGAGGGTAGTTTCTGTCTTGTCGCTCCATTGGAGGCATACCGTATGGATTTTCTTGCTGCTCTCTCAGGGGATTAGGTGGAGAAGGCTGGGGGTATTTGTCTGGATTCTTTTCGCGATATATGTCTCCCATGGTTCTCCTTATCTTCCCAGTCCCGTCACAATGGGAGCAGTCTGGTGGCCCACCATGATGGAACGTCTTGTAGTTCTTCCCAGTTCCTTCGCACTGCGGGCAAGGAGGGTCGTCCGGTCTAGCAGGCAGGGGCCTGTCGAAGGGGTTCTCTGGGTGGTGGAGGTAACTCGGATTCTGATTTCGATACATATCGTACTTCGCGTCTTCGTAAGGGTCCGCCTTGTACACGTTCATCTTCCCCACGAAGTCCAGCAGCCTCGTTTGGTCTAGTCTCTCGTCAGGTGCGTATCGTTGTTCCACCATGAGTTTCGAGTACGCCTCTGGGTCGGTCTGCTTGAGTTTCTCCATGTCGCTGGCTAGGCCCCTGTCAGCCCTGTTGGCCTGCTGCTGTAGGAATTGCCCCTGAGGCTCCTTTGTCTGTGGCGTCTGGGCTGGTGCGCCAGCAGTGGTCTGTGGGTTTCTCATCCTCCTTCTGAAACTAGCAGGCTCCCTCTTACCTCCGCTAGAGCGGGTGTTGACCATCTTGGAGAACTCCCCGAGAGTGGTCTGCCTCTCCTCCTCCTCGAATGGGATAGGCTCTCCGCCTACGAACGAGAGCCCATGGGCCATGGGGTCAGAGATTGCGTTTCTCATCAACTGGTCCCTGAAAGCGGTTCTCGCCTCCGGGTCCTGAGCCTTCGTATCTGGATGCCTGTTAGCCCACTGCTGTAGTCTCATTTCCTTGTCAGAGCCCGAAGGCAGGACCTTCTGCCTGTGCGGCTTCATGGCTTTCAGGAAATCCCAAGAAGCCTCAAACGTGTGGCTCATGTAGCGGACATGATGTGCGTTGTGTTATCTATGTTACGTAGAATCACCACGAGGCTAGTGGGTCCTTGTCGAATCTAGTGATGCCACCCTCGTCCTTCCCCATTTCAGTCGCAGTCATGCCCTTCGGAAAGCCATGCCTGCTCGCCAAGTTGCGCAGCATCTCCTTGGCCTTGGCCGCTGCTGAGTATTTCTCCATACCGTGCGGAAGTACCATGTCTTCCGCGCTCGGTTGTATGAAGACGAGTTTCTCTGGTGGGATGGTGTCGTGAACCATCTTCTCAGGCAGGGACTCCGGGGCCTGTATGGCATCCCTTTGCTGGGTCCTCATGTCATCTAGGCTCCCCTTCACTCCGACCAGCATCCTGTCTTCCATCCTTAGTGGGTTTCCGATGTATGACCTCCCTATGTTCTCGACAGAGGGCTTGGTCCACCAAGTGGCTGGGGTGGAGACGTCCAAACGCTTGAAGGGAACGTGCTTGTCCCTCATGTACTTCTTCCTGCCCGGCTCATCGAAGAAGAACCTGTCATAGATTGAGTCTAACTTCCTGCTCTCCTGCATGGGTAGCCTCTCCTCGAATACTTGATTGTCCCTTGCTTGTTGTAGCGGTGCCGCTCCGCCCAAGGCCATCGTGTTGAACCACTTGGGGTGCACTGACCTGATGTGCGTAATGTCATCCACCATGCCCTCGTAGGGGAACTGGTCCAATGTCATCTGACCGGGCAACAGTTGGTAGTCAGGCGTCTCTCCGAACCCCACAGAATCAGCGGCCTTGAGCAGTTGGAAGGCTATGTCCATTGGTTCGCCTGATAGTTTTCTCCATTTTTCAGGGGCAACTGCGTGCGCTCTGAATCCCTCTTCAGCAGTCCAATCTTTACCTTGACCTTGTGGGAATGCTGCTCTGTCCATGTCTTGGTAGAGCAAACCCTCCATAGCATCTTCGCTCAAATTCGCATCAGGCATCCAACTGCCCATCATGGTTTCTAGTAAGTATTGGTCTGCCAATTCTAAGTTTCTTTTGTGCTGTTCATCATCCGGTAGATGCCCACACTTTCCGTCTTTACAGGTGTAAACCCCTTCAAGATTATTATTTAGCATAGCATCTCCTTGCGCTCTTGTCACATCTAATTTCTCTTCGGGAGATAGGTTTTGAAGGTAAGACATCAAATCATTAGTCTTGGCACGCAAGTCCTCATCTGCTTCATCGTGCCATATTTGTTCATCTTCATCCAGATGGTAAGGGTCTCTTCCCGGCATGACTGGTGCTTTGAGCAAGGCCCACGCTTGGTCGAAGGGGTTCATCATCTGTAGTCTCCCTTTGTTCCCCTCATGACCTTCACTGGCATGGGAGTTTTTCCATGCCCGCGAGCATACAACTCTGACATCCTATGTCTCCCGTCATGAAACACCCGGCTCAAACTGAAATCACTTGGATTATCGGGATTGTCGGGCATAACGTAAGGCATACCGAACAGTATGTCCTCTCCCGCTTGCGCTCTATCCATCAAGTCACGATAATGGAAATCGCCTATATCTCTCGCAGTCTCTTGTATCCATGGTTTATCTTTATCTTTGTAAGCAGGGCCGCGAGGCGAACCAGTGACGTGTCTATTGTATTCTCCGGGAGTCATCTGTGCAATCTCTCCTTGCTTTATGGAGTATTCAGTTGGGTCTGTCGGAACCGTACCATACACATTCTCCTGCTCTCTCCACTCAGGTTCGTCTGCGCCTTGTGTGACGAACCTTATGCCGGGGACACCTGTTTCGTATATAGGCATCTTCAGCAAAAACCACGCTTGGTCGAAGGGGTTCATTCCAAATCCTCCCTCACAGGCCAAGACTCACCCTTGTCGTCCCATAACTTGCTTCCAGCGTCTGTCATTATACTATGCCTTTTCACTTTCTTTCCGGTTTTGTCATGTAAGTAAGCCAGCATATCGTGCATGGCACTAGCATAGCCCCTCCTACGGAAGTCGGGTTTGGTCTCCACACCTTTCGGTCTAGCGGTGCTTGCACCCGGACTGTGGATGGTCCACATGGAGGAGCGTTGTACGGGCATTTTCACGTTGGGCATATCATCATAGAAAGTGTTCGGGTCAGAAATATCAGCATAAGTCGTATAGTTGTCATCAATGTCCGGTTCATCTTCGTATGCCATAGCGTCTAGCATTTCCCCAGTCACCGGGTCTCGGAACTTACCTGTTATCCCATATTTATCTCTAGTGAAAGAGCCCGGCACTAGAGGCATCTTAAGCAAAGCCCATGCTTGGTCGAAGGGGTCCATCGGCTCGGCTGCCGTCTTGTACTTCTTGTTTCTAGTTAAGAGGTCAATGATGTCCTTCTTCTTCCCTTCCCCTCTCAACTCTCTCACTTTCTCATCTTGGGCCATTTGCTCTTTCACCGCATCCTCCCACTGCTCTCTTGGAGGAAGGCCGCCTAGTCTCGCTCTCAATCCAGCGAGGCGGGGGTAGGTCAAGAGTGGCTTCTCGGAGTTGTATTTACCCTCGGGGTAGTATTCGTCAGGAGCGAAGGGAGTGCCGTACATATCTTTCAGTTCATCTAAGATTCTCCTCTTATCCATGGCGGCTCGGGGCAGGTTAGCCAATATTCTCTGTCTTACGTTGGGGTAGTTCCCCCTTGGTGCATTTCTCGACATATTCTGGGTTTGCTGCATCAGGTCTGCCGCTGTCGCAGTGGGGTCGTAATTCATCATGGCATAAGGGGCGAGTTCCGTTGCATATGTCGACTCGAGGGACTGTCTCACGTTCTTGTCGGTGGGAGGACCCCCTCCCTCCAGCCTGCGGAATGCCTCGGCCAGCCAGTCTTCACCGAGTTTACTTCCACCGTAATGACCACTACCATGTGCGGGTGCGTTTTCAAAGAAAGGCACCTTGTTCTGGAAATGGTGTCCTAGTTCGTGCGCATGTAAACGGAACAACTCTGGGTTCATTGATGGACCGAAACGGTCATCATCGTCGTATCTGGTGAGGAGTTCATGTTCCCTCTTGCCTGAAAGTCCCGTGTGAATCGTGTCCGTTTGCCTATCGTAGGAGTCTCCTTCTGATTTTGGCAATAATCTCCAATTCGGCCCAACGAACGGGTATTGCCCCATGGCGAACCTCCGTCGTGCTGCCTCCTCTTCGCTCGGTTCTTCCAACTCCTTGCGAGCCTGTCTCCTCGTATCCCTCGCTTCTAACTTCGCTCCTCTCCTTTCGGCATCCATCGGCCTTCGTGCAAGGGGCAACTCCCCTCTCACCTCAGGCGCCTGACCCATGCTTCGCAGCCTTCTCCTCCCTGTCGGTTGCGTGACACCGACCATCTGTTGCGTTAGCCTGTCCTGCGTCACGTCTCCCTTATCGTATCCTGCATGGGGATAAGGCGATGGCTGCTCGTACTCGTCGAAGAAGTCTTGGTAAGTCTCCCTTGGGATGGGATTGCTTAGTCCCATGGATGCGGGTGGTGCGTACGAAGAAAGCATCTGCTTTACGTCTTCATACGCTTTCTTCATCGTCTCCCGCCCCTAAATGTTCCAAGCCGTCTTTTCTTTTTGGGTTTGGAGCCGACGACCTTGACTGGCCTGTTCCTCTCTTCCCTCAACTCCCTGAGACGCTGCAATTCCTCCTGCTTGGCCTCCCTCTTGGCCTTTCTCTTTAGATAGGCTTCCCTACTGGTGTCCCTTTTCCTTCTCGCCATAGTCTCAGCGATGCGCTGTCCACGTTGCCATTGCTGGAATGCGTCCTCGTCCTCCGGCGTGTCCCCTCTGTCAATACGCGCCTGCTCCCTCTCGACTGGGTTCATGACGTGCCGATTCAGGCTTCTGAGTTGGGCGGCAAATCGCTTCTTGTCTCTGAAATCCTTCAAATCAGGCAAGTCCTGAATCTCAGGCGTCTCTCTCAGCCCGAATTTGTCATAGCGTCCAATGGGTAAATCCTTGTATTGTTCGTAAATATTCGGGAAGTCGCCCTCGAGTGCGTCCATAATAGCACTTCTCTCATCTCTTATGCCTCGCGACGCTTGACGTGACACTCGAGCCGCCTCTCTTCTGGGTCCGTAGACGTTCTTCTCCAACCAGTCTTCTATCAGTTTCTCACTCTGTTTTCTAGCAAATCTTGAGCCATACTTTCCGCCTTCCACTCCTCTCATTGCGCCGATGGCCCTCGCTGTCTTGTTTTCCTCACCGAACAAGTTCATGATTCGGTCGATGTCCTCGGGCTCGTGGTCTTGTAGAATCCTCCCCAGTTGCTCTCTCGTAGGGGGTATGTGAGGTGGTGTGGGCACGTAATTACCGTAGAACTGGCCCGGTATACGCCCATCTATGGCTATCCTAGCGGCTTCTTGCCCTTCAGGAGGGAGCGGTTGCCTCGACCTCTGGTCGTAATCCACAAATGGGTATACCTCGGTACTAGCCTCTGGTCGTGAACCCCAAGGAATTTCGCTGGATTTGGTCCTAAAGTTGTATGTCCTCCCTCCGGGTCCTGACCCCTCGGTGACTATGGTGTACCCGGCATCTCTCGCCCGTTCCAGCGTGTCTGCTTGTAGCGGTACGTCTGTCTCCATCGGAACGTACTGGTTGTAATATCCTAGGCTAGTGTGGTCCGAGAGTTCGTGTCCCCTACCAGCGTCTTGCGCCCCGGCTATATTTCGAGCAGGGTCAGCGGCTAGAATCGGCTCTAGCCCAGTCACCCTGTGCCTCTCTCCGTGTTCTATGTACTGTTCAGGGGTCATTCGTATCTGGGCCATCTTGATGACCTCCCACGCCTTCTTCATAGGCTGGTGGGTGTACAGGTCCCCGTGCTTGTGGGTGAATAACTTGCCCCTCTTTCTCATGCTCGCTAGGGTGCTCTCCAGCAGGCCGGGGTCCTTCTTGAACTCGGGTATGCCTCGGAGGTTCTTCATTGCGAGGGCACCGCCCTCCTTCTCTATCTCATTGAGTACGAGTGCCTCTGCCTTCCCAGAGTCCATGTCAGTCCAACCCCATCAGCCGATTCAGTTCCTCTGCGGTTATGCTCCTCTCCTCAGGCATTTCATCAGGCTCCTCCTTCTTGGGTATCAGGCTGTCTAGTTTGAGGTTGTGAGCGGCTATCTGCTCTGGAGTCAGGCCCGCGAAGGCCGAGGAACCCATAGGCTCGTCCGTGTCCTTGTCCTCCTCCTCATCGAACCTGCCTTCCAACTCGCCCTCGCTCCAGTCCTCCCAAGTCTGGTCGTCCATCTCCTCGCTAGGCACGACCGTGTCGTACTCCAGTCCGTCGATGCCCCTTTCCCTCTTTCGCCTAGACTTGATGAACTCCCAAGCGGTATGGAAGGGCTCGTCCATATCCCGCGTAATTGTCGAAACTACTTGTATGTAGCGATAGAAACCTTGACTATTTCCGAATATACCAAATAGTTAACCACATTGGAATCCGCATGGTCTTCGATAACGCATGGAACTTTCTGAAATCGGAGGTTCTCGCCAAAGGACCACGAAGCAGAAACGTCCCTGAGGGCTACAGGGAGGCTGCGGGCGTCATAATCACCCACTCTCCTACAGGCAGAATCCTGTTCGTGCGCCGCTCCCCCAAGGAGACGTCGAAGCACGGCATGTGGGAACTGCCCGGAGGCAAGGTCGAGGGCGACGAGCACCCAGAGCAAACAGCAGCAACCGAGGCCATGGAGGAGGTCGGGCTGCCCCTGAACTACCTACAACACGCTGGTTCGCACGTAGACCACGACAAAAACAAGGTCTACCACGGCTATAAGGCCACTCTACACCCGAATTTGCACCCTGACGAGCACGTCAAACTGTCGGAAGAGCACGACGAGCATCGTTGGGTGCACCCGGACGACATCCCGTCCCTTCTGGACGATGGGGGCCTCAGCCACCATGCTGAGTACCTCCTCGGCCCCGACAACCCCGGTGAAATCAGGGGGCCTGAGTTCAGTGACATGTCGACTCATACAGACAGCCACATGCCTTCATACCGCGCCGCAGAGTACGACTACTGAAATGTAACAACCTTCATCTAGTTTAGCAATATGCGTTCTTCATGGTCGAGGCTTTCGAGGCAGCATGGAATCTGCTCAAAGCAAGGTCCGGCATGGGTGGTGACCCATTCATCGGGCGAGATGACTACGGACAGCGTGTCAATAACCCACGCCAAGGCCCCATAACCGCATCTGAGTCGACAGACGACATCTATCGTCGGAAGAGGCTGAACCGCGACACGCCCTACCTCGAGGACAGGACGCTCTTCACTAACAAGGATGGCAGCCCCACCAAGAGGAGAGACGTACGAGCAGCAGGTAAAACTCCCCCTACCGACAAGTCTCGATTCATAACCGACATGTACAACGTCGGGCAATCTGGTAATCCGATGAATCATCCGATGGGCATGGACCCTGCGTCGATGAGCGAAGAGGACAGGGAATTCCTGTCGATGTTCGGAGACATGAACCAAGACGCTTTCGATGAGCCGATGAATGAGATAGACCATATCGCTATGACGCAGGGAGTGAGCCCAGAGCAAGCGCAGTCGATGGCAATGGCCGATTTGTACTCAGGAAGCCAGCATCTTAGAAATATAGCAACGGATAGGCTCACTGGGATAGTAAACCCTGCTTATATCAACAGGGAAGCACATGCGGGTGAGCGCCGGGTATCATACGACTAGATGATTAAAATGGCAGCATTCGACGTGGCTTGGAGCGTTTTGAAGGCCGCTAGAGCGCACAAAGACAAGAAATGGCCCGATGACTACATGTTAAGTTGGAGAGAAGGGGGAAAACTCCAGACTGGTCGGCCTGAGGACGCCCCGTACTATCAATTCGTAAATCAGGGACCTGCTTCGATGCTTCCCCTGACTGGAGTGGGAGTGAGGTACCCCGATGACTGGAAGGAGTACGATACCTCTGACTTCCCACAACCAGCGAGGTCAGACCCAGCGAAACAGCCGTATTTGGACTACAACCCTGCACTCTCATACCTCCCAGTAGGAGCATCATACCTAGAACCCGCAGCAAGAGCAAGCGCAGCCAACGACGGGACCTTCAGCACCGACCTCTCCGACAAGAGGATGCAAGAGAAGGCCAAGGAATTTGACAAGAGAAGAATGAATTCTTGATTCTATGAATGATACGCCTTGTAATATGGCTTTTTATTCCAAAAAAAATTTTTTTGTCGAAGCGCTGTGCGCGACTAAGAGCGTAATAACGCAGCGTAACGCACCCATCACTCCGGCTAAGGTGGCGTAATAAGGGCACTGCGGTGGTGGTGGGGGTGGGGCCGCCGCCAGCGTAACGGCAGCGTAATACGACCACTCACGTGCATAGCCGAGCGTGACGCCGCTGGCGTCACCCTCTCGGAGTAGCGTCACGCACACGTGTGGTGGTGGTCGTGGTTGGGCCTTACGCGTACGCCACCACCACCACAACCAAGCCACTACGTATACGAGCGTGACGCAACCACCATGACGCGGCCACTATCCCTTGCACCCGTTCGTGGACTCTCCCCACCCACATGGGTGGAACCATGCTATCATGTATCCTCACACGTAAGCGTACCGCTAACCGCGTAAGAACCGAGCGCTAAAGACTTGGACTATATAAGGTAACTATGTATGTACAATTGGTGACAAACATGAGCAGAAACGCACAGACAAGCACAAGCACGCCAATGAACGAGACCATAGAGGGCTACCTAGCCGCTCTCGTGGACATAGCCGAGAACGCGACGGGGCACCTGATGTGCACCATCAAGGGCACGTACCCAGACGTGCTCTACTCAGGCGAACCCACGAAGGTCACGCCAGCACAAGCGAGGGCAGCGCTGAACCGCTACCTCAAGAGTGCGCGCAAGGAGATGCCCAAGCAGGCTGCGGACATGCCCGAGGACTTCCACGAGTCCCTAGCACGGGAGTACACGGTCCGAGCAGGCACGAACAGGGACGGCAGCCCTAGGCCCGAGCGCAAGGTCGGTCTCTGGGCATACGCCCTGAGCAGGGTCAGGAGAGCGGACAAGCAGGCGAGCAAGAAGGCTCGCAATGCTGCGAACCTAGCGAAGGCAGAGGCCGAAGGCGGCCACTGGTTCGCACAAGGGAGCGACACCCCGTACCCATCCGAGAAGAAGGCTCGGAAGGCATGGGCCCGAGCGGCCCACGGCCCAGACTGGTGGAAGACCGACAAGTCTGCCCGCCTAGATGCGGCAGTCGTGAGCAGGGGAGCCGTGCCTGAGGGCGCGGCCCCCTCCCAGCCTGAGCAGGAGACCACCCCTGCCCCCGCGAAGACCACCCAGACGACCGGGAAAGTGACCGTCAAGGTCCTGCGCGAGAAGTGCAAGGCACTGGGTCTCCCACACAGCGGCACGAAAGCCGACCTAGAGGCGCGCATCCTAGCCCACAGCCTCTTCGAGTGAGCGCACCCACTCGCAGAGACGTAACCCCCCTCGGGCCTCCGGGTCCGGGGGGCGGCCCCCCTAGCCCCTGCCCCCTCGGGGCGGGGGCCTTTTTTTATCGCGCGCGCCGCCGTTACGCCGGGCTGGCTGCTCGGCACTCGGGCGGCGGACTACTCGTCCGCTTCTCGCCCTCGTGTCCTCCTCGCATCCACCCCATGTGGTTGGGAAAAAATCGGTTCCCCTAGCGAGAGCGCTGCACAACCAGTTGTCGGTGGTATAAGCACGGGTGGTGTTGGTGGTGGATGAGTGGCGCCCCCGTGACTAGCCCATCAGTCTTGATTCTCTGCTCATGTGCACATACACGCATGAGTGCTGCGTTCTTCTGCCAGTCTCAGCCATGTGTTCAATCATTCATATGTAATGTCTATACATAGAGAATAATAGATATACGTAGTAAGGGGTATACTTACACATGGCTTTGTCCTAACGTACGGAATAAACTTCGGATGGATTGTACTCATGCCACGAAACCGTGACACTACGAGGCAGTAGGGGGTGTGGGTGGTGGTGGTTGTGAAAGAGTCCTAGGGAATGAGCGCCCTAGTTAGTGCGAGAACTGAACGGGATAGAGTGAACACACGTGTCAACCCTCACCACCCACATCATGCGTTTAGAAGTTGGACTATATAAAGTAATAGTGGATTCATTGTTGGTGATTAGGATGACAATAGTAGAGTCTGATAACAGCAGCCCAAGAATGAGAGTGGAGACCAGTACCCATGTGATGGTTCTCCATGCCCCTGAGTGTGGTAGTGACTGGTGCCATGTGTGCCTCAGTGAAGGTGTGCGTCAGCGCAGCGATAGGTGTGATGATGTTGAGCATGCACTGAGTGGTGACATCACGGTGGTGGTAGCATGAATGAACCAACACTAGAGCCTGAGTTCAAGTCATTCAAGGATGGTGTGTATGATGCTATTGTACACGGTAGTATGGCTGATGGCCGAGACCACTACTACAAGCGTGGCTATGACTTTGGTATGACTATCTACTCAGACATGGAGGGAGAGGAATGAATGCGGAAGAGATGCTGATGGTAGTCAGGAAGTTCGTCTCGTACGGTGCGCCTGACTCGTATGATGACCAAGGTCCGAACAAGTTCGACTGGGGGTTCTTCGAGACCATGTCATACAAGGACAAACTCAGTCTCGATGACGTAGCCAAGTGCGCACACAGACTGAGGAAGTACAGGAACACGCAGATGCCAAGGGCATTCAGTGAGTGTGGTCTCGAGTGGAACCCTCACTGGGACACGCTGATTGAGCAGACCGAAGAGGCTGCGGCAGCAGTCGTGCCCACGGTCACGTGTGCTGAGTATGACGAGACATGGTACGGGAAGAACGACGTGCACAGGAGATGGCCGAAGACCAGCAAGAGGATAGCCATACACTGGGACAAGAGAAGCAGGCAGTTGTGGTTGGACTTGAAGAACGACCCAGCGCTCAAGTTCCCTGCCTTCAAGTGGGACGGGGAGAAGATGTCATGCAAGTACGACAAGAACATACTGAGCAGAGTCATCGAGATACTCGAGTCACACGGCTACGTGACTGATGAGTTGAAGCAGTTCAGGAATGGCATGGCTGCCCCTGCACCAGCGAGGACCGAGCAGTCATACGGTGTGACTGTGGTCAAGGACAGTGTCGTGCTGACCATCCCGTACGCTGACTCGTCAGCGAGGGAGACAGTCAAGACAATCAACGGACGCAAGTGGCTCAATGATGAGAAGGCTTGGCGCATCAGCATACACGAGGCTGCCAACCTAATCAGCAAACTGGGTGACGACCACGAACTGAGCAAGGCCATGAGCAAGGACGAGAGGATAAGCGGCATGGTTGTCGCCAAGGCAGAGAGGGTAGCCATCAGTGGTGCTGCTGCACTGGACGATACCGAGGTACTCGCTGACATGGAGCAGAGACTGAGTGACATGTTCCCCGAGCATCTCTCGCTGTACCCATTCCAGTACGCTGGTGTCAGGTTCGCTGAACTGGCAGAGGGTAGGTGCTTCATCGGTGATGACATGGGTGTGGGCAAGACCATCCAAGCCATTGCCTACGCTGCTCTGCACACAGAGTTGTGGCCTGTGCTAGTGGTGTGCCCTGCCAATGTCAAGTACAACTGGGTCAAGGAACTGACCACGTGGCTGCCTGACTGTGTCACTGATGTGGTTGTCAACGGCAAGGACGAGGTACGTGATGCTGACTTCACCGTCATCAACTACGACCTAGTGCACAAGAAGAAGAGTGAGTTGCTCGCCTTCGGATACAACCTAGTCATCTTCGACGAGTCGCACTATCTCAAGAACCGTGGTACCAAGAAGAAGCCAGTGCTGCGCACGCAAGCATGCATAGAGATAGGGCAGACCACTGAGTCAGTGCTGTGCCTGAGTGGTACTGCCATGACCAACAGACCAGTCGAGTTGTTCACCACACTGGAGTTGGTGAGACCAGCAGAGTACGAGGGGCAGTTCATGCCATTCGCCAAGAGGTACTGTGGTGCTGAGTGGAACGGCTTCGGCTGGGACTTTACAGGTGCTACGCACACTGATGAACTGCATGAGAAACTACGTGACGTCATGATTCGCAGGCTCAAGAAGGAGGTCATGGAGGAACTACCCGACAAGGTCAGGTCATTCGTGCCAGTGGTACCCACACCAGCAGAGATGACACAGTACAAGGATGTCAACAGGACATGGGTGCGAGAGTACAACAGTGGTGGCAAGCACGAGCCGGGCTTCGTGCTGAACATGCTGACTGACCTACGTCACCAGTGTGGTAGGCTCAAGGTATCAGCAGCACTCAAGTGGATAGAGGACTACAAGCATCAGAACGACAAGCCAATCGTGGTGTTCACGCACCATAGGGATGTCATGCAAGCACTGTGTGAGGCACTCGAAGAGGACTACAAGTACGCCACCATCTCTGGTGATGTGGATTCCAAGACTAGGATGGACTACGTGGAGAAGTTCCAAGCCAATGAGTTGGACGTGTTGGTGTGCTCGACAGTGGCAGCGAAGGAGGGACTCACGCTGACTGCTGCTGACACAGTGCTGTTCATCGAGAGGGAATGGAGCCCTGCATGGGAGGAGCAAGCAGAGGATAGGGTGAACAGGATAGGTCAGGACAGTGACACTGTGTGGGCCACGTACCTATCAGTCGCTGGTACCATCGACGAGAAGTTCGATAGGATAGTCGAGTACAAGCGGGCGAACATCAAGTCCGTGCTGGATGGTGGTGACATCATCGAGCGAGAGGGCATAGCCAAGGCACTGATAGAAGCCATGGTGGAGTCGGGTGAGTTACCCGAGGACATGCTTGCTGGGTTCAGCAAGTATGCGGAGGAAGAGTGATTGACTATATAAATTGACTAAAGATGAAAGGACGGTGATTGAGATGAGTGAGAACACGGAGATAACGGAAGCAGCAACAACGAGTGAAATCAGGGACGAGGTGTACGTCTTCGCCACCACCACACGGAAGTGGTTGGATGACATGGGTGAGAACTACGCCAACGAGTACACCAGAGAGACGATGATGACGGACATGGACGTGGCAGAGAGGGAGGTCGCATGGCTGCTCTGCCAGCACGTGTACAACACTGTCGACATACAGGGGTACAGTGACCTACCAGCAATGGACAACTTCCCCCTCTCGCTGGGCGAGTACGGGGATGAGTGGGCCACTGACTTCGACATGATGGCGTACAACTGGAGCAGGCACTACGACCCTGAGGAACTTGACATGAAGCAGCGCTACCACCACGCACTGTACTGGGAGTGCTTGCTCAACTTCTCTAGTGATGAGAAGAACAAGGACATGGGCCTCATCGCCAAGTTGAGCAGGTACTACAGGAGAGGCACGGCAGGGTACGCCATCAATCAGGACGTCACCCTAGAGCGGATAGGAGATGCAGTAAGGGAACTACCCTCATGGAAGACGTACCTTCCAGTGCCGACCAACCGCACTGTGCTGAGGATAGCGAAGCAAATGGTGAGCGGGGAGATTAGGCTACCACCCATGCTGATTGAACTACATGGCAATGACTACCAAGGGGCATGGCGCAAGACCGAGTTCAGGGTAGTGCAAGTGCTGAACGAGACCACCGAGGACAAGGAGATTCGTCATGCTGAGGAGGAGTACGAGGCTTATCGCAACAGCGATGAGTACCAACAGGACTTGGCGGACCAGCGAGAGGCGGAGATGAGAGAGAGGGAGATGGGTAGTCCGAATACCTACGAAAGGGATATGATGTAGACTATATAAATTGACAGCAGATTAAGAGATGGTGATTGAAATGGGAACAAGTTGGATACGAAGACACAAGAACGAACTAGAGAGTGCCACTAGGATTGCGAATGACCGCAGGCAGTACGAGGAATGGGCTAAGCAGTTCAAGACTCGTGGTAGATGGGATGAGCGCAAGGTCAAGCAATGGATGGCAACGAGGACAATGAGACAAGACATACACACAGAGGAGGAATGAACATGACACCAATGAACTGGAAGAGAGCGAGAGAAATAGCAGCGACTGCAAGAGACCCCATAGGCAAGGGCAAGCCGATAGGCAACAACACTAGGTTGTACTACGTGCCACCTAGTCAACCCCGTGGTGTTGATGACTACTACACCATCAGGCTGCACAACAATGTCATCATGGAGATATACCGTGAGGGCAGGTATCTATTCGATGCTGGTTGGCGTACTGTGACTACCAAGGAGAGACTGAACAAGTTCATGCTCGGTATGATTACCCAGAAGAACTGGGAGTGGTACATGTGGAACACCAAGGGCAAGAGTGAGAAGTGGCTCGATGGTGTGTTCGAGGGTGAGGATGGTAAGTTCTACTCAACGAAGGACCAGTTCAGGCAAGCGCTTGTCTTCGGTTCCACCAAGTGGCACGGTAAGTGGCCGCTGTTTGACTTCAAGGGAGAACCGTTCAACTCGGTTGCTGGGTGGTGTTGATATGAACATCTTCGTACTAGATGAGAACCCCATCACTGCGGCAAGGATGATGTGCGACAAACACATCCCCAAGATGATTGTCGAGTCAGCGCAGATGATGGCATCAGCCGTGCGCAGGTGGGGTGCCACCGATGACGTCATGCCACTGACCAAGGCTGGCAAGCCATACAAGGGAGGCTACGCCAATCACCCATGCACACTGTGGGCGGGAGATACCTTCGGTAACTTCGGTTGGCTGGCCGACCACGCCATAGCACTGTGTGATGAGTACACGTACCGCTTCGGTAAGGTGCACGCATGTGATGACCCCATCACTACACTGTGGCGCGTAGGTATAGACTGGGTGGGTGAGGATGACTTGACAACAACACCATTCGCACTCGCCATGCCCGATGAGTATCGTGATGATGATGCAGTCAAAGCATACCGAGCCTACTACCACAGCAAGCACTTCGCCAAGTGGGAGAAGGGCACCCCCGCACCTGAGTGGTGGCAGCCCGAACTCCAAGCGCTCGCGTAATCGCATGGCTTGATACAAGCGGATTGAGAGCGGAGCATATCGCTCGCGCGCTCGCTTGATAGAAAGATGATAGTCACCAATCGCGCATACCAAATAGATTGACATCGTGCACATTACATGGATTACGAACCGTGCACGTGCTGCACTCCCATGCAACAGGCAACTGTTGCACTGATGGATTCCATATTCGAGAAGGGAAAGAAATCCAAGCCGTTCCACGGATACAACAAGAACAGGCATAGCCGAAAGGGTGGTCTCAGTGCCAAGGGCAGAGCGCACTTCAAGAGGAAAGAGGGTGCCAATCTCAAGCCCCCAGTGACCACCAAGCCATCCAAACTCAAGCCCGGAAGCAAGAAGGCCAAGAGGCGAAAGTCATTCTGTGCTAGGATGAGCGGGGCCAAGGGGCCAACCAGCAAGGGTGGAAAACTCACACCCAAGGGCGCTGCTCTCAAGCGCTGGAACTGCTGAGTACGCTCACGCCTTTCCGCAGTTTAAATACGGTTAGCAGGATAATCCTTGCACGGTTTCCGTATAGAAACCTTGACTATATAAATTAACTAAGAATGAAAGATTGGTGAAAACATGGCAGCAAACAAGCAGAAGGAATACGTAATAACGGTGAGAGAAGTTCAGGACAAGTGGTACAGCGTCCAAGCGAGCACCAAGGCGAGGGCCCTCGAGATGATTGAGGAGTACGAGGTGGACTACAACGATACCACATGGGTGAAGGACCACAAGCCAGTCGTGAGAGAGGTTAGAGTGTGGGTCGATTGCCCCAACAAGGGCAATGGGTACACAGACGTGGACCCATCCGTGAAGGTAGGCACATGGGACTGGCACTACAATGGTACGTGCAGTGGTACCATGGTAGAGGGGGAAGGAGACACCTGCAATGAATGCCATACACACATGGGTCCTAGCAATCTCCACGGTCCATTCAGATGGCTCACGGACGAGGAGAAGAAGTATCTGTTGGATACGTACAATACAGCGGGGATAGAACTCTGACTATATAAATTGACTAAGAATGAAATGGTGGTGAAAACATGACAGAGAACATAGACAGACCAAGATGCAAGGACATCCTCGGCAACGAGGTGAACATATACAACGACGTAACGAACATAGGTGCCCCCTACTCAAGGGACCAGTATACCAACTACGGTGGGTTCAGACACATACCCACTGGTGAGGTGTACTTGTTCAAGTTCGGTGGCAACTGGAAAGTGACTGGGCACGTGCTGTGGGACAGCAGCACGGATACCTACACGGACACACAGATTTGGGAGTGGGGCAACAAGGACGAACTGCGCTGCTTTGTGTACCACATCCTGAAGATTGACAAGGAGGAGGAGAACTGGGAGAAGATACAGTTCAACCTACAGGGGTCTAAGGACCAATCACATCACACCAATGTGAAGAACGGTTACTGCTCGGAGGCAGGACATGGCCTCAAAGTGGACTATGAGTGGGATGTGGCACTGACCAATGGGGAGACGAAGAGGAAGCACGACAGCATACGACTGGGTTACTACCCACCGTGGCCCTACCCAAGTGAGTGGCTCAAGGTGCAGATGACGGACATCAAGACTGGGCCGATGGTCAAGAGAGAGGCCGACAAAGAGTCGAGGTACGAGAAGATTGTACTGACAATAGACGACATACAGGAGGTGTAAATATGGCAGAGAGACAAGGATGGTCCACATGGACCAAATTCAAAGAAGCAGGAATAGTGGACGAGCACGTCAACTTTAGTGACGAGAAGGTCATCATAGACCACGCACTGGGGAAGACGAAGCAGACGATAGGTGAGTGCTGGCCGATGGATGCGGCAGTGGCATACACACTAGCGGCAGCAGGACCGTCGACGCGTTTGACGTCGATGGAGATGGTCAACCAGTACACACGGATGGCTGCTGTGATGATGAGTCAGAAGGTGGCGTACGGTGAGGTACCGGACCCTAACGCTGAGTCATGTGGTCATGATGAGGTCAATGCGATGAACATCATCTTCGGTTCGCCGAGAGTGTTCACCAGTGGTGGAGAGAAGCACATCTACTTGCTCAATGCTTACAACGAGACTCCCCTGACCCAGTGGTTGGAACGCAGGGACGCACCCGAGGAGATAGTGGCACTATCCAAGTTGAGAGTGAGCCTCACGAGCCCACTGGTCGAAGACATCACACACGCCCGCCTACATGCGCTGTTCACCACAGAGAGGTTCACCCCTCTGCGGCAGTACATAGAGAGGTGGGCTGAGACCACCAAGTGGCGCATACAGGCAAGCAGCAGTACTCAGAGTGCCGTCCCATGGACTACGGAGCACACTTTCGGTGAGTGCCAGTGGGCAGATGACGAGCACACGGCCTGCGCGCACCACGACAGACCGAAGATAGACGCATGGGTGCTCATCAAGGAGGTCGATGAGAATGGTAGCGTCGTACCCAACAGGTTCTGCGAACTGTGGTCTAGGAAGAAGGGCGAGGTAGTCGTCAGTGATGGTTGGAACTGGGACCAGTTGAGGAGCGGACCAGTGCCCATGTCCAAGGTCACCCCCGAGAGGGTCGTTCTGTTCGACAACGTGAAGCGCAATCTCGCTAATCAGATGGACGAGAAGAGGGTGCGCAAGGAAATCAATGCCTCGCTCAGGAGGATGCTGGGCAGGAACCTGAACTGCGTAACCAAGGAGGGCATCAGGAACACAGCCACCTACCAGTGGAAGAACTGGAGTTGGCTCAATGACATGCAGGCATGGGTGGCACAGACCAGCAAGAAGAACAGGAAGGAAGGTGACGTAGTGCAGGGCTGGAACTACACCAAGTACGAGTCACGCAGGTCCTTTGGTCACGAGATTGCCAAGTTCAAGTGGGTGCCTGATGAGGCACCGTCGTACTGGACCGTTGCTGTGAAGAAGAGGGACGACTCCTACTGGTCATACAGGAATACCACTGTGGACATGCCGTTCTCCTTCCCCACGGAGGATGATGCATTCCAGTTCCTCTCCTATCTGCTACCACTGGCTGGCAAGTGCAATGCTGACAACGTCAAGAACAGGGAGTGGTACGATGGCAGGATTGCGCTGAACATCCAGACCAAGGAGGGCAACCCCGCCATCACCGTGGATGAGGATGACACCGTGGGTCTCAAGATGGAGATGGACATGAACAAGGACCCCGAGGGCCTACCCACTCCGCAGGAGATGCACCGAATGATTTGCTTCGGCACCCCACAGGAGTTTGACGAGGCAGTCGGTCACCTAGTAGAGCCCGAGCAGTATGACGATTGGAAGCACACACTCAAGGAAGCGGAGGGAGACGAATGAACAACCCATTCAGCAAGATAGTCGTGTGTGTGCAGGATGCGCTTCACTCACTGAACGAGCAGTTCGGCACGGAGCGCCCCCTGCTCGATTACCATGCGGGGCGGATAATGACGGAGAGGAGAGTGGCAGGTGTGGCTCTGGAGACCATGCAGGACGTGTACTACAGCAAGCACACAGGATGGGCTGAGGTAGTCACACCCGCTGCGCTTGTCGGTGTGCAGGACCCGCTCATGCACTGGATGCTGGTTCGAGAGATAGCGAAACAGTTCAGTGTGCCAGTGTCATTCGTGCTTGGGCTTGACTTGATACCCACAGCAGAGCCAGCGAGGTTGGCTGTGTACAACAGAGGGCCAGTGCCTCTTATTGCCGATGGTAAGGGCACACCCGCGCTGTACAGAGCAGCGTACGAGGGTGCCGATGCAGGGTACTGGGATGCTGAGTTGCTACTCCTACTCCCCCCTCCGCAGTTCGTGCTACCCATGGAGATGCTGGAGAAGGTGAGTGTGAGCACGTCCGGGGAGCCTGACCTTACAATGGCATGAAAGAATGTTGACTATATAAATTAACTAAGAATGAAATGGTGGTGAAAGAGATGACAGAAGTAAATGATGATGATATGACAATGAACGCAGCAGACCTGTTTGAGAATATCTTTGAGGAGATAGTCACAGAGGCACAGGCGCAAGAGCAGAGGACAGTGCTCGAGGACACAGTGACGCCGAAGCGTCTTGAACTGGTAGCCGCTCAGAAGGCGAAGAGTCTTCTCAAGCACGTCAAGCAAGTGAAGGCAGGCAAGGCTGGGTGGGTCACACCCTCAACCGAACTGATACTCCTAGAGGATGGCTTCGATGTCATCAAGCATGCCTTTGAGAGAGTCTCGTTGGAGCACAGCGTTGGCACTGCCTTCCTCCGTGCTTGCCCTGAGTTCGCTAGGCACGGTGTGCTTGAGTCACTCAAGGTAGTCGAGGATAACCTACGTGACAACTGGAAGCACTTGGTCAAGGTGATGAAGGAGGAGGACCCCAATGGCTGCCTCATACTACAACCATTCGTACCTGCGACTTCCTCTGCCGTCATGGCACCACAGAAGCACGCAGCCATCAGCCTCGGTCACGATGGTGTGACTGCTGGTGACGGTGCGTACATGGTCTACACCCTGATGAATCCACAGGAGTCCACACTCGTTGAGCACGTCAAGAGCATAGGGCACGAGAAGGACACCTACGAGGTTGAGTTCGTGTACCAGAGACCCGACTCCTTCCTCGACTACTTCCATCCAGAGAACAGCGTACCAGCGCAGTTGACGCAGATTCGTGGTGCTCCTCCATCGGAGATTAGGGAGCCACCATTCACCTACATGATAGACGGTGTGGAGACTACAGCCGACATTGACGGTGCCATGCCTGATGGTAGGAATGAGTGCAAGGAGGTGTGGGTAGCCACAGGACTGGAGGAGGTGGCTTGGCTCGAGGCCAACATCACCAAGGACCTGTGCCCTGATGGCTTCTTCATATCCGAGCCGAATGGTTCGATGATGAGCCACGTCATGGCTCACGCTAGGCAGCACGGCATCCCATACGTAGCAGGTGAGGTCAGCGTCGGTGACGTCTGGACCGAGGGGTCCGCCACATGGGTGGCGCTGGACCCTGATGGTACCATCGACCCGCAGCCATACAAGCCGTTCGCTCTTGACATGATTGCACAGTTCAATCTGGGGTTGGAGCAGAGCATGACCCACTGGCGCAGACAACAGGGATGGCTCGCTCACTTCTATCACCAGTGGATGGCCTTCGGCACGAATGGTATCCACACTGCGTTCCTAGCAGGTGGCTTCTGTGGATGGCTGGCTAAGGCCATGCTCTCAGTGTGCCTAGGCGAGATGAGATACGCTGCTTCGATGAAGAAGGATGCCACCGTGGAGTTGTGGCCTGTGCTCACTGCCATCATGGGCTCCGAGAAGTGGAAGGAGATGACTGGTGACCATGCTGCAAGCACGGGTGACAGGAAGAACTACTACGCCCTGTGCGAGAAGATGAAGGTAGACTACGAGGAGATTGGCATGGCGCTCAACTGGTGTGCCCAGCAGTACAGCACTGGTTGGTCCGGTGCGTATGGTGGCAAGGCATGGGCTGAGTGTGCTAGGAGAGGTGTGGAACTATGCTCTGCAATCGCTGACTTCCAGAAGGACCCATCGGAGGAAACGCTGGCTGAGTTGGCTGGCGCTGTGAACTCAGCCAAGAACGCTGAGCACAACAACGGCTCACTGTTCAACAAGTACCTGAACAAGAAGGCGTTTGACTACAGCGACTTGAAGACCGACGATGATGGTGTGAAGAAGGGCCTGTTCCCCCACACACCAGTCGGCATCAAGGCGATGTTCCAAGCATTCGAGGTGGCTAACCACTTCACCAACGGTGAGCCGAACCCCGGTGTGGCTAGGCCAGTCAACGACTGGAAGGTGATGTTCCCTTTTCTCAAGGGCAAGGGTGCCTCGTACTGGAGACATAACTTCATCGCCATAGGCGAAGGCATACCCCAGTCCATCAAGGACGCAGCAGTGACTGTGGGATACGAGAAACTACACCACAACAACAAGTTCAGCCTATCAGAGGACATCTTCATCCCATGCGGCATCTACGATTGCTCACACTGTGCCAAGCACGAGGTCGTCGTGTCCCGGCTCCAGTACGGCGAGGACATAGGTGCCATACTACTCACACCACAGTACCCCGAGGTGTACTTCGCACATGGCAAGGAGCAGAGCGAGATGGTGTCATACAGCGTATGTCAGATACTCAAACAGAGGGACTACACCGAAGTCACCCCGGAGATGTGGGTGGCAGCATGGGAGGGTCTGAACAACAAGGACCCCCTCTTCCCCGAACTAAGCAGACTACTCACCAAGTTCGTCAAGAACCAGATGTCGGATGACAAGGAATGGACGGACAAGGTGCTAGAGATAAACAAACAGGAGGAGTGAATATGAAGAAGCAAGATTGTCACACTGGGAACCCACTGGTCTTCGAGGCTGGTGATGTCAAGGTGTATGCAGGAGGAACGAACAGGAACGGAGGATGGCATGTGATGGACCCAGCGCCTGACCTAGCCATGGGGCCAATCGGTGTGATTGTCTCACCCAAGACGAGGGACGTACTCCCTGTTGGGTGGGGCTGCACTGACACAGCCAAGGGTGCTAGTACCACAGTGCTTGAGATAGACTGGCCGGACTACAACGTGCCCAAGAACCTAGGCAAGGAGTTCTGGTTGGCGCTCGTCGAGGACATCAAGGAGCGCGGCATCACCAGCATCTCATGCCAGTGCATGGGTGGTCACGGTAGGACTGGGGTGCAGGTGGCTGTACTAGCAGGTCTGCTCATTCCACAGGACCAGCACGAGTGGACTACTGCCGCCGAGTTGATTACTTGGGTCAGGTCGAGGTACTGCGAGCATGCAGTGGAGTCCAAGTCTCAGGAGAAGTACATCGCTGAGATGCTCGACATACCACCGGGCGAGTCAGTCATCACACTCAGCAGTGGTGGTGGTTGGTTGAGCGAGCCGAGTGCATTCGTTGACTTCGATGAGTACAGCGAGTTCACCCCCGATGAGTTGATGCAGCAGCAGAAGAAGAGCGAGCGCAAGCAGAAGAAGGGCAAGAAGAAGCAGGGCGTTGCATGGAAGAGGGCCATACCCACACCATTGGTCAGTGGTTGGTCCCTAGTCATGTGCCCCTCATGCGGCACACACGAGTGGCGCAGAGCCACGGCCAAGTACATGGACGAGGACTGCATCACATGTGGTGAACAAGTGTTTCCGATAGACTACGACGTCATAGCCGAGCAGTCGATGAGGTGTCAAATCACTGACATGTCATGCCATCCCATGGATATGTACGATGACGTCAGCAGCAAGTTCGCGGAGGCTGAGAGGCAGGGGCTCCAGACCAAGTTCGATACAAACAATGACCCAGTAATCAAGTGGAACACCAAGTGGTACCCGATGTCCTTCTTCAGGAGGACCGAGGATGGTAGCCTAGTGGCTGCCTCCGAAATCTGGAAGGAGAGGGTGAAGAATGCGAAGAAGGAGAAGAGCAAGAAGCCCAAGCCCCTGAGCAGGAAGCAGAGGAAGAGCAAGACTCTGGACGACTACGTGGTGCAGTCACTGGACATAAACGAGTTGGGGTTCCTCGATGAAGAATGATTGACTATATAAATTAACTAAGAATGAAATGGTGGTGAAAACATGGAAGAAGGAATGCAGATAAAATGCAAGAACGACGAAGGCCGGATACACATACAAGGTGTGTCATCCAAGTATCAGGATGGCAGGAACTATGGGATGTCCGTGAAGATGAGGTGCATGGAAGATACGTCCATGTGGCTTAGGGAGCAGGAGCCTGTTCTCAAGTCAGCAGCCTCGGGTACGGTGATGTACATACCGTTCAGGATTTACAGGTACAGCAACAAGGTGTGCCAATTGTTCATCCCCGGTACGCCATCGAACCACGAGTTGGGGGCCGTGCTGAACGTGCACCCTATGTCTGACCAAGTCAAGAGGCTGCTCACGTTCGCTGAGAAGGCGGGGTTGATAGAGGACGTGGAAGGCGAGCCCTACCTACCAGCAGGAGAGGAGGAGTGAACATGGCTACGCCTAGCAGTAACAGGAAAGTGTACTCCAACCTTGGTGGTGGGACGACTAGCATAGACCTACACAGGGTGTGTGCGTTCACATCACGCGAGAGCCACAGAGAAGGATGGGCCATAGTGGAATTCCACGTTACCAGTGGTAGCATCTTCTCTTGTGAGTTGACACCAGTCGAGCGGGAGAAACTAGACAACTTCTGGAGGTATGCCTGATGAAACCACCACAAGATGGACAACCATACGTCGGTATGGCAGCCACCTTCATAGTGGGCTCGGACTGCTACCCCGGCACGGTAGTGGCAGTGACCCACAACAAGGATGGCATTGTCACCAAGTTGTCAGCACAGTATGACAGCAGCAGTATAACAGGTGGAGACTGGCCCAATTACCAGTACGAATACGAGCGTAATCCCAAGGGCGACATCAGGCACTACACGTTGAGGAAGAACGGCATATTCAAGCAGAAGGGCTGGGCCCTGAGGTCTCCCGGTGGACGCATAGGGCTGGGCTACAGGCGGAAGTACTTGGACCCGAGTTTCTAGGATGAATGATTGACTATATAAATTAACTAAGAATGAAATGGTGGTGAAAACAATGGATGAGAAAGAGAGGAGAGAACGAGACAAAGACTTGGATGCAGAGTACAGGATGGATGCGGAGACGGATGCCATACTGAGAGCACGGAGACTGGCAGGTGAGGAAGAATGAAAGGAGGCTATCGACACATTGACGACCTAGCACACATAGGAATGGAAAGGTACATTCCTGACAAGGGATGGGGATACAGTGTCATCAGGCGGACATGGGATGACTATTGTAAGTACGAGGTGTGCCCCTTCTTCGATAATCAGATAGCCACGGACATGGGTAGGGATGTAATCATGTGCCGTGACCTGAGAGAAGTGGGTCAAGCGATAGAGGACATAATGAAAGGTGGTGAAGAGAATGAATGAATGGAAATCAACACACGAACTACGAGAATGGATGAAGCAGCACTACGAAGGTATGAACCCGAATGGTGTATGGATGCCCGAGGGCACTGGGCTCACGTATCAGAAGACGGAGAACGGATACACACTGGTCAAGATGATGGACAGCGAGGAGAGCAGGGATAACCACGATAGGATGAAAATCCTGATGTGGGACATCGGCATACAGGTCGATGACTCTGACTTCGAGTTGATACCACTACCTGAGAGCCTAGAGGAACTACAGTCACTCGAGGTGGAGATGAAGAGGGACTTGGCTACATCATGGGCGGACAAGGACGGTACTCTGCTGACCGACATGAACTTGGAGGAGGTATGGCCCGAGTACATAGAGGACAAGGAGATACTGCTGGACGACGGTGAGACCACCACTATCGAGATATGGGGCTTCAATGCCCTGAATCCCAACACTGATGAGTACATCACCATCGACCCGCATGACTACCACCTACTCATGGGCGACCGCTACTTCCTGAGATTCAGGACTGAGGAGTACGAGTACCGTGCCATGACCCGAGAGGAGATGGTCACGTCGATAGATGATAAGATGGCAGCCAGTGACTCAAGAGAGAGAATGGGCATACCGAGAGGATGTGGGGTCGGCTCCAAGTACAGTGAGATAGAGAATGAACAAGTGAAGATACCCCCTTGGTTGTGGGGTTCGTACTGCGAGTTCAGACACAGAGGAGATGAGGAAGAATGACAGAACGGAGGACTGCGCAATTGCGCGATTTGCTAAAGCGAATAAGAAAGATTGAGAATAGGGCAGGAGAGTTTGGTGGCGGATTGTCACACAACGACCAAATTCGTTGGGGAAACCTTGTGTTTATGTTTCTCAAGATTTGGGAAGAATCACAAGGAGATGAGGAAGAATGAGCAAGGAGATTGAGCGCATGTTCATCATCTATGACGATGGCACTAGCATCGAACTATACGATGGTAAGACTGGGCGAAGGGACAAGGCCGCGACTGATAGTTACTTGAATGCTAAGGGGTGGTTGAAATGAGCGATGAGGTGAAGTGGCAGTCTCCGAGCATGGAGAAGAAGTGGAAGGACGGACGTGGTGTGATGCACCTGCGAGCCATGACGTACTATGGCAAGCCGTGGATAGACCTGCGGATAATGAACATGGAGAACACACCACCTAACTTCACGAGGCACGGAGTCAGACTAACGATTGAGCAAGCGGAGGAACTGCTGCCGATATTGAGAGAAGCAATAGGAGAGATGAAAGATGAACGGGAAGAGACAGAACGGAAAGAAAGCGGCTAGTGTAACACATGCAGAGTATATGATACTGGAGTCCCTCAGGGACGAGGTCAACCTGCGTGAACTACAGAGCAGAATGGTCGTCGATGTAGTGTCCAGCAGACGGTTCGACAAGGCTGCGGCCAATGTGCATCACTTGGTGCAGAACATGATGGACAGGCGTACGCACAAGTTACCGAAGGACCACGTGGACTACAAGGAGAAGGAGGGATGAATATGACATCGAGAGAATACAAGACTAGAGGATGGAAGGAAGATGAGATGCAGCAAGTCAGGCACTGCGAATGCTGCAACGAGCCGTACCTACTCGCTGACCAATTGAGACGCACACCCAAGACGACTCTGAGTTGGTGGTTGGGTCTCAATACCTGTGGCAGCAGTGAGTGTTCCAACCAGTTGAGGAAAGACAGAGCGCGAGAGCAACTACCAGCGTTCGACGACTACTCTAGGGAGGAGGTGGTGGAACAGTTCCACATCCTCAGGGAAGCGATGGGTCTGGAGCCTGCTGATACCGAGTCGTCGTTCGACCCTTGGGACGTGGCATTCAACCTGACCAACACCAAACTAGGAGGGCTCTATGCTGCTAAGAGTCCGGGTAAGAACACAAACAGACCACAGGAGTATTTGGACTTCTGCAAGTTCTTCTACTTCACCAAGGAGTACTACTTCCGCTTCGTGAACAGGGAGACGAACGTGCAGATGGACAACGTCAACAAGTGCAATTCCTTCTACTTCATCGGCGTCTTCAAGACGGTGTTCCCCGAGGAGTGGAAGACCGTTCCCCTCTGGGCGATGACAGGCCCGAGTTCCAAGACCCTTGACTCATTGTTCAGGTATGGTATAGTGGAGCCCACTTACTGGAAGACGTATCACCACTGGTGCTACCGTGAGTGGGAGTCGTACAATACGGAGTGGTTCAATGCGCTGTTCGACAAGATGCTGGAGGAGTGGTACCCCAACGGCGTCACCTACGAGGACTTCGCGCAGATGAGTGGCAAGTACTTCATAAACAAGAAGCAGAGCGGTAGCCCTTGGTTCCCAGTCAACCACTTCTTCAACGTGACTACCCCCAACTTGGCTGATGGCAGGCCCGTCATATTCCCCGATTCGGTATGGCCCTTCGTCTCCATGTTCCAGAGGTACGTCATGAGGAAGGAGGACGGTAAGTTCGGGAAGTACATCTATGACAAGTTGGACTACAAGGTCCATGCGGGTGTGGGTGATGAGATGCCATTGGAGGAATGCCGCACATGGTGGTGGAGATACGTCATACCATACTACAGCATCGAGATAGAGGACAAGGAGAACTTTCCCTACAACACCCCGGACGAGGAACTAATGGCACTGGTCAACGTAGACTCGTACTCGCTCTCCGCTTGGGTACCGGGAATACACAAGGTGACTAGGCAACTAGGCAAGAAGACCACTGGCTCTGTCAGCATGGAGTCACTCATCAGACTGCTTTGGCCCGACTACGAATTCAATCAGGAACTGTGGAGCAGGCAGTTGGTCACGGAGAAGAAGATGAATACGATGATACAGAAGGCGCTTGCTTACTCCGGTTACGACTGGCGTTTCAGTCACAGCACTAAGATACCCATGGGAGATGGTGAGTACGCTAGGTACTGGGATACGAACCATCACATAAAGGTGGACGGCATCTGCACGGACCTGAGATGCATAGGCGAAGGACAAGGCAACTACCACTACGAGGATGACAGCGAATCCTCGTTCTTCTACGATGGCGTGAACTACTCTAGGAAGATACCAGACTCCTACTTGGGTGAGGACCGAACGCACCTAGGATACAGACACGACAGGGACAGGCATTGCAGACAGGCAATCGAAGCGGCTGGTTTCACTCCGATATACTTCGTGCTCAGTCCGAATGGCTATCCAGTGGACGGCGTACATGGTGACATCCCCGAGTGGAACAGGAGATACGTATCCTCTACTAGGAAACTACGAGGTGGATTAAGGAAGAGGATAGGGCTCGCTGAGACATTTGACATGCAGGGCAGGAGTGACATAGGTGACATGATACGCAAGTACTACAACGAGGTGGTGTGCGCATGATTTGCTTCTCATACGCCGGACAAGGAGCAACCCTATGTGGTGCGCCAATCGACCACGAGGCTGACATGAAAGACGGCAAACTGTGTGAGGAATGCATCAAGGTGATGTGGCAGGAGCAGTACAGGAGGAACTTATTGGCGTCGAGTGGGCCAACCGATTTGATACCAGAGGTCACGGGTGACCCCGAAATGGAGTCACAAGATGATAGTCCTCTGTACCTGTCCGCATATGAGATAGAGACTTGACTATATAAATTAACTAAGAATAAAAAGATGGTGAAACAATGTTTTCTGATTACTATGAGTTGTATGAGAAGATTATGAATAAGGAACTCACTATATGTGAGACTTGTGATAACGTCTTTGATTACGTCAGACAGAAGAGATTCTGTGACGAATGCGCCAAAAAAAGAAAATACTCCAAGTCACAGAAGGAGTATCGAAAGGAATACGCTCGCAAGTACAGAGAGAAATATCCTGAGAGAACGAGAGCGGCGGTTAAGAAGTACCAAGATAAAAACAAAGAGAAGATAAAAGCGAGAGGACGCAAGTACTACGAGGAAAATCATGAGAAGATAAAAGCGAGAAAGCGCAAGTACTACGAGGAAAATCATGAGAAGATGAAAGCGAGAGGACGCAAGTACTACGAGGAGAATCGTGAGAGGATATTAGAGAAAGAAAAGAAACGTAGAGCGGATAACATCGAAGAGTATAGAGAAGGGCGACGTAAGTACTACGCTGAGAACAAAGAGAAGATACTAAAGTATCAACGTAGGTATGTTGAAAAAAACAAAGAGAGGATATATGCGAGAAACAGAGAATACGGTAGAAAGTATCGTGCAATGAAAAGAGAGGAGGAATAAGAAAATGGAACGAACAATGAACAAAGAAGAAGCAACAAGGAGGAATGAGCATGGCAACGAATAGGGGTTATGTGTATCAAAGCGGAGACAAGGACAGGATAATCGACTATCTTGAGAGGTGCGAGCAGCGTAAGTTGGAGCACTTCGCGGTGATACTGGCGCTTGCTAAGAAGTTGAAGGCGGGTGTGACAAAAGACGACTACTCGAGACGGAACTACATGGATGACATAGAGGCCATAATGGACATGTGTAATGTGTATCTCGACAAGCGTAGTGACAACCAGAAGATGCAGGACCAGATAGACGAGTTGAAGGAGGTAATCGAGGGACTCAGGGAAAGCGTCGCTAGGGGGCGTCACTTCACTGAGGAAGGGGGGCTTGGAAAATGAACATAGGACTGTGCAGTGGTAGGCACGTGGTGAAGACCAATGACGGGGAGGAGATGGACTACTATCTCTTTCAGAACCCAGTGGCAAACCCGACTGCTACCGATGTGCATGAGAAGGTATGTCGTGACTTCATCCAGAAGCACATCACGGGAGACCTATCATGGTTTTCAGTGCGACGCCTCGTGAAGAGGTCGGATGATAGAAGAGTCAATCTGTTCATCACAGGGCTGACTCCCTTGCTGACATCCTTCCTCAAGTCTTGGGTGGAGCAGCAGGAACGCTTGGAGATGACCTGCGGCGACCTAGTGCTATGGCACTGGGATACCGATAGTGAACAGTACGTACCACAGAAATGGGCGGTGATAACATGAATTGCGAGCAATGGCTGCACAAGTACCACTACGATGTATGGCTAGAATGGACAATGCATAGGACAGACAATAGCCATCTTGAGGAGGGATAGGGATGAGCATGTACACACCGAATGAAATCACGAGTGATGGATTCATCACCTTAGACGGTGTGACTTATGACATAGCAGGAAGCCAACTGGTATTCAACTTCACAGGCACTGACGAGGAGGCTGAGGTGCTGATGGCAGCGATGGCGAAGGAGACGATGTGCCACAACTGCGATACCATGGTCGAGGATTGCCTAGTGATGACCACCAACATAGGGGAGATACTGGCATGCAAAGAGTGCAACGAGTTCGTGAGAGTGGTAGAGGAATCTTGACTATATAAATTAACTATGAATGAAAGGGCGGTGAAAGAATGGATGGAATGAATGAGCATGAGTGGACGGACGGAGCAGGCTCTGCCTTGCAGAAGGCAGGCATGGCTCTCAAGAAGGCCGAGAGGGAGAGGCATGACGCGGATGAGGACTACTACAGCAATCCGAGGATACTGGTGATGGACTTGGATACTGGTGCCTCCGTGGTGCTGAGGACGGACAGGGACGGGAACACCAAGACCAAGGGCTATGGCTACAGGAGGTGCGCTGCTGTCACACAGAGGATAACTGCGAAGTTGCCCACCAAGAAGATAATCGCAAGGCTATCGAGGATGGCTATACGTGCCTTCGTACCCGCAGATGCGCCAGCAGAGCAGATGAGCGTGGTGGTCAAGAAGGCCATAGAGGACATAGCCAAGGAGATTACCGATGACGAGAAGTGGGATACCAATGACGACAAGCATGGCGTGGCAGTGACCAAGGCCGTGAACGAGTTGATGGGTCACACGTGGACCACTAGAGCAGGTGATGCTCTGGTGTCCATGGAGGCAGTGCCAGTGCCGATGGCCGAACTGGATGTGGAGGCCATGAACAACTGGATGGACGAGGCGGTGGTTGAATGAGCGACGAAGTCGAGAAGTGGAGTCAGAAGCACTTCGGTGAGTTGGCTCTGTACCGTACAATCGCCACTACAATCAACATGATAATCTCATCATTGGTACTAGCAAAACTATTCGGGTGGTTGTAATGAAAACGAAAGAGACGATTTGCATTGTCTGTAAAGAGCCATTCATTCACCCTGTGAAAAGAGGTAGACAGCCGAAACTATGTGGTTCTGCTGAGTGTAAGAATGCACATAGGAAGGCTACGCGCAAGCCAGTGGAGCGAGTCGTGCGGAGACAGAAGTGCGCTGGTTGTGATACCATCATAGTCAAGCATGGTCGAGGGAGAATCAAATGGTGCGACGAGTGTCGAGCCAAGATAAACATCGAGAGGCATCGCAAGTACAGGCAAGAGACGTATATCCCCAAGGTGCGAGCGCTTGGTACCTGCATTGACTGCGGTTGCGACTTGGGTGAAAGGACTGGCAAGGGGAGATTGAAGAAGAGATGCGAAGCATGTCAGAAGGAGCACAGGCGGGAAGTCGCAAGGCTATCCGCTCTCAAGTGCTACAAACCAGTGGTGAGAACTTACCACTGCGCAGCATGTGACAAAGAGTTCCAACAGGAAGGCAGAGGGAAACTGAGGAAGACCTGCCCTGATTGCATGGACATCAAGCAAGTCGTGCAAGAGGATGCGGAGATTACAGAAGCAGAAGAAATGCTAAAGGGTATATTCGATTAGAGGTGAGAAGATGGAGTATGATTTTTCAGAGTTCTCGTCCATGGCTAAAGCGTGGGCTTTACTCAAGGCTCAGAACCCCAAGTACTTGGGTGGCTCCACTGGTGCAGTGCAACACACAATGCCTGATGGTAGGCAAGTCGTCGTGAAGAGAGGGGCGCATCCCGCACATATACAGAACGAGTATGACATGAACAGGTATCTCAATGCACTGGGCGTAGGTGTGCCGCATGCTTCGATGCACGAGGACAAGGACGGCAATCCACTGATGATGACTGAGTACGAGGAATTGTCGAGAATGCCTCTTTCAATGGACAGGTCTAGGCTACGTCAGGACTTCGTCCCACAGGCTCTGATAGCAAACTGGGACGTACTAGGTATGAACATGGACAACGTGCTAATCAGGCCCGACGGGACACCCACGTACGTGGACGTAGGGGGCGCTGGCCCCTATCGAGCACAAGGAGCGCCGAAGGGAGATGCCTTCGGACCCCGAGTAGAAGAATTAGAATCAATGCAAAGCAAACCACCACACACAGAGAGGTTCTATGGTGGTATGGGAGAGGAAGAGATGGGTAGGTCATTCGATGCTTATGGCGGTCAAGACGCCATGGAACAAGCACTGTCTTCATTGCGTGATGCACAGACGAGGAACATCATGCAACAGAGGATAGAAGATGTAGCGAGGCGAGTGGCGTGAGGGTTATAAATAAGCATCAAACTGATAGAGATAGGAGAGGAGAACATGTGGATAGGACTGAACGACGGATGGCTGAGTATAGTAGAGAACTGGAATGACGAAACGGAACTTCTAGTGAGAGCGAGGAAACTGGAACACCTTACGAATACGTTTCCAGATTGCGATTACTTCAAGGATTCAGATGCGGATTACCCGTATCGAGCATTCATACCGAGAGACGTTGTCTCCAAGGTGATAGCGGAAGCAGTGGATGGCATAGACTATCCTAACTTCAAGAACTCTGTGAGAGACAATACGCTGCACCATGCGTACAACGAGATTTGGGCTACGATATACCATGCCTTCAATCGGTACAGGTGATTCGTTGAGTTACGATGTCATCGAAGGTTACCAACTGGGTTTGCTCTTCGGGCTGTCGCCCAAGCAGACTATGAAGGCCATACGCTTCTACGAGAAGGTACGGCTCGACCCCACATGGACCAACAAGAGGAGCGACTACGCTCTGCTGGTGGACTGCCTGTACATGGCTGCCAAGTCGGCTAAGACTGGCATCACCGTGAGGAAAGTGGTGGAGATTACCAAGAGGGAGAGGGGGCGAGGGACGCAGCCCAAACTGAACGAGTGGTTGGATGACTACAGGGGGCTACTACCCTGACCTCCTTTTACGAACTATCAGCAGCATGGGAGTCCTATCGACTCGGTAACAAGAACAGTCTGTATTCCATAGAGCGGTCAGCCAAGCAGAGTTATGACATATTCTTTCCAGAAGAAACCTTGACTGAGAATATGGTGCTTCTGAAAGTAGCAGCAGAACTGAACACACCGATAGACGTGTTGAGAGAACTGAACAACACTAGCACTGCACTGCTGCTGGCATCGGAGAGCAGTGGTTCCAATCGTTCTCGCTGGTCATTGGATGAGATGCTGGTCGTAAGGGAAGCCTTCGTGTCAGGAGACTCGGAGTACCTACCCTTGAGCAAGCAGATGAATGAGACAGAGGCCAAGTTGTTCTGGTCATCGGTAGTGGGCAAGATGCCCTTTACGCGTGACCGTTTCCTGAATGTCATGGCTAGTAGGATTCATGTCAGCCCAGAAGTCATACACAACAGCAAGAAGTTCCTGAGTGACAGGGAGATACTAGATGCAATAGAGAATGACCCTGATGCTCTGTATGACCCGAAAGAGTGGTGGCGCAAGCCTAACGCTGCGTTGAGGAAGCGGTGGTATCGCAGATGGAGCAAGCATAAGCCACATGATGGATTGAATGAGTTCAATGATGGTGTCTTCCAACTGATACCGGGTGGCAAGGTAGAATTGCAGTACTTCTCCAGTTCCTCTCCGTACCTCAAGGACTACGCCAACGATGACATGGTAGTGGAACGTGCTGGTACTGTTGTTACTGACGTGGCATACCCTGATTATCCGCAACTAGGGTTAAGGGCAAGGCTGCGCAAATATGCTGAGTCACATCAAGACCCGATTGCTTGGCCCAAGCAGGTGAAGTCTTGGGAGGCGCTCGTCAAGTCGGATGGGATGATTAGGTTCCCCGATACCGGGCCGTTCGTTCCTGCATCCATGAATGGCTATGTCTTGGACAGGGAAGGACACAAGCACTACCTCAGACTGGATAGCGTGAAGAACGTAGATGGGGAGATGACAATCACCTTCTCCGCCTTGGACGGTGTTGAGTTCATACCAGTCGGTCTTTGCACACTTCATATACTCTCGGAGAAAAACTCTGTGTTGTACGATGTGACAAGAAGAGTTGGTGATATAGAGAAAGACGAGAAGAACTGGCGCATGATACCCGAGGACGAGTGCATCGTAATCAGTGTCAGTTCTCCCTTCGTGGATAGGAGGATGAACGTGTTGAGTTCGCCTACCTTCATATCCGTGGAGAATGAGATGGGTATCTCCGATGTAACGCAGTATGTGGATTTGGTAGGTGTGGACAATGGCTGAGATGGATAGAAGAGAAGAGTGGATGGGGTTGGGCATAGTGCTCACTGAACTAAGGATGAAGACGTGGGTGGAGAACAGGAGCGACTCCAAACTGGGTATGCGAGCGCAGAAGCGCATCACGTGGCGCAGCCTGTTCAAAAGCGGAACTGAGGGGCAGAGGAGATGTGTGGAGATATTCCTGAGCCCGTTTGGTATGGAGTTGAAGGAGAACTACTACGACAACGACAGCATGACAAAGTGGTTGCTGTTGTTAGACAGGCTGGATACCATGTACTCCATCAGGCAGAGCATCACTGACAGAGTCGGATGGCATATGCTAGAATGGGTGATGGATAATCCCCTACCAAAGACGTGGGATGAGTTCCTGATATGGGTCACTGCACATGACGAGGAACAGGAAATGGCTGTTGACTATATAAATTAACTCAGTATACTAAACCATGGAACTACTGGAAAGAGCACGACCACTCACACTGAGTGACCTAGCAGGGTTGGACACCCTGTGTAAGGACGCTAGTATGTGGAAGGAAACCACATTCCCACAGGCTCTGCTATTCGCAGGGCCACCGGGCACTGGTAAGACGAGTGCTGCTTACGTGATTGCCCGACTCATGCTCGAGGAGGACTTCGGCCCCATGAACTTCATAGAGAGCAATGCCAGTGACGACAGGGGCATAGACTTCATTCGGAATGAACTCAAGTTCTCCATGAGGAGCAAGGGCATAGGCGTATCAAGGAAGGTCATACTGCTGGATGAGGCAGATGGGCTGACTCCACAAGCACAGGATGCAATGAGGCAACTGATAGAGAAGCACAGTAGTAATGCTCTGTTGATACTGACGTGCAATGACATGCAGAAGATACGTCCAGCGATACGCTCACGTTGCTCTGTCTACACCTTCAAGCCTGTGTCGCCCGCAGATGGTGCGGCTAGGCTACAATCGCTGATAGAGCAAGAGTTCGCTACCGTTGGTTCCCATGAGGCTCTCAAGGACCTAGTGGAACTCATGAACGGTGACATGCGCTCATGCATCATGTTCCTAGATTCGATAGACGTGCAGGAAATAGAGGAGCGTGTGGAGATGCTCGCGGCCATGAGCAATGACGACAGCGTGGAGCGTGCTGTAAAGGGCGATTGGCTCAGACTCAGGCAGAACCTTCATGGACTATTGGATGCAGGGCAGCCTCTGCACCATGTTCTGAACGGGTTCTATCGCAACATATACTCACACTTTGAGAGTGATGAGGCTTTAGATTCGATATGGAGCATTATGGCAGTGTACGGTGATTTGATGGTGCACAAACATACATGGCCCGGAGATGACTATTCCTACTGTGATTACATGGTAGCCAAAATGAAAAAGGAAGTGACACAATGAGTGACGATGAAAAGAACCCTTTCAAGAAGGGAATGAAGAATGAAGACTGGCCTGAGGAAGTGATGAAGCGCTTCCAGATGCAGGCCGAGAGAACAAGTGAATCAGTGGAGAAGGTGACGCAGTCCTTCATCCAGCACATCACCGATACGTACGCGTGTGATGACTGGAGAGTGGAGGACGAGGACCTTCTGCTGGATTGGAGCGAGGGCTTCTTCACAGCGGACAGGCGGTCTACCGTGAGTGGTAGCGGTAGCAACCTAGTCACCTACGTGGGTGAGTTCCTAGGGGTGGACATGAGGACATCCGACAGGAGGTCATGGTTCGTTAGGAATGCCTCGCAGAAGTGGCAGGAGAACAGCAACTCGGCTGTGTCTGACGGTGTAGTCGGGCACTACATGAAGGAGGGCTCCTTTTGGCACATCAACACAGCCAGCAAGGTCATAGAGACAGAGGAGTCTGTAGAGGAGCCTCCGTCCCTCGGTTTCCGAGTGGGTGATGACTGGCTGTGCCTCCTGAGCAAGGCGGGCAATCCCTATCCACATACGCAGATGGGTAGATACGCTTACTTCCTCGGCAACGAGAAGAGTAGGTTCGTCAACGAGGGCATGGTAGAGACTTGGAGAATAGACCTGACTGATGACAACAGGAACATGACCCTGCGTCTAGGAGTACCCTGCACCATACAGGTGAGGGAATCGACATCGACCAATGACAACTACAAGGACATCCTCGGTACTAACTCGGACTTCGACAGGACGATGGTATACACGAATGACTTCGTCAGCGATGATGTGAAGAGACTGCTTCAACCGTTCAAGTTCTGGACGGATGAGGAATTCGTCGATGACCTATACGTACCACTGGACGAACTGGTGGAGGCTTACGAGTCGAGGAAGAGGACCTTCACAGGCAGTGATGGTAGGGACGGTGCGGCTGGACCGCTCGTCGTCACCAAGGGCACTGTCAGCAGGATGAACACCGAGGGCAGGGACAACGAGTACGATGAGGACGGCAGGGGGTACTCCCTGTCGCTTACCAGCATGGGTCTACAGAACATACACGGAGGTGGGAACGGCAGCGAGGTCATGTGCTGGGTAGGCAGTGCCTGTCACGACATGACTAACCCGTTCCACTTTGAGGACGTGGATGATGAACTGTGGGGCTACGCCGAGAAGAGCACAGTTCTGGTCTACGGTAGGATTGGTATGAGCATTAGAGACGGTGAGCAACTGCCGAACATCAAGGTCATGGGCGTCTATGCAGACAACAGACGCTCGAGACGCAGGATGGGCGGTGGTGACACTGGCTCGGGACAATTCGACTGAGGTGAGAATATGGCAAAGAAAACGATGAAACAATTGGAAGAAGAAGTAGAGGCGCATATGGCAACGATTGCGAGCCAACAGCAAGCATACGATATACTGAGAGAACAAACTCAGAAATTGCAGGCTGAGCATACGCAGAGGCTGGCATTCCTGAGGATACTAGAAGGGTTTGCGAATAACGTGGATGCAACATTGGCTCAAGTGAAGAGGGACGTGCAGGAACTCAACGAGGCAATGGCTGAGCAGCAAAGAAGAGCAGCAGCGGAGACAGAAGGTGAGAATTGATGGCAGGATTCGGTGAGAGCAAGAAAGAGGAGATTGCTCAGGAGATAGCAGCCGAGCGTGCTGATACTCCGGCGCACAAGCGAGAGGGGGCAGACCCCTTCTCGGACTTGCGCAGTGAGTTCGAGCAACTCCACCAGCATGGCCCCAAGACCCACATCTTCATGGCTCTGGTGGGTCATGAGAACACTGGTAAGACTGGTATCGTATTCGATGCGTTTCAGAAGTACTGCAATGAGGAGGGAAGCGAATGACCAAGATGCTCGCTGTAATTGATTTCGATGGTGGTGGTGCTGGGACCAAGTCAGCATTCTATCCCAATAACGACAACATCAGATGCTGGGACCCTTGGGTCATGCAGAAGGGTGACAGGACCGCTTACGACTACCCTGCTACACATGACAGGGTGATGTCCATCATGCAGTTCCTAGTGAACGAGCACGAGACCCTATGGGGCGTGCACATCACTGGCATAGACCTGTGGGACAACATCTGTCAGAACAACATGAGAATCACCGACCTAGGTCTAGCCAAGGATGGTATCGAGGCGGCAGACAACAGAGGCGCGGGACAGGGCACTAGAATACAGAACCAGTGGGACTGGCAGATTAGGACCACACGATTCCACCAACTGACAGCACTGTGTCGTGCACTCGTCAAAAGAGGCGTGCGTGTATTCTGGGAGACCCACTTGAAGATGACGAACTACACTCAGGGGAGGAACGAGGATACGGCTGCCTCTTGGAAGCCTGCTTGGGAGAAGTCATCTAGCAACTACATGTTCCAAATCGTCCTGTGCGAGAGGAACGACATGGAGGGTGAGGACGGGCGTGTCATACGCTCGGAGTACACTGCTACATTCGAGAAGAGCAAGACCAATGCCATGCTACAGGGACAGAGGAGCATCATCCTCGTCACCGAGCAGGGCAAGACCCCGAACTGGCTCGGGCTACCCGAACTGGAGAAACTGTGAGATGATAACATGGCAAGTATCACACTGGACAGCAAGGAGTGGCTCAAGCACTTAGGCCAGTTTGATAGCGCAATAAATGATTTGAGTCTCAGAATAGTCGAGATGGGTCATCAGTTGGCCTACAGCGTGGGCTACCAGACACATTTCTTCACAGTCACGGAGTCGTATGAGGGCGCGGTCACGAAGGGCGGCACCATCATCATCTCGGACTTGGACAAGGTATGCATATTCCTGCGCAAGTGTAGTGGTGATGTGACCTTCAAGCAGATAAGCAACGGTAAGACCCTGTATATCACCAACAACGAACTCAAGATGCAATTACCAGTCACCGACTGCACGAGCATCAAACTCGTTCCGACCTACGAGAACTTGGTATCAGCCTCCATAGAGAATATGTGGGAGTCATTCGGTCAAGGGAATTACCCCATCCATGGTACTGCTGATTTGTCCGAGATGCTCAAACTCTCCTCGTTGAAGAAACTCCTCAACACAGGGGCCGACTACAGCGTGAAGGCGAATGCGGAGAGCGGTGAGATTTCAATTCAGGCTGGCAAGCAGCACGACGTACGCCTGTTCGCCACTACGAATCTGACAGATACCCAAGGTCCCGCATACAGCGTGACCTCGCACTACGGAGCATGGTTGCTTCCATGCTTGGGCTACCTAGAACCAAGGGAGAGCAAGATACACTTCGGCCCATCTACTGCATTGATTATTGAGCAACAGAGAGCAGGGGCTTACAGGCTGCTGATAGTGATAGACCAAGAGGAGTGAGTAGGATGGCAGGGATACACAAGCACATCTACAAGCGCAGGGCAATGATTCAATTCGGTGAGGAGAAGGGCATCGGCGTACCTTTCACCCTCTCTGAGATGCTAGACTACATGGCTTCCTACAAAGGGGTGAATGGGAAGATACACAAGAGCGTGGCCTCCACACCAATGCAACTCTCGAATCTCCTCAGGGTGCACCCCCAGTTCCATTTGACAGACACAAACGCCACTTGGGTCTACCTAGGACATCCCACCATCTACGGAGGTGAGGAAGAATGATTGTCGACTACTACCATCCCAACGGCTGGGACGATGTGGGATGGCCCAGCATCTACCTGCGTACGAGAACGGAGAAGGGATTGACGACAGAGACGATTGCCCCATTCGATGAGGGGTACATCCCACCACACTGCTGGGTACCAGCGCAAATCAATAACAGAAGACTGGGTCGTGTAATCTCTCGCTATCCGGGTGTCACATATCACCCTGACCTGACTGCGACTGGTTCAGATGGCACTGAACTGATGAGGCTTGATTGCACCAATCCCACGGTCCTGTATGAAATCAAGAATGAGATGACCACGTACGAGGCAGACACTCCCTACGAGGACCAAATCATGTTCCACACGTTCCCCAATGTCAATGACATACCAGACTTCACACCGAGGATATGGTACTTCGATATGGAGTGGCAGCCGAATGGCTGCGTGGACGAGGGCGCTACCACCATGATAGCGATTGACGACACACATGCCGACAACCCTGTCGTGTTCGCTTGGAACCTAGAGGTGGACAGTGAGTGGATGGACTTCATAGAGAAGGAGGGCGGGTACATGCTCTACATGTTCACCAATGAGAAGGACATGCACGAGGCGTTCTTGAAGCACCTCGAGGAGTGTGACCCCGACATACTGATTGCACATGCACTGCTGTGGGCTGACCTACCTCAATTGATGAAACGGCTTGATGACCCTAATAGACTAAGCCCGATAAACCAAGTGATAAAGCCACGGAAGAAAAAGGGATACAGGGACAATGCCCAGCCCATACTAGGTAGACTGTGCTTTGACACAGCACTACCATGGCAATCAGGTGGGGGGCTCGAGACACTGTGGCAGAAAGGCGGCAAGGGACAGTTCAGGGATAGGAAACTCGCTACCATAGCAGAGGAATTACAACTGGACAAGGAGTTCGGTGAGGAAGGGGCAAAGATGGATGCAGATGTATTCACATGGTGGACGGACAACTTCAATGAGTTCGTCGATTACTGCGTGAGGGACACTACCCTACTGAGGAGATGCTCCGAGAAACTCAATGCCATCCCATTCTTCATAGCCATGCAGAAGGCACATGGTGTCAGATTCCAGAGCACACACAACGTGACTAACTACCTAAGGGGGCAGTTCGCACGTCGTACACCACTCAAGGCCCCTACACTATTCAACAGGCAGAGGGACACTCTCACTGCCGCCACTGTCGCTGAGACCAAACCGGGTCGCTGGGAAGGCGTGGCTCTGATTGACTTCGCCTCCATGTACCCTAGAATCATACTCGATGCCAACCTGTGCGTCACCACGAAGCGACGTGGTGGTGGAATGGACGTCAGGAGCGTGGGCAATGGCACACACTGGGACAAGAGCAAGGTCGGCATCCTACCTGCAATCGTCAATGACATGATGGAACTCAGGAAAGAGTACAAGCAGAAGATGAAGGATGCAGAGACGGAGGACGAGGCTTTCCAGTACGACATGCTACAACTAGCAGTCAAGGTGGCAACGAATGCCATGTACGGTTACGTCTCACAGAGGAGAGTCGGTGGTGGGTGGATAGACCCGGATGTCGGTGCGACTATCACTTACTACGGCAGGAAGTGCATAGAGACCCTGCTGACTGAGAGTGAGGCCATGGGTTATCGAGCGCTCGCTGGTCACACTGACTCGGGTTACATTCAGATTCCATTCGATGAAGTCGAGGACCTTATATCGCAACTGAATAAGGTGATACGCAATAAGTTCGACTTACCTACGATGAAGTTGGAGTTCGAGGCTTACTTCGACTACTGGACCACTGCTGACGTGAAGAACAGAAACTTCGGCATCATCACTTGGCCTGAGAACAAGAAGGGCACGATGAAGGTGACTGGGTTTGCGCTCAAGTCATCCAATGCCTCACCACTGACGAAACTCGTTCAAGGCAAGGTGTTCGACATGGTGGGCAACGGGCATGACGAGGAGGAGGTAAACCAAACTATCAGGCCCATAGCAGTGAGCGCTCTCAAGGGCGAACTGAGCGTGGATGAGTTGGCCCCCTACGGTCGCATAGGGAAGGAGAAGTACGAGGGTACTCCTCCGATGGCAGTCAGGGGCGCGTACTACTACAACGAGCACATCAACCCAGATATGCCCTATAGAACCGGAGACAGCGTACGCTGGTTGTACGTGGTGGGCAGCCCGGAGGACAAGCCGAATACCAATGTGGTTGGGTTCAGGAACTCTGAGGAGATAGAGGGCTTTGAGATAGACTATCCCGTTGTAGTGGAGAAGTTCATCAAGGCTAAGTTGAAGGTGTTGTACTCCGTACTCGGATGGGATTTGGACGAAGCCTCAGGGGCATCCAAGCCGAAGAAATACTGGTGATTGAAATGAGCAAGATAGAAGACAATGTGATAATAAAGATAGCAAGGAGATGCGTGGCTGGACTTAACAAGTATGGCACTACGATGGAACGAGATGATTTGTCCAAGAAGGAGTGGATGATACACTTACAAGAGGAACTGATGGATGCCTGCGTGTATCTCGAGAGATGCATACTGGAGGAAGAGGAGTGACATGGCTAACAAGTACAGAGGGAGATACTGCTCCATATGCAAGAAGCAGAGGAACCTTGCATGGGACCCGAAGAAGGAACGATGCTACGACTGCATAATCAAGGAGGGTTTGTGATGTTGTCTCAGTGTTCGTGTGGATGGCAGGGTCTCACTGATACGTACATGCCACAAGGCGTTCCCACATGCCCCAATTGCCGGAAGCCATTCACCAAGATGAGATGCGAGGGGTGTTCAGAATGAAGTTCAATCCGAATGAAGTCTCCCTCTTAGAGAGGGGTGCGGAAGCACATACCGCTGAACTGCTTGAGTCGTACAAGTCGAGTGCATACAACTGGCAGCCGGGTATGGTGGACGAAGACGGTAACGCTGTCAAACTGAGAGTGACCAAGAGTACCGTCGGTGACTACTCTTGGTGCCCCTTACAATACAAATTCAAGAACATACTAAAGTTACCAGAACAAGAAAACGATGACATGGTCAGAGGTACCAACGTACACAACATCGTAGAATATTTCTGGGACAATGTGGATGATGTTCTACCAGAAGTATTGTCACTAATAGAGAGTGATAAGAAAATGGTAGCCAAAGAGAAGATGAAGAGCATCGTCCCAAAGCCTCCCACACCGTACCAACTCGGTGAGGAGGAGGTCATAGACCAGTGGTTGGAGTGGCAGTGGAACAGACTACTAATCACCAACGGAGAGAACTGGAAGGCAGTTGGTAACGAGGTATCTGCCCATGCCATGCTAGACGTGGAGATTGATGGTGAGATGATACCAGTTCACATGCGCGGTTTCATTGACACAATCTTCTCTGATGGTGATGGTGGTTTCATACTCATGGAGTTGAAGACAGGCAAGTGGACGCTCAAGACCGCCAAGAAGATGAGGGAGGAGATGCAGTTCTACCGACTCATGCTCGAGGAGGGCCACTACGCCGAATTCCTACCCGTCACCCACTGGGCGTGGGAGTTTCCGAGAGGTTGGGCGAACAACGGCGTCAAGGCCGAGTGGGAGATAGAGGAACTAGGTAGCAGGAAGACCAGTTACGCACCTAGGACAGTGATGAACAAAATCAAGAGTGTGGTCAAAGCACACATTAACAACGAGTTTGAGCCTAAACCGTTTTCTTACCCTAAGCCTGATGGCTCTAGGGAGTGGAATTGCACGTGGTGCTCTTTCATGGAACTTTGTCCTGCTTGGAATGGAGGGAATGATGATGAGAAATGAAATGAAGAAAAAGATGGAAAGAACAGAGGAGATTCTGGATAGAGATATGAAGAATCTGGAGATGCACGTGATATGGAGCACGTTACCTAAAGGGCAGTGGTATAACTTCAAGGTGAGTCTGCAAATGACCCTTGATGCGTATACCGATGATGGAGATGCAGGAGGATATTTCCCTGTGTTGAATCTGACGATTGACCCTAGAGTGCTCATGAATAAATATCCTAGTGACCTCGCTCGGTGGATTAGACATGATTTCCATAAGAAGTACAGCAATGAAGAGTGGTATGCAGACTTCGGGAAAACAACTTGGTAAGGTGTGGTGATGTCATGCCATTCGTACCACTTGATTTCCCTAGAGAAGTCCTAGAAATCAGTGCTTACAACAGGCACGGCGGACGACGAATCGTCAGGAACTGGGAGGAACTGGAGAAGTACTGGAAGGGCAAGAACGGAGCGGGCAATGCCTACTTCACCGCATACGGATACAGGAAGACCCAGCCGCCCAAGCATCACAGAGCCGAGTACAACTCCGCCATAGTCAGTCACTTCGTAATGGACTTCGACTGCAAGGACTTCCGTGATAGAGGTGCAGACGTCGAGTTCGGGTTCATGCACGAACAGGTCAAGAGGCTGCACAAGCATCTGATGGAGAATAACTTCCTTCACTACATCTACTTCACCGGAGGTGGGTTCCACATCTGGGTCAGGCTCGTTGACACCTTCCTACCATCAGATGGGTTAGAAGTCACTCAGATAAAGAGCGCAGGAAAGACATTGCTCTCAAAATGGCATACCCTACTCGACCTTCCTTCCAATGACCCTACTGTGGCCTTCGACCTAGCAGGCATGATACGCATACCCAATTCCTACAACTCCAAGCGGGGGTGCTGGGTAACACCACTGACCAGCGAGGAAGTCATGACCCTATCAGCAGACGATGTGTTTGAACTAGCACAGGAGCCCAGAGGCGGGTACATAGAACTGGGAGAGACTCCCCTGAAACTCACACTTCCGAAGAAGAGGAACCCATTCAAGGCCAAGAGGAAGAAGATTGGCGAGTTGCCCACAATCACCCTACACAACATGAAGATTCTCCCGTGCCTAGCACAAGCGGCCTTAGGAGAGGGCAATCCCACACACAGAGCGAGGTATCACCTAGCATCATACCTAGCAGACAGGATGAGATGGTTCTTCCCGGCAGAGTCAGTGAGCATGGAGGAGAAGGACAAGCACGTAGAGGAAATAGTGCAGATATGCTCAGAGCAGGGTTGGGTCGATTGGAACGAGGACATCACTCGAACTCAGGTTAAGAGCATAGTTTACAAGGGCTACAATCATGGGAACTGTAAGACGCTCATGGTTGAGGGTCTTTGTACGGGTAAGTGTGAGTTCTATGATGGCACAGGAGAGGATTTAGCATGATGCGATGCAAGCAGTGTGGTACAAAACTGCGTGCTAGAAATCATAACAGGAAGAAGAACGGTTACAAGAGCCGTGGGCTGTGTCAGGTTTGTTGGGGTAACCCCAAAGAAGAAGACCAGTGTATTGCCATAGCCACCAGCAAGAAACGGTGCAAATTGAGAAAGGCAGATGGGTCTGAATACTGTGGAATGCATAGGAGGATGAGAGAGAATGGCTGACTTATTGATTGACACTAATGAGAGAGGGAGACTCTGTGAATCCATAATGAGAAGGGCAGCGAAGGAAGGGATGAGTGTTGAGAGGAAGACTCTAGTTGTCGGTGACTATCTCCTCGGTGGTGCTTGCATAGAGGCCAAGTCTCTCTCGGACCTCTTCCAATCCATGAAGTCGGGACACCTAGCAAAGCAGATGGACAACATGGATGCCAACTACGAGCGTTTCTTCCTATTGATACATGGTAAGATACCAGAGTACGTCACCATGGCTAACAGGAATGTGAGAGACCCCAAGAAGAAAGTCTCGCACTCGTACGTTCAAAGCGTGTTGATTGGTCTAATCACCCGTATCATGACGGACTTCGATGCTCAGGTGTTCTATACGAAAGAAGTAAGCGAGGCCGCGATGTTCGTCGTCAAACTACATGACAAACTGCACAAGCCAGCATCTCTGCACGGCGCCAAGGCGATAAGGAGAGTGAGCACTAATGACGTTCGCAAGGATGTTCTGTTGACCATACCCGGCATAGGGAACCAGATGGCTACGAAGATGCTCGACACTTGTGGCTCGATAGAGGAGATGCTCTACAAGGAGTCTCTGATGCAAGTGAAGGGCATGGGTAGTACGCTCGCTGACAGGGTAATTAAAGTCTTGACCAGTGAAGAAGCAATACACATAGAAAGGCGCCTAAAACGTAAGTAGGCTCATAACATAATAGGGTCCGAATATATAAACCGACATCAAAGAATCCTAACTGTCTAATGTACAGTCTAAACAAAGTATATATGCTGACCCTAGCAGGGGTCAAATTATGCGACCTGTAAATTCATACACTGCGATAGAGAAGTTCCCCGTCTTCAAGGGGTATATCGAGAGATTCGGACAGACCTCGATTGACAATGACGTACCGGGCATGCTATCTTTCTTCTTCATACAGGGTCAGTTAGCAGTGCCTTACATCCGTATACCTTGGGGTGAAAGCCACCTAGACCCTAGAGTGCATACCTTCTGGATTCAATCGAGCAGGACTGGGAAGTCTATCGCTTGGGAATTCGTTGGTGACGTTCTCAGAGACATAAACGTGCCCACAGACCTGTACACCACAGGTACCGACGCTGGGTTGATTGGTGGGTTCGAGGAGACCGTCGATAGCGAAGGCAACAAGGAGAGCATAGAGAAAGAAGGATTCTTGAATGGTAGGAAGGCTCTGAACTTCGACGAGGGGTCCATCATACTCAATCCCAACAAGCACAGTCAAGAGACAGTGCTGTATCTGCAATCTGCCTGCAATCCCGTAGGTAGCAATAACAACGTACTCGTAAAGCATACCAAAACGGGTCGGATAGAGACTGAATCGCTGGTGTCACTGTGGATTACTACCTACCCACCTGCGGGCGTCAAGGAGTATGTGTTGACCAAGGGTATCTTCCAGAGGGTGCTTCTCTACTGGTCTAACTGGACCATGGACAGGAGGATGAACGTCAGTCAATTGAGAGCAGGGATGGCTTACAAGAAGCAGCCGAAGTTGCAGGTGAGTTACGAGGACATCACTGAGTACTTCATGGGCTTGGAAAAGAAACTCAGGGACAAGGTCCTAGATGTGACAGAGACTCCTTTCGTGGAGTGGGACTCAATGACCAGAGCGGAGCAGGAAGAACTACTACAGGATTCCATGACAGAATTGTTCCATGCGGATGAGCAGACATTCTACCCCGCGATGTACGATGCGATAGAGGATTACTATGAGTTACTGACAGGGTTGGGTCCGGGCATCAGTGAGGTGGTGGCCTCATTCATACCTGCTATGGAGAACTACACTGTGATATTCGCTACACACATGGCTATGCTAGATGAGACTTGGGAAGTCACTGGGGAGCACGTTGACATGTCCAAGGAGATTCTGTATGACCTGTTCAAGAACCTAATTCAGTGGCTCGAGGGTGAGGTCGAGATTGGGCCAAAGGTTGCCGAGCGAGCGACACAGAGGAACAAGTGGATAGTAGCCTTCCAAGCGGTCGAAGCAGTCGAACTAGGTAACAGGGGAGAAGGATGGCGAAAGAAGGGCACAGTCATGTCCACATACATGACTCAGAATGGTGTCACACGTGGGACTGCCTTCAATCACTTCTCTAAGTGGGCAACAAGCATGTTCGATACGGCCAAAGATGGGAAAGTCGTATATCTGAGACTCAAGGAGGAGATAAAGAATGACTGACATAATGGCACTAGACATTGAGACGAGCAACTACTCATGGGAGATTGGTGGTTGGGACAACAAGGCCCTCTTCAATCCCTCAGTGGTAGCAACATGGGATGGCAGCGACGCGCACATATTCACCAAGGAGGACGTGTTGCTAGATGGTGTTGAGACCCATGACCTACACCCACGGGTGTTGGGTGACCATATCACGAACCACGTTGAGAAGGGTGGTAAGATACTCGGACACAACATCATAGCATTCGACTTCCCAGTGTTGAAGGAGTCTCTCGACTGCTGGGCCATAGGTGATGTGATGCAGAAATCTGACAACGTCATAGATACCAAACTACTGTTTCAGAAAGCGTCTCTCTCCCACGGGAAACTGGAGTCATCACTACAATCTCTAGTGACACACACCCTAGGTGAGAGCAAGACAATGAAGAGCGTTGATGCCCCTCTCAACTGGAGCGCAGGTAAGTACGACGAGGTGTGTGACTACTGCGTCAAGGATGCAAAACTGACGTATGATGTGTATCAGCACGGAAAGGAACATGGTATTTTGAAGTCGAGGTCATTTGAGACTGGTGACATAGTGGAGGTAGAAGTAGAATGGTAGAATACAACCCAAGAGGAGAATTGCCCATATACAGGGATATGACGGAAGAAGAGAACTACAAGTTGAAGAGGGCATTGGACATACTCTTCAAGATGATAATCAAGGGTAGTTCACTGGTAGACATACAGAAAGTCGCTGCTGGACTAGCCAGTGAAGTGGATTGGCCTTACCTAGACAAGGTCGCGACATCGCTAGAAAATTCCATCGAACAGATAAAGAAGGAGGAAGAGTAAGATGACTGAAACGGAGAACGAAGGGACATTGAGGAAGAACATAAACGCGGCGAAGATGATAGTGGGCACGGTGAAATCCACACTCGGTCCGCTAGGAAGGGACAAGATGATGGTAGACGCTGCTGGTAACGCAGTTGTAACCAACGACGGGGCTACAATCATGGGAGAACTGGATGTCTCCCACCCCGGAGGGAAGATGATTATCGAAGGCGCAAAGACGCAAGAGAGCCTGTGCTATGACGGCACCACATCAACTGTCGTACTGACTGGGGAAATGCTGGGCAATAGCGAGGGCCTGCTCAACAAGGGCCTGCATCCTAACATCGTGTGCAATGGCTACAACCAAGCAGCGGCAATGGCAGTCTCGTATCTTGACAGTATCCTCTCCGTAGGAGAGGGAGAGACCTTTCATGCTAAGGAAGGTAAGTACGCTTTCGACTTGAAGGACATCGCTCGCACTGCCATCACAGGCAAGACAGTGGATGCCGCTTTGGATGACGTCGCGGAACTATGCGTACAAGCAGTGCAGAAGGCAGGTAGTGCAGAGAAGGTGCGTGTGCTACCGCTGCCGGGTGGGTCGTTGAGAGACTCCTACCTATTCAATGGAGCCATTGTCAATAAAATGCCCGTCCTAGAGACGGAGTTAGAAAAGAGTCAACACATCGTTCTGATTAACACTGGTCTCGAACCACAGAAGACTGATGAGAACGTGACAGTGCAACTCGATATGCAGGGTTACAGCCAGTTCAAATCGCAGGGCGAGGAGGACTTGCTATCACAGGCTAAGATGCTAGTCGAGTATCTGCCTGAGGGAGGTATGGTGTTCGTCAGAGACGGAGCAGCGGACCATGTGTGCACTTACCTAGAAAAGCACGAAATAAGCGTGGTCAGAAGGCTACCAGAGAGCACCATGCGCGCATTGTCATCCACACTGGGCGTATCAGTATCTCAGACCCCGGCGGACGTCGAGTGCTCAGCGAAGGGCATGGTCTACAGCGAGAGGCACTACGATGTGGATTACCTCTTCGTACAAGGGGAGATAGACTCGGACCAATCCACTCTCGTCCTACGTGGCGCAACGACCACGACGCTAGATGAAATCGAGCGTGGCTTCGATGACGCACTAGGGGTGGTCAGCCTCGTCATGAATGGTGATGGGGTCGTTGCAGGAGGGGGGAGCGCATACGCGGCCATGGCTGCACATCTACGTACGCAAGCAGCGAGCGTGGAGGGACGCGCCCAGATGGCGATAGAGGCGTTTGCAGATGCACTGGAGATAATCCCAGCGACAATTGCTGAGAACGGCGGCCATGACCCACTGGACTGCATACTCAATCTCAGGCACAAGTTGCAGAGCAATCAGACCGAATATGGTCCCAACATAGAGGACGGGGGTGTCATCTCCATGTGGAACCTAGGTGTGTTAGAACCGACGTCCCTAGTCAGACAAGCCGTGCTGAGCGCTACGGAAGTTACCACAGCCATACTCAAGATTGACGATATGATTGCTAAGAGGGGCGAGTAATGAAGTGCGTAGTCTGCGAACGAGAGGGTGGTAGCGACTCCAAGGGAGTCATCACGTTACAGAGCACCAGCAGTGGTATGGTGTGCCCGAAGTGCATTGATGGTCTTGTGGAAGACGCTTTAATGCGTACAAGCAACCAGAAGAACGATTGGAAGAGTCGAAGTAAGCAGAAAATGGCAACACGTGCCTACGAGAAGTGGACGCGGTGAAATGGGCCGCTTGATGGACAGGCTCAAGGTACGCTGTCGCAACTGCAATCACAAGCACATTCCTAGGCGCATGAGTGGTAAGTACCACGATGATGGAAAGAGAGTGTCTCTATGGGAATGCAAGGAATGCAAGCATATCTGGATAGACTCTGTGTTCAAGAAAAGAGATAAGTAATCGCAACGTACAAATAGAGTGGTGTACTTTCTACACCATGGTACTATTCCGGTGGGCGGCTCGCAAACTCATGACCGTGATGGGTTATGCGTATGTGTGGTTAGACAAGAGAGTCAAGTACACGGATGAGGAGGTCTCTGAGGTACTCGGTCTCAAGATAGACGAAGACCTACAGACATCATCGAGATACGAACTATGCCGTATAGTAGAGCAGGAGTTCAAAGTCCCGAAAGACACCTTTTGGCATCTCCATAGCACACAGAAAATTCGATTCGCCACTCAGCAGATTCGTGAGTTGAAAAAGCCTAGCAAATTCGAGATGGGGTACTGATGGCACAACAAATACCTTTGAACAAAATAAGAACAAGTAGGAGATTCAACTGGTGGAGGTGTGATTTGATATGATAGAGATAGACCTTCGATTCTTAGATGATTTGACGTTTGATGTTCCACCCGCTTTTACAATCGCAAGCGTGTTTCTCGTACTGACTCTGTCGTTCCTCACTTACCAACTGAGACCATGGTCAGGGTTCAGACCATAGGTTACTCTAAGTCATCCAGTCTGGTTTCTCTGGGATGTTCGCCATCGCCTCTTCGGGGGTATCGTAATCATTGGGCAGGTCGAGAAGCGCCTGTCTGTATGTAGCCAACTCAGTCTGCTGTGCTTCTGTCAGAGTGTTGTATAGCAACACCCCTTGGTAGACATCCATTTTTCTCAACAGATAGTCCCTCTCTATCCTAAAATCATACCATGCTTGTTCCAATCTATCTGCATCTGTTATTGACTCATCGTAGAATGGCCCTGAGACAGAAGGGGGGTTGACCCACGTGATGTTACCCTCCTCATCTACTTCTCTAGTTGCTTGATGCTCCATGTCATTACCTCAGAAGTTTGCTGTGTGTCTTGTGTACCATAAATCGAATCTTACCGCAGTTTGTATATCTAGGGTTCCTGATTCTCTCCTTACTGAGTATGTCCTGTTCTTATTCATCTGTATGTCCAAACCAGATGAGACGTACAGATAGAAGTTCCCATGCGTGTTCGTCATGTCGTTCGCCACATCGAAGGTGAAGTTTGAAACCGTGTTAGCAGGGTCACCACTATGGAACAACCTCCAAGTCTGGTCTACCGCACTGCTTGATGAAGAACTGAATGAATATGTGATTGCGACTGCTCTAAGTTTGGCATCGTATGGCAGGGTGAAGGAATTGACGGTTCCCTCACCATCGTGTGATAGATTCACCAGCCCCGAACCACCACCTGAAGCAGTTCCGTAACTTTTCTTATAGAATGTCTCCTTCTCCCATGTGTTCCACCCATTGGGTCCACTTACTGTTACTGCACCACCTTCCACCTGAATAGAAGGTATAGCACCGTCTGTTCTGTCAGTCCTAACATGCAATGTTGCGTTATCAGCATAAACGCTATCCTCAACCAAAGACACTAATGGGTTTGATGTGCTTGAATCATTACGGTAAGCGTAAATTGTCGGGACGCTACCATCTGTTGATTCGACTTTTAGCATGGCGTTAGGTGTTGTATCTCCTATCCCGACTCGCTTGTTCGTTGCATCTAGTGTTAATACATCCACGCTCGTTGTTTCCGTATAGAAACGCAAGTCATCGCTTCCATTGGGTGAATACATCAACCAACTATTTGTTGAGTCTGACATCAATTCGATACCTGCGTTGTTATCAGTTGATTCAACTTTGATTTGTTGAGCCCCAGAACCTTTGATGTGTAGATGCTTGTCTGGACTCGTAGTGCCTATTCCTACATCACCATCATTCTCTATGTGCATTCTAGTAGAACCATTCGTCTTGATAGCCAAGTCGTGATTAGTGTTAGTACCAATCACTCCTGTTGCCGATTGTGCTTGTAGCAGAATCTCAGCACCGCTATTTCTATTGACAACTATCTCACCGTTTGCCCCACCACCTGCGACTTCCAATTGATGACCGGGGTTCGTAATACCTACACCTAATTTATGAGCCACCGCGACAATTGAAGTAGCACCATCCCCACTGTCCCTTATCCTCAGAGCCTCATAACCCGTCCCACTCGTCCCACTCTTATCCACTGTGAAGGTATGCTGTCCTGACCAACCACCCGCGCTACCCCTTGAGTAGTAGACCATCTCGTCCCACGGCGAGCCGTCATTGCTGGTGGTGGCGAATATCTTCTTGTGTCTAGCATTCGAGTTTGCAGTTTGAATTGTGATACCTGTGGCATCCTTCAACTCTAGTTCCTCTGCGTACATACCCCCTGTTGTGTAGATACCACCTTGAGATACATCGAATATGCTCAAGTCTACCGTTTGTGAGGCTGCGAATCCTGACCAATCTTGGCTATGAGTTGCATAGCCTAGTATGGCATCGTGGCCCGAATCATCGCTGTCAGCGAGCCACGTATCTAACAAATCCCAAGACTGATTCTGCTCGCTCAAGGTCATGTAGGACTCTAGGTTGTTATTCGCATTCGACACATAGACCTGCAAAGCCGCACCAGCATATGTGCCACTTTCTTTTATCCTTAATTGAGTGAATACAGCATTAGAGTAGAAGTTGTATGCGAAGACCTGTATGCTGTTTCCAGCACCGAACATATGCGAGGCATTGAGCCTACAAGAGCCGTGCCTACCGCTATCTACATCGTTGATTAGGAACTCACCAAATGCTCTTTGCGCCGATGAAGTTGCATCTCGGCCCTTGCAGACCGCAAACGTGTACCAACCAACAGCCAAGTCACCACTTTGTTGCACACCACCACCATACTCCAAAGCACCGTTTTGTAAGTCCAAGCCAGTGCATTTGATGTCGCCGTTTACGTGCAATTTTGCAGTTGGGTTAGTTGTCCCAATACCGAAATCACCAGCAGAGTCAAACCTTGCGGCTTCTGTTGCATTTAATAGGAATGATATACCATCAAAGGCAGATATAGCAAGTCCATCAGGATTAGCACCACTATGGTCTTGTACTGTAATTGAAGGTTGATTAGTGTTTAAGAAACCATCACGGAAAAACAGACCTGCACCTGCTCCTTGCTCATATGCGTCAATCAACACACTACCCTCGACATGGAGTTTGGCATCTACTGTGCCACCTGTACCTATTCCTAAGTTACCCCCATTAAGCACCATCTGAGCGTTTCCACCTGCGTTTCCTCCTGTGCCAAACGCTAGGACTGCATCGCTCGTGTATAGATTGCCCCAACCGTTGTTTCCACTGATATACACGCTCTCTTGCCCATCTCTCTCAAACTTGGCAATGGGGCCGCTATCGGGGCCAAGAACATGTAATGTTTCATCGGGGCTTGAAGTTCCTATTCCGACAAAACCATTCTCTTGCACACGCATTAACTCAGTCGCAGAACCAGCAGTAGCATTGCCATGTCTTACTGAGAAATACCTGCTTGAGTCATTTCCATCTGTGTCTATGAGGATGTGAGTGTTGCCCCAATGCCCAAGTTGGAAATCGACATTCGACCCACCGGACAGTTTGAGTTGGGTGTTGGTGCTAGCGAATGACAATGCACCCGTACTCAAGTCTAATTCGGATACAGGACCTGTAGTGCCTATTCCTAGACTACCTCCATCGGTCAATCTTATCTTCTCTGAACCCGATGTCTCAAAGAGAATGGCCCCTCCTGTCCCTACGTCTGCGCTGTCTGCTCTAATAGACAGATTTCCTCCATTGTTAATAATGCGAGCAGTCGGGTCATTGGTAGCATCAGTATCTATCAGTTTTAATTCTGGAAGGGTGTTAGATACAAGTAGCGTATTATTGACCGTTGTGAGAGCATCTTCTATCTTAATTCTCTGCGTACCATTTGTCTTCAAGGTAATATCCTTGCCCGAACCTGCCATAATGATGTCAAGTCCATCTCCATCTGTTATTAGCCGAGCATCGAAGTCATCGGAAAATGGGTTCTTCATGTCTATGAAAGCACCACTAGGCCCACCCATCTCAATAGAACCATAACCAGTGCTTTCAATGTTGAGTCTTGTTCCATGCAAATGAGCAGATGCCTTAATGTCGCCAACCACATGAAGTGCTTCATCTGGACTCGTAGTGCCTATTCCGAGATTACCTCCTGATGTCAAGGTCATCAGGTCAGAGCCAGCCAATGTCGAACGGAATCGTAGAGAGTTGTCTGATGCGGTGTGGCGAATGTTGTGTCCATCCGTGGACTCCATCAAGTGAATGTATGAATCTCCACCATTGGCGGCTACAATCATTCTTGCCGAGTTTGCTACGCTATTGATGGTGCTTGCCTCTTTAACGTGCAATATGCTAGAGGGACTCGTAGTGCCTATTCCGACCTGTTCCGTTGTGTCTATTGTAATGGCTTTAACATCGGTTGAGTTTTGGTGATTGGTGATGTTTAACTTACCACTAGAGTCTCGCTCCATAATCCAATAGTAATTCGCATTGTAGGACAAGCGAAGTTGGTTGCCCGAAGTCGAATGAATGTCTAACAAACCACCGGGGCTTGTAATACCTATTCCGAGATTGCCAGCGATTGAGGAATCGCCAGTACCATCTACGGTTATGCCCTTTCTTACCCGGAAATTCTCTTCTGCCATTGTTTCACCATGATTTCACTGTCCATCATTGTTTGATAAGTTGAGTTGCCGTTACTGCATACTTGTACGTACCGCTGCTAGTGGGTGTGAATTTTATATCTACTGTAGCACCACTCGCATCCTTGACAGCGCTCACAGACCCTAACGGGGTACCACTAGACGCTATGTAAGCATACGTGGTCATGTATATCGCAGCATCGTTGGTGGGTGCGCTGGCGCCTTTGTACGTCACGAGCACCTCAAAGACGTCCACATCCGTACCATCACTGACTTGGCCCACGAACTTGACTGTCCTGTACGTGCCATACGCGAAGTCAGCAATGACATACGCGGAACTCCCTGTCCAAGATTGGCTTGTGGCTGATGATGTGTTGATGACAGCGACTGCGTCTACTGAGAGTGCTCCAGCCGTTATCTGTCCAAACGTGCCTATGTCCTTGCTGCCGTCGACGACTACTGCCTTGCTCGCAGTCACAGTGCCGGGCGTAACACCATCCAGCACTCCTATCTCTGCGGTGGTGATTATGGTGCTGTCGAGTGTCAGTGAAGTGTCACCGGAAATAGTACCAACCACATTCATATTACCATCGACCTCCAAGCCCTTGTTCATCTCGAACCTAGTTCCAGCGTGCGCGTAGAGTATGTTTGCACCAGCACCATCGACTTTGAATCCGGCTCCGTTAGCAGCAGAAGAACTACCAGCGCCTTTCGCTACCGTGATGGTCATGTCATCAACGTGTAACTCAGTGGCACTCACTGCATTGATGTCGCCTGTGATATTCAAATCACCAGTGACTGCTAGGTCACCCGTGACCTCGACACTGTCGGACTTTATCTCCATTCTTTTAGTCAAGGTTCCATTGAGTGATGTGTGAAACTCCATGTTGGAATCCTGAGTGGATGCGGTTGCGGTAAACGTCTCATTCTTCTTGACAGCAATTTTACCAGCGTCTACCGCGTTCCCACCGCTGTCTTCTAAATTAAACAACTGGGAGACGTACCCGTTCGTGTTTGCTGAATCGCTCTGGTTGGTGAGAGTGAGTGCCACGAACTCTGCATCCGTGTCTTTGATGACGGACATACCGTCACTACCAGTGATGTTGGTGGCAGATACGGTGCCTGAGACGGTCAGGTTGCCACTATCGTCTATGACGGCAGTGCTGTTCTGGACTGCACCAGTTCCGTTCATTCTGACTAACTGGTTGTCACTCCCTGATATGCTCAGACCAGAGGTTTGCGCTACCCAAGAGAGCCCACCTGAACTGTTCGATTGCAGCACCCTGTCACCGGGGGGAAAAGAGACAGGTAGAAGGTATGTCTCATCGCCACTGGCTGTCATCCCGTTAGAAGACGCTTTGAATCTGATTTCCCTTGCAGCCCCTCCACTCGTCGCTCCTGTGAAGGCGAAGTGAGCACCGTTCTGCTCCAACGTCAAGTTGCCGCTCGTATCAATCATCAAAACCGATTGGTTAGGGTGCATCACGTTCCCGGTACCATCCGCCGCATTGTCGTAATCGACATTGGAATAGCCGATGTGAAACTTTCCTGTGGTGGCTTGCCTTCCTACGCCCCATGAGTCACCAGAACCACTTCTTCCTACTGTGAAGACGGAGCCTTGACCTGTGTTTGGCGTGTTCTCTGCGTTGTCTATTATGTAGACACCACCCATGTTTTCGACGTGCATGCCTGCTAGGTCGTCGTTGGCTATGTCAGAGTGTATTCTCACCTCTGAGTACTTTATCGTATCAGCAGTAGCGTTGCTCCCACCCCCGCCTAGGTCACCACCTGATGACACTTCGACACCGTTGATTTGCAGCAGGGTATTGCTCTCTCTAGCAGTCCCTCCTACCCTTCCGTGTGTAGTGGCTAGGACACTGGTGAATTTACCGGATTGAGCGCTGTTAGCACCGATGGGCGTACCGTCTATGGCACCGCTGTCGATGTTCACGTTGGTCATTGCTTGGCTGCCGAAGTCCGATGTAGAGTTGATGTCCAGTGGTTTCGAGACGACTATGGTCTCGGAACTGTTGGTCGTTGTGAACTTGATGTAGGAGTTACTACCCTCCGTGATGTCCAGTGCACTGGCGAGGTCGTCTCCCATCAGTATGATGGACTTGGCGGTGTCGGCTCCGCTGAAATCAAGTTTCAAGCCGCTGCCCGCTGTGTCGACGCTCAGGCTATCGGCGTTGATGTCGCCAGCATTCGTGATGTTGCCCTCAGTGAGATTGAGGCTGGTACCCGTCAGGCTGGTGAAGGTACCCGCTGCTGCGGTGGTTCCACCGATGACTGTGTTGTCTATCTCGCCGCTTGCGATGTCTACCTTGGTGATGTCTACCTCACCAGTGCCCTTGGGAGTGATTGCGATGTTGATGTTACTGTCAGTGCCGTCAGCCGCTAGGGTGGTGCCTGTGAGCGTAACACCAGCAGCACTGACGTTGGTGTCGAAGGTTCCAGCGAGGACGCTGTGGTCGGATGGGACAGTCACGTCGCCATCAGCGACTACTATGCCCTTCTGTACACGAAAGTCCTGCTCTGCCATTCAATCACTTCATACCTTTCCTATTCCCTTCCATGCTATGCGGAAGGTGTATGCCTTGCTCGATACTCCGGGCGTTACCAAGACTCTCACGTTTCCACCGTTTATGTCCGCTGCAACAGTGCAGAAGGCTGCGCCGCTATCCGTTCTCAGTTTGTCGTGTACGGTGAACTCCACGCTGCTGCTGGCGTCGTGCACCAGTATCGCCTTGTGCACCTCGAAATCGGAATCAGTGGTGTTCTCAACGGATACTAGCACCTCAGCGGCTCTGAACTCGGTCTTTGCGAAGAGGATGTTAGCGACTGCCGCATCGCTCCCCGTGCCACTCGTACCCTGTACGTACCCATGACCTACCTCCTCGTACTGGAAGGAGGCTAACGGCGTGGCTTGGTTGACACCGACCCTGTTGGTAGTCGTATTCACCTTCAGGACGCTCGTGTCTATGGTCACGTCCCCACTACCCACTAGAGTGCCCGTATCGAGGTTGTCTGCGTAGACGTTGGCCCATCTGAGAGGGGCGCTGCTGTCTCCTATGTTCAGCGTGCTGTCAGCGCTAGGCAACCAGTGCTGGTTCACCTTGAACCCCTCTTGGGTCGCAGTGCCGCTGTTGGCGAAGAGTATGGTCTTGTCACCATCGGATGAGTCGATGATTATGCCTGCGCCATCGGTGGCGGAGTCGTCTCCGCCCTTCGCTATGACTATGTGCAGGTCCTCGATTTGGAGGTCACTGACGTTCAGGGTAGTGGTGCTCCCGCTCACTATCAAATCACCAGTGACTGTGAGGTCATCGCTCACGGTCAGAGTGCCGCTCGTCGGCCCTATGCTCGTAGTGCTGGTCAGGGCAGCGGGTATGTCTGTCGCCGCTAGATTGCGGAACTCCACTGCTGACCCATTGCCACCACCGCTTCCATCCACTGCGACGATTTTCGCTCCATGCCCAGTGAAATTGTTTGGTGTATCTGACAGGCCAACGAACGAGGTGATACCCAGTGAGTCTGAGTTGAAGGCAATTTTCTCACTACCGAAGTACAGCCTGTCATCATCCTCGTCCCTCCATAGGGTACTAGCAGCAGGCGAACCGGGATTGGTGGTGACTGAACTCTTGAAGACTATTCCAGTGGGATTCTCAATCAGGTTGTCCAAGGTAATCTTCCCTGTGACTGCAAGCACGTCAGTCGAGGCATTGTACGTGAGCCCGGCATCGGACGTATGGCTGCCCGACCCATTGCTGATTTGAATTCGGTTCGCTGCACCGTGCGCTGTGCTGGTGACGTTGGTGGATACGAACGTCCTCTTCCAGACCGAGCCATCGAACGTGCATATGATGGAGGTGTTGGCCGCTATGTCGAACTTGGCTGTGCCGCTGAGCGCAGAGGGGCTGTCCTGCGTCTCGTTGAACTCGATTATGTGGCTGCTGAAATTGTGTATGAATATCATGTGGCTGATTGGGAACGTGCCTCTCGGATTGAGTTCTATGGACTGGCTGGGTTCTAGGTGGAATATGTTAGCCCCATCGAACGTGAACGTCTGGTCAGAGCCGCCCGTGTAGGAAGTGGCCTTGTCAGGCCCCATCCTGAACGAGCGCTTGGAACCACCTTGGTCACCGCTGTACATCAGTATGGAGTCACCAGAGGTGTTCTTACTTGCCCATAGTGCATCGAATGGAGTGCCACCGAGTGAACCTGATTCGGTTCCACCACCATGCATTCCATCCATGTCCGCATGTCCGTTTATCGCATTGGTGAACGTGCCCGGTACGTCCTTGGTCATCGGCGCGAGGTACATCGGTGCATTGGGTCTCAGGTAGGTGGTCATGTTGAAGACCTCCGAGATGGATAGTTTGAGGTCGTTATTGGTCCCGTTAGTTCCTTCGTACACGCACTTGACCACTGCGAGGACGGTGGACTGCTTGGAGGAGAAGTCGCTGTCCGGGTCTGATAGGAATGCCTCTGGTGTCACAGGGAATCCGCTGGTGACCTTACTGCCCATCTCTATCTTGATGTGGTTTGTAGGATACGAACCAGTGGTTGTACCATCAGTGCAAGCATAGACCACTAGAAGAACCGTATCACCAGCATCCGTCAATGCGGAGTTGCTTCCCTCTATTGTATCCTGCCTGAGCGTTATATCGTAATCCACTGGTGCGTTGTTGGTGTAACCACCACCGAAGTCCACTAGCATACCGTCGATTACTGCGACACCGCTCCTTATCCTCAAGATGTTAACGTCGCTGTTTCCGCTGCTCTTCTTCTTGCAGTATCCGGGTAGTGATGCTGGTGTGTTCCTTATGCCGGAAGTGCTTGTAGCACCATCCTCCAACAGCAGTATACCGTTGCCGTGCAGGCCCTCGTATATGTTGGTCAATGACGGCGACAGTAGGAAGTCCCCGTCCGTTAGTATCTTCATGTGTTCGTGTAGTGCGTTTGGCATTATCTTACCTCGATTATCAGTTGTAGTATCAGTTCGTTGGTGCTGCTTTTGGTTATTGGTCGGAATACGTGTCGTGTTATTGGTGTGAAGCCCGAAGTACCACGTAGTTGCACATGGACTTCTTTCAAAGATTCATCGAATGAATCAGCGGTCGTAAGTGTGCCTTCAACAAGAAGTGTCGCGTTATCCAGTATCTTCACACTGGGCGTGAGCGTGATTGCGGGTCTACCAGCAGTCCCATCAGAGGAGGTAGCGGGTGTGCCATCGAAGCCTATCACCATCTCGTTGATGTTGTTGGCAATGGTCTCTATCATCAGTCTCTTCAACTGGTCACTGGCTGGCATCACATCTCACCTCGCATAGTAATTATTGGGTCTTTATTTAGTCCAATCGTCTTGTGAGCACCGCCTATCTGTCCTCTGTTGGCGTTCCTGCCAATCAGATAACCACCAGCAGATACGTATCTGACATTGATGATGGGTATCGTCCTGACTTCCATGTCGGAGAAGAAGGAGAAGTTCTCCTCTGTGATTTGTCCGGTCTTGTCGGAGTTGGTGGTGGACGACTCCGTTACGCCGCCCTCCAGTATGCCCTGTAGGATACCGTCTAAGCCCGCGTCTTGGCTTAGGAACGTAAAGTTGCTAACGGCGTTGAGCATGGAGTGCGAAGCGCGGACTATCATCTTCCTCTCACCAGCGTAGTAGACGATGTCGCCGGGCCGCATGTCCCACTTGTGCGGGTGCCCGTTGGTTGTGATTTGCCCGGCTAGTAGGTTGCTCGCCTTGAGCATCTTCCTAGCCACCTTCCGCGCTTGCTGGTTGGATGTGATTGAAGCATCGAAGGTAGGGGTTATCGTCTCTACTACGTAGTGGTCGTTCTTGCCCTGCTGCTTCTCCCTGTCATCCATGGTCACCGTCAGGTTCTCGTTCAAGGCTATCTGCCTGCCTTGCACGGCGACTCTGTTGTCAGCGTTGTCCACTGGGTTGGAGTTCTTGTTACCGAACCTCTCGGTGTCGTCCATGACCTTGACCTTGGAGAAGTAGTTCAGAGGTACGTACATCAGAACTCCGAAGCGGTCGTACATCGGTATGCCGTTGTCGTGCCTTGCGATGTATCGCATAGCCGTGATTAGATTCACGTTGTTGAAGTCAGTGGCTAGGAAGGAGTTGCTGTGCTTCCTCCTGTGAGTG
>VTLG01000497.1_pt1 | contig 97171 bp, 108 predicted proteins | sample 4694571 | NCBI WGS metagenome assembly VTLG01 (sample SAMN12604809, study PRJNA352737) | marine metagenome | biome: ENVO:00000447; feature: ENVO:00000209|ENVO:00000569|ENVO:01000036; material: ENVO:00002151; isolation source: viral sequences binned using virsorter ... | reverse complement strand
CTAATGGTCCCGATCACTGCACTTATGGTACAATTGGAATGGATAGTGGAAAATGGTATTGGGAGTGTGAAGTAGTAGAAGCAACTGCCACTGGAATTGGTATTGCTAATGAACTTGCCAATGCTGATAGTGGTCCAGCACAATCACATAATTGGATATATTATTCAGCAACTGGACAAACTTATATGGATGGAAGTGCCGCTTCTTATGGTACTCAATTTAATACAAATGGTATAGTGATTGGAGTTGCATTTGACAGAGATAATCTTACTCTAGAGTTTTTCAGAGAAGGAATATCTCAAGGAAAACTTTCAAGTATTTCTGGTTTAACTGATTCTGAAACATATTATCCTATGGTAGGTGATAGTGGGGGTGCATCACAATCAATAGTAAGAGGAAACTTTGGACAAAAACCATTCAAATATACACCACCTGAAGGTTTTTTACCATTAAACGTTGCAAACATCCCACGTCCTACATTTGCAAGACCGGATCAATATGTTAAACCTGTTGTATATACTGGTAATGATGCTGGTAATAACTCAGGTACAGGTAATACTTGGGGTATACCTGTTGATGTAGGATTTGCTCCTGATCTTGTTTGGTTGAAATCAAGAACACAGACTTACGGATGGTATATCTATGATACTGTTAGAGGAGGAAATAAAGATGGAGGAACTGTTGTTCCAGGAGTAGATAAACAATGTTATAATTATATGTTGATGGAAGGGACTAATGCAGAGGTTAATGCTGGTACCAATGGTGATTCCACTCTTAATGGTATAGGCATGAATCAAAAGGGATTTAATGTTGATATTGGTGGACAAGCAGTAGGTGAAGCAGCGCAAGGCACTCATAATATGGCGGCATGGTGTTGGAAAGCAGGTGGATGGAAAGGAACATGGAATCTTAATGGAGAAGATGCTGGTTCCGCTGCTGCTGCTGGTTTAACTACTGGCGATACTTCAGTTCTTACTGGTGCTTCAATCAATACAGTTGCAGGATTTAGTATAGTTAAGTGGACACAAGATAGTGGTGGTTCTTCTAAGAATATTGCTCATGGATTAACACAGGCACCTAATTTTGTTATAATGAAGCATGTTAATAGCACTTCTAATTGGTTTGTTTCACATACTAGTTTGGCTTCAGGTGCAAAGGTATTATATATGGATACTGATGATGATGAAGATAATAGTAGTGATTTTGGAAATGCTTTCCCTGGTGCAACTTATACAGCAACTGGCACTACAGGAGTCAATGGCAGAGAGGTGATGATGTATTCATGGCATAATATACCCGGACTACAGAAATTTGGATCATACATTGCCAATGATAGTGCTGATGGACCATTCATAAACCTAGGATTTAGGCCCGCAATAGTAATGGTGAAGGTGTATAGTGGAGGTACTAATAACTGGGTTATTTGGGATCGTGCAAGAATGGAAGCAACTGGTAATAATTCATCTTCTCAATCAACTGGTAATCCGAATGGAAATACATTACAACCGGATGACACTACTGAAGAACCTACTAGTGGTCTTTACTACGTAGATTTTCTTAGCAATGGATTTAAACTTAGAGTAGGTGGTTCAGGTGCTCTTAGGGTAAATGGAAATAGCACTAGTTATAAGTATGTTTACTGTGCATGGGCAGAGACACCACAGTCCAACCTGTATGGTGGTCAATCCAATGCTTTATAGACAGTTTAAGAACTGTCTCTAAGGGGTTTACAAGCGTCTCAGAAGGGTATATAATTGATTTGTTATTAAATACTCTATGAAATTACTATTTGTGATTTCTGGTGTTTGGTTCTTCCATTGGTTATGTCTTACTCCCTTTCTTTTGTTGGATATAATCAACGGCGGAAACTTACCAGAAAGATCGTTGATTGGTTTATCAACCGTCGAAAACTTAACAGGTTCAGTATCTTTATTGATGTAAATGATAGACGCTGTAGGAATGCTGATGGAAATAATGGCACCTGTTCAACGCTAGATGGGTTATATCGTCCACGGATGTTTGAGATAGAAATGGATAACACGTTGGATGATGAAGAATATACTACAACCCTGTTTCATGAACTCACACACATGGAACAGAGATTACGTAAGCGTCATCAATACCGTGTAGGTTGGAAAGATTACAGTAAATGGAAAGGAAAGAAAATCAAAGATGATATTCCTTATGACCTGTTGCCTTGGGAAATTGAGGCAAACGAGCAAGAGAAGAAATTAACTGATGAATATTCTTCATCCCTGTTGAATGACCAGGATGAACGTGAAGCATATCATAAAATCCCCAAACGTTATTAAACCAACATATAACTGATAAAAATACCTAATATTTGATATAATTAAAATAAATATTATGGTATTAGGGTACGATAAATGACTCACTACACAGTTGGTTATCTAGATTCAACCAAGCAACATCGGGAAATATGTGAATACGCAGAAGATGCGTTTCAAGCAAAGACACAAGCGGTTCAAGATGTACCATATCTACATCAGCATCCTAACAGTATAGATTGTATAATTAGTGAAGGTAGTATGTTTTGCACGCAAGTATGATTGATACTTCTTGGGGATCGATTAGATTGTTTCTTGTTATTATTATGGGAGTTGCGTGGGTTTATATTCTAAATCATCCCCCAGAAGAATAACTTGACACCTGTTAAAAAATATACTATACTAAATAAAATCGGAGAAATTGAAGAAGATGAACTTAGTTCACTCTTTTGTTTCACTTTTGATTTATTTCAAATAAACAAATTACTGAGTTAAAATGACTAAACTAATAAAGGTGTGTGTGGACACCATCATGGCATGGGCAAAGATTGCTCTTAAATGTGCTAATCCACTAGGACTTACAGAAGAAACTTTAGAGGAGACAAAAGAGTTTGCTCCTCCTAAAGTATTCAAAGGTGGCAAATATTTGGGAAGGTATCTAGTTCCCGATGAATTTGTCAGATATGATGAGAAGGAACAACCAAGAGATAAAACAAATGACCCTGAGCATGTTAATTCCTTAATTAACAGTTTTACTGTTAATGGGTATAATCTAGATGCAAATGTTCCTGTTGCTGTTCTTGATAAGGATAATGTATCACTTCATCATTTAAAAGGATTATCTGGGTTTCATAGAAAAGCAGCACGTAGCAATTATGGACAAGAAATATACATTTATGATGTATATGAGTTTGATAGTCCTTATGATGAGGTAATTGCTCGTAATGAAACTAATCATCATAAGAATCCTCATTTAAGTCAAACTAAGGAGGATTATAAGAAAGAAGTAACTAATGCTATTCATAATGGTATTATTACCTCTGATGCTGATGATATTAGTAGATTTGTTGATACTATTGCATCCGATAAAAATTGGAATACTAGAAAAGAGATTAAAGAACAGTCATTTAAAAATCATCAAGTATTTCCTAATTTTCGTACTTATAATTCAGTAGGTAAGAAAGAAGGAACATTACATAGTTTCTTTGTTAACAATGGTTTTGCTGTTCAAGGTGTTGGTAAGCGCACTGATGAAGAGTTAATTAAACAGGGTTACATCACTTACTGTGCAACGGATGGTGATAATTTACAAGCATGGGCAAGAGGTATTAAGTATAGTACTTTATATAATATCCCTGTTTGGATATTTGGTTATTCTTCTACTCGTATCCCTAACCTTTCAAAGTTTCGTCAGGATTATGTTACTGACTTTGAAACAATGAAGGAAACTGTTGTTACTTTTTGCTTTAATGTAGCGGCCCAAGGTGAAGTCGGAGAATACAATGATGAGGATGTTCTTATTAAACTAGCAGGATTTTTACCTCAGAATGTTAAGGTTGATCCTACAAATAAAGGATTACCACATGAAACTACTTTAGTAGATGTTAATGGCAATCCTATTAAGTTTGATCCTGATGGTGATTGTTTAACCATTAAATAATAAAACTGGGAGTAACAATGACAATTAAATCATTTGAGTCTATTGATAAGAAAGGACGCCAAACTACATGGGAATGGGATGAGACACCCGAAGTAGTTGTAGCACTTGAAAAACTGCATGCTACTGAGAGATTGCATGAAGATATGCGACAATCCAAAAATAAGGGTTGACAGGGGTTATTATCCATAGTATCATTACATTAAGTCGCAGTTTTCCTGTGACCTACACACATTCAACCCACGAGGTGAAACACAATGCTTTGGCAAGTAAATGCTACCAAAGTAGCAGAAGGACTAGGATTAACCCTAGAAGGTTACCTAAACACTGTATCAGGCAGTACTACCTCAGCAGCAACTGAAGAGAAGGTTGCTGAACTGTTAGGCGGTAAGCGCGTTCTCAAGTCTCAACTACCTTACGACGTAATTGTCAAGGATAGAGATAACAAATACATTGAAGTTCGCAACATATGTAAGACCAAGTACGTTTATTTTTCTCCTTCAACTGCTACAGGTAAGGGCAGATTCTTTTCCGAGCAAGATCACAATAAGAAACTTGAGGCATGTGACTCTTATGTTTTCTGTGATCTTCGTGAAAGATTTGCTGTTCCTCCCCGATTCTATGAAGTTTCTGTTACTAAAGTAAGGGAATTACAAGAAAAGGGCATTATTAACCAGGGTAAGATGGCAAGAAATCTCTTCTTCGAAATTTTCCCTTATGAGCAATACGCTCTCAAACTTAATAAAAAACCAAAATCTTGAAACCAATGTAATACACATTGGTGATAATACTACGAATCTGCGGACCATCCCTGATGAGTCCGTGGATTTTTGTATTACGTCCCCACCATATTATAATCTACGTGATTATAAGAATAGTGGGCAAATTGGTGCTGAGAATAGTGTTAGTGAGTTTGTAGAGAGTTTGTGTCAAGTATTTGATCAAATTTACCGTATAATGAAACCTACGGGGTCATGTTGGGTTAATATTGGTGATACTTATGATAAAAAGAGATTGTTACAAGTTCCTAGTAGATTTGAGATCGCTATGTGTGATCGTGGTTGGAATTTACGGAATGAAGTAATATGGAACAAACCAAATCCTCAACCCATTTCTTCTAAAGATCGGTTCTGGACTAACCATGAAAAAGTATATTGGTTTGTGAAAGATGTCAAGAAATACTATTTCAATCGCGATGCAATCCTAGTTCCTCAAGCAGAAGTTAGCATTCGTAGAATGTTCTCTAAAAATAACATTGAGAAGAGGAAAGATGCTAATGCAGATGATAAAGAAGGGTTTGGCATTTCATCTATCAATCAAGACAAGCATTATGCTCGAATGAGAGAAGAAATGGGCATAAGTAAGGAGTTTAACTATCAAGAACTGATTAAATCAGGTAAATGTCCAATGAGACCTGAATTTAGTGTTTGGGATATACCTAGCATCACATATAAGGGGGCCCATTTTGCAGTTTATCCCCCAGAATTGATAGAAAAACCTATACTTTCATGTTGCCCTCCTAATGGTATAGTAGTAGACCCATTTATGGGGTCTGGTACTACTGGAGAGGTGGCAAAGTTGAACGAAAGAAAATATATTGGATTTGAACTTAATGAGGATTATGCTAAACTTGCACAAGAAAGAATAGCAAAAGTTGGAGGTTTATTCAATTAAATTTGTAACATACTGAAATATTTCAATGTGTTACGATTTTGGGGGTTTGGCAGGTCTGTCAACCCCTTTGACCTTATAATAAGGGGGTAAACCAAACGAGGTTCATTTTATGCCAGTTGCTGCCAAGTCTACTCCTTCAAAGGCAAGACGCACAACAACCCGCAAACCCCGCGCCACTAAAAAAGCAACCACCAAGAGTGTTGCCAGTGTCGCAACCGTCACACCAAATCTAAATAGCGAAAAACCCGCTATTAAGAAAGTGACAGAAACCAAAGTGAATTTACGCCCTGAAAAACCTAATCTATCTTTTGATGATTATGTTGCTGATGCTAAAGTAAGATGGGAAATCCATCAGTGGGAAACTAAAGAACTCTGGAACGATTGCAAATGGGTTTATAACAACACCAAACCAATCGTAATCAAAGTTGTTGACTACTGTAAGGAATCATACGAAAGAGCATTTAATCAGGACAGTAAATAAACTGGCACACAAACCCCCGCAAGGGGGTTTTTTCATGCTAACTTATAAAAGTTGATTCTTCAATCACATTTATGCAAGGATCTTTGCCACCTCGCCACACTCTGAGCGTGAAAGATGCAGCGGCATTAGAACCATTCTACAGAGCACAGGCAGTTCATAAAGAACCAGAAACCTGGCGACAACTGAAGGCAAGAGGGTTAAAAAGGATAGACAAACCACAAGTTGACATGAAATCTATCTGTTATCTTGCTGGTGGGGATCTCAGGGTGAATTATGACCAATTCGCCAAGAAAATGAAGAAAAAGGCAGACAGTTGACAAAGTGTCACACCTTTTCCCCATTCCTTCCAATTATACCCTATATTAGATTCATGGGAAACAAACCGGCGAGAAATTCCCGAAACGGGTTGTCTCAGTAAGTCACTTGCAGCAATGTAAGGCGCCGTCTTTTGTTTCTCTCACTCTTTATACATTCCACCTTATGACACAATCAGTTTTAAACTATTGTGAGGAGTTATGTAAAATCATGGAACATAGATTCTATGAACAATATCCTAACCCTTCAAGAAATAAGACATTCAATGTTAGGAAAGGCAGAAAGTATTATAAGATTCTTGAGGATGACAGCAGCGCACATGCGTTCGTTGATATTAACTCAGGAGATGTATTTAAATCTGCTAGTTGGAACAAACCAGCAGCAGGAGTTAGATACAACGTCTTGAACGATGAGTCTCGCAGAGTATTATTTAATACATGCGATTGGGCAGGTGGTTACTTATACTACCACCACTAAATTACTCCTCCTAAGTTATGAGGTTAAACTGACTTATTTGTTAACAACTCTTCTTTTTTATCATGCCTTACAATCCAGTTGACGCTCTATTTCTTCAACTCGAAGCAGCAAACACTGGCAATGAATTGCTAGCAGTTATTGACACTTTTCTGGAGAATTAATGAAGCATCTTGCTAAAGTTCGGTACACAGATAAGCAAGGTCGTTCACATTTTGTGGAAGTAGAATCGGACCTTGCTGATAGACAACATATCGAGGAATTAGTTAGATGTCGTTATCCTGCTGACAAAGTGTATTTCCAAGGAGTATACGCGAAGTAGGAGACCAGTCCACAAAGTGGCACACTAAACCCCCACAAGGGGGTTTTTTCGTGTATTATAAGAGAGTAGAGAAATTCAAAATTATGCAAACCACTTCAAACCTTCAAACCGTTAAAGACTTTTTCACTGACGCTGAATGGGATGCAATTGATTCTGCTCTCGCTGACTATCAAGATTATGGCGAGCGTGAGACTGAATTAATGAATTCAATCGGCGACAAGATGTATAAACTCTTTAATCCACGCTATCAGGATGAAAACCGTCATCCTGCCTCTGGTGCTAACTGATTAGCACCTTTTTTCTGTTCACTTTTATTATGCAATGCTTATGAAAAACCTTCACATCCAACACCCAGAAGATCTCATTTTTGACGGCAAAGTGGCCTGTCAAAATGTTATTGAAGTTCTACAATCCGCGTTTAACGATATTAATCAAGAAGACAATGTAGTAACCGTTAAGTATGATGGAAGTCCATCAATTGTCTTTGGCACAGATGTAAATAACAAGCGATTCTTTGTCGGCACGAAATCAGTATTCAACAAAGGAATTAAGAAGATATGTTATACAAATGATTGCATCGATTATTATTATCCAGACCAAGAAGATTTAAATAAAATCTTAAGACTTTGCCTCAAGTATTTGCCAAGAGTTGCTGGTATTTACCAAGCAGACTTTATTGGTGAAGGTGATAAAGAAACGACTGAATTCACACCAAATACGATAACATATAAGTTTGAAACTGCACCTAGAGAAAATATCATTATGGCAGCACATACTTGCTATGTTGGTGATAGTTTTGATGATATGATTGCATGCCCTCAATCATCACTAACTCTACCAGGGTTAGATGTAAAATGGGTTGATACACGAGTTTATGTTAACGAAGAGCAAATATTTGAAGAAGCATTCAAATATTCAATGAGGGCAATCGTCGATCAGTTAGAAATAATGAACGATGAAGATTTTCCAGTATTTAAAACAAAGGTTGCTAAGTCTCGTGTATTAAAACTCATAAATTCATACATTAAAAATGGTAGTGTGATGAATAATGAGGTACTTGCAAATGAAACTGCAATAAATTACAGGGTTTTTGAACTCTATTTCTTTATAGCACAAGCAAAAGAAATACTACTCAATAGATTCACCCAAATGGAAAAAGTTGAGTGTTTTGTTAACAATAGGCCTGTTAATCACGAAGGAATTGTTGTTATTCACATTCCAACATGTACTCGTCTTAAGTTAGTCAAAAGATATGAATTCTCCCGTGCTAATTTTAACAATAAAAAGCATGCCATGGCAGTCTAAAGAGACAGTTGACAAAGTGGCACACCAAACCCCCACAAGGGGGTTTTTTCATGTATTATAATAGTATAAACAAGCACGGGATTAATCCTAATGCAACTGAAACCAATTGCCGCCAATCGCACCCAGTTAAATCTCAACGATGGCACGCAAATCTTCTTCAGTTATGAAACACCAGTTGCTGCTAAGTTGCCCAATTATGATTACATAAGGACTGCAACTAAGTGGAGTTCAACAACAACCAGGCACATCAATCAGTGGTTAGAAGGTGTTCATGCTGACGAAGTACCTCAGAATAAATTAGATGAACTGGTGGGTAATTAACCCCCAGTTCTTTTTATTTTTCAAATGCTAATCACTGCCATTCCACTAACAATGACCAACACCCAATATGCCTGGGGTGAAGAAGAAACCGCAGGTATTCCTCACGTTGATGTTAAATTAACAGTTGACGAATACGAGGAATTGATACAACAAACGATGGAAAAGATGAAACAATATAGTGATGATGAAACAGCAAGATTTTATTCTAAACTATTAGGCAAACTACTTATTCTAGCAAACCAATGAAAACCAATCCACCAAACTTCACCCAACTCAGTTCACTCAACCCCAACAAAGATCGCACCAAGAAAGTAACAATCCGCCCAGGATATTATGGTGATATGTTAAAATCAACTCCTGAACAGTTATTAACACAACCCTGGCGCACTTTAAACAACTACTAACCACAACTCTTTCTTACAAAATGTCAATCAACCACGACGATGAATTCCATGGTGATATCAACTACGGGAACAGATTTCCCGAAGGTTGGTATGACATAAGACCAGAATATTCAATTAAAACTGAACAAGATAGGAAGGAACATGCAGAGATATATGGTTATGTTTACAAACCTTTATTCCCCATTAAATGAAAACAACCAAGCAAACTCAAACTAACAACAAAACCATGAATGTTTACTCTCCTGAGTTATACTCAGAAATCCTCAAATACTATTCCGAGTTAAACGCTTATTTTCCGAGTTAGCGCCAATTTTTTACACAAACCCTTCACAAATTTCCCTATGTCTGATCACAACGTTCCAACAGAATTACAAGCAGAAGCAATAGAAGTAATGAGTGTAATTGAAGATTCTGTAGAGTACATTTGCAACGAATATCAGTTATCAGGTGAGAAAGTATGGGTAATGATTCACGCACTAAGTGAAGCAAAAATCAACCAATTTCCCGAACCTGATGATGACTGAATACAATGAATTAGTTGATCATTTAGTATCAACAATGCCGCGTCAATCTTCCCCCACTAATTCACAACAAATGCCAAAACCTGAAGCACCATTTGATACACCTGCCTATCAAAATTACAAGGAGATGGTTGATAAAGAACGCGCCAATCAATCACCAGACTTAATAGAAAATATCTACAGATTAGGTTATAAAATTGATAATGCTCTCGCAAAGATTATCAGTCAATTAGATAAAGTTATCAAGGACGATTTCAACCCAGAAAATGTTAAATGTGAAATCGATAATGAGCAAGTAGATTGTAAAGAATTCTCAGAAAATGTTAACCTAGATCTTTATAACAATTATGACAAAGATCCTGATGGAGGTATATTTGATGCTTGACAATCTTCCCTAATTGATATATAATTTCAACATGCCAATTCGTTCGTTATGTATATCCCACAGGTGAACGATTACGTCATTTGGGAAGATGGTTTACCAGGTAAAAATGATGAAGGTTGGGTATATTTTGACACAGGAGAATTAGAAGAGAAAAAAGGATTTAGGAAGCACATGAGATATATTACATTAGAGACTGGAATTAAACCTCGCCCGATATGTCAAATTGAAGAAAGTTTAAACCCTAAAGTAAGATCTCCACGTCACAAATATGTTCATACATTGTTGTTATGTTTTGAGAAGGATTGGCATCAGTTAAAGTACATCAAATCTCGCCCTAATTGCAAGTCAAAAGATTACTATGACCGATTCAAATCATGATCAGTTCGATGTAAACAATGTCGTAGGTGATTGGGATGGTTTGATTTATACTTTCTGTTATAAGAGTAAGGATGAAGAATGCAATGGATATTACCCGACATATTGTATAGATTCCTGGGGTAAGACTAACACAGTAATGTTAATGGAATTGTTCAAGGATTACAGTTACAATATAACATGCAGAGAACACAAATTAGAACCACAAAATGATAGATAGTTTTCCACAGTTTGTGTTAGTTCCTGTGGAAAAGTATTAAAAATAGAGTATTAAATAGTGATATAAATAAGAAACTGTTTGTTATAACGTTTTCCACAAGTATGTTTAAAAGTGTTATAAATGTGTGGAAAAACGTCAGATCTTATTGTGATCTTAGCGAGCATAACATAGAGAGTGATTCTTGTCAACTACCAGATACACGGTTTGTAACACTCAGACCTTGACAAATTGGCATTTTTCACTTATAATTAAAGCACACAAAGTTCCTGAGGGATTATGAACACTTGCGCATCACAATTGCAGAGAGTTCGTGTTACTTTAGATTTTGAAGTTTATGACGATTTTAATGCACGTCAAATTGATTATGCATCACTATTTGACATAAATGGCAGTGAATCTCTGACAGTTTGTGTAGAAGATCTGAGCAATTCTGCGGACAATGTGTATGACAGTGCTTATAATCATGGAGGTTTGTAACAGTGATTTGACAGATTAGCAGTCTTATGTTATAATCAGTATCGACAGTCGTGCGGCGTTCGTTGATATCGGCGCGGCGGGCGATGCGTTTATAAAAAAGCTAACAACCCTAACCTACAAAAGTCTGCTTTTCGAATAAAAAATTTCGCGGAAAAATTTTTTGGCATATGAGGATTTGTGTTATAGGCGCGGGTAATGCAGGATGTCTCACGGCATTACATTATGGATATTATACAGATGCAGAAGTCGAGTTAATATATGATCCAGAACAGGAACCAGAGAGAGTTGGTCAAGCAACAATAACAGAGGGTGTGCCACATATGTTGTGGTTAACGACCGGATTAAATTGGTATAATAATTCTATACATGCCACCTTTAAGAGTGGTATATTATATGAGGGATGGGGAAAGAAAAACGATAAGGTATTCCATGATTTTGCAATGGATAGAATGGCATTACATTTCTGTCCATGGGAGATGCAAGAACATGTTTTAAAGTCTGGTTATTTTAAAGTTACAGAAGGTAAGAAAGAACCAAAAGATATCGATGCAGATTATATTTTTGATTGTAGGGGAAAACCAAAAGATTTCAAAGGATATAAGAAATTAGATATACCTACGAATGCATGTATATTAGGTAAACCGAATTGGGATGTATCAGAAGCACATTGGAGTAGACATGTTGCTACACCAGATGGATGGACATTTATAATACCTACGAAAGAAGATTCTCCTTCACGTTCTGGTGCTGTTGGTTATTGTTATAATAGTACTATTACAGATAAGGAAGAAGCAGAGAAGAATTTTTTAGATTTATTTGATGTAGAAATAACAAAACATCTTACATATAATAACTATGTTGCAGAAGATCCTGTTATTGATAACAGAATAATATTAAATGGTAATAGGTTATTCTTTTTAGAACCATTAGAGTCAACAGCTGTTGAAGGATATTGTCAATGGAATAGATTTGTATATGATAGTATTATTAGTAATGTATATGGATTTAAGACATTACGTAATAAACTTGATAGATATATAACTTCTCTTCAAAATTTTATTTTATGGCATTATCAATTTGGATCTAAGTATGATACACCTTTTTGGAATTATGCTAAAACATTAACATTTAACGATCCAGAGTTTGATAAAGTATTAGATAGTGCTAGAATGATAAAACAAAGAAAAGATTTTACTTCTCTTATAGTAAGTGAGTATGGTCAATGGAATCAGTATGCATTTCATCTATGGAACAAGGGTATGACGTGATGGAACAATTTCATCGTCCATGGGGTCATTATGAAAATCTTTTTACTGATATAGGATATAAGGTAAAGAGATTAGTAGTCAAACCAAATAAAAGATTATCGTTACAGTATCATTTTAAGCGTACTGAACATTGGGTTGTTGTAGAAGGATCTGGTAGTGTTTTAATTGATGATGAAATAGAAGAAGCAGTTGTTGGTAGTAAGTATTATATTGAGAAGAAACAAACACATAGGATTACTGGTGGACCAAAAGGCCTAACTATTATAGAAGTTCAGATTGGTGACGAATGTATAGAAGAAGACATCGTTCGAATTGAAGATGATTATGATCGATTATGAGTATCACATCTATTCTGACGGGATACCAATTTATTGGTGTTTATCGGAAGAACAGTTTAGATATAGATGGAATCAATTAAATGAAGCAAATGCTGACAAATTATCATTTGAAAAGTTAAGAAATGATAGTCATGGAGTAAAGACCGATCATTTGAATGAACCTAGTTATTGACAACTACCTATATAAGCGGTATAATGTTATTGATGAGAGTATTCATTTATGGCAAAAGGTTTTACTGTAAAAGCAACTGCTCCTACGAAGAAAAAAGACGAGTGGGATATTGCTGCTATTAAAGAGAGGTTGAAAGGTAAGAAGATAGTCTTCTGTCTACCAGGCAGAGGATGTTCTTATGTTTTCATGAAGAACTTTGTTCAACTATGTTTTGACATGGTTCAAAACAATATGAGTATCCAGATTAGTCAGGATTATTCATCTATGGTGAACTTTGCAAGATGTAAAGTATTAGGTGCTAATGTATTACGTGGTCCTAATCAATTACCTTGGGATGGAAAATTAGAATATGACTACCAACTTTGGATAGATTCTGATATTGTCTTTGACACTAACAAGTTCTGGCAATTATGTGATCTAGCCGTTCCAGCCGAAGGTCAAGGTGATGAGAAGCGTATTGTTGCTGGATGGTATGCAACTGAAGATGGATCAACTACTTCTGTTGCGCATTGGTTAGATGAAGATGATTTCCGCAAAAATGGTGGCGTGATGAATCACGAAACTGTAGAATCCATTAGTAAGCGTAAGAAACCTTTCACTGTAGATTATAGTGGATTTGGATGGATTATGATTAAGAAGGGTGTCTTTGAAGATGAGAAGATGGAGTATCCTTGGTTTGCTCCAAAGATGCAACAATTTGAGTCTGGTGCTGTACAAGATATGTGTGGAGAGGACGTTAGTTTCTGTTTAGATGCTATCGAAGCTGGATATGATATCTGGTGCGATCCTCGCATACGTGTTGGTCATGAAAAAACGAGGGTTCTTTAAATGGCGGTAAAAACAAAAGAAGGAAGTTGGGGTTATAGTGCTTTTATAGAAGCCAGACCGAAGAAAACTCGGCAAGGGCAAGGTAAGCACACGAAATACGCGGCCTCGTCTCGAAATAAAAAACCGAAAAAATCTCGTGGTCAAGGAAGATGATAGATTACTCTACAATCAATGCGAAGTTAATAAAAGGCATGAAACTTCGCATTGACGTAGGTCTATCGATGAATATGCCAAATACCATTAAATGGTTAAATGACGATGAGAACGTTTACGTTGTTGGAATCGAACCACATCCTGATAACTTTAAATCTTGTTGCTCGCACTTGGAGGATCACCATGCGGGGAATCGATGCTACCTTATCGAAGCAGCTGTTGATAACGTCCCAATGCCTACTGAACGGGAATTTTATGGATTGGGAGGACCAGCAACTGGAAACGACCCAGGAACTTCTTCACTTCGTAAGCCAATTGGAAGGTTTGAAGGTGCCACTCAACAGGTTTATACCGTCGAGTGCCTTCCTTTAAGTGATTTATTGAATAAATTAGCATATAATAATGTAATAGATGTCATTAAAACAGATACTCAAGGCAATGATTTGAATGTTTTAAAGAGTTTAGGTAATCATATACAGAATGTAAGATACATTTACGCTGAATACGACGAGTCAGAAGATTATGAAGGTGGAAATACGGGAGAAGAGTTGGAGACCTTTCTCCAAGAAATGGGTTTTGAGCGTTATAATACGATTAGAGTACCCCAACGAAACAATAAAATTGTCGATTGCGAATATCGGAACCTAAATATTGATGATTTGGACCGTGGTCCCCGTTGGAATAGTGATTAACATGGAAGCTCAAAACGATTTTCTAGACAATTTAGGTGCTGTTCAGCACGAAAAACTGCTTCGAGAGATCTGGGAAGACGATTTGACACCAAAAAAGAAGAGAATTAAGAAAAATATAGCTGAAAATGACCTCTTCAGTCATGATGGTGAAGATGGAGAGCTGTGGGATCCCAATAAAACTGTCTAAATAAAAGAAAATCTTAGTATAAATGCCGGTCGAGCGTGTATCACGTGGTTTTAAGGATATTTCCTTATCTTTTAAAGCTCATCCTATCACTAGAGACGTGATCCCTCTCAAAAATGAGAGTGCAATAGCTCGTTCTGTCAAAAATTTAGTGCTAACTAACCTTCAAGAACGTCCATTTCAACCAGATTTAGGTTCTAAAGTTGCTCATAGTCTTTTTGAGTTAATGGATGCTGGTTCAGCAGTTGTTATTTCTGATGAAATTCGTAATACTATTCAAACTTATGAACCAAGAGTGAATTTAATCGATGTGGAAGTAACTCCTTACTACGATTCACACTCATATGATGTTAATATTTTTTATGAAATCGTTGGACTTGATATTCCTACACAGCAACTTAATTTTGTATTAGAATCACTTAGATAAATGCCACTTACACAGTTTACAAATCTCGATTTTGATCAAATTAAGACTCAGATAAAGGATTATCTGAGAGCGAACTCTAATTTTACTGATTTTGACTTTGAAGGGTCAAATATGTCGGTTCTAATTGACACTTTAGCATATAATTCTTACATTACTGCCTATAATAGCAACATGCTTGCTAATGAGGTGTTCATTGACAGTGCAACTTTAAGAGAAAATGTTGCTGCATTAGCAAGAAACGTCGGATATACACCCAGATCAAAGAAATCTTCGAAATCTATCATAAGTTTTTTCGTAGATACATCAAGTCATAGCACAGCACCCTTAACATTAACATTAAAAGCAGGAATTGTAGCTGTTTCAAACACTTTTGCTAGTGAAAATTACAGTTTTGCTATTATGAGCGATGTAACAGTCCCTGTTGTTGATAATATTGCAGAATTTAACAATATTGACATCTATGAAGGCACTTATTTAACAAAAACCTTCACATATAGAGAGACTAATGCTGGTGTTCCAGTTGAAAGGTTCATTATACCCAATTCTAACGTTGATACCTCTACTATTAAGGTCGCAGTATCCCCTAATAGTGCTGCAACCAACTTAAAAACGATTTATAAGTTAACTGATAACATTATTGACGTAAATAATAAGTCAAAAATCTTCCTTTTGCAAGAAGTAGCTGATGAAAAGTATGAAATTATCTTTGGAGACGGAAAATTTGGCAAAAAATTAGAAGATTCTAATTTTATTACGATAAATTACATTTCTACTAACGGAAAAGATGCAAATGGCGTTAATGCCTTTACATTTACTGGAAATATTCTTACAAATTCCAGTACACCTATTACATCGGGTATTTCCAACTTAACAACCGTTAATAGAGCAGAAAATGGCGATGATATTGAATCTGTTTCGTCAATTAAGAAATATGCACCTTTAGTTTACTCTGCTCAGAACCGTGCAGTAACTTCTGACGATTATAAAGCAATTATTAGCAATATTTACGCTAATACTGAGTCAGTTTCTGTTTATGGTGGTGAAGATGTAAATCCACCTCAATTTGGAAAGGTTTTTATCAGTATTAAACCAAAAAATGGTAAATATCTCTCTCAAATTGAAAAAATAGAACTTAAGAATAAATTGAAGAGATATACCGTTGCTGGTATCCTTCCAAATATAATTGACCTCAAATATCTATATGTAGAGTTGGATAGTAGTGTATATTTCAATGCGAACGCTACAAACTCTTCAAGTGCCCTTCAGACGGCGATTACAAGCACTTTGAACACATATAGTAGATCAAGTGAATTGAATACCTTTGGAGCGCGATTCAAGTATTCTAAGGCGATTCGTATAATAGATCAGACTGATGTTGCTCTAACTTCAAACATTACTAGAGTCTCAATGAGAAGGGACTTGAGAGCAGCTGTTAATCAACTTGCTACTTATGAACTTTGTTATGGTAATGCCTTTAATGTTAATTCATTAACGGGATTTAACATTAAATCTTCTGGTTTTACTGCTAGTGGAGTAAGTGGAACCGTTTATATCTCTGATATACCTGCTCCTGATAGAAAAACAGGAAGAATTATACTATTCAAACTTCTTTCATCTAATCAGGTTGCTATTATTAAGAATAATATTGGTACAATTGACTATGAAAGAGGTGAAATCTTTATTAATGCTTTAATTATTACATCTACTGTGATAAGTAAAGATCAAAATATGGTTGAAATTAGCACAACACCGAAATCATATGATGTTATCGGATTACAGGATCTTTATTTACAACTAGATATTAGTAATAGTTTAGTTACAATGGTTTCTGATACTATTTCTTCTGGTGAAGACATATCTGGATCTAATTACATTGTTAGTTCCAGTTTCCCTAATGGAAGAAGGGATAGACTTTCTCCTCTTGTAAGGGGAGTCCCACAATATACTACTTTGAGTGGAACTGAATCTTATCAAGTATTAGAAGTTGACACCTCATATGCAACGACTTATACGACTTCTACAGCATTTAATTCTCAACAAGTCACAACAGACACTGCTAGCGGCGGATACTCCTACTAATGATTGAGACTAGAGCCAAAATCCATTCTGTAGTTTCTAACCAGATTCCAGAATTCGTTCAGAACGATGCTCCATTATTTGGGGAGTTTTTAGAGCAGTATTATAAATCTCAGGAATTTCAGGGAGGTCCTATTGATCTTGCTGAGAATTTAGATCAATATATTAAAAATGATTCATTCCGTCAACAATATCTTGTAACATCTACAAATTTAGATGGTGCTATTGATGCATTTGCTAAAACAATTGCAGTAAATTCTACTACAGGATTTCCTGATCGTTATGGGTATTTAAAAGTTGATGATGAGATAATTTCATATACTAGTAAAGATAAAAGACAATTTTTTGGTTGTGTTCGCGCATTTAGTGCAATTACATCTCTGTTTAGTAGTGAACCAGATAGGGTAACATTTGGAACTTCATCTTCTGCAAGTCATAAAGATGATGCAACTGTTACTAACTTAAGTAATCTCTTTCTTGCTGAATTTTTCAAAAAATATAAGCAACTTTATGTTCCTGGTTTAGAGGATAGATCTTTTGTAACTGGTCTTGACCAAGCATTATTTGCTAAACAAGCAAAAGACCTTTATAAAACAAAAGGTACTGATGATTCTTTTGAAATTCTCTTTAGAGCATTATATGGATCAAAAGCAGTTGTTATAAAACCATTTGAACAAACGATTAAACCTTCAGATGCTGATTATCGTATTACTGAAGATTTAGTTGTTGTTGCTTTGGATGGTGATCCATATAAACTTAAAGGTCAAACTCTTTATCAGGATGAAGTATCGGGAATACTTCAATCTTCTTATGGTTCTATTGATAATGTTATTCAATATACAAGATCTGGCAATACTTACTATCAGATTAGTATTGATGTAGGTGCTAATAAAGATATTAGCGAAAGGGGATCAATTTATGGTAAATTTGATGTTACTCCTACTACAAGAACTGTAACTGAAGAAGTTTCTGGAGTTAATACTCTTTATGTTGATTCTACTGTTGGATTCCCTGATTCCGGAACTCTTATCATTACTGTAGGATCAGTTGATTACACTGTTACCTATACTAGTACAACTACAACTCAATTCTTAGGGGTTTCTGGTAATAGTGCAACAATTACTAAGAATTCACTAGTTAGATTAAGTTCAAGTATCTACGGATATGATGTAGATGGTAATAAGATTAAAGTTAGAATAACTGGTGTTGTTTCTAAGTTTATGATACCAGGACCAACTAAGCAGATGGTTTCTGGGGATTTGATTGATGTTCAGAACTTAGGTGCATTAAAAGATAAGGATAAGACTTTTACAGAATGGGTTTATAACGTTACAAACCTTTTTAATATTGAAACTATTGAAGATATTGGAAATGGTAACCATAAAATTACCTGTCCAGAAGTTCATTTGTTGCATAGTGGAGATTTATTAACTCTTATTAATCAGACTACGTATACTGAACATAGTGCAACAGTTGTTGATCTTCCATCCTCTAAAATTGCTATTCTTAGTGGATTAGGATCAGTAGATTTAGATAGGCAATTTAAGGCTAGAAAAGAACTTATTAGAGCAGAAGTTCTACCTGCTGTTAAACAACCAGAATATAAGTTTAGTGCTAATGTTACCAATGCATATGATTTAAATGTAGTTGGTATTGTTAGTGGTAGTCCATATGCTGGACCATATCATACCCATATGGGTAAAAAGATGGTCGGGGCCCAACATGTTGCTGGCCCACATGATTTTATTGAAGGAGAAAGTAAAAATGAGACTTATATATCATCTCCTTCTATCCCATATTACTTTAATCAGCAACTTAATGCGGATTTGAGAGGAATTGATATAAAAGTTGCAGCAACATTTGCAGGTGAAACAATTTCAACAACTAGAAGTCATGATTTTAAGACTGGAGATGAGGTTTATTACATTCCAGGAACAACTGAGTCTTCTACATTAATAGATGGAGTAGTTTCTACGTCTACAACTACTCTTCCTTTAAGTCCTTTAACAGAAGGTTCTTATTTTGCTTATAAAGTTGATGATAAATCGTTTAAGTTAGCATATTCACGTGCAAATATTGATTCTGCGAAGTTTATTGATTTAACTGGTAATAGTGCCGGTGTTACTACTCATACATTTGCTAGTAATCTTAAGAATAAAGCAATTGATTCCCAAAGATTAGTAAGAAGGTTCTCTAAACCATTATTTGATTCTTCTGATGATGAGTATACAACTCTTCCAGGAGAAAAACTGGGAATGTTTGTAAATGGAGTTGAACTTGCTAATTATAAATCAAGAAATGCGATTTATTATGGAGAACTAACAGAAGTAAACATTCTTGAGGGTGGAAGTGGACATGATGTCATTAATCCACCAGCATTACTTATTACAGATAACACTGGTGTTGGTGCAACAGGACATGTTAATGTTAAAGGTTCTTTTGAAAGAATTGACGTATCATATCCTGGATTTGATTACTTAAACACCCCACAAATTAATATTTCTGGCGGTAATGGTATTGGGGCTAAAGCGGAAGTTAAAATGAAGCAGAAATCTCATTCTGCTTATCTTGACGTAGCTGTTGGTGTTGATACTGCTACCAATAACATTGGATTTACTACTTATCACCTTTTTAATGATGGAGATCGTATTTTCTATCGTCAAAATAAAGGTACTTCCGTTGGAGTTGGTACAACTGTTCTAGGTGATGGTGCAATTTATTTTGTAGAGGCAGTAGATAATACGAATATTAGATTACACTCAGATTATGGGGAAGCTATTGCTGGTACTAATACTATTGATCTTACTGATAAGGGTTCAGGAACACAATATTTTGAAACTGTAGAAAAGAAAAATATCGTTGATAAAATTTTTATTACTAATCCAGGAACTGGATATGAGAATAAAAAACGTACTGTTATTCCAACAGGAGTTAGTACTGCTAATCATACAATCAATATTAAGGATCATGGTTATAAAGATGGAGAAATTATTACATATTCTACTACTGGAACTGAAATAACCGACTTAACTTCTTCAGCTCAGTATAGAGCTCTTGTTGTTGATAATGATCACTTTAGACTTGCTCAGGCTGGTGTTGGTGGCACTCTTACTACTGATTATGACAATGGAACATATGTAAAATTCACTGGCGTTGGTTTAGGGACACATATTTTCAATTATCAACCAATATCTGTTGCTATAGAGGGAGATATTGGTATTTCTTCTGCTCTTGGTGAAGCAAGTGGTAAGTATAAGGCAACTCTTATACCGGTTGTTAGGGGAGCAATAACTTATATTGATTTAACACAGAATGGATCCGGATATGGTAATTCTGCAATTGTTAATTACAATAGACAACCAAATATTGATTTCTTATCTGGATCAGGTGCTGAACTTAGACCAATTGTAAAAGATGGTGCAATTGACCAAGTTATTGTAACCAGAGGTGGTAGTGGATATAATTCTCCTCCAGAAATTATTACATCTGGTATTGGTACTTATGCAACATTAACTCCAGTTATTAGTGATGGAGTTATTACTTCAGTTAACATTGTAAATGGTGGTGTTGGATTTGTAACTGATAGATCTTTTCTTTCAGTAGAAACTGCTAAAGATGCTGTAGGTAGGGCTCCTGTCGTAGATCCTAGAGTTGCAAGATGGGAACTTGATAATGTAAATCGTTACAGATCACTCATCAAACTTGATGATGGATTTATGGAGGTTAGTGATGCTGATTATGGTTCACAATTTACTCATTTATATGCTCCTAGACAGTTAAGGAAGATGCTCCCATCACTCAAATTGAGTGGTGATAAGGATTATGGATCATATGACCTTGAATATGAGAATGCAGAGGAAGTTTCTGAAAATCATTCACCAATTCTTGGATTTGCTTATGATGGCAACCCAATTTATGGTCCATATGGATTTGCTGCTATTGGTGGTGGTATTATTAGAAGAATGATCCCTGGATATGAATTAAATGCAACTAGATCTCTTGGTCCTAGTGTTGGTGATTGGCCATTAGGTTCATTTACAGGTGATTATACATTTACAAATAAAGGTGATTTAGATAAGCATAATGGTCGTTTTTGTAAGACTCCAGATTATCCAGAAGGAACTTATGCCTATTTTGCAACTATTGACAGTTCCAGTCAACAAGATGCTACTTTTGACAAATATTTTACTCCAGTATTCCCATATGTAATTGGTGAGACATTTAAGTCTAAACCAGATAAGTTTAATTTTAGTGCAGATTCAAATAGTGATAAAATTAACCTTAATAAGGGAGGATATGTAAGAAACATTTATCCATATAAACTTTCCTTTGAAGAAAGTGATTATGAGTTTGTTGCTCGTCCAGATAAAATTGTTGATGACTTTGCTTCAATAACTTATGCTGATTCTGGTAGAGTAGAATCTATCTTTATTGAAGATGGTGGATATGACTATAAAGTCGGAGATAAACTCGTATTTGATAATTCAGCTACTGGTGGTATTAACGCTGCTGCAAAAGTTGTAAAAATAGAAGGTAAAGACCTTGTTAAAGTATCAGCTTCTATTGAAAAGAAAGAAAATGTTACTTTTGAGGTTTTAGAGAATAAAACACAAATTGAAGCCAGAACTCAATCTCCACATAATTTTAAAAATGGTGATTATGTCAGCGTTTCTGGTATGTCTTCACAATCCATCATTAATCTTGATGGAATTTATAATATAGGAGTAACTACAGAGACATTTAAACTTGCGACTGGTATTGGAAGTACTGGTACAACTGGTATTATCACTTATATTCCTATTAATGGAAATGTAAATGTTCTTAGGGAAAATGATGTTATTGGAATATCAACAGAAGAACTTCAAGTTTTGAATATTGATGTTGCCAATTCAAGAATTAGAGTGCTTAGAGAATATAATGTTGGGGCTGCTAATACTACTGCTACTGGAACTGCTCATACTCAAGGATCTCTTATTGAGGAAAAACCACGTTCTCTTACTATTAGCGTTGGAATAAAAACAGACTCTGAAATTAAATTACAAAGAAGTGTTTATTTTGATCCAAGTGAAGTTGTAGGATTAGGTACCACTTCTGGGGTTGGAATTACAAGTACAATATCAATTACTACCCCAGGATTGGGAGTTACGGATATTGCTATTCCTAGAAGGACAATATATCTTCCAGATCATGGATTTGACACTGGTGATTCGTTAACTTATTCTAATGGAAGTGGAACTTCTTTAACAGTATCTGATGAAGGTATTAATACGTTTACTCTTCCTTCTAATGTTTATGCAATTAGTGTTAGTAAGAATTTAGTTGGATTATCAACTTTACCGGTTGGGATGGGTTCCTTTGGTACGTTTGTTGGTGTAGGAACAACAGCATATCAACTTTACTTACATTCTGTTGGAGCAGGTGTAACACATGATTTAACAACTACTGATACACAACTTACTGGTATTTTAGAAAAAGTAGTTGTTACATCTACAGCAACTACTGCTCATGGACTAGGTGTTGGTGATACAGTGTTTATGAATGTATTCCCTGGTATTACAACAACATATAGTGTCAAGTATAATGAGTATAATAGGAATGCAGTAGTAGGTTTAGCTACTTTCCTTCAGGATAATGTTAATACTTCTACTAATGTTATAACAATTGTTAATCATGGTTTACAGACTGGTGATAAGGTAATTTACGATACAACTAGTACTGTTTCTGGTCTAACAACTAATGGTGTTTATTATATAATTAAAAATAGTGATGATTCTATTAAATTAGCAGTAAATTATTATAATGCTACTACTCAATATCCTGTAAGTATATCTTTAGGATCTACTGGTGGTGCAGTAACTCATTCTTTATATCCAATTAACCCCTTCATTGAAGTAACACGAGGACAAAAATTAGAATTAAATGTTGATGATAGTTCTTTAGGTAATGTTTCTGCTGGAACTACTTATTCTGCGTTCTCAATTGATTTCTATGAAGATAGGAACTTTAGACATAAGTTCTTAACTAGAACACCAGATTCATTTGATGTCAGCACTAGTGGTGATGTTGGTATTACTGGAGGAAGAGTATATTTACAAACAAATACTAAAACACCTAATATTCTTTATTATAAGTTAACTCCAGTCAATCCAGATAGAATTACTACAGTTCAATCTGAAATTATTACTGATAAAACTGTTCCAAACTATAGTACTATCAAATTGAAAGATTCTTTGTATAATGGAAATTATACAATTGCTTCTATTGGTGGAACTACATTTAGTTTTAATGTTCCTAATGAACCAGAAACTGCATCTTATACTCTTACAGATGCTACGATGTCATATGAGACTAATTCACCTGGCGCTTTAGGTGCAATCTCAGACATTAAAGTAACAAATAAAGGAAATCGTTATTATAGTATTCCTGGTATATCAACTGTTACTAGAAAGTATACTGGTACTGCTGCAACTACTTATGGTAATGGATCTATTTTAAGAGTTGAAAGTGATTCGATCGGATATGTAAAAACAACTCAAATTGATAATCCTGGATATGAGTTCCCATATGACCAAACTTTAAGACCAACAGGAGCATTACCAAGTCTATTTAAAGTTGATAGATTTAGAACTCTTGATCATATTGGATTAAGTTCTGGTGGTAGTAATTATTCTGTTGCTCCAAAATGTATTGTTAAGGATAGAGTGAGTGGTTTAATTCTTGATGAATGTGAGATTGAAACTGAAATCAGTGGATCTGTTGGTGTTTCTAGTGTAAAAATTATAAAGAATACGAAGAGATTGCAAGATCCCGATCCAAAAATAATTCCAATTCATAATTCTAATGGAGTTGGTATTCAGACTGTTGGATTTACTACTACAACTGCAGTTGTTGAACTTACTCTTGATACTGATTTCTCTACTGGTCAAGACTTCCCATTTGCTGTTGGAGATAAAGTTTTAGTTGAAGGTGTTGGTATTGCTACTACTGGATTTGGATATAATTCCAGTGAATACAATTATAACCTCTTTACTCTTAATTCTGTTACACCTAATATTGGTGGAGCCGATCCTAAGATTTCATTTGTTTTAGAAAATGATAATCCAGGTGAGTTTAATCCCAGTAAATCGGCTGGACGAGTAATACCAGAGAAACATTTCCCTGGATTTGTCCCAGTCACGAAAAAAGGTAATTTTGATATTAAAGAGAAAATTACCCAAGAAACTCTAACTGGAACTAAGACTGGTACTGTAATTGGTTGGAATGAAAATAATAATACATTAAGAATTGCAACTAGTGATAAATTTGTCACTGGAAAACAGATTGAAGGTGCTGCATCTAACCAAGTTGCTAATGTTCAATCTATTGAATCTTTTGATTCTACTTTTGACGTAGGACCTCTTGTTCAGCAGAAAAAAGGATTCCAAGAAATTACGGGATTCCTTAATGATTCGAGACAGAGAGTTCATGACAATAATTATTATCAAGCATTTGCTTACTCAGTAAAATCACCAGTTCAGTTCTCTACTTGGAAAGATGTAGTTGGAGAAATGACTCATACCAGTGGATTTAAGAAATTCTCTGATATGGAGCTTGAATCCTTTGCTGGTAGACCTGATAATGCTGATGAGCAAGGAGATTCATCTTATGGTAATGGTGGAACAGGATTCCCCATTGCTGGTTATGGTGGTGGAGCAGTATCAGGAACACCTGTTTCTCAAGAAGTATCAGTTAAAGCTGATTTAATATCAGTTACTAGTGTTGATACTAAGATGGACTTTGATAATGCTACAGAGTTAACTGTTGAAGTTGCTGGTGTTAGCACTGCTAATCAAATTACAATATCTAAAGATATTGTTTTAGAAAATAAGGTTCTTACTGATTATGAAGAAGCAAGAACTAACAGAGTTATTTCAATTGATGATCCTGGTGAATTATTTGCTAGTACTCCAAGAACTGACCCATTCCAAACATTTGACTCCGTTAGAAAAGGAAGATTCACAACTCAAAGATATTTCTACCATATAAAAGATACACGTTATGTTGGTGAGAATCAAACTGGTATCTTTAACATCCTTAATGATGGAACTAATTCATGGATTACTCAGTATAGTATGGATACCCAGGGATACTTAGGATCCTTTGATTATGCATTTAGTGGTGCATATGCAAATGTTAACTTCTATCCTCTTAAGTATGAATTGAATAATTACGTAATTGATTTCGTTTCCCTTGATTTTAATAAAATGACGGGGATTCAGACTGGTGGTGATGTTGGGACTGGATCCACAAATATTGGCGATCTTGTTTCAGTTAGTGGATTTACTACTATAACTGCTGTTGGTGCAGCAACTACTATTTTAGGAATTAGTACAACTGCATCTGCTGGTAATAAAGTAATTGTTGAAATTACTCAAACAACTGATGGTATTAGCACTCATCAATTCTCTGAAGTTAGTATTGTTCATGATAGAACAGGTAATGATTCTGGTACTGGATTCTTTGATTTTGGATCTTTCTCATCTGGTGGAGATGGTGCTGGTATTGGAACGCTGGATGTTACTACAAATAAGGGAGTTAATTTAAACTTCTATCCTAATGCAGGTGTTAGCACTAATTGTGCTGTTAAGATTGTCAATACTGAATTAAGTGCATCTGCTACCGGAATCGGATCTACTACAATGTTAGAGACGATGATGGAATCTTTCTATACTACGATTTCATCTTCTGCGACACCTGGTCAAAATAAGATTTGTGGATTCACTAGTACCGAGTATGAAGGTGCGTATTTCTTTGTTGGTATTGAGGATACGACAAATAGTAAACAATTAGTTCAGGAATATTTCCTCTCTCATGCTAGTGATGGCATAGAATCTCAATCTTATTATACTGATTGGGCAGAAGTTCTAACAACATCAGGAACTGGTGGAATGGTTGCTACTGGACTGGGAACAGTTGGTGCAGGATTCTCTGGTGGCGATTTCTGTCTCTATTATACACCAAGTGCTAATATTGCTACTAAAGTTAGAGTATTTGGTCAGGCTTTAGAGAATAAGAGAACTTCTGTTGGTATTACTACTATTGGAATTGGTAATGCTAAGAGTGTTGGTCAATTCCGCACAGGAGAAGGAACTTATACAGGAACACTTGCTGTTGTTAAACGTAACTTTAATTTAACTCATAGAAATCGTCCTATTTTCAGGAAGGTTTGGGATGCAGAATTAGATACAGGAGTTGTTGATCTTACTGCAAATACTATTCAATTTGCAGATCATTTCCTAGTTACTGGTGAAGAACTTAAGTATGAGTATGATGGAACAGGAATTCAAACTTCTGGTGGGGTAATTGGAACTACTGTTTATGCAGTAAAGGTCAGTGAAGATTTAATTAAATTATCACCTACAGCATCTGATTCATTAACTACACCCCCAACTGTATTGGATTTTTCAGCAGTTGGAACTGGTAATTCACATGCAATTGCATCTAAAAAAGCAGATACTAAAGCATTAATAGCTCTTGATAATAATATTCAATCACCTATTGTATCTACTGGTATTACTGTTGGTTTGGTAAGCACTATGAATGCTTCTCAAGTAGCAGCTCAAATAACTGGCATTGGATCTATGGTTGGTGGTGATATTATTAAGATTGATGATGAATATATGAGAGTTAAGTCAACTGGTTACATACTTACTGATCAATTACTTGTAGATAGAGGATGGTTAGGAAGTGATCTTGGAGTACATACTGCTTCAACATCTAGTCCAGCAGTTGTTACTAAGTTTGAGGGTAATTATACAATCTTAGGTAATTCATTAAACTTTGTAGAACCTCCTTATGGTAAGGAAGGTTATGCAGGATTGCAAACTCGCTCTACTTTCCAAGGAAGGGTTTTCCTCAGACAGGCAGAATCTGATGATTCAGTTGCTTATGAAGATAACCTTGTATTTGATTCACTTTCTAAAGATTTTACTGGTATTGGTAAAACATTTACCATAACCACAGATGGATCAAATGTTACTGGATTCTCAACTAATAATGGTGTATTCCTTCTTAACGAGATATTCCAAGGACCAACTAAAGATTATACCTTATCAGAGGGTGCTACAAAAACTGAAATTTCCTTTACTGGAACTGGTTCTTCTGTAACAGCTGATCTTAATGTTGGTGATCTTCCTAGAGGTGGGGTTATTGTTACTGTTGGATCTTCTGAAGGAATGGGATATCAACCATTAGTTGCTGCAGGTGGCACGGCTAATGTTTCTGGATTAGGAACTATTTCATCAATATCTATTGGAAATAGTGGAAGTGGTTATAGAATTGGTATTCAAACAGTTTATGTTGGTGTTGGAACTTCCGGTGCTGCAGGATATCCTAATATTGTTTCAATTGGAACTGCAGTTGTTGAAAATGGTTATATTGTAAGTATTGGAGTTACAAATGGTGTTGCAGCAGGTTATACCTTCACTAATCCACCAAAAGTTTATATTGATGCTCCTATTGGATATGAAAATATTCCTCTAGTGGCTGCAGGTGGATCTACTACTAATGGTGTTAATGCTACTGCAGACGTTAAGGTTGGATTAGGAAATAGCGTAACTCTCTTTAGCGTTAAGAATACAGGTCGTAATTATGAAATTGGAGATGTATTAACAGTTCAATCTGGTGGAACTACTGGCATTCCAACAACAGGAACTCCAGCAAACTTTAAAGATTTCCAGGTTATCATTGAAGCTGTGCATAATGATAAGTTCGCTGGATGGACATTTGGATTATTAGATGTTCTTGATGATTTTAGTTCAAACTTTGATGGAGTAAGAAAATCATTTACGGTTTCTAAAGCAGGAAATGTTCTTTCACTTAGATCTGCTAAGGGATCACCAATTAGAATTCAAGATAATTTGATTATCTTTATCAATGATATCTTACAGGATCCTGGAGTTTCATTTGAATTTAAAGGTGGTAGTGTTATTGATTTCTTTGAAGCACCTAAAGCAGGTGATACATTAAAGATCTATTACTTTAAAGGTTCAGCAACAGACTCTATATTCGTTGATACTATTGAAACTATTAAGGAAGGAGATAAAATCCGTCTTCGTGATGATTCTACCAAGTCTTCAACATTTGGATTAGATCAAAATACTCGTCTTGTTAGTGGTATTTCAACTTCTGATACTTTCCGTACAGTTCAATATTTTGGACCAGGAATTACTACTGATACTGCTCTTCAGCGTTCTATGACATGGCAGAAGCAGAAGGATGATATTGTTGTTGATGGTGTGTATGTTTCTAAAGCAAGAATCATAAATCAGTCAACAATTACTCCAACAACGAGAATCATTCAGAATGTTGGTATTGCATCTACTACCATCTATGTTCAAAGTATTCGTCCACTCTTTAATGATACTCAAGAAGCATACACAGGTGCAGATTTAAATCTAAGTATTATTGATGAGGATTCACCTAAAGTTTCTGCTGGAGTTACTGCAATTGTTTCAGATACTGGAACTATTAGTTTGTCATTAAACAGTACAGGTTTAGGATATACTGCTGCACCTGCTGTTTCTATCAGTACATATCCTGGTGTTACTACACGTGCTACTGCAACAGCAACTGTAAGTGCTGCTGGAACTGTAACTGGTTTAACAGTTAGTGATGCTGGTGTAGGATATACTAATACAACTGTTCCATTAGTTCTTTTGAGTCAACCAATAGGACTTGCAGATACATTGGGAACTCCTGCTATTACTGGTGATTTTGGTTATATTACTGGTGTTGCTGCAACTACTGTTGGATCTGCAACTACTGGTCTTGTATTTGATATTATGATTGATGATACGATGAGAGATCCTGTAAGGGTTGGCACTGCTGTTACTGTAACTCAGATAGAAGCAGGCGATTTCTTCTACGTAAATAATACTAATACAGGTCTTGGGTTAACATCTTATGAAGATGCTGATGGAACTAGCATCGTAGGTGTTGGCACATCATTTATGAATAATATATTCCGTGCCCAAGCGGTTGGATATGCAGTTACTGATGTTCCAGGCGGTATAAGTACATACATTGGCGTCACTAGTGCTTTAGGTACTGGAGTTGGTGCTACAACACTTATACAAGTTACTGTTAGCGTCTCTTCTACGGAGAATATATCATTTGGATCAAGTGCTTTTTATGGGGAGTATAGCTTCGGTAAATTAACTGGAGTGACTAGAGATGGTAGTCCTGGTGCTTTCAGTATTGTTAATACTGATGGCATTACTGGTCTTTCAACTGCTCCTATAATCCGAAGGTTGAAAAACATTAAACGTTCCTACTAAATAAAGAAAAAAAGTCTAATTAAATGTCTGCGATAATCACAGATCAGTTGCGTGTCTTGAATGCTGAAACTTTTTCGGCAAGTATTAAATCGACTGCAAATAGTTATTATAGCTTTATTAATCTTCCCAATGCAAGTGATGTTCAATCAGATTGGGATAGTAATATTCCTGATCCTATTGATTCTTTTAGAGAAGAGGATAGATATTGGGATACAATGATAGCATTGAAGAAAATTAATGATGGAGATGTAAAGAGAGTTATTAGAAAACTTTCTTGGACATCTGGTACTACATACGATTATTATAGAGACGATTATAGTAGAAGTAATACTGCTGGGCAGACTGGATCATCAAATTTATATGGTGCAAATTACTATGTAATGAATAGTGATTACAGAGTATATGTCTGTATTGCTAATGGTTATGACCCAGATAACTTATTAGGTAAACCGTCTCTTGATGAACCTCTTCATACAGATTTGGAACCTAAATCCGCTGGTACTAGTGGTGATGGTTATCTTTGGAAGTATCTCTATACTATTAACCCTGGAGATCTTGTCAAATTTGAATCAACTAATTTTATCCCAGTTCCTGATGATTGGTCTACTACAACAGATGCAAACATAGTTGCTGTAAGAGGTAATGCTGCTCTCAGTGGTAATCAATTGAAGAATGTTGTTATTACTAATAGGGGAGCTGGATATGGTAATGCTGCCACATATACGAATGTTCCTATTAGTGGAAATGGAAGTGGTGCACAATGTTCTGTAACGGTTAATTCTTCTGGTCAAATTGAATCTATTAGTATTACTCAAGGTGGTAATAACTATACCTATGGTACAGTTGATTTAACTACTGGTGGTGTTACTAATACTTCTGGTAGTACTGATGCTGTTTTTAAAGTTGTTATTCCTCCACAAGGTGGTCATGGCGCAGACATCTATAGAGAATTAGGAGCAACTAGAGTCTTAGTTTATTCTCGTATTGAGAATGATGATTCTAATCCAGATTTTATAACTGGTAACCAGTTTGCAAGAGTTGGATTAGTAAAGAACCCAGAAGCAGAAGGTTCTAGTGATGTTGTATCTACTTCTCAAGCTAGTGCAGTTTATGCATTACGTTTGACTGGTGCTGGTGTAACTGCAGCAACATTTACTGCAGATGCAAGAGTTCGTCAAACAGTAGGTGTTGGATCCACAGCAATTGGTCAAGTTGTTTCTTGGGATTCTAATACTAGGGTATTAAAGTATTGGCAAGATAGTTCACTTGCAGGATTTACTACTGCAGGAGTTGCAAAAACAAATCCAGATTATGGATTTGAATTATATGATTTCACTGCTACTGTTGCAACAGGTGGAACTACTATAATTAGTGGTGGATCAGTCGATTTACAGATTGACACTGACTATACCGGTATAACCACTGTAATAAATAATAAGACGTATAATCTTGGGCAAACCTTTACTTTAGGAGTTGCTCCACCAGAAGTTAAAAAATACTCTGGAGAGATTATATACGTGGATAATAGGGCATCTATCACTAGATCCACTAATCAAAAAGAAGACATCAAAATCATTGTAGAGTTCTAAACGATGCCACAACAAACGAATCTAAACGTTAGTCCATATTTTGATGACTTTGAAGCATCTAATGATTTTCATAAGGTGCTATTTAAACCTGGATACCCTGTTCAGGCTAGAGAACTAACGACTCTACAGTCTATTCTTCAAAACCAAGTTGAAAAGTTTGGTGATCATATATTCAGGGAAGGTTCTAAGGTAATTCCTGGACAATTATCTTATCAATCTGATTATTATGCAGTGCAAGTTGAAGCATCATATTTTGGTATTCCTGTATCTTTTTATGCAGAAAAACTAGTTGGTAAAAGGATTAAGGGAGAAACATCAGGAGTTACTGCAAAAGTTGTTGATTATATTGATGAAGCTACATCTGATAAGGGTAATTTAACTTTTTATGTTCATTATGAGAAATCTTCCACTACTTTTAGTGGACAAACTTTCCAAGATGGGGAAACATTATTATCTCTATCTTCAATTACATACGCAAACACTGTTATATCTGCAAATGAAGGGTTTGCAAGTGCTATTCCTTCAAGTGCTACCTCTACAGGAAGTGCTGTTCAAATAACAGAAGGTGTTTATTTCCTTAGAGGAAATTTTGTAAGAGTTGGAAAACAAACACTTATACTTGATCAGTATACAAATACTCCTTCTTATAGGGTTGGATTAAGTGTAGTAGAAGAAATTATTACAGCAGGTGCTGATGATAGTCTTTATGACAATGCTCAAGGGTTTAGCAATTTTGCTGCCCCTGGTGCAGATAGACTTAAAATATCCGCTGTATTAGCGAAAAAAGAAGTTGATGAACTCAATGATGATAATTTCGTTGAGATCATGCGTTTGGTTGATGGTAGAAAAGAATATTTCCAAGATGATGCACAGCATTCTTTAATTAAAGATGCTTTAGCAAAGAGAACTTTTGATGAATCTGGTAATTATTATGTAAGACCATTTAGACTTAAAGTTAAAGAGTCTTTAAATGATAGGAAGGGTAATAAAGGAATTTATGTATCTGGTCAGACTACTCAAGATGGTAATACTCCTTCTAATGACTTGATGGTATATCAGCTTAGTCCTGGTAAAGCATATGTTCGTGGATATGATATTGAGACAATTAGTAATACTAATATTGATGTTCCAAAAGCAAGAACTACTAAAGAAGTAGAAGATATTGGATTAGATTATAATACAGGGTCTAAATTTATTGTAAACAGAGTATATGGTACTCCTAATGTTGGTTTAGGAACTACTTCATATGTTTCACTTAGAAGTCAAAGAGTTGGTGTTACAAGTGCAACTGCTGCTGGTTCTGAAATTGGTAAAGCAAAAGTATACAATTTTTCTGCAGAATCGGTAAATCTTAGATCAGCTAATCAAGATGAAAATGAGTGGGATCTACGTCTATTTGACATCCAAACATACACATCCTTAGGTATTAGCACAGGTATTAATATTTCCCTACCCGCTCGTATTACGGGCAATTCTAGCGGCGCTGAGGGGTATCTGGTGCAAGCTGTGGCTGCCACAGACGATCCAACGGAATTCAAGGTTTATTGCAGTAATGGTAAGTTTGTTAAGGATGAGTCATTTAAAGTTAATGGTAATGATGTTGGACAAGTAATTAAAACAATTACAGATTATGGTTTGAATGATGCATTTTCTGTTTATTCCAATCCTGGAGTAGGTCAAACATTTAATGCTGATTTTAAATTATCAAATGCTATTACACCTAGAGCAAAGTCTTTCCTAGGAAATAGTCCATCATTTAAAATTACTCCAGGAAATCAAGGTATTTCTACAATAACAAGTCCTGGTAATAATTTTGCTGGTATTGTCACTACTGGTGATTATGTTTCATATGCTGGAACTAATACTGATGCTAATCTCAATAGAGTTACTGCTGTTTCTGCCGATGGAAATACACTAACAGTAGGAGCTGCTACTTCAGTTTCTGGTGTATTCAATGGGCAGTTACCAGGTAGTGTTGATGTTACAACTAATTCTTTAGCACTTCGCACTCTTAATAATAGAGTAATTGGTGGTAATTCTTTCCTTACCAGGATACCAAACAGTAATGTTAATGATATTGATATACTTAATTCCTATATTGTCATTGAGAAGCAGTTTAGGAATATAACTGTATCAAGTAGTCAAATTGCTGCATCTCAATTTAGTATTGATTCTGATTCAACATATTTACCTTTTACACCAGAAAGGTATGTAATTACCTATGGTGATGGTTCTCATGAACCTCTTACAGAAGATCAAGTTGAGATTAGTGCTGATAGTAAGACACTTAAATTCTTTAATTTAACAGTTGCAGCAGATACTCAGACAAGAGTTGACGTAACATTAAAGAAAGCTAATCCTTCTTCAAAAGAGAAGCGTTGGACTATTGGAAATAGTATTGTTACTAGATCTAATAAAGAAGGTTCTGGTACTTCAGTTCAAAGTCTCCAAAATGGATTAACATTTAGTAATCTATATGGAACTCGTGTTGAAGATGAAGAGATTTGTTTGAACGTTCCTGATGTTGTTAGGGTTCTTGGAATATTTGAATCCAATGATATGACAGATCCTGATCTGCCATCTATTACTATGTCTTCAATATCGGGTCCAAATGGAACCACAGCAGATTTGATTGTTGGAGAAGAAGTTACTTCACCTGGTGGTTGTGTTGCTATTGTAGCTGAGATAGTTGATTCTACTACAATTGGTTTAACATATAGGAATAATATAAGATTTAGGGTTGGAGATGTAGCAACATTTAAGACATCGGGACTTCAAGCTTCCGTAACTGCATTTACTGTAGGTGATAGAGATATTCTTGACAAATATACAGTAGATACAGGGCAACGTGCTGCTTTTTATGATTATGGAAGAATCATTAGAAGAAAAGGAGAATCAGCACCATCAAATAGATTAAAGGTTATTTTCCAATATTATACTGTTCCTGCAGACGATGAAGGAGATATTTTCAGTGTAGACAGTTATGATAGTGAAAGATTTGATAATGATATTTTCTATCTTGATGCTCAATTCACAGATAGATTGACAGATTATATTGATATTCGTCCTAGAGTATCAACTTACGATCCATCAAGTGCAACAAAATCACCATTTGAATTTGATTCAAGAACATATACAGGTCTTGGTCAGACACCACCTAATATTCTTTCAAATGATGAAACTATAAACCTAACTTATACTTATTATCTTCCTAGGATTGATAGGTTGTTCTTAACAACCAATGGTTCTTTCCAGGTTCAAATGGGAAGTCCTGATGATAATCCTGTTGCTCCTGGTGCTGTAAATGGTGCTTTGGATATTGGAACTATTACAGTTCCTGCATACACTTATGAAGCAAGTCAAGTAAAGACAGCTACTAAGACATATAAGAGATATCGGATGTCCGATATTAGTAGACTTGATGCAAGAGTTAAGAATCTTGAATTCTATACTGCACTCTCAATGCTTGAGACTGATACTAAGAACTTATCAATTAAAGATGCAGATGGATTAGATAGGTTTAAGTGTGGATTCTTGGTTGATAACTTTAAGTCATTTACTGCTGCTAGTAAGTTAGATCCAGATTTCAATGTTTGTTTTGATAAGGATGCTGGTGAAGTTCGTCCTCAACATTACACAACTGCAGTTGATTTGCTTTTAGGAACTAATGCAATTATAGGTATAGGCCAAACAGCAGATCCTTCTCAGGATTATAGTTTTGCAACAGATCTGATTGGAAGTGGTTGCCGTAGGACTGGAGATTTAATTACTCTTGATTATACTGAAGTAGAATTTGTTAAGAATCAATATGCTTCTAGAACAGAAAATGTTCAACCATTTGCTGTAGTTTTCTGGAAAGCAAGTATGGAGTTAAATCCATCTTCTGATGTCTGGGTTGATACAAGGAGAATTGATAGTAATATTATTAATGTCGAAGGTGATTATGAAGATGTTATTGCAGAACAAGGAGCAGATGAAAATACTGGTCTTATTGCTACAGAATGGAATTCATGGCAAACTGATTGGATAGGTGTTGATGTTGAGAGAGTTACTACTACTGAAATGATTCAGCAAGTAGATGACTTCCCTAGAACAGTTGATTTAGCAGGTAATCGTGGATTTGGTCGTCCAAGTGAGTTTACTACACGAATGATTGAAGTCAGCACTGCTGATGTTCGTGTTACAACTGATATCGATATAACGACAACAACAACTGGACAATCTAGAACTGGATTAGCAAGAAGAGTTGTTGAAAGAATTGATTCCGAATCTCTAGGTGATCGTGTTGTTAGCAGGGCTAATCTGCCATATATGCGGCCACGTAATATTGAATTTGTAATTACTGGTGCGAAACCAAGAACTCAGATGTTCGGGTTCTTTGATGGTGAAGATGTTAGGGAATTCTGTTTCCCCAAACTCTTGGAAGTTAGTATGACTAATGGTACATTCCAAGTTGGTGAAACTGTTTGGGGTAATGGAGCTGGATTTTTTGGTAATTCCGGTGGAGATTTGAGATTTAGGGTTGCTACTCCAAATCATAAGTATGGGCCTTATAATGCCCCATCAGACGTGTTTAATATAAACCCATATAATGATAATGAAGGTATTCCTGAAGTTTATACTTCAACTTCCACTGTTCTTAATATAGACACATCTAGTCTACAGAATCAACCACAAGGTGATTGGTATGGATATATTGCCGGTGGTGCTGGAATGGTCTTGAGAGGGCAGACAAGTGGTGCTGAGGCTGTTATTACTGATAGACGTTTAATCACTGATAATGTTGGTACTTTAATTGGAGCCTTCTGGATTCCAGATGGAGTTCATTCTGAGAATCCTCAATTTACTGCTGGTGATAAGACATTAAGATTTACATCTTCTGCCACTAATACACTTACTCCAGGAATTATTACTACTGCTGTAGAGAAAAATTATGAGTCTTCTGGTATTCTTGAAACTATTCAAGAAACTATTGTCAATACAAGAAATGCTGAGGTTGTAACTGAAAACTTAACTGATAATAGAACTCTTACAGATAGTCAAAGAAGAGTTATTAATGTAAGAGATGGTGTTGCAACTGGTAGATCAACCATGATGGTTGAGCAAAGAGTTATTACTCGTTGGAGTGATCCTTTAGCAGAAACCTTTACAATACCTGAACCAAATGGTATTTTCCTTACTAGTGTAGATTTATTCTTTGCTACAAAGGATGAAGAATTGCCTTGTGGAATTGAAGTTAGAACTGTAGAAACTGGTTATCCAACTACAACTATTTTACCTTTCAGTAAGAAGGACGTACAAGCTGCTGATATTACTACATCTCCTGACGCATCAGCTGCTACCAGATTTACATTTGATTCTCCAATTTACCTTGAAGGTGGTGGTGAGTATGCTTTGGTTGTTATTTCACCATCTACAGACTATAATATTTGGATTTCTAGAATAGGTGAAGAAGATATTTCTACTACAGGATTGGCTGAGGCCCAGAAAGTTATTATTACACAACAACCATACCTTGGTTCTTTGTTTAAGTCTCAGAATGCCTCTACTTGGTCTGCTTCTCAATTTGAAGATCTTAAATTCACACTGAATAAAGCACAATTCACTTCTGGTGTTACTGGAACTGTTAACTTCTTTAACCCTGAATTGAATATTGGTAATAATGAATTTGTAAAACTATCTTCTAACCCAATAAGAACATATTCTAAGAAGGTTACTTTAGGATTAAGTGATTCTATTGCAGATAGTATTACTACACTTGGTATTTCTACCGGAGTTTCTATTGCTCAGACTGGTTCTGGATTGTCTAATGCTGTCGGAAGTATCATTGCTATTGGTGGTTCGGTTGTAAGTAGTGGTTCTACTTTAGCTCTACAATCAATTAATCCTGGTACTGGATATACTGTTGCAACAACAGAAGGTATTCAACCATATACTATTTCAGGTAGTGGTTCTGGATTAGAAGTTACTGTTCAGGTATCAACTGCTGGATCTGTATATCAAGATCCTAATGATAAGGCAGGATTAGTTGGACTTGTTAGTGTAACTGATGGTGGTAGAGGGTATAAAGTTGGAGATGTTGTTGGTATTCCAACTGCTTCTATGAATGGCATTGGAACAGGGGCACAATTATCTATTGTTGCTATTGGATTTACTAATACTGTTTTCTTAGATCGAGTTCAAGGTGATTTTGTTGCTGCTGGTTCCAGCATGAATTATATCACTAATACTGGTATTAGGTCTGAAATCAATGGATCAGGTTCTAATGTAACTATTCTATCTGGTCAGGTTATTAATGATCCTCTCTATGATGGTAAAACTATTAAGATTAATCATCATAATCATGCAATGCATGAATCCAATAATCTTGTCAAGATTGATGGTATTGTGAGTGATGCAGCTCCTTCTTCTGTTACTGTTTCTTATGATCGTGCCAGTACTGGAGATCTTTCAGTAAGTGCTGGTGCAGCATTTACTTCTTTTGAGAATGTTGGAGTTGGAACTACAAACCCAGGTTATCTTAAGATCGGTGAAGAAATAATTAAATATACTTCAGTTAGTGGAAATACTATAAGTGGTGTTACGAGGGCACAGGATTCAACCCTTGCATTTACTCATCCAGTAAATGCTTTAGCATATAAGTATGAGTTTAATGGTATATCTCTAAGGAGAATCAATAAGACTCATAACATGTCAGAAGTTGCCAATCAAGGTTCTCATCCTATTACTATGGATAGTTACCATATTGGTATTGATATGAGTGAGACTTCAACAGATAGTGTTGCAATTGGTACTAATAGATCTGCAAGTGGTGGTGGATTCCCAAGTCTATACTTTAACCAGACTAAGAATGGTGGTGATGTAGATGTTCGGGCTTCACAGAATATTCAGTATGAAGTTTTAACACCTAATTTCCAAACTCTTTCTCCTAAGGGAACATCAATTACTTCCAGAGTTAGAAGTGTTACTGCTAGGAGTATGAGTGGTATTGAGACATCTTTCGTTGATAAGGGTTATCAGGGGATTACTCTTAATGATTCTAACTACTTTGTTAGTCCTCGTATGATAGCATCTAAAGTTAATGAAGATAGTAAATTAACATCTCTTCCTGGATACAAATCATTAAATATTCAATGTGATTTGGCTAGTGATGATGTTAACATATCACCAGTTATTGATATAGATCGTGTAAGTGCAATTCTTACTACTAATAGAATAGATGATCCTGTTGGTAAATTTGCTGAGGATCCAGATGTTAAGATTGTTGGAAAGGATCCCAATTCAGCAACTTATGTAACTAAGAATGTTGGTCTTGCAGTTCCTGCAACTAGCATTAAGGTTCTGTTCTCTGCCCATAGAGCTAGCACTTCTGATATTAGGGTTGCATATGCAATTTATAGACAAGATGAGTCTGAGAATCAAATGCGTTATGAACTTTTCCCAGGATATGATAATCTTGATGAAAATGCATTAATCGTTGATCCAAAGAATAATTCTGGTCTTCCTGATAGATTTGTTCCACCTTCATCAACAAGGAGTGATTTCCGTGAGTATGAGTTTACTATTGATGATTTGAGAGAGTTTACAGGATTTAAGATTAAAGTTATGATGACTGGAACTAATCAGGCTAAACCACCTAGGATTAGAGAATTTAGAGCAGTTGCATTATCATGATACCTGTAAAAGACAATCATGCTCTTTATAGGGATGAAGAATCTAATGCAATTGTTTCTACTGATATGAGTGCTCATCACAAATACGTTGAAGCGCGAAAGCGTAAAGATGCTGAAAAAGCTGAACTAGATAATATAAAAGATGATATACGTGAAATCAAGGAAATGCTAAGGAATTTGTCAAATGGCAACTAGGACATTTACTTTCGATACTGCTTCAGATTATCCACCTACTACTGATTTGGTGGTAAATGTTGGTGCTTCATTTACTTGTACATATACAGTTAATACCCCTTCAGGGTCTGCTTATGACTTTACAGGATATACAGCATCTGCTCAGATGGCAAAACATGTTGGAACATCTGCAACTTGCACATTTTCTGTAGGGTTTAGCAGTGCATATGATGGAAAAATGTTCATTGGTTTGACAACAACTAAGACTTCAAACTTAAAAGAAGGAAGATATGTATATGATGTTAATGTTAAGACAGGAGATACTGTTTATAGAGTTGTAGAGGGTACACTCTTAGTGCGAGGTGGTATATCATCCACCCTTTGATAAATAAATAAAAACTTGGTAATATGGCGAAGCCTAGTTCCAGAACCGGATTAATAGATTACGCTAAGAGGCAACTGGGTGCTCCTGTATTGGAAGTAAATGTTGCCGACGAGCAGTGTGATGATTTAATCGATGATGCCTTCCAATTGTATCAGGAAAGGCACTATGATGGTGTTGTACAAATGCCATTGAAGTATAAGATTACTCAAGAAGATATTGATAGAGGACGTGCAAATACCAATGATGGAAGTACTAATACAGCAGGAATTACTACTACGACTGCTTCATCTACAATTGATGGTACTGCAACTACATTTTCTTACGAAGAAAATGCCAATTACATTCAGATACCTGATTCTGTCATAGGTGTTAATAAAGTTTATAGATTTGATGGCACTAATACACTGACAAATAATATGTTCAGTGTGAAGTATCAGTTATTTTTGAATGATGTATATTATTTCAATTCTATTGAACTTTTAACTTATGCAATGACCAAGACTAAACTTGAAGATATTGATTTCTTATTGAATACAGAGAAGCAAATTAGATATAATATTAGACAAGATAGATTATATTTGGACATGGATTGGTCTGCTGTTGTTGCAGGTAATTGGTTGATAATAGATTGTTGGCGTATTCTAGATCCTAATAGTTTTACAAAAGTCTATAATGATAGGTTTGTAAAAAGGTATTTGACTGCTCTTATGAAGAGGCAGTGGGGTCAAAATTTAATTAAATTCCAAGGAGTGAAACTTCCTGGAGGTCTTGAGTTGAATGGGCGTCAAATGTATGATGATGCTCAATTAGAGATCGATAAGATCAAAGATGAGATGTTTAATGAATATGAAATGCCACCACTGGATATGATAGGCTAATGGCATTAAATCCATTCTTCACACAAGGAACTCGTAACGAGCAAGATCTTCTTCAATCTCTTAACAATGAGATGATTAAGATTTATGGTGTTGAATGTTATTATATTCCTCGTAAATATCTGACGACAAATACTATTATTAAAGAGGTAGTTCAGTCGAAGTTTGATGATGCTTATCCATTAGAAGCATATGTTCAAAACTATGATGTTTATCAAGGAAACGGGCGTATTCTTTCGAAATTTGGTGTTGAAGTTCAGGATGATATTAATCTTGTTATTTCTAGGGAAAGATTCGAAACATACATCCAACCTCTTATTAGAAATGAAACGGGAATTAAGGTATCCTCGCGACCTTCGGAAGGAGACTTGATTTGGTTCCCACTTGATGATAGACTATATGAAATCAAATTTGTTGAGCACGCAAAACCATTTTATCAGTTAAAAGAGCTTTATGTCTATGAACTCCAGTGTGAAGTCTTCCGTTATGAGGACGAAACAGTTGATACTGGAGTTGGTCAGATTGATGACGAAATCACCGACATTGGATATTCACAAACTCTCACACTTACTGGTATCGGAACAACAGCTACTGCTGTCACCACATTTAGAAACGGCGGTGTTCAGTTCATTAATCTCATTGATCCTGGTTACGGATACAGGGCAACCCCTACAGTTGCAATTTCTTCTGCTCCATCTGGGGGCATTACAGCTACTGCTGTAGCGATCACAACTAGTAAAACAGGTCTTAGCACTTCCTTTGCTATTGAGAAGATAATGATTACAGATCCTGGTGCAGGATATGTATCAATTCCATCTATATCCGTTCAAGGTGGAGGAGGAACAGGAATTGCTGTAACAGTTGGTATTGCGACCACAGGAACCGTTGGTGTAGTAACTATTACTGATGGAGGTTCTGGATACTACGGAACCACTCCTACAATCACCTTCAGTGCCCCTGGAACAGGTACTACAGCACTTGGTGAAGTAGTCGCTGTTGGAGGCACTATACGCTCTGCTAGACTATCTAATACTGGTGCTGGATATACTGGTGGTGATACAATTACTGTTACTATTAGTAATCCTGGTTTACTTGGTTCTGGAGATTTCTATTATAATGAGGAGGTTACAGGTGGAACCACAGGAACTAAAGCAAGAGTCAAGTCCTGGGATGCAACTACTAAAACCCTTGTGGTTGGTATTGCAACAGGAACATTCAACCCAGGAGAGTCTATTACTGGCGACGAAAGTTCAGCAGTTTATACTCTTGCAGTGGATACTACTGATGATATAGTGGATCCAAATGCATCTAATCAAATAATTCAGACTTCTGGTGATGATATTCTTGATTGGACTCAAAGAAATCCATTTGGAGATGCTTAATGGAAGTGGTTATTACACAAGATGATGATTGGTTCCCCAATCCTTTAGATAATATGCCTGTTGCTACTGATAAGAGTACGTTTGATTGGGAAGACACTGCACCATCAGAATATGAACCCCCTGACGGGGATAGTACTGCATATTCTTCAAGACATAAATCAACACCAGATCATGAGAAGGCTGCTGAGGAGATAGTAACTATGCATGAAAAGATGTACCGTGAGGCAACTAAGAATGGAGGTTCTTGGTTAGGTGGTTCAGAGAATTGCCATGGTGGGTCTGAGAAAATTGTTAAATAGTAAGTATAGTTAAGTCGGTATTTAGTCTGTGTTTGAATATTTCTATCATGAGTTACTGAGAAAAACCGTCATAGGTTTTGGAACCCTCTTTAACAACATTCAGGTTAAACATGTTGACAGTAGTGCAAAAACTGTTAGCGTGATGAAAGTTCCACTTGCTTACGGACCAATTCAAAAGTTCTTAGCAAGACTTGAACAAACACCAAATTTAAAAGGTGCTCAAACTATAACTCTTCCTAGATTATCGTTTGAATTTAATGGTTTAAGTTATGATCCTTCAAGGAAAGTAACCCAGACTCAAACTTTTATTACTGCACCGACTTCTAATAAGTCACAGGCAAAGAAAGTTTATATGCCTGTTCCATATAATATGAGTTTTGAACTTAATATTTTAGCTAAGATAAATGAAGATGCATTACAGATTGTAGAACAGATATTACCATATTTTCAACCTTCTTATAACCTCACAGTTAATATGATCTCCACAATAGGAGAGAAAAGAGATATTCCTGTAGTTTTGGATAATGTTTCTTTTACTGATGATTATGAGGGAGATTTTTCTGAGCGTAGAGCATTAATTTATACACTTACATTCACTGCTAAGACATATCTATTTGGTCCCGTTCCTACTACTTCTAGTGGAATTATTAAGAAAGCAACTATTGATTATAGTACTAGAAAAGGTAAGGACTTTAGAAGAGAAGTTCGTTATAGTGTTACACCACGTGCACTTAAGGATTATAGTAATGACGGCACCACTTACTTGGCAGAAAATGTTGATACAAAAGAAACTCTTATTACTGTAGGAGATGCTTCTGCATTATCAGTAGATGATAGAATTTACATCAATACTGAATTAATTAAGATTAAAGAGATTGATGGCAATGTGCTTAAAGTTCTTCGTGCACAAGATGGAACATCAGCACAAGAACATGTTGATGGTGCCACTGTAGATCTCGTTGATGGTGCAGATGATGCTCTTGTAGAATTGGGAGATGATTTTGGATTTAATGAAACAACTTCATTCTTCCAAGATCAGAAAGTTTACAGTCCATCTCAGAATGCTGATGTGGATCCTTAGTTATGGCAGATTTTACGCAATTAGAAAAAACATTTGATGTTGCAACAGAAATTGTAACAGATTCTAAGAAGGTTGGTATTCAAAAACCCCCTAAGGATAGGGATAGTACCGACATTAGAAATGACTACGAATATACAAGAGGCAATTTATACTCTATCATTGAAAAAGGACAAGAAGCAATTAACGGAATTCTTGAACTTGCTCAAGAGAGTGAAATGCCAAGAGCATATGAAGTTGCCGGACAACTCATAAAGTCAGTTGCAGACTCCACCGACAAATTAATGGATCTGCAAAAGAAACTTAAAGATGTGGAGGAGGAATCAATTGGACCATCTAAAGTTACAAATAACAATGCACTTTTTGTAGGCAGTACTGCAGATCTGCAGAAGATGCTAAAAGATGCAGCCAAAGCACAAAATAAATAACTCTATGGTTAATAAAACTCCTATTGCTGATCTTCCGTCGATAGACGAGTTTATTGTAGAGCCTGAATTACCTTCTATATCACAGTTCTTGGAGGAAGAGAAAAAGAGTTGTCCTGAAGGGGAATATTTCTGTAATGATGAACAGAAGTGTAAACCCATACCTGAAGGGCATAAGGTTTTAGATGATGGAGAATTAGTAAAGGAAGAGATTTATGATGATGCTGATGGAAATCCTAATATAGAAGTTGTAGATGTTATCCAAGCACCTCAATGGGGTGAATTGGTTCGAATGGTTAATGATGTTCGTGAAAGCATTCCAGAGATACCTGAGATCAAAGATTATGAACCAAAGTTAGAAGAAATTTCTGCAACTATTCAACAGGTTAAAGAAGAGATACCTATAGTTCCTGAGGTAAAATATTATGAATCTGAGTTACAAGAACTAAGAGACAGTATTGGTAAGGTCGAAGAGTCTATCCCCTCTTTACCTACATGGATCCACAAAGTTACGGAAGTCCCTGATTTTGCATGGGTTGGAAAGGGATTTAATGTCATCGATGAAGATTTCAGAGGAGTAAGAGATACAATATCTACTCTTGCTACACGTGTTGAACAAGAATTAAATAAGATACATGAAGATAGTGATACCAAGTCATTTGAGACAAAGACTGACTTTAAGACTATTCATGAAAGAGTTGATACTGTAAGAAAGGATATATTTGATCAACTAAAAGAACAGTCTGCTGTTATTTGGAATCTACAGAAGAAGTTAAAAGCAAATCAGAAAGAATTTGAGATTACTTTTAAAGATACTGTTGGAGAAAAGTTTGATGCATTTAGTGAAGTAACTAAGAATACTGTAAAGAGTTTACAAGAATCATTTGTTGACTCTACAGATACTCTTGCTCAGCATATGGATAATGAGGTTAATAATCTCAAGACAAGAATAGAGACTTTACCTAAACCAAAGTATTATGAGGAAGATCTTAAGAATATTAGAAAGGAACTTAAGAATCTAACTGAACTTAAGGCTCTTGTTTATGATATACAATTAAAGCAGAAAGATCTTCAAGAAGGTCTTCTAAATGAACCACCAAATGAAGCAGAAAACACTGGTGGTGGTCAAGATCCTTTGACCCCATTGGATAAAAAGTTTGCTACTTTATCAGATCTAGCAGAACATTATAGAATATTTGTTAATCGTATACAAACACAACTATCCACTATGGGTGGCGGTGGTGCCGGATTTATTAAAGATTTAGATGACGTTACATTTGATCAAACAACTGGCACAAATAAGTTACTTATTTACGACGGATCTGGTTGGGTTGGTATTGCTAGTACTGCTCTTAGTCCTGCTGCAGAGACTCTTGATCAAACCTTAAAGCAAGGTAATACCTCTACGATGGGTATGAATATGAGTGGTATTGCTACTTTTAGTAATACTACTGAATCAACATCTTCATCAACTGGTGCTGTACAATTCTCTGGTGGAGTTGGTATTGCTAAGAGTTTATTTGTAGCGGGAAATATATCTGCTGGCGGAACAGTTTTTTATGAAGATGTAAAGAATGTAGATTCAATAGGTATTGTAACTGCTAGAAGTAGATTACTTGTTGGAACAGGAGTTACATGGGCTCCAACAGAATTTGTCGTTGATGGTGATGCAAGAGTAACAGGTATATTAACTGTAGGTACTGGTTCTATAACTCTAGACCCAACTAATGACATAGTAACAGTTGGAACAGGTATTACTTTAAATGCTACCACTGGTGCTATTCAAGCAGAAACTGTCGAACAAAGCGATGGTGTTAAGTTATCTGACAAAGCATCTATAGGTATGGTACTGGCACTATCGTGATTGATAAATAGAATGACTTGCCAGAAATTCTATGCCTGACGAAGTTAAAGAAGAACTTCATGAGGAAGAAGAAAAGAAAAAGAAAGGTACCTTTGGTAAAATAAAGGATGCTATTCTTCCTGACCAAGAAGAGCAAGCTGCTATAATATCAACATTCGTTAGATTGGGTGTACTTGTGTGGTCCGGGGGAATATTAACATTAAATTATGTGGCTATCCCTGGCATGCCACAGCAGAAAATAGATCCGACTTTCATAGCTTCAGTTTTTACTGGAGTTTTAGCTAGTTTTGGGATTCAAACTGCATCTAAAAAAGGTGACGGTACGATGAAGATGGAAGGTGGTGGATCTGGACCTAATGGTCAAATATCCAAAAAGGATATGGAAGCTTTGATTGAAAAGGCAACTGCTGCTGCACCTGCCCAAACAATCAGACTAGAACAGGCTCCTTTGGTTATTAAACCAAGTAATGAGCCTCCTGTTAAACCTACTGTATAGTAAAATGTCTTGTCAAAAAGTAATTAATGTCGTTGCTGTTGCGTCTGCTGTTGTATCTGCTGCCGTTGTTGGGAGTGGCATATTTGTATTTGTCAACAGAGATAGCATCATTGATAGCGTCAAGCAACAAGCTCTTGAAGCAGTTACTGGTGGCCTTGGTGGACTCAGCGGTGGACTCCCTACTGGTTCCAATGATTTGCCTAGTCTTGGTGCTACTCCTAGTCTTGGTGCTCCTACTCCGGCGCCGCCAGCAGTCTCCCTCAACTGAAGAAATAAAAGAAGATTATGAACAAGTGGATTGGCCTTAGCCTAGGAGGTATTCTAGGCTTATCTCATATTGGATTAATAGGATTGGTTGCTAATCGTAATCAATTCCCACAACTTAATTTACCTATTGGTGATTATACTTCTTATCAAGTAGAAGCAGGTAAGGATGGATATCGTATTCAATATCGTGCAAATGATCCTAAAGTAATGGAGGTAACTAAGGACGTAGAACGTCCTGGTGGCTTTCTGGGATTTTCAAAAGCAAAAGTGTATTCCAAACAAGAATACACGATGGATGGGTCTTTCCACCTATCAGATCAATCAGGATCAAAGATGTCTGCCGCCCAACGAGAATGTATCGAGGCGGCCGGTGGTGGAAAACAGACAGGGAGGATTGTCGGCGGTAGCGTCGGTGCCGCTGTTGGTACTACTGGTATCGCCTCTATTCCTTATGTTGGGTGGGTGCTTGCTGGTGCTGCTACCCTCTTTGGTATGGAGCAAGGTGCGGAAATAGGTGATAATATGTCCCAAGATTTTTCTAAAGCATGTCAACAAATTGAGGAAAGTGTCTAATGAAAGTGATTGACAATTTTTTAGGTGATTACCAATTCGAAATGCTTAGAGCATTGATGATGGGATTTGATTTTCCATGGTACTTTAATGATAGAATTCTACATCCGACACATGATAATTACGATGAGGATCTTTATCAATTTACTCATGGGTTTTATCTTAATAATGGAGAAAAAGTATCTGAATTTTTCCAGCATTTAGAATATTGTATTCTTAAGTTAAAAGCAAAACATCTTATTAGAGTTAAAGCAAATTTAACTTCAGGAACTTTATTTCATCAAGGTGGTGGTTATCATTGTGATTATGATAATAAAACTTTTGATGATCCTCTTAATACTGCCATTCTTTATATTAATACAAATAATGGATTTACAAAATTTAAAAAAGGTGGTAAAGTAAAAGCTGTAGAAAATAGACTTGTTATTTTTGATTATGATCAAGAACATCAAGGATTTACATGTACTAATGAGAAGAGAAAAATTGTGATAAATTTTAATTATGTACCTAGTGATGATGATACAGGGATGGCATTGAGAGTTAAACCTCTCCCATATGGAGGATGAAAATAAAAATAGTTGATGATTTTTTACCAGAATATCATTGTAATATTATTGAAAAATTTTTAGCATCCAATGAATTTCCTTGGAGATTTCAAAATGATTTAAATGAACAAGGTTATTTTGGTAATTATTATTTCTATCATTATTTGGTAAATGATGGTTATAGTGCTAATCCTGATCTTCCTGTATTTCAACCTATTCTTGATAAACTTTCAATTTCTGTTTCCCAAATATGGAGAATGAAAGTAAATATGTATCCTGGTACTCAACGTAGAATTCATCATGAACCTCATTATGATTATGCTTCTGATTCTGGTTTGAGGACTTGCTTATATTTTCCACATACTACTAATGCACCTACAGTTCTTCATTTAAATAAGTGGAGAAGACGATCGATAAAATGCAAAAGAAATAGAGCTCTTTTCTTTGATGGTTCTAATACACATCATTCAACATCTCCAACTGATTCAAACTATAGAACTTCTGTTAATGTGGATTATAAATTATGAAATTAAGCAAGATGAATTATAAAACATCCGGTGTTGATATAGAAGCAGGTAATGCTTTTGTTGAAAGATTAAAAAAGAGAGCACCTAGTATTGGTGGTTTCAATGGAATGTTTAAAATACCATCAGGATATGAGAAACCGGTATTAGTTTCTGGTACTGATGGTGTAGGCACTAAGATGAATATAGCAAGAATTTTTAGTGATTATACCACTATTGGTATAGATCTTGTTGCCATGTGTGTTAACGATGTGATTTGTTCTGGTGCTAAACCATTATATTTTCTAGATTATATTTCTACTGGTAAGGTGGATGATAAACTAGATCAGATAATGGAGGGTATTATTAAAGGATGTGAGATTGCAGAGATGGAACTCCTAGGTGGAGAGACTGCTGAACATCACAGACAGAGTAATTATGATCTTGCTGGTTTTTGTACTGGTATTGTAGAAGAATTTGATATAATTGACGGTAGTCTTATAAAACCAGGTGATAAGATTATTGGTATAGAAAGTAATGGGTTACATAGTAATGGGTATACTTTGATCAATGATATGTTGTGGAGACATAAGATTCATTATAAAGATACTCCAGAGTTACTTACACCAACTGCAATCTATTGGCCACGGGTGAAGCACTACATGGATGAGATACCTATTCTTGGTATGGCACACATTACTGGTGGTGGACTTACTGAGAATGTACCACGTTGTCTACCTGAAGGATTGAAAGCACAAATAGATTATAGTGCTTGGGAAAGACCAGAAATATTTAAAAAGGTGCAGGAAGCAGGTCAAATTGAAGAAAAAGAGATGAGAAGAGTGTTTAATTGTGGTATTGGATTCGTTCTAATAGTTCCTTCTGATATTGAAATAGAAGGAGTTATTGGTGAAGTTTCTAAATACTAAGGGGACGTAGTTCTATTATGGAAGAATCAGCAACAGTATACCATAAGAATGGTACTAATATATGTGTCTCTTGCGTCTGGCGTGGTAAGTATTATACTATCCAGATGTTTTTCCCTACATTAAAGAGACCTAATAGACAAGAAGTAAATGATGCCATACAAAAGGTTTATCCTGGGGCTAAAATGAATGCTTTTTATGAGCATCCAATTGATAAATCATTACCAATTGTTCAACTTCCAGAAGCTTCTCAAGAGGGTATTGACAAGAGGGCTCAATTAATTGCAAGAAGACAGTTTATTCTTGATCGTCAAAAACTTGTATTGAGAAGGAAAGAAATGGCTGCGGATAAGAAAAATGATAAGAAGGATAATTTAGAAGCAAGAACAAAGGAGAAAGAACAGTCAGTTACAAGATCTGAATCACTTATTCGACATATGAAAAGATAATGAGTCAAGAAGTATATCTTGGTAATCCCAATTTAAAAAAAGCGAATACTAAGATTGAGTTTACTCATGAACAGATTCAGGAATTTTTGAAATGTAAACTTGATCCGACTTATTTTGCTAGAAATTATATTAAGATTGTAAACGTTGACGAAGGTTTGGTTCCATTTGAAATGTGGCCATTCCAAGAAAAGTTAATTGATAGATTTCATCAACATAGATTTAATATTTGTATGATGCCACGACAGACTGGTAAGTCTACTACGTCTGTATCATATCTTCTTCATTATGCTATCTTTAATGATAATGTTAATATCGGTATTCTTGCTAACAAAGCATCTACTGCTAGGGACTTATTAGCAAGACTTCAAACTGCATATGAGAATTTACCTAAGTGGATGCAACAGGGTATTCTTGTATGGAACAAAGGTAGTCTAGAACTAGAGAACGGTTCTAAGATTATGGCAGCATCTACATCTGCTGCTGCAGTCAGGGGTATGACTTTTAATATCATATTCTTAGACGAATTTGCGTTCGTTCCAAATCATATTGCAGAGGATTTCTTTAGTTCAGTTTATCCTACAATTTCATCTGGTAAATCAACTAAGATTATAATTGTTTCTACCCCTAAGGGTATGAATCATTTTTATCGCATGTGGCATGATGCAGAAGAAGGTAGGAATGAGTATAAGACTACTGAAGTTCATTGGTCTGAAGTTCCAGGTAGAGATGAAGCCTGGCGGAAACAAACTATTGCCAACACTTCAGAGCAGCAGTTTAAAGTTGAGTTTGAGTGCAATTTCTTAGGATCAATTGATACACTTATTGCACCAGCAAAACTTAGATCACTTGTTTATGAAACACCACTTACATCAAATTGTGGGTTAGATATCTTTGAGGCACCAATAGATAAACATGACTATGTGTGTACAGTAGACGTAGCACGTGGGGTGGGTGAAGATTATTCTGCTTTTATTGTAGTTGATATTACAGAGTTTCCTCATAGGTTAGTTGCTAAGTATAGAAATAATGAAGTTAAACCTATGTTATTCCCTAATATTATATGGGAAACATGTAAGGGATATAATAATGCGTTTATTTTATGTGAAGTAAATGATATAGGGGATCAAGTAGCTGCGATATTAAATTATGATTTTGAATATCCAAATCTTCTTATGGCATCGATGAGGGGTAGAGCTGGTCAAGTTATTGGTCAGGGATTCTCTGGTAAGAAGACTCAATTAGGAGTTAAGATGTCCAAGACCGTTAAAAAGGTTGGAGCATTAAACCTTAAGACTATGATTGAAGCGGATAAGATCTTATTTAAGGATTATGATATTATTTCAGAATTAACTACTTTTATTTCAAAAAGTAATTCATTTGAAGCAGATGATGGATGTAATGATGATCTGGCAATGTGTCTTCTCATCTATGCATGGTTAGTTGCTCAGGATTATTTTAAAGAATTAACTGATCAAGATGTTAGACAAAAGTTATATGAGGATCAGAGGAATCAGATAGAACAAGATATGGCACCTTTTGGATTTTTAAATGATGGATTAGATGATGACACTGTGATAGATGATCAAGGAGATAGATGGACAAAGGCAGATAGGGATGATGTATATTCGACATATGGAGACATGAGTTATATGTGGGAATATAATTCTTAATTTTTTCGGTAACCTTTTCCCCTCCCAAAATACCCTAAACAATAAATAATTTGTAGGAAATTGGGAACCTCAGAGGGAAAAACATGGCTATTCAGTTAGTATCTCCTGGTGTATTAATCAGGGAAGTTGATCTAACAGTCGGAAGAGCGGATAATGTACTCGATAATATCGGTGCTATCGCCGGTCCATTTGAAATTGGACCTATCGACGATCCTATTACAATAGAAACTGAACAGGATCTGATCAACACATTCGGTAAGCCTCTGAGCACCGATGCGCAATATGAATATTGGATGTCTGCAGCGTCATTCCTTTCATATGGTGGTGTTTTAAAAGTTTGCAGAACTGATGATTCTGATCTTAAGAACGCCAATGCTGGTGTTGGTATTGCTAATACTACAACTCTTAAAATTAAGAGTTATGATGATTATCAAGGTAATTACACTACTGCAACCGATTTCTACTATGCTGCGAAGAACCCTGGTCAATGGGCCAAGGGTCTTAAAGTTGCGTTCATCGATGATGTCGCTGACCAAACCCTCACTATTACCTCTACAAGTTTAGCAGGTTCTGGTGTAACGGTTGGTTATGGTATTACTGCACCTTTGGATACTGTCATCCCTGGAGCAGGTACAACTTCTGCTTTTGTTGGATATCTTAAGGGTATCGTTGTTGGTGTTAAAACTGATGCTGTTGGTTCTAAGAGCACAGTCGATGTTAAGATTGTTTCTCGCGTAGAAACAGTTGGTGGTGGTTCAACTGAAACTAAGGTAACTTATACTGAAGGTGGTACTTATGCATTTGATACTTCAAGTGCTCTATTCACAAGACTACCTGCTGGTACTGTAGGTTCTAGTGGATTAACTCCTGCTGCAGTTGCTGACTGGTATGATAACCAGACTCTTGGATTAGACAACGCAACTATCTACTGGAAGTCTATTGCTCAGAAACCTCAGACTAACCAGTTTGCACTAGACAGAGGTGCTAAGAACGACGCAATGCATGTTTGCGTTGTTGATGATGCCGGTACAATAACCGGAATTAAAGGTAACATTCTTGAGAAGCATATCTCTATATCTAAAGCACTAGACTGTGAAGCATCTGGAAGTGCTGGTAGAAAGATATGGTATAAGAATTATCTTGCAGATTTCTCTGAGAAAATCTTTGCTGGTTACAATCCATCTATTGCATTTGATGCTTACAGACCTAATAACGGTCCAGTAAATACTGGATTCGGTGGCACTGAATACTCCGCTATCAGTAATGCTGATGCACAGTGGGGGCAGAATGCTGCAGATGTTAAGTATTTTGCAGGTATTGGTAATACTACCTACTTAATGAGTGGTGGTAATAACTATACTTCTGTTAATGGATTTACAGCAGACCTTGGTAGTTTAATTACTTCTTATGAGAAGTTCCAAACCAAGGATGAGATTGCTGTCGATTATCTAATTGGTGGTCCTGGACTTGCAGATAGGTTCGAGACACAAGCCAAATGGAACAAGCTTGGTGACATTGCTGAGACACGTAAAGATTGTGTCGCAGTTGTATCACCCAAACGGTCGGATATAGTTAACTTAACTAATTCCACCACTCAAACAGATAACATTGTATCCACTCTGGATGGAGTTAATTCCTCATCCTATGTAATCATGGATAGTGGTTACAAGTATATGTTTGACAGATTCAACAATGAATTCCGTTGGGTTCCAACAAACGGAGACATTGCTGGATTGATGGTTAGAACTAATAGAGAGTTCTATCCATGGTTCTCACCTGCAGGTCAGCAACGTGGTGTTCTTAATAACGCTACGAAGCTCTCATACAATCCTACGCAGGCACAAAGAGACACATTGTATACCAAGCGGATCAACCCGATTGTATTCCGTCCAGGTATCGGCATAATGCTCTTCGGAGATAAGACTGCCCTTGGTTATGCCTCAGCGTTTGATCGAATCAACGTTCGCAGACTGTTCCTAACAGTTGAGCAGGCATTGGAGCGTAGTGCACAGGCACAGCTCTTTGAGTTCAACGACGAAATTACTCGTGCTAACTTTATTAACATCGTAGAACCATATCTACGTGATGTTCAAAGTAAGCGTGGTCTTTACGACTTCCTAGTAATTTGCGACGAGACTAACAACACACCAGATGTCATCGACAACAACGAGTTCCGAGCAGACATCTTCCTCAAGCCCGCTAAGTCTATCAACTTCGTTTCCCTCACATTCGTTGCCACCAGAACTGGTGTCTCGTTCGAGGAAGTCGCTGGTAGAGTTTGATCAATCCTAAGGAGTTAAAAAGAAATGGCTACCGCACCAAATAGGCCCACCTTAAGGAATATCTCTCAGTTTAAGAGTAAACTGAGAGGAGGTGGCGCACGCCCCAATCTGTTCGAAGTTGCAATACCAAACTTCCCAGAATTTGTTGGCGCAGCATACAATAATGATGACAAGAGTACTCTTCGATTCATGTGTAAGGCTGCAAACCTTCCTGCTTCTAATGTTGCTCCAATTGATGTTCCATTCAGAGGTCGTATTCTCAAGGTTGCTGGTGACAGAACCTTTGAACCTTGGACTCTGACTATCATCAATGATGAAGATTTTAGACTAAGAACTGCTTTTGAAGCATGGATGAATGGTATTTCCAAACTGGATAATAATAGTGGAGCTACCGCACCTACTTCATATATGCAAGATGCATATGTTTATCAATTAGGTAGAGGTGCTACTATTGCTTCTCAAGGCCCAATTAATGATGTAACTGGTGCTGGTCCTACTGATAGTGCAAACGTATTGAGAGCATATCGTTTTATCGATGTATTCCCAACTAACGTTTCAGAGATTGCACTTTCCTACGATACTGGTGATACTCTTGAAGAGTTCACTGTAGAACTACAAGTTCAGTACTTCGAGGGATTTGGATCCGCAGAATCAGTTGATATTAGGTGATAAATATGCTATCATAAATACTATGACGGTATAGTCTAGTATTGATAGATGGCTAAATTATTTGGATTCTCGATAGAGGATAATGAAAAAACTCCGAAGTCGGTAGTATCGCCGGTTCCTCCTTCACATGAGGATCAGAACGATCACTACATGACATCGGGGTTTTTTGGTAATTATGTGGACATGGAGGGTGTCTTTAAGAATGAGTTTGATCTCATTCGTAGATACCGTGAAATGGCTTTACACCCTGAAGTAGATGCTGCAGTAGAAGATATTATTCAAGAAGCAATTGTTACTGATACTAACGAAAGTCCTGTAGAAATTGAACTTTCTAAATTAAATGCTAGTGAAGGTATTAAGGATAAGATAAGAAAAGAATTTAAAACTATTAAAGATCTTTTAGATTTTGATAAAAAAGCACATGAGATCTATAGGAATTGGTATATTGATGGACGTTTATATTATCATAAAGTAATTGATTTAAAGAGACCTGAGGATGGTATTCAGGAGTTGCGTTATATTGATGCAATGAAGATGCGATTTATTCGTCATGCTGTTAAAGAAGAAAAAGATGTTGCAACTAGAACTGCTGCAATTCAAGGCAATAGAGATATATTAAGTCTTCATAGTGCATTTCCTAAGATTGAAGAATATTTTATATACAGTACTAAGAACACTGTAGGTGGTGCTTTAAATCCTTCTAGTAATTTAACAGACACTAAGGGTGTTAAGTTCTCTAAGGATTCTATTGCATATTGCACTTCTGGATTAGTTGATAGGAATAAGGGATCAACTCTTTCTTATCTTCACAAGTCTATTAAAGCACTCAATCAACTTAGAATGATTGAGGATAGTCTTGTAATCTATCGTTTATCTCGTGCTCCAGAACGTAGAATCTTTTATATTGATGTAGGTAATCTTCCTAAGATAAAGGCAGAACAATACCTTCGTGATGTCATGATGAGGTATCGTAATAAGTTAGTTTACGATGCTGCAACTGGTGAAATTAGAGATGATAAGAAGTTTATGTCCATGATGGAGGACTTCTGGTTACCAAGAAGAGAAGGTGGACGTGGAACAGAAATCTCAACACTTCCAGGTGGACAAAACCTCGGAGAAATTACAGACATTGAATACTTTAAGAAGAAACTCTTTAAAGCACTTAATGTTCCTATCTCCAGAATTGAAGGAGACGGTGGGTTTAACTTGGGCAGATCTTCTGAGATCTTAAGAGACGAACTGAAATTTAGTAAGTTTGTTGGTAGATTAAGAAAGAGATTTAGTGCTCTATTCTTAGATATGTTAAAGACTCAAGTCTTATTGAAGAATATCTGCACCCCAGAAGACTGGGAGATGATGTCTGAGAATATTCAATTTGATTTCTTATATGATAATCATTTCTCAGAACTTAAAGAAGTTGAATTGCAAAGAGAAAGATTCTCTCTAGCATTAGAAGCAGAACCTTATGTTGGTAAGTATTATTCGCAAGATTGGTTACGTCGTAAGATTTTACGTCAAACTGATCAAGATATCCTAGAGCAGGATGATCTTATTGAAAGAGAAATTGATGAAGGTATCATTCAAGATCCTAAAGAGTTAGAAATGGTTGCTGATTTCAGTGCTATGAACGGTGGGCCTGCTAATACTAATGGAGAACTTGGTGCTGTTCCTATGGAACCAGATTTAGAAGATCAGGGTAAAGCAACTAGTGCACCCAAGATGCCTAAAGGTGGAGAGATTTAATTAACAAACTGAAGAAGATATAAATAACCTATAGATCAAGTTATGACCATCGATATGGATGATTTAATGGATGCTATTGTGGCGGGTCAGTCACCTTCACAGGTGAGTGATGCGATAAAAGATCTGCTTTATGCAAAATCAGCAGATAAAGTTGATGCAATGAAAGCAAGTATAGCACATTCTGTCTTTAATCCGGCAGAAGATGAAATTGAAGTTGATGAACCTATTGAAGAACCTGAAGCAACCATCGAAACAGAGGATCAAGAGTAATGGCGGTACACAATCCAGTTGGAGATTGCATAACATTTTCCACTAGTGCTACTAGTGCTCAGTCTGCTTCGCTATCACAGAAGTCTGATACTGTAAGGATTATTGCACTAAGTCAGAATACACACGTTGCGATTGGATCAACTCCAGTTGCTACGACTGCAAATTATATAATTCCGTCTGGAGGAACTGCTACTCTTAGTTTAGGGCAAGCGGGTTCTTGTAGAATTGTGGAAGTTCACAAAAGTTCTGCTGCAGCAATTGCTACAACATGTTTCTTACCTCAAGGAACTGTTGGTGCACCTTTCAAAGTAGGTGACACAGTTGCATTAAGCGGTAAATCTGGTTGGACGTTTGAACATCATCCAATAACAGCAATTACCCTTGCTGCGCCTAGAGATGCTGATCCTAGAACTAAAGTCATGGTAGATTTTAATTCTAGTGGTTGGAGTGGTAGTTGGGTTAATTCTGATTCTGCTGCAGGTGATTATGGTGAATTAAGAAAGACTTTCCAAGTCGCTGCTAGAACTGATAGTGGTTCTGGAAGTGTTTATTTACAACAAGTTCAAATAGCAGGGGATGCCTGATGAAACTCATTACGGAAGAAATTGAATCTGTAGATTTTATCGTTGAAAATAAAAACGGTAAAAAGTCTATGTTTATTGAGGGTATTTTCCTTCAGGGAAATATTCAAAATCGTAATGGCAGGATGTATCCCATGGAAACTCTCCGCCGTGAGGTAGGGAGATATAACGAGAATCATATCCAAACAGGACGTGCTCTCGGAGAACTTGGTCACCCAGAAGGTCCGACTGTAAACCTTGATAGGGTATCACATAAAATCGTTTCTTTAAAGGAAAGTGGTTCTAACTTTGTTGGTAAGGCTAAGATTCTTGGCACACCAATGGGTAAGATTGCTGCTAACTTAGTAGAGGAAGGAGTAAAACTCGGTGTTTCTTCAAGAGGAATTGGTTCTCTTAGAGCAACCCGTGAAGGTATCAACGTAGTTGGTGAAGATTTTATGCTCGCAACTGCTGCTGATATTGTTGCAGATCCTTCTGCACCTGATGCTTTCGTTGAAGGTATTATGGAAGGAAAGGATTGGGTATGGGATGGTGGTGTTCTCCGTGAGAGACTAGCATCTAAGACCTTTAGACAGATTAACACCTTAGTTGATCAGAAAAAACTTGATGAGAACAAGTTGAATCTCTTTAATGACTTCTTGTCAAATCTTTAAATTATAAATAAATATAGTTACAAACCGGGACTTTCGGAGTACTTAAAATGTCGAGTGGAAAACTACAAGAAATGGAAGTAGGCACAAAGCAATCCAAAACCGCTGTTAATGCGAATGCTGTTCCTGGAGATCAGGCAACACCAAAGCTGACAACTGGTGGCACTGCACCTACTTGGGAGGATCTAGGTGGTCCTGACCCCAGTAATTACCAACCCGACAATGACTCAGCGAAGTTAAAGACCGGTGAAGGACTTAAGTCCGTTACTGCTGTTAACAAAGGAGCAAAAGCAGGAGAAGCAATGAAAGGTCTTAAGTCAGGCGACGAAGTTGAAGTAAAGGATGAGCAGGAAGTGCTCGAAGAAGATCCTAAAGCAACTGAAGGAGTAGTCGCTGAGGAAGAGAAAGTGGAAGAAGAAGTCGTAGAGACTTATGACATGGAAGATGATGTCAATGCTCTACTAGGTGGCGAAGAACTCTCTGAGGAGTTCAAAGAGAAAGCAAAGACTATCTTTGAAGCTGCCATTTCCGCAAAAGTTTCTGAAATCAAGGCAAAACTTGAGGAAGAAAAGAATGCTGCTCTAGAAGAAGAGAAAGCATCAATTAAGACCGAACTCACCGAGCGTACTGATTCATACCTAGAGTACGTTGCTGATGAGTGGATTAAGGAAAATCAACTTGCTGTAGAAGCAGGTCTTAAAACAGAAATGACAGAATCATTCCTGTCAGGTATGAAGAGTCTTTTTGAAGATCATTATGTAACTATCCCTGAAGAAAAATATGATGTTGTCTCTACTATGGTAGAGAAGTTAGATGACATGGAGACTAAACTCAATGAGCAGATCCAGAAGAATGTAGATCTGAATGCAAGACTTTCTGAGTCTACTTCAGATGTAATTCTTGCGGACGTTTCTGAAGGTCTTGCTGAGACACAGAAAGAGAAGCTCGCTTCACTTGCTGAAGGTGTTGAGTTTGAAAGTGAAGAGTCGTACAAAGAGAAGCTAACCACCCTGAGAGAATCTTATTTCTCTGACAAAAAGGTTGCTCCTCAATCATCATCTGCTGATACACTAAGCGAAGGTGTCGAATCACCTGCTGCTGATGTCACTGGTTCTATGGAATCATACATGAGTATTCTCGGTAAGATGAAGAACTGAATTTAATATTATCAAACAAAATACTATTCGGTAACTATCAATGTTCCAATCAGAACATCTGGTAGAGAAGTGGAAGCCCCTTCTAGACCACGATGGAGGTATCGATGATGCCCATCGTAGAAGTGTAACCGCCGTTCTGCTAGAGAACCAAGAAAAATTCCTCAAAGAGGAGCAAGCATTTTCACAGGGTGTATCCCTGATGGAAGCTCCACCTACTAACTCCGGTAACGCCGCTGGCGCATCTGGTGGTTTTGGTGGTGGTGCAACTGCAACTGGTCCTGCTGCTGGTTTCGACCCTGTTCTAATCAGCCTCATTCGTCGTTCTATGCCAAACTTGGTCGCATATGACCTTGCTGGTGTTCAACCAATGAGTGGACCTACTGGACTCATCTTCGCGATGCGTTCACGCTACACTAATCAGAGTGGAACTGAGACGTTCTACAACGAAGTCGATACCGCATTCTCTGGTCAGGATGACGGACTCGATGAAACCGCTGGCATGTCTGATGCAGCAGCTGGTTTAGGTACTACTGCACAAGCAGGAACTAACCCCGCTGTTCTTAACCCTGTTGGTACTGCTACTTCTACCGACTACAACGTTGGTCAGGGTATGGTCACAGGTGATGCTGAGAACTTAGGTTCTGGTGCAAATGACCACTTTAACGAAATGGCTTTCTCAATCGAGAAGGTTACCGTTACTGCTAAGTCACGTGCCCTAAAAGCTGAGTACTCATTAGAACTCGCTCAAGACCTTAAGGCGATCCACGGATTGAATGCAGAGGCAGAACTTGCCAACATTCTTTCTACTGAGATCCTCGCTGAGATCAACCGCGAAGTTATTCGTACCATCTATAAGACTGCTGAGCAAGGTGCTGTTGCTAATACTGCAACTGCTGGTGTATTTGACCTAGATATCGACAGCAACGGTCGTTGGTCTGTTGAGAAGTTCAAAGGTCTTCTATTCCAAATTGAGAGAGACGCTAACGCTGTCGCACAGAGAACTCGTCGCGGGAAGGGTAACATTATCCTCACCTCTGCAGACGTCGCTTCTGCTCTCACAATGGCTGGTGTTCTGGATTACACTCCTGCACTTAATGCCAACCTTAACGTTGATGACACTGGCAATACTTTTGCTGGAACAATCAATGGTAAGTATCGCGTCTACATCGACCCATATTCTGCAAACCTAACTGCTGCTAACGCTGCAAATGGTAACCAGTACTATGTTGTCGGTTACAAAGGAACTTCTCCTTATGACGCTGGATTATTCTACTGCCCTTACGTGCCGCTACAAATGGTACGTGCCGTCGGTGAGAATACGTTCCAACCGAAAATTGGCTTCAAGACTCGTTACGGAATGGTAGCGAACCCCTTCGCCGAGGGTATTACCCAAGGTGTCGGCCGTCTACGGGTCAACTCAAACCGCTACTACAGACGTGTAGCTGTTAAGAACCTAATGTGATTTAATATTCACATATTTTACAAGAGACTTCCTTCGGGAGGTCTCTTTTTTTGTCTAAATAGCCGGAGACCTGCGTTCTAACTCATGACTTACACAATGAATCCAATGGGTAAGTTTGATCAGCAAATGGCCCGGCTGAAGGATTACCCAGAGGAACAGCAGAAAATTAATGATGCCATGGCAAAGGCTTTTGGCGACGCATTTTCAAGAGTAGGTTTTAATACAATCACTGGTAAAATCTACGAATTGCCAAAGAATGATCCTGGAGACGCAGAAGTCGCACCGACAGGCATTACTACAGAATCTCATCCTGAACACCATTCAACTGTACATATTGATACTGGAGATCAAGCACATCTTACTGCTGCAGCAGGATATAGTGAAACAACAGGAAAAGATCATTATCATAATGTTGGTTTTGGTGCTACTGCAGAAGAATCAGCCAGTGCTCATGCTGGTATAGGATCTACTGCTGGAGATTATATTGGTGCAACGATAGGTGAGAAAGCAGGAGCTGATATTCATGGTACAGCTTCATATAGTGACCATGGTGCTAGTATAAGTGCAGGTGGATTTATTGGTGATGCTGCTACTGTTACAGTAGATGGAGATGTTAAGTATCATGGGATGAATGCACACTATGAAGATGGTGTAAGTTTTGGTGATGATGTTGGTGCTAGTCTTAGTGGTAAGATTAACTTTGGTCACTCTAAAATCAAAGTTGAAGTTGGTGGAAAAATCGCTGCCTTAGTTGGTGTACATGGGAAAGTTTCTATTTCTATAGATACTAAACCATTAGAACATGATTATGATGATGTGGTGCATACATATGATGATATTAAAAAAGGTATAGACCGTGAAGAACATGATGTATCTCATGATGTATCTCATGATGCCCATGATGTTGAACACGCATTTACAAGTATTTTCTAATGTTCTGTAAAAATCGGATGAGTCAAGAAGACCGTCAAAAATTTAAACTAAAGATGCTTCATCGTTATGAGGATGCATTGGAGGTGAGACTTGCTGGAATAAAAGCAGCAAAAGCAAAACTTGAAGAACAAATGCAAAGAGAAGACTAAATAATTAAAAATTATACTAGTCAAATGCCTTATCATATTAAAACTCCTGGTAAGTTAACTACAGGGGATGTATTTTGGAAAGGTAATAATACCTGGACAGAAACATATGCTGATAGAATTCAGTTTGCTAATAAAGCAGATGCTGATGCTCTGAAGGCAACTACTGTTACCAGCAATGGTTATACTTATTCACCTAAATGGTGGGCTAATAGCACTGTAGTGGAAGAGTGATCTAATGGATAAATCGTTTCTTGATTTTATAGAGCAAGCTAGTGAAAGAGCATTGCGTCAGCAACGCGCCAATGAAAAGGTGCAGAAGGCTCGTGAGAAGAATGTTGAAAGGATTAAAAAGCAACGCACTGCTTCACAAGAAGTAATAGATAATGAGAAAGAAAAAACTCAAGAAATAAGACAAAAGCGAATTGAACAACAAAGAGCTGATAGGGAAGCAGCAAGAGAGAAGAGGATAAGAGACTTAGAGGATAGACAATAATGGCGACAACTAACCCATATGAAAAACAGATATCGAATAGGAATTATCTATCTCCTGTTGGGTTTAAATTCTCTTTAGCCAAAGCACCAAAGGTAAGTTTCTTTAGCAATTCTGCACAGATACCAGGTCTTTATATTAATCCTGCTGTTCAACCAACTTATTTGAAGGATGTTCCCCAGGTAGGGGACAAGATGGAGTTTCAAGATTTCTCTTTGAGATTTTTGATTGATGAGAATCTTGAAAACTACATGCAGATTCAAAACTGGATGCGTGGCATTGCATTCCCAGAAAACTTAGGAGAGATATATGATCTATGGGCTGGATTTGGGGATTTTGGAGATACAGATCCTAGGAATCCAGATAATTTAACTAGTGATGGAGTATTACTTGTATTAAACTCTTCACAAAATGCACAATTTATGATAAAATTTAATGATCTCTGGCCAACTGATTTAACAACACTTCAGTTTGATGCCACACCTGGTGATATAGATTACTTTACCGCAGAGGTAACATTTAAGTACACCATTTACGAGATAGTTAATAATCAGGGTCAGCGAATGTGAATCTTGAAACTTTACAAAGTATGTGGGAGAAAGACTCACAGATTGATCAAGATAATTTACACACAGAATCATTAAAGATACCAGCATTACATGCTAAGTATCATGAGATGTTTAATAACTTTTTGTTGCTGAGGAAGAAAGCAGAGCAACAAAGAAAGAATATTAGACATGAAAGATATGAATACTATTCTGGTAAAGCAGATCCAGAGGTATACATAGACAATCCTTTTGGAAAGAAGATAAGGGATAAGGATACTATGACCAAGTATCTTGATGCAGATGCAAAGTTAATGGATATAAATCTTAAAATCGATTACTATGAAACTCTTTTGAATTACATTGAAAGTATTTTAAAACAAATAACCAATAGGACTTATCAAATTAAAAATGCTATTGAGTGGCAGAAATTTATTGCTGGATATGGATAAGTATTTTTATATAAAAAGAAAAGCACTTTCTAATAGAGAGTGTGAACATATAATCAAATTATTTGAAAAATCTGATTATAGAGGTGGTAATCATGATTATTATTCTATACATCCGCGTTTAATAGATTCAGAATATAGTTTTTTAAAATCAGTATTAGAATATTCTCTTAATGAATATTGTAAGAAAAATACTTTCTTAGGTAAAAGATATGATAATTTAGAGTTATCTCTGAGTTGGTCTATAGATCCTATGTTTAATATACAGAAATATGACCCTGGTCATTATTATGATTCACAATGCGATGTAGAATATTGGGAAGGTCATTGTGAACATGGTAGAAGTGGATATGATGCTAAAAGGATTGTAGCATGGATGTTTTATTTAAATGATATAAAGAAGGATGGTGGAACTCATTGGCCCCAACAGAAGTTTACTAGTAAACCTAGAGCAGGTGATTTGTATATTTGGCCAGCAGGATGGACTCATAGTCATTATGGAATCCCTGCTCCAAAGGAAACAAAATATATAATAACTGGATGGTGTCGCTGGAACTGAAATAAATATCTATATGCAGGTATTTTATTATGGTCGATTTGGAGATAGAGAAGAAGAATGAGGTATTCTTAAAGATAAAAGCAGAACCTCATATCTGTATGGAATTATCAGATCACTTCACTTTTGAAGTGCCTGGTGCAAAATTTATGCCCCAGTATCGTAACAAGCACTGGGATGGAAAAATTCGTTTATTCTCAACTGCGACAGGTGAAATCTATGTTGGTCTGTTAGATAAGATTGCACAGTTCTGTAAGCAATATAACTACGATTATAAGTTTTTAGATAATAAGTTTTTTGGAACACCATTTGAAGTCAATGATATGATTTCAATGGAAGGTGTTAAAGATTATATGACCGCGATAAGTGTTCATGAACCTCGCCCTTATCAGGTGGAGGGAGTATACGATGCTCTAAAACACAATAGAAGGTTATTGGTAAGTCCCACAGCTTCCGGTAAGTCTCTGATGATATACTCGATTGCGAGATATTATACAGAGACCAAAAAAAGTATTCTGGTAGTTGTTCCCACGACAAGCCTGGTAGAGCAGATGTATAAGGACTTTGAGGAATATGGATGGGATGTTGAGGCATTGTGTCACCGCGTATATAGTGGGAAAGAAAAGGAGTCTGAGGCTCCTGTAGTGATTACGACGTGGCAATCAGTTCACAGATTATCTCGTAAATATTTTGAACGATTTGATGTTGTAATAGGTGATGAGGCACATCTATTTAAGTCCAAAAGCTTGGTTAGTATTATGACTAAGTTACATACTGCAAAGTATAGGTTTGGATTTACTGGTACATTAGATGGAACACAAACACATAAGTGGGTATTAGAAGGATTATTTGGTCCTACGTATAAAGTAACAAGGACCAAAGAGTTGATGGATAAGGGTCAATTAGCAAAACTCGACATTACATGTCTCGTTTTAAGGCATCCGCCTAAAAAATTTGAAACTTATGAAGATGAAATACAATACCTTATTACCCATGAGCAGAGAAATAAGTTCTTATGTAATTTAGCATTAGATCAAAAGGGTAATACTTTAATGCTTTACAGTAGGGTTGCCTCACACGGGGAAGTGTTGTATAATTTAATAAATAATAAAAAGTCAGCAAATCGTAAAATATTCTTTATTCACGGTGGGGTGGCAGCTGATGAACGAGAGAAGGTTCGGTTTATTACTGAATCAGAAAATAATGCAATCATTGTAGCATCTTATGGAACATTCTCAACGGGCATCAATATTAGGAGGTTACATAACGTTATTTTTGCTTCTCCTTCTAAATCAAGAGTACGGAACCTCCAATCTATTGGAAGAGTTTTACGAAAAGGGAAAGGAAAAATAAAAGCAATGCTATATGATATAGCAGATGATTGCACTCATCAATCTCGTAAAAACTACACACTTAATCATTTAATTGAACGAATTAAAACTTACAACGAAGAACAATTCAATTATGAGATAATGTCAATTAAACTCAAGGGCTAAATGGAAGACGATTTCTATGCATCATTAAAATTAATTTCTGGCGAAGAGGTCTTCGCTAAAGTTGCTGCATGTGATGAAGATGATAGAACTCTTTTGCTTTTACATAGTCCCGTAATGGTACAACAAATTAAATTACCAGGAGCAAATATAACTGCAGGATATAAAGTAGAACCTTGGTTGAAGACAAGTAGTGAAGATATATTAGTAGTAGACATGAATAGAATCATGACAATGGTAGAGTGTCATGATTTAGAAATGATATCTATACATCAACGATATGTACAGGATTCGGCGGAAGATAGCATGAGAAATCATATAGATAGAAGGATGGGATACATATCTAGTGTCAAAGATGCTAAATTAATGTTAGAAAAACTCTATCAAATGGAATCTAGAGATAATAGCTAAAGCTTATCTTTGAACCTCCACAGAGTTATTCTAATTGTGTTTTGACACTTTGTCAAGCCCATGTTATAATATGCTTATGTGAGAAATATACCTATGACTATTACGACTATGCCGAGAAGACGAGCCCGGTCGGAGCATTATGTTAATAATAAGGAGTTTCTTGCTGCTATTGTTGCATATAAGACTTCAGTAGCTGAAGCAGCGGAGCTTGGTAAAGATAAACCTAGGATTACAAATTATTTGGGAGAATGTTTTTTAAAGATAGCAACGCATTTATCCTATAAACCAAACTTTGTGAATTATATGTTTAAGGATGATATGGTATGTGATGGTATTGAAAATTGTGTTCAGTATATTAATAACTTTGATCCTGCTAAGTCCAGTAATCCTTTTGCTTACTTCACTCAGATTATACATTATGCGTTTCTTCGGCGTATCCAACGCGAGAAGCGTCAGTTGGAAGTCAAGAACAAGATTTTAGAACGTTCAGGATATGAACAAGTAATGGTTGATGACAATACACTTGACGGTGGAAATTATTCAGACTATAATAGCATTAAGGATAATATCCACACCAAGTTGCGTTCTGGTTATCAATGAAAGTAGCGGTAATAACCGATCAGCATTTTGGCGCAAGAAAAAACTCTAAGCTTTTTCATGATTATTTCCTAGAATTTTATAATGAAGTCTTTTTCCCATATCTTGAGGATAATAGCATCTCCTTTTGTATTGATATGGGTGATACTTTCGATAATCGTACAGGTATTAATTATTCTGCACTCCGGTGGGCTAAAGACAACTATTTCGACATACTACGAGATAGGAAAATTAATCTTATTAGTGTTGTCGGCAATCACACAGCCTATTATAAGAATACTAACTCAGTTAACGCTTGCGAATTATTATTACGAGAGTATGATAATATCCATGTTGTCACTGAATATGAGGAGTTGAAGGTTGGTGGATTGGATATAGCATTTGTTCCCTGGGTTAATTCAGAGAATGAAGAGAGTACGTATAAGAAGATTAATAAGTCTAAGTGTCGTGTTGTTATGGGTCATTTAGAACTTAATGGTTTCTTAGCAAATGCACATCACGTAATGGAGCATGGGCAAGATAAAGGAATTTACGAAAGGTTTGAAAGGGTATATTCCGGTCATTATCATCATAGGAATTCTCAAGATAATATTCATTATTTGGGTAATCCATACGAAATCTATTGGAATGATTGTGGAGATGTTAGGGGATTTCACATCTTCGATACTGAAACCTTAGAGCATACACCTGTTAATAATCCACATCAATTACATCATAAGATTGTTTTTGATAATGATGATTATCAGACTTTTGATACCCGACCTTATAATAATAAGATTGTTAAGGTTATTGTTAAAGATAAGGGTAAAGGAACTAAGTTTGAGAAGTTTGTAGATAAGTTGTATAAAGCGGGAGTTGCAGATCTTAAGATTATTGATACTTTTGATTATGGTACTGGATTTGTTAACTATGAGGATCAAGGTCAGGAGACAGAAGATACTCTTACCTTACTAAGTAAGTATATTGATGAGGTTGATACTCAAGTGGATAAGTCTAAGGTTAAAAAATTACTTCAAAATATTTACCAAGAGGCATGTGAGGTTACGTAATGTTCCTACTTGCTATTGCTGATAAAGAAGATGAAGGAGCTTATGCAGTTGCTAACAGTCAAGGAGAAAAGGTTTTATATCTTTTTACAGAGGAGGATGATGCTGAACGATTTGCTATAATGTTGGAGGGTTCTGGATATCCAGAAATGACTATCATTGAGGTTGATGATGAATCTGCAGTTCGTGTATGTGAAATTAATGGATATAGGTATGTTATCATTACTAAGGAAGACATTGTAGTACCACCTGATGAATTAGATTATGATATGCTTTCAAAAGGTTAGGTGGAAGAACTTCTTAAGTACTGGTAATCAGTGGACAGAAGTTAACCTAACCGAAAACAGCACAACTATTATTGTTGGCACAAATGGTGCTGGTAAATCCACCATTTTAGATGCCTTGACTTTTGGTTTGTTTAATAAACCATACAGGAAGATTAATAAACCACAATTAGTTAATTCTACTAATGATAAGGATGGGTTGGTTGAGATTGAATTTGTAGTTAGGAATAGGAATTATAAAGTAGTTCGTGGATTAAGACCGAATAGGTTTGAGATTTGGGTTGATGGTAAGATGCAAGATCAATTTGCATCAGCAACAGATCAGCAAAAGAATTTTGAGCAGAATATTCTTAAATTAAATTATAAGTCATTTACTCAAATTGTTATATTAGGTAGCAGTACATTTGTTCCTTTCATGCAATTGACTGCTTCTAGTAGAAGAGAAGTAATTGAAGATTTATTGGACATTAAGATTTTCTCAGCAATGAGTGAATTGGTTAAAGCAAAACTTAAATCACAAAAGGATGAGGTTAGAACACTTGAACTAAAGAAGGATAGTCTTCTTGATAAGGTTCAGATGCAGGAGGATTTTCTTAAACAAATAGAAAGGAGTAGTAAAGATGATATCAAGGAAAAACAAAGTCAAATTAGGAAGATTGCAAAGGAAGCTAAGGAGTATATTGATAAGAATGAAAAGCTTTCCGAAGAACTTCAAACCCTTGATCATCAACTTTTAGGATTAAGTGATGTTAAGGGATCACTACAACATCTTAATGTTTTACGTGCCAAAATCCAAACAAAATATGAACGAGTCAGTGGTGAACATGATTTCTTTATAGAGAATGTAATATGCCCTACATGTACACAATCTATTAAGGATTCATTTCGTGTAAATAAAATTGAGGAGCTCACTGAATCTGTAAATGAACTGAATTTAGGTCTTCAGGAACTTGAGACCAAGATACAAAAAGAGGAGGAAAGAGAGCTTCACTTCACTAAAGTAACTCAGGAGGTAACTTCACTAACACATGGCATTTCTCAAAACAATACGCGCATTTCTGGACTACAACGACAGTCACGAGATTTGGAATCGGAGATTCAAAGAATTACCGAGCACATTGAAAACAGAAATACTGAGCATGAGAAATTAGCTGAGTTTCAACACAATTTACAAACCACATACGAAACAGTTACCCAACAAAAAGAACTAATCACCCAGCATGATTTTGCATTCGGACTGCTGAAGGATAGTGGGGTTAAGAAGACGATCATTACAAAATACTTACCGATGATTAACCAACAGGTTAATAGGTATCTTCAGATGATGGACTTCTACATAAACTTCACTTTAGATGAGGAGTTTAATGAGAGTATAGAATCTCCTATACATGAAGACTTCTCATATGCAAGCTTCTCTGAGGGTGAAAAGATGCGTATAGATCTCGCGTTACTTTTTACTTGGCGTGAGATCGCCGCCTATAAAAATTCTACAAATACAAATCTCCTAATTATGGATGAGGTATTTGATAGTTCTCTTGATGGTTCTGGTAATGAAGACTTCCTTAAGATTATTCGATTTGTGATTAAAGGTGCTAATATATTTGTCATCTCTCATAAGGAGGGTATGTTTGACAAATTTGATAGTGTCATACGCTTTGAGAAGATCAAGGGATTCTCTCGTATAATGCCAACTACAGGGATATGAATTATGAATGTTCCAAATTGGCGGCATCATTCCAAGAAGGAATCGAAACGTCGTCTTAAACCACAAAAACTTCGCCAAGCACGCGCAAGGCGCAGACAGTTAATAAACCGTCTACTCAACGCTTCCAGACGCTCTGGGAGCGTTTATAATAGGAACATACCTCAAGACATCCTATGCCAGTTAATTTAGAAGTTAAGGGGACTTTAGCAAAACTACTTGCTTCTGAAGATCTTGTAGTTGAGCATCGAGAGGTTAGAACTGCATCGTTTGATGTTAATCGTCGTGTTCTAACTTTACCAGTTTGGAAAGTAAGTAATAATATTCTTGATGTCTTAGTTGCCCATGAGGTAGGTCATGCTCTCTTTACACCTAATATGGATTGGAGAGATAAGTGTAAAGTACCAAAGCAATTTTTGAATATCTGTGAGGATATTAGAGTTGAAAAATTAATGAAGCGTAAATATCTTGGCATTGGGAAATCTTTTTATCGTGGATATGGTGAGTTAAATGAAATTGATTTCTTTGATATAGAAGGAGTTAATTTAGATACATTTAATCTAGCAGATAAAGTAAATCTTCATTTTAAGATTGGTCCATTTTTAGGAATTAAGTTCACCCCACAGGAACAGGAGATTGTTAATGTCGTTGAAAACACTGAAACGTTTGAGGACGCCCTCGCAGCTGCAGAAGCGTTATATAACTACTGCGAAGTTAAACAGCATAGAGAAAAGAAAGGAGAAGAAGTGGATCAGGAATGTTCCGTCAAAGATAGTAAAGATAGTAGGAATAACGGCACTAACAATAGTAGCTCTAATGAGTCTTCCGATTCTAACTCTGGTGGCAGTTCTTCTATGGAAGATAGGAGCAGTGGTGATGCTGATACTGATAGGGTGGATGATAATGGTCCTACTATAGAGACTGCTAAGAGTTTTGCTGATAATTTAGAGAAGACATCTCAGGTAGAAATGTATGGGTATACTTATATTGAGAGACCTAAGTTTCCGTTGAAAGATGTTATAATAAAAAGTGATTATATTAGTGATTTTTGTGAAGATTATTGGGATACAATTTATGCAAAACCTCTTAATAAATGGTCATATCTTGATGAGATAGATGATCGTTTATTACAATATAAAAAGAGTGCACAGAAGGAGGTTAATTATCTTGTCAAAGAATTTGAGTGTAGGAAATCAGCTAGTGCGTATTCTCGTGCTGGTACAAATCGCACTGGGGTTCTCGATACAACGAAGCTTCAGACATATAAATTCAATGAAGATATTTTTAAGAAGGTTACAGTTCTTCCTGATGGGAAAAACCATGGATTAATTTTTTTATTGGATTGGAGTGGCTCGATGCATGATTGCTTAGAAGCAACTGTTAAGCAGTTACTTAATCTTGTGTGGTTTTGTAAGAAGGTGAATATTCCATTTAGGGTATATGGATTTACTAATTGTTATTATGATGATGTGGTGCATACATATGATGATATACGTTCGAGGGAAGATTCTTTAATAGAAGATCCAGAGGTAAACAGTGTTTGGATTGATAAGAGTTTTCGTCTTTTAGAATTTCTTACTAGTGATGGAACTGCTAAAGAGTTTGAACGTCAAGTTAGAAATTTTTGGCGTATTACAACACAAAATAATTATGGGTTGGATATTCCTCAACGATTTCTTTTAAGTGGTACTCCATTGAATGTTGCATTGTTGTCTTTGCATGATATTATTCCATTGTTTAAGGAGAAGTATGGAGTAGAAAAGATTCAGACAGTTATATTGACTGATGGTGAATCTGAACCAGTTGCTTATGCATGTAGAACAGAGAATCCAAGGACTCTTGAGAGTAAGATATTTAAGAGATCGATACGAAATGATAGAGTTTATCTTCGTGATCGTAAGGTAGGATCTACTTATAAATTAGCAGCATGGATACATCAGACTTCTAATATTATGAAGAATTTGCAAGATAATTTTTCCGATGTGAATTTTATTGGTATTCGTCTTGCTCCTAATAAGGAGTTTAGAAAATTTATTAGACTTTGGGGTGGATCCTATGATTCTCTTTATTCTGAATGGAAAAAAGATAAATCTGTTGCTTTAGATATAGGTAATTTCACTAAGTTTTTTGCTCTCTCTATTAATGAAATGAATAAAGATGTGGAGTTTGAAGTTGATGAAGATGCAACCAAAGCACAGATTAGAAGTGCATTTAAAAAATCATTAAATAAGTCCAAGTTTAATCGTAAAATTTTATCCGAATTCGTGGAGCTAGTAGCATGACATCCCCTATCGAAGATGCACATTCTGAATTAACATTTCAGGATATTGAGAAGCAACCAAAAATTTCACCTCTTGGTAGTTGTTACAACTATAAGAAATTAGAAAAGGAAGGATTGGTTGAAAATCCTGACGAGAATGACACTTGATAAACTGTCATAGTTTAAAGATTCTACACTACTGAATCTGTTATACTAAATTCATCAAAGAAAAACATTATGAACCACGTTGATGCCCTTCGTGACCTTTTTGGAACTGAGTTTGTTGCTGCTGATATTCGTGGATATTGTCGTTCACGTGAGGTATCTTACCAAACTGTAACTAAATATTTAGAACCCTATAAGGTTGGACGTGGTAAGTGGAATCTTGAGATTACCCAGAACGTTGTAGATAGTATAGAAAGTTCTTATTCTTCACCTGCTGCTGTTAATTTAACCCCAGAGAAAGATGATACCTTCGTCAAGTTTGGTCCTTTTGGCGATCTTAAGACCATTATCCAAGCCGGTCTGTTCTATCCTACATTCATTACTGGCCTTTCAGGCAATGGTAAAACGTTTAGTGTTGAACAAGCCTGTGCCCAAACTGGAAGGGAATTAGTTCGTGTCAACATCACGATCGAAACCGACGAAGATGACCTTATTGGTGGGTTTCGTCTTGTTAATGGTGACACTGTATGGCATAATGGACCAGTTATCGAGGCATTGGAAAGGGGAGCTGTCCTCCTTTTAGATGAGATTGATTTAGCGTCTAATAAGATTCTATGTTTACAGAGCATCTTAGAAGGCAAAGGGGTGTTCTTGAAGAAGATTGGTAAGTATGTAAAACCAAAGGCAGGATTTAATGTTATTGCTACTGCAAATACAAAGGGTAAGGGATCTGATGATGGAAGATTCATTGGTACTAACGTATTGAATGAAGCATTCCTTGAGAGATTTGCATTAACTTTTGAGCAAGAATATCCTACTACTTCAGTAGAGACTAAGATTTTAAGTAAGAGGTGTTCTGATAAAGAGTTTTGTGCTCGTTTATCAGATTGGGCAGATATTATTCGTAAGACTTTTTATGATGGTGGTATTGATGAAGTTATTTCTACACGTAGATTGATTCATATTATTCAAGCATATGCTATTTTTAATGATAAAGTAAAAGCAATTCAACTTTGTTTGAATAGATTTGATGATGAAACTAAACAGGCATTCCTTGATCTTTATGACAAGGTAGATAATGATGTTGACATTGTGCAGGAGGAATGATATGATATGTTCCTGGAGTCTGCTTTATGATGAACTCAATGGTACACTCGATGAGGAGTATCCTATTATGACAAATGACGAAGAATGGGTAAAGGCAAATGGGGGTTATGAGTATACCCCTGATCCAGATGACCCAAGAAACTATGTGTATGAATCACCTGATGGAGGCAAGACTGTAACAAGGAGAAGACCTGGTGAAGATTACACAAAGAAAGAGGTTATTAAAAAACCTGAACCTAATCTTGACAAACATGCACACAGAAAGTATGAAGAAGACAAAGGACTCAGCGATCTTTCAGACTACGTTGCTTCAACGTACAATGGACATTATACCAACGAAGGATCCAATGTCCAGACGCTCGATCTTATCCACTCCGTCGGGGATGCAGAGTCTTTTTGCCGCTCTAATGCCATAAAGTATTTGAGTCGGTATGATAAGAAGGGACAGGCGAAGAGAGATATTTTAAAGGCGATGCATTACTGCCTTCTGTTATATTATTTCAGTGGCAACACAAACGATGAAATTACGACCCCTGGTTATGAAACTTTCTGATTCAACTTTGACACTACTGAAGAACTTCAGTAATATCAATCAGTCTATTCTTTTTAAGCAAGGGAGTTCTCTTCGCACTATTAGTGTGATGAAGAATATTCTTGCAGAAGCTACAATCAGTGAAGAGTTACCAAAGGATTTTGGTATCTATGATCTGAATCAATTTTTGAATGGATTGTCTTTACATAACAATCCTGATTTAGATTTTACTAATGATGGATATGTTGTTATTCGTGAGGGTAGATCACGTTCAAAGTATTTCTTTGCGGATCCAAATGTAATTGTTTGTCCTCCTGATAAGAGTATCACTCTTCCTACTGAGGATGTATCTTTTGAGTTAAGTACAGATCAGTTGGATAAATTGATGAAGGCTGCTGCAGTATATCAATTACCAGATCTATCTGCTATTGGTGGAGAGGGTGTTGTTAAACTTGTAGTTCGTGATAAGAAGAATGATACATCTAATGATTTTGCTGTTGTTGTAGGTGAAACTAATGGTGAGTTTATATTTAACTTTAAGGTTGAGAATATTAAACTTATTCCTGGATCATATGATGTAGTAGTCTCACAAAAACTCTTATCTAAGTTTACTTGTAGAGAACACGATTTAACGTATTATATTGCTTTAGAACCAGATTCTACATTCGAGGAGTAATGTATAAGGTTGGTGATAAAGAGTTTGATGATTGGACTCCCGCACAAGATGAGGCAGTTCGATTGTTGGAGGATGGTGAAGAATGGGTTCAAATATTAATATGGAATGAAAATCGTAATGATTGGGGACTCTTACAGGAATTGAACATGGAGAGAGGTATTATGCCAGATCCTAATTTTAGTTCTTCATCTTTAGCACCTTATTATGTTAGATTGAGAAATTATGAAAAGTGATTTTCTTTGGGTTGAAAAATATAGACCCAAGACAGTTCAAGAGTGTATCTTGCCTGACAGTATTAAGGATACTTTTGAACAATTTATAGCGAAGGGAGAAATTCCAAATCTTCTTCTTTCGGGTCCTGCTGGGTGTGGTAAGACTACTATTGCACGTGCTTTATGCGAACAGTTAGGATCAGATTATATTGTTATTAACGGATCTGATGAGGGTAGGTTTCTTGATACAGTAAGGAATCAAGCAAAGAATTTTGCTTCCACTGTGTCACTTGTGGAGACCGGGACTCATAAGGTTATAATTATAGATGAAGCAGACAATACAACCCATGATGTACAACTATTACTTAGAGCCAATATTGAAACCTTTTATTCAAACTGTCGGTTCATCTTCACGTGCAATTATAAAAATAAAATCATCGAACCACTCCATTCCCGTTGTGCGGTCGTTGAATTTTCAATCAAAGGTAAAGAGAAGCAGGAAATCGCTGCCGAGTTTTTCAAACGACTCGTATTTATCTTGGACTCCGAACGGTGCGAAGCTGATAAGAAAGTTCTCGCGACGCTCATCAACAAACACTTCCCAGATTGGAGAAGAGTTTTAAATGAATGTCAGCGATATAGTGCTAGTGGAACAATTGATTCTTCAATCCTAGCAGAATTTAGTGATGTTAAGACTTCAGATCTTATTAAGAAACTTAAAGACAAGAATTTCACGGATGTTAGGAAGTGGGTCGTGGCTAATCTTGATAATGATCCTAGTATTATTCTTAGGAGGGTCTACACCGCACTTCTTGACGCTTTGGTTCCCCCTTCTATACCCGCTGCTGTCCTTATTATTGCTAAGTATCAGTATCAGATTGCTTTTGTCGCAGATCAAGAAATAAATTTATTAGCAGCATTAACTGAATTAATGGTGGAATGTGAATTTAAATGAGGTAATTATGATTGAACACAGAGATGAATTTATTTCCTTATTGAAGGAAAAGGCATATAGGAAAGGTGAGTTTACTCTTTCTTCTGGTGAAAAGAGTGAGCATTATGTGAATTGTAAACCAGTAACACTACAATCTGATGCGTTACTTTTTATTAGTTGGTGTATGCTTGAGTGTCTAGAGGATGATGTTGTAGCAGTCGGAGGTCTTACTTTGGGAGCAGATCCTTTAGTGAGTGGTGTTACTATGGCATCTGCTATTGCTGATGAGAAACCATCAGTTAATGGTCTTATTGTAAGGAAGGAACCAAAAGGACATGGTACAGGAGCATGGATTGAAGGGCCACTCCCTCCTAAAGGTTCTAAGGTTACGGTACTTGAAGATGTAGTTACTACTGGTGGATCAGCGATTAAAGCAGCAGAAAAATTACGTGCTGCTGGATATATAGTTGACAGAGTTGTGGCGATTGTAGATAGACAAGAAGGTTATGATGCACTTGAATCTGCTGGATTAGATTTAATATCTTTATTTGTTCTGGAGGAATTGATATGAGTGAATTTCAATCAGATATTACAGACAAAAAGTATGATGAAGATGGAAATGAATTAGATAAACATGGGTTTAAGATCAAGCAATATCCTGATGGTTTGGGGCATGTTCGCAAGTCAGTTGAGAATTGTGAGCAATTGACTGGATTGGATAAAAATGTGATGATGGATCTTCTTAAAGGAGAATGGTCACAATATACTACATTAGATCATAGTGGTAGACAAAGTAAGAAGGTTGTGATAGAGTATGATATCAAGTATAAAACAGAAGATGATTGATAAAGAATTGAGAAAGCAAAAGAAAAGGAATCAAGTTAAGTCTAGATTCTATTATATCTTTTGGGGTGCTGCTACAGTAACAGTATTCGTTGGTCAACTTTATGTTGGTACTGGATTCCGTAGGATGGCACAAAGTCTTGATAGGGTATTGGATGCTCCTATAAAAATGGATATAGGTATTCCAAGACTTGATCCTTGGGAAGATCATCCTATGCTTATAAAATGATACTGAGTGAATCAGATGCCATCTACGCTGCCAATAGGTTTATTAATTATTATTCTTGCTTCAACCGCATTGATGATTACCTTAGGCATGTAAAGAAGGATAGGATGGATGCCCGTCCTGGATCACTTTTTGGTGCTGATGAAGATATGTTTGATGCTTTTGATATGCATCCTAATCAGATGGAGTTTGAGATCCATGTTGTTGATACTGATCCCAAGACTACATCCAGATATAATCAGTGGTTGTATTCTGAGACACTAAACTTGACTGCTTCTAATCCTATAGAAGAAGCAATACCAGGAAGAACACATAAGTGGATAGTAGAAGAAGTTAATACAAAAAAAGTAGTTGGGGTTGTTAGGTTTGGTTCCCCTACAATTAATAGCAAACCTCGTAATGATTACTTTAAGAGGGTAGTACCCCTTAAGGAAATTAATCCTCACTTCGTCATGGGTTTTAACATTGTTCCTACTCAGCCTTTTGGATTCAATTATCTTGGTGGTAAGTTGCTTGCTCTTTTGGCATCATCTTATGAACTAAAGAGTCAGTTTGACCATAAGTATGGTACTGATTTAAAATATTTTGAAACTACTTCCCTTTATGGATCAACCAAGGGAATGTCTATGTATGATGGATTGAAACCCTTCCTGAGGCATATAGGTGACACTGAGAGTAAGTTTCTACCCTTATTCCATGACGATGAATTTCGTGAATTTTTTAATTGGTTTAATGTTAGGAACAATAATGAACGTCTTATCTCTGCAGACAAGTCATCTAAGAAGATTAAAATTCAAACTAAGATGATATCTATCATTAAAAATTCTTTAATGTATAATCAATCTTTAGATAAGTTAGATGAGTTTAATACATGTATTAAGCATGCTATGGGACTAACAGAGAGGAAGAGATATTATCTTGGAGATTTTAGACATACAGCACAACAGGCAATAGAGTGGTGGAAGAAGAAAGCATCTAAGAGATATGATAAACTTACACGTGAAGGAAGAGTTCGTACTAAACTAGAGATATGGGAACCTGGTGCTGATTTAGAGATTATACGATGAAATACATCTTCCCTTATAATAATTTTTATACTATAATAACTCCAGATGATGTGGAGGGATTTCTTAAAAGTTTTGATAATGTAAGTCTTGATCCTAATCAACATTTCTCTTGGAAAGACGTATGTAAATTAGATACTAAAAGGTTTAATAGAGAAGAAGTTGAACCATTGATGTATCCAATATTAGACAAGTTTTTGTTGAAATTTAAGAGTAATTTTGGGTTACGTTTGACAGATGCTTGGAAAAACACTTATTATAAAGATGCTTTTCAAGAACTTCATTGGCATAGAGATAGTGATTTAGTTGCGGTTATATTTTTAGATGATTATGATGAACAGTCAAGTAAATTTTATTTTGTAAATAGACACGCTCCAGATATAACAAATGCTTGGAGTAAGATCATAGAAAGTGAGACATGTTTTTTAGAGTATAAAAGGGGGAATGTTATATTCTTCCCTTCTCATATGTTACATGGTGTTACTAGTCATAACAAAATGAGTTTTAGACGGACAATCAGTCTCAATTATAGTATACTATTCAGATAGGGTTTATTTGTCATGAATCAACGTGAAAAACTTGATCGCTTTAGAGGTCGCAAAAATTATTATGAAAACATTATTTTTTATTCATACAAGACGAGCGAATATGATCATGTCAATCAACATGAGATGGACCGTCTTGAACACAGCATATCTTCTTTAAGGGAGTTTAATAATGAAATACCTGTTTATCTTTTTTGCGATGACACTACTATTGTCCCCCATAATTTTATACTTGAGTACTCTGTTAGGGTAGAACCATTTGAGGATGGATTTGATCATAATATGCTTAATGCATGGTCAATCCATAGATGGTATAATCTTAGATATTTTAAGGATGAATCGTATAATATTTTATATGTAGATTCAGATACAGTCTTTTATGCTGATGTGCAATATCTTTTTGATACTTATTGCCAGTTTGATGTATATGGTAGAGAGGAGTTTGGATTTAGGTTTGATCCCAATACAGGTGGTGGTAAGGGTATTAGAGAGCGTTTAGATGCTATTGAATCTTGTATGTATGATTTGGGTGGTAGAAATCCAATATACAAATATTGTCTTGGTGTAATTTTATTGAATGATAATTTACATAAACTTATCGTTGCTAACTTAGATAAACTTTCGAAGTTGATGGAGGAGTTTAAAAAAGGAGAAACATTTTTACCAATACCTAATCCACGTATAGTTGATGAGTATGCAGTATGGATTACTTTAAGTCGTCTTGGAGTAGACTGTGGTTTATTTGCAGTTCAAGATGTGACTCAGGGATTTGTGGAGGAGAAACACAAGGAATTTTTTAATCCCATTGTGCTACACTATACAACAAAGAAGGAGCAAAAATTTGCTGCATCTGATGAGAAGTATAGTAATTTGTTAAGAGATGTGGATGAGTTTGGTGAAGAAATTGATCCCTATATTGTATTATGACTGAACTTAAAGATTGGCTTAACTCCATCAACTTTACAAAAGATGATTTAACAGAAGATGATCCAGATACTATTAAGGATTATCTTCCTTATATTGTTAATAGGTGTCTCAGTGGACATCTTGACACCGTACTTTATTCAAACGAGATGAATCTTCATAATCATCTTGATAAGGATATGCAATATCAGTTTTTTCTAAATAGTCTGAGGAAACGTAAGCGATTCTCGCCTTGGTTAAAAAAGGATAAAGTAGAAAATCTTAATATTGTAAAAAAATATTATGGTTATAGCAATGAAAAAGCATTGCAAGCTTTGAGACTTCTTACTAACGAACAACTGAAGTTCATTAAACAACGACTTGAGACTGGAGGTATGTAATGACTGGAGTGAGAGAACCTGAGGTATCCTGGAACCAGGAGATGATGGTTGAGGTTCAACTAAGTGAACCAGATGATTTCTTGAAGGTTAGAGAAACTCTTACAAGAATTGGTGTTGCTTCTCGTAAAGAAAAGAAGTTATATCAATCATGTCACATTTTGCATAAGCAGGGTAGATATTATATCGTTCATTTTAAAGAGCTATTTGCTCTAGATGGTAAGCATGCTAACCTCACACTTAATGATGTACAGCGACGTAATCGCATTACTCAGCTTTTATCTGATTGGGGACTTATTGAGGTGGTAAAAGCAGAGTCTATTAGTGACATTGCACCACTTAATCAGATTAAGGTTCTTTCATTTAAAGAGAAAGATGAATGGACTCTTGAGACTAAGTATAATATTGGTAAGAAGAAAGCACCTACGAATAATACATCTTCTGTTTTGGGATGACTAATTTAATTACTTTTTGTTATGGATGGTGTATTTTTTGCAACTGTCTTATTGATGTTTTAAACTAATGCCACAGCAACAAATTATTAAATTTACGATCAGGCAGGATGGAACTGTTACCGAATCGATTGAGGGTGTCTATGGCGATGCTTGTGAGAAACTTACTGAGCGTATTGAAAATAAACTTGGAGTAGTTCAGTATAAGGAACCAACAGCAGATATGTATAGAAGTGTGGTAGAACATGACCACGTTTCTGTTTCAAGTCAAGAACAACATTTCCTTGGAGAGTAATGTCCCATTTCACATGTATCAAGACAAAAATTAAAGAACGGCCATATTTGATTGAGGCATTAGAATTGATGGGTCATGATGTGGAGGAGAATAAAGCATTGGTTATTAATAATCCATCTCATGCAGAAGAGCATCCAGCATTTGTTGCCGACGTTGCGATAAAGAATGATATTGGTTTTAGGTGGAATAAGAATACAGAGACTTATGAGTTAGTTGCTGAGCTCGATGCTTGGGATTTAGATGTTCCTGTAAATAGGTTTATTGAAAAAGTAACACAACAATATGCAAGGATGACCATTCATAATACTGTTAAGGAGGAAGGGTTTACCCTCCAAGAGGAATGGGAAATGGATGATAATTCTATAGAACTTACGGTTACCCGTTGGGTTTGATCGGTATTCCACATTGCTTTTTTAGCGTTTAGTGTTATAATTAATAGTGTCGCCGAAAGGGACATCAAAACACAAACTCGCTTTTAAAGGAGCTACTATCATGGGAAACCTAGTAAGGTATCGTTCGTCTGATCTTCCAGAGTTGATGGATAAGATCATGAAGAACAGTATAGGAATCAATGATGATTACCTAGACAGATTTTTCAATGTCAATACCCAGACAAACTATCCCCCATATAATCTAGTTCAAGTTAGTAACTTAATCTCTAGACTGGAGATTGCACTTGCTGGATTTAAGAAGAAAGAAGTTCATGTTTACACAGAGTATGGAAAACTCTACGTTACAGGTTCTAAGGAAGAGAAGGATGAATCCGAGTATGTCCATAAAGGATTGGCTCAAAGATCTTTCGAAAGAGCCTGGACACTCGCTGATGACACTGAAGTCAGGGATGTCAAATTTGCAGATGGACTTCTTACCGTTGAATTGGGTAAGATAGTACCTGATCATCATGCTCGTAAAGAATATCTCTAAGCATCTGAGGTGGAGACATCCACCTTAATCTGGGGGATAAATAGGATCGCTTGACTTTTGTCTGGCGATCCTTTATAATGTATAGGAGTTATTTGTCAGATGTCAGTTAAACTTGCATTGCTTAAATCTGGTGAGGACGTTATTGCCGATTATCAGGAATTGATAGTTGAAGATAAGGTTGTTGGATATTTGGCATCATTTCCATATGTTGTGAGGATCAATAAAAATGATATTCCTCATACAGAAGAACCTGTAAAGATAGGTCTTTCTTATTTTCCATGGATGCCCTTATCAAAACAAGATGAGATCCCAATAGATCCACAGTGGATTGTGACAATGGTTGACCCAGTTGACGAAGTTAAAGAATCTTATGAGGAAAAGGTAAATGGCATCAAAGAAAGACGCAAAGGTCATAGTTCTGATGGACGGAACGAATCTGATAGCGCAGATTGAAGAAGTTACTACTGAGTTAGGGGAACCGGATTGCAAACTTATAGAACCTCATGTTGTTCAGGAATATAAGAACGGTAGCCCTCAAGCAAAGTTTACTTTTAAACCATGGTTACTAGATATTACATTTCAGAATGAATTTATGATTTCTTCTGATAAAATACTTACTATAGTCGAACCCACTACTAAGCTGATAGCAGCATACGAAGAACTTTTTAAGTAAATGCGTTTTTACACTAATGTTCAACTTGTCGGTAACCAATTTCTTGTAAGGGGTTATGATAACGGGGAACCATTTACTGACCGTGAAGAGTGGCGTCCTACCCTTTTTGTTGATTCAAAAAAGAAGACTAAGTATAGAACATTAGATGGAAGACCAGTTGAACCTATTCAACCTGGATTTGTTCGTGATTGTCGGGAGTTTTATAAAAAATATGATGAGGTAGAAGGGTTTAATATATACGGGAACGAAAGATATATTTACCAATACATATCAGAGAAATATCCTGAGGATGAAATTAAGTTTGATATCTCTAAGATTAAATTATATACTTTAGATATTGAGACTACTGCAGAGCAGGGATTTCCTGATGTGAATGAATGTGTAGAGGAAGTACTTTGTATTACACTTCAGGATTATGCTAGTAAAGGTATTATAACTTGGGGTGTTAAACCATTTCAGGTTCAACAGAAAGGTCATAGGTATATTGAATGTAAGAATGAGTTTGATTTATTGAACAAGTTTATTGAATGGTGGATGAAGTTTACTCCAGAAGTTATTACTGGGTGGAACGTTCAACTATTTGATATTCCATATATTGCAGGACGTTTAAAGCGTGTTCTGGGTGTAAAGTTAATGAAGCGTTTGTCACCTTGGGGATTGGTGACAGAGGGAGAAGTTTATATCAAAGGTAGGAGACATATATCAATTGATATTGGTGGGGTTACACAACTTGATTACCTTGACTTGTATAAGAAATTCACTTATACTAATAGAGAATCTTATCGTTTGGATTATATTGCTGAGGTAGAACTAGGGCAGAAGAAATTAGATCACTCTGAATTCGACACATTTAAAGAGTTTTATAATGGAAACTGGCAAAAGTTCGTTGAGTATAACGTTGTTGACGTGGAACTTGTTGACCGTCTGGAAGACAAGATGAAACTGATTGAACTTGCTCTTACTATGGCATATGACGCAAAGGTGAATTTTACCGATGTGTTTTTCCAAGTTCGGATGTGGGATTCGATCATTTATAACTACTTAAAGAAAAGGAAGATTGTCATACCTCCCAAAAAGAGTGTTGATAAATCTGATAAGTACGCCGGAGCATATGTCAAAGAACCGAAACCAGGAAGCTATGATTGGGTTGTCTCTTTTGACCTTAATAGCCTGTACCCTCATCTTATTATGCAATATAATATCAGTCCAGAGACCCTCAGGGAGACTAGACATCCCAGCGCAAGCGTTAAGGGGCTTTTAAATCGTGAGGTGTCAATTGATGGGGATTATGCTGTTTGCGCTAACGGTGCTCAGTATCGTAAGGATGTACGGGGTTTTCTACCAGAGTTAATGGAGAAGATATACAATGAACGAGTTATCTTCAAACGACGAATGCTTGAGGCCAAACAAAAGTATGAAAAGACGCATACAAAGAGCCTTGAAAAAGAAATCGCTAGATGTAACAACATTCAAATGGCGAAGAAGATACAACTTAATAGTGCTTATGGCGCTATCGGTAATAACTACTTTAGGTATTATAAGTTAGAGAATGCTGAAGCAATAACCCTGTCAGGTCAGTTTTCTATCAGATGGATAGAGAATAAGATGAATGAGTATCTAAATAGATTGCTTAAGACAGAACAAAAAGATTATGTCATCGCTTCTGACACTGATTCCATATATCTCAATCTGGGATATCTTGTTCAGACTATCTTTGGTGAAGACAAGGATGTTGATAAGACGAAAGTTGTTAATTTCTTGGACAAAGCGTGTCAGGAACAACTGGAACCTTTCATTGAAAAATGTTATGCCGAACTTGCGTCTTATGTGAACGCCTATGAGCAGAAGATGTTCATGAAGCGAGAAAACATCGCTGATCGTGGCATCTGGACTGCTAAGAAGAGATACATCCTCAACGTGTGGGATAGCGAAGGAGTTCGTTATGAAAAACCCAAGTTAAAGGTGATGGGTATTGAAGCTGTGAAGTCTTCTACTCCTGCACCGTGTCGTCAGATGTTGAAAGATGCTTTCAATAAGATAATGACCGGGACGGAAGATGATGTTATTGAGTTTATTGATTCATGTCGTCAGAAGTTTAGGTTATTACCACCTGAAGAAATAGCTTTTCCACGATCAGTTTCTGAAGTGGAGAAGTATAAAGGTGTGAGCACAATTTATGAGAAGGGTACACCCATTCATTGTCGTGGTGCACTTCTTTATAATCATTACGTGAAAGAGAACAAATTAGATCACAAGTATTCTCTTATTCAGAATGGTGAAAAGATTAAATTCTGTTACTTAGCAAAACCTAACCCAATTCATGAAAATGTGATATCATTTATACAGGACTTCCCTAAGGAATTGGGGTTGGATGTATACATTGATCGTGACTTACAATTTGATAAGTCATTTTTGGAACCACTTAGAATTATTCTCAACTCTATTGGGTGGAGTACTGAGAAAACTGTCAACCTCGAATCATTTTTTTCCTGAAATGGAATTACCTATTAACGACGCTGATTTAACAACAATAGTTAAGGCTCTTGCCTTAGGTGGAGATGCTAGACTCTATCATCTATTAAAAGAGGTTAAGGAGGTTAGAGAGAAGGATCCGAATGGACCTTATAAGAAAACTTTACGTGAAGAAAGGGGGATGGTTATTTAATGTTTTTTAAAAAATTGAGTCTTGTTACCGGTGGATTTGATCCAATCCACAGTGGTCATATATCATACTTCGAGAGAGCAAAGGATCTCTCTGATTATCTTGTAGTAGGAATTAATACGAATGAGTGGTTGACTAGAAAGAAAGGGCAATATTTTCTACCATGGATAGAACGTGCGGAGATTATCCGTCATTTTGATATGGTAGATGCTGTCATTTCTTGGGATGATGAAGATGATTCTGCTATTGGTGCTATTGCTAAATGTTTAGAAATCTCTGAACATGTTATCTTTTGTAATGGAGGGGATAGAACTAAGACTAATATCCCAGAAGCGATGGGATATGCTGATGATCCCAGAGTAGAGTTTCAATATGGTATCGGTGGTGAGGATAAGATGAACAGCAGTTCATGGATTCTTAATAATTATTTTGATCGTCAGCGTAAACTTTTAGGTATTTGACATGGACTTTCTTAAAAAAATAGTAAAGGAGATTGACAATGAGTACGCTTCAGTCGTCAGTGACGGCGTTTCAGCAGGCGACTGTGATACTTTTATTGATACTGGCTGTTACATCTTTAATGCATTGGTATCAGGTTCGATCCGTGGTGGGATTGCCGCGAACAAAATTACCGCAATTGCGGGCGAGTCAAGCACGGGTAAAACTTTCTTTGTTCTTAGCATTGTCAAGTCTTTCTTGGACAATAATCCTAAAGCTGGTGTCATTTATTTTGAATCTGAGTCTGCTTTAACTAAGAATATGATTGAAGAGAGGGGTATAGACTCCACTCGTATGGTGATTGTTCCGGTCACTACAGTACAGGAATTCAGAGAGCAAAGTATAAAGATCCTAGATAAGTTAGGGGATGAAGATAATCGTCCGCCTATGATGTTTGTTCTTGACTCCTTAGGGATGTTGAGTACGACTAAAGAAATTGAAGATGCTAGTGCTGGAAAGGAGACACGTGATATGACACGTGCTCAAGTTGTTAAGAGTATTTTCAGAATCTTGACATTAAAGCTAGGCAAGCTTAAAATGCCAATGATCGTTACTAATCACACCTACGATGTTGTCGGAGCTTACATACCAACTAAGGAAATGGGCGGAGGATCGGGACTTAAATATGCAGCGTCTTCGATCATTTATCTCGGAAAGAAAAAGGATAAGGATGGAAAAGAAGTCATCGGAAATATTATCAAAGCGGAGACTCATAAATCAAGGTTAAGCAAGGAGAATAAACGTGTCGAAGTACGATTATCCTTTGAGCGGGGGTTGGACCCCTATTACGGACTCCTCGAATTGGGAGAAAAATACGAAGTGTTTAAACGAGTTGGAAACCGCTATGAGATTGGAGAGGCAAAAGTCTATCCGAAGAACATTTATGAGAATCCTGAAAAGTATTTTACGTCGGAAGTGATGCAAGCACTAGATGAATGTGCTAAGAAGGAATTTAGTTATGGTAATTTGTAATTATCTTATATTGCCAGATAAACTTTGTGATTCTTTGATAGAATTATACGATAATGATGTGGATCATCATGAGCGTGTGAATAATGAGGCTAAACCAACCTTTACACAGTTGAATTTAAACCAGCATCATGCTAAAATAATTCCAACACTTCTTGAATATGTTCTAGATCTTCTAGAACTTTATAAGAAGGATGTTCCAACAGCACAGTATCTTCCTGCTCCTCAATTCTTTGAGCAATTTAGGATTAAGAAGTATGATGTTGGTGGAGTTGACCGTTTTGATGAGCATGTTGATGTCTCTGATCTTGACACAGCAAGGAGATGTCTTGCTATGTTATTCTATTTGAACTCTGTTCCTGTTGGTGGTCAAACTACATTCCCATATCATGGGAAAACTTTTAGACCAACACAGGGATATGTTACTGTTTTTCCTCCTACTTGGGATTATCCCCATACAGGTGAGGTTCCTGTCAGTAACCCCAAGTATATTATGAGCACTTATCTCCACTATGGATAATGTTGAACTACTGGTTCTACGAAGTCTGCTTCACAATGAGGATTATGCTAGGAAGGTAGTACCTTTTATTAAAGGAGATTACTTTGAGCAACCTTCACAGAAGATTGCTTATGAAGAGATTGCAGATTTTATTGTTGAATATGATGAGTTGCCTTCTAAGGAGGCACTTTATATTGAGACGGAGAAGCGTAACGATGTTACAGAGGATCTGTATAAACAGATCAAAGAATTGATAGGAGTTCTTGATAATGAACCTGCTGACAGTGAATGGCTTTTAAAGACTACTGAGACGTGGTGTAGAGATCGTGCCATTTATTTGGCATTGATGGAATCTATCCAGTTAGCAGATGGTAAGGATGAAAAGAGGGGTAGAGGCGCTATACCTAGTATCCTTTCAGATGCTTTAGCAGTATCTTTTGATAACAATATTGGTCACGATTACTTACAAGACTACGAAGAACGTTATGACTCTTACCACAGGAAGGAGGATAAGATTCCCTTTGACTTGGAATATTTTAACAAGATTACGAAAGGTGGTATTCCTAATAAGACTCTTAATATCGCTCTTGCTGGTACAGGTGTTGGAAAGTCTCTCTTCATGTGTCATATGGCTAGCTCCTGTCTCCTTAACGGAAGTAACGTACTCTATGTTACTATGGAGATGGCAGAGGAGAAAATTGCTGAACGTATTGACGCGAACCTTCTTAACGTAAACATTCAGGAGATCACTGATCTACCTAAACCGATGTTTGATAATAAGGTGACTGCTCTTGCTAAGAAAACGCAAGGAACTTTAATTATTAAAGAGTATCCTACTGCATCTGCTCATTCAGGACATTTTAAATCACTATTAAATGAGTTAGCATTGAAAAAATCATTCAGACCTGATATAATATTCATAGATTATCTTAACATCTGTGCGTCATCCAGATATAGAGGAAACTCAACAGTCAACTCCTACTCTTACATCAAAGCGATCGCGGAGGAACTTAGAGGTCTCGCGGTTGAGGCGAACCTTCCGATTGTATCTGCCACTCAAACTACTCGTAGCGGGTTTGCTAGTTCTGATGTTGACCTTACTGACACCTCTGAATCTTTTGGACTCCCTGCTACTGCTGATCTTATGTTTGCCCTTATTTCTACAGAAGACTTAGAAGGATTGGGACAGATATTAGTAAAGCAATTAAAAAATAGATATAATGATCCAACGATCAATAGAAGATTTATTGTTGGGATTGATCGTGCTAAGATGAGATTGTATGATGTAGAACAGAATGCACAGGAAGATCTACTTGACAATGATCAAGAAGAGGGGTATGATGAATCCAAGAAATCTAAAAAATCATTTGCTGAGTTTAAATTCTGATGTCTAAAAAGAAAAAGGTTGATGCTAAGAAGTATGTCAAGTTTGTTCGTCAGGTCACTAGTGAACCAAGTTTAAAAACTGGGGCCCTTATGGGTAGGATTAATGCTTTGGATACTGAGACTTGTAATGTATCTCAGTTATTAACTGCTGCTCTTGGACTTAGTGCTGAGGCAGGTGAATTTACAGAGATCGTAAAGAAAATTTTACTTCAAGGTAAACCTTATAATGAATCTAATATTGAGCATATGAAGATTGAGTTGGGTGATGTACTGTGGTATATTGCTCAGGCATGTATGGCATTAGATGTTAGTTTTTATGATTTAATGGAAATGAATGTTAAGAAATTGGGAGCTCGTTATCCAGAAGGTTCTTTTGATATCTATCATTCAGAGAATAGAAAAGAAGGAGATCTATAATCTAAATACTTGAAAAAGTATTTGGAATGGCAATTACTGTAGCATCAGATAATCAATATACTTATAATAAGGCATTAGATCTTTTTGATCTTATTCAATATGCCTTTACTTATTTTGCGGTTGATCCTAAGTCAGCTGAAGAACCTGGATCAACAAAGAAAGTTCAAGTAGCACTTGTCATTTATGCAGAGCCGAATGATAGGACTCCAATAACTAGAGCAGTAGCAGATAGTTTTAATGGTATAATCCAATCCGGTGATCTAAATTTTGGTCAAGCAGTAATTGTAAAAGGTGATGATGTAAAGAATAGAGAAGTAGATCTTGTTGTGAGAATGGTGGGTGATAAACCCCAAGTTCTCAGGGTTCAGGTTAAACCAGTAAATCAAGCAGGATCTGGTGGTGGTTCTAGTGGTACAAAAGTACAAGAAGCAGGACAGTGTTTGTATGCTGCTTTAAGATATAGAAGTCAGCATGGAGATCTTACAGCAGAAAATGTAGCTTCATTATCACCTAAAGATTGGGAAGATGCCTGGAATGATGATTGTGAATGTCCAGGTGTTACTATTGAGGAGATTAAAGGACTTTCACCTGAGTGGCAAGCATCGATGATTCTTGGAGCGAATCAGATTAAGAATACAGTAAATGGTAGTAACTGGAAATTTGAGAGAGGTGGTACTGTTGATAATCAAATAGGTGATGCTTATAGTAGAGCAATGAAAAATTGGACTCATCCTCAACAGAAGTTTACGGATAGAAATAAATGGAATCCAGCTGATTTTTGGATGATTCAAAAGGGTAAGGAAACAGAAATCATAGGTATAAAAGGATCTAAAAATATGCCTGGAAGTGGGTTAAAAGGTGAGAATACTATTGATTGTTTGAATAATTTTATGGAACAGGCATTTGATGGTACAAATAATTCAAAAGATGTACCAGCAAAGTCTTTAATAGGAATATCTTTGAAGCAGATAAGGGGTTCTGCTAGTATGACAGTCAAAAATCAGGGTCCAGTTGCAGCTCGTAGAGCAGCGGAACAGGTAGGATTTCTCTATCCAAGGACATCGAGTTTGTTGGTGTTTGATAATGGAACTCAACAAGTAAAAAACCCTGATAGAAAATGGCCTATGGATGTTTATATTGCTTATAAAACAACATCAACTAAAAATAAGGATAGTTTTCAATGTAGAAATTTTGGTGGTGATACTAAAGGTGATTGGAAGTTAGAACTTAAGGGAATAACAGCAGCACAGGGTAAGATTCAAGGACAACCTAAATCTGGTGGTAAAGGAGTTTTTTATAATTTATTAGAAACAGCAGGTTTTGGTGATTTACCTTCTGTAGTTTCATTTAATCAATGCGAACCTCAATCATCAACTGAAAGATCTAATGCTATTACTATGACCATTTATAACTTGTTGAAAAAATTTAAAGCGACTGGATTACCTTCTGATGATCAAGTTGCGAAATCTATAATTAAAGCAAAAAGTCAATCATATAGGTATAGTAAGATAAATGGGTTAAAATTGTTAGAGTGGTTATATGATCATAGAGGTAGAGTGTCTGGTAAGGCAGTGAAAGAGGCATACTTATACGCAGCGTCATTAAGTGATAAATCAAGTGTATATTATAAGTTAATGTAAACTTATAAATATAGTTACGGTAAGCAGTAATAATGAAAACTCTTTTACAATTCTTATCTGAAGCGCCCAAGACTTCTAGAGCCGTAGAGAAGGCTAGGAGACTTGGGTTAGTCTCTGATGGGCATGGTAATTGGTATGATAGAGAAGGTAATTATAGAGGACATACTGAGAAAGGAGAATTAATTCTCGCTCAGAAGAGAGGTCCTAAACAAGCAGAAGATCCTAGAGAGAAACCAGCAGGACATACACCCTCCGCTCCAGCAAAAGGAGCTCAACAAGAACCTGTTGCTGCAGCTGCTGCACCAGCACCTGAAGAAGAAGGTGGAGAGAAAGAAGATTTAGGAACTGCAACGATTGCCTTTGGCCGTTTCAATCCTCCGCATGCAGGACATGCAAAACTTATTAGTGTTGCTAATAGCAATAGTGATAAAGGAGACTATAAAATATATCCATCACGTAGATCTGGGGACCAACAAAATCCTTTAGACCCAGATGAAAAGATAAGCATTATGCGCCAGATGTTCTCTGATGCTGGAGAGAGGATCGTTAATGATGGAGATATGAAAACCATATTCGACGTATTAAAGAAGACACATGAAGACGGATACAGTAGTATCAACATCGTGGCTGGTGGTAAGCGAGTCGCCGAGTTCGATCAACTCGCCAAAAAATATAATGGCGAGCTCTATGACTTTGAGGACATTAACGTTATTTCAGCGGGGGACCGTGATCCCGATGCTGAGGGCGTCGCGGGAGCAAGTGCCACTAGTATGAGAGACTCGGCAAGGTCTGATGACTTTGAAGGGTTTATGAAGAACTTAGAGAAGGAAGAGAAGGGTAAGAAAGTAAGTATTGTTGATGATGAAATAGGAAAACTTATCTTCAATGCTGTTAAGAAGTCATTAAAAACTGCTAAAGGTAAAGAGAAGTCACCAGAAAAAGTACGTGAGAACTTCTTTAATAAACTTATCTTTAATATTGGAGACTTGGTTGAGCAACTTCATACTGGATTAAGAGGACGTATTATTCGTCGTGGTGCAAATCATTTGATCTGTGTTACAGAAAATAATATGATGTTTAAGTCTTGGGTAGATGATCTAGCAGAAGGATATACTGAAGTTAGAATGGATCGTAGGATTAGAGATAAGGAAGGTCATCCTAATAATTTGGTAGGAACTTTAGGTCATTTTAAGAACGTAGAAGCAAAGACTCCTGGTGCTACAGTTAAGACATTTAAGAATTTCCTAAATAAGTATAGAAAAAACTAGGTTTTTGCTATAATGGATCTTTATCAGAATAAGAAAGCTCTTGATGAGTTGAGTAGCATCTATCTTCAACTTGATGAGATCTCTGCTGACACTGCTCTGTCGGCATCAAAGGGTGCTGATAAGAAGCGTGGTCAACTTGCCGCTGCTGGTGATAAGGAAGGTGCTGCTAAGAAAGCAAAGCAAGCATCAGATCTTTACAAGGCAGCTGCTGAGAAGAGAAAGACTGAAACATCTTCAAGTTCTGGTGGAAATTATCCAAAGGGTAAGGGCGCAGATTATAAAGAAGGATTTTCTTATTGGAGAGATGAACTTCGTGAGATTTCTGTAGAACCTGTACCAAAAGATCCTGAGACTGTTGTTAAAGAAAAGAATGTAAAGAATAAAGTTGTAATTGATCCCGAAGTAAAATTAGAACAGGTTCTTGGTGCTGAGAAAGTTGAGGTTGTAGTAGAAGAAGAATGCCCTAAGTGTCATAAAGAGGAATGTAAATGTGCAGAAATAGAAGAGGAAATTCTTTGGGATAGAGTCGCCAGAGATCTTACTAGACTAGGTGAGATGGGTGGTACTAAGTTTAAAGTTACTCCTTTTGATGAAGCCAAAGTAGATACTGGTTCGGCTGCTGAGAAAGCAACTGCTAGAAATAAGAGGAATACTCCTGCAGGTAAGGACTATGACTTTGATAATAAAGTCTTTATAACCAGAAAGCCTGGTGAGTCACTTGATTCTGCACGTACTAGAAAGCGTAGAGATGCACATGCTGCAAAGCGTGGTGTAAAGCAGGAAGGTTATCAGCGTAACCCTGAAGCAGGTGAAAAGAAGGAACGTGAATCTGCTAAAAAGCGTGAAGCAATTCCTGGACAAGCATCTCGTGGAATGCCACCTCGTGGTAATAAGAAACGTGAAGAGTTTGAAAAGTGGTATAGAGAATATGGACCAGGTTAAATGAAGAAAGCGACTGCTAAGTCACTAGCAAAGACAGCAGTGTTGGATGCTAGTGACAAACCTGAAGACCAAGATGAAGCCCGCAAAAGGAGAGTAAAAATGGATTTTGCAAGTTGGAGAAAACAAACTAAGGCTGGCAAGACCACTCATCAAGAGGAAGTTGGTATCTCTTCTGCTGCTGCAATGGAGAAGGCACGTAGGGAAGCTTTGTTGAGGAAGAAAGAGCAGGAAGCAGTAAAGAAAGAGAAGGAAGCATTAAGGAAGGAAGATTATGAGACTAAGAAAAAAGGAGAAGTTTTAAAAGCTCTTGATAAAAAGAAGTTTGAAAAAAAGTATGGTAAGGAGAAAGCACCAGACATAATGTATGCTGTTGCTGCTAAAACTGCTAAGAAAAAGGGTGACACTAGCAAGTCTGATGACAGATATGCTTATGAAGAAGTTCAGGTTGATGAAGTTTATAAGAAACTTCCTGTTGCTAAGATGGCTTCTAAAATTTCCAAGAAGCAATTTAAAGCTGGTCAAAGTGGGGATGTTAAAACCATCTCTAAGAAGAGTACTGAGACTGGAAAGATGATTGGTGTACTTGATACTCATGATCCTGAGAGATCAAAAGCGAAGTCTAAGATAAAGGAAGCAAAGGTTGATCAAGGATTAGATGATGAAGGTAAAGAAGATGCAAGGAACTACCGTAAGTTTGGTACCAAGCATAATCAACATAAGACTGCTGTATTCAGAAGAGAACTTCATCGTTCAAGACGCGGTGACAAAAAGGTAAAAGGTCGTAAAGAACCAGCGAATGCTTATGAGTCAAAGTGGGTAGAAGAATCAGACCAAGCATTTAAGAATGTAGTTTCTTTTCTTCAGAAAAAGCATGGTAAGGATGGTGTTATCACAAAAGATAATCCACCTAAACCACCTACTGAGGAACAGAAGAAAGCAGCTGCCAAACGTAGAGCAGAGATTGCATCACAAGATAAGAGAGATCAAAGAGAGAAGGAAACTCAAGGCAGATATTCTTCTAAATATTCCAATGTTGGGTCTGATTGATGCCTGTTAATCTTAAAAAAGATGATATGGGAGATGTGATAACTGACTTCTATAAGTCTGATGCACCTCAATTTAAAGGAAAATCAAAGAAGAAGAGGCGTGAGATGGCTATTGCTGCTAAATTAAGTGCTGAAGAGAGTTTTGATATAGATCCTAAAAAACATAGAACAGCAAGAAGGGATGCCAAGATTGGTAACCTTGCTAGAAAGACAACAAATCCTGGTGAGAAAGCAGCAGCAGAACGTAAACAAAAAGGTCCTAAATTAGCATTTGAAGTAACAACATATAGTCAGAGAGATAAGGAGTTAAAGAAAACCAAAAAGGCGATGGACCATCGCCATAGGACAATTCATAAAAGTGATCCTGATGGTGATATAAATGAGCAATTAACTTTTGAAGGTTGGAGAAAAAAAGCAAAGAAAGCAGTGGAGAAAGAAGTAGAGAAAAGAGATGCTGGTAAAATAGCCAGACAAAAGTTAAAGGATAAAGAACATCATCAGTACGTTAATTTCCTAAGCGCACCAGAGAACTAAATAAAGTCACTCGCAATAGGTGAATGACTGATTTAAGTTTAGATGCAACACAGGAGACACGTATCACTGTGATGCAATTAAAGATTGAGCGTCTTGAGGAAAAGCAGGATGAATTACGTGAACGACTGAAAGTCGTGGAGAAATGGGTGATTGGAGCTGCTGCAGTTTTAGCTGCTGGAGTTACGGTTGTTGGTTTTCTTACCAATATATCGAAAGCCTATCTTTAATAAATATCTTATAGCACAAAAAATTCTACGGAAGTCAGACACATGGCACTTTGGGGAGCAAAAGACAATATTGGTGCCGCTGAGGGTACTGTTTCACTGAACTATTCCACCAATGTGGTTACAGGTTCAGGTACTACTTTCGGTGATACTGATTCCATTCAGGTAGGGGATCTCATCAGGTTTGGCGATTTAACAGATAACGATAATGCGAAATATTTTGGAGATGCTATAGTTCTTTCTATTGCTTCTAATACAGCATTGACTATTGCATCTACTGAGAGTCTTAGTGGTGCTGCCATTGCTGCAACAACATATACTGCATCTCAACTTCCTAAGTCTACTACTTGGGATGATGATATTGCTAAGTTGGCAGGTGCTGGATCTACCTTGACTAGAGTTTATGGTCTTAGTGAGGCTTCATCTACTGCTTCATTAGGCGGACAGTATGAAGCTGATGCTGGATGGGTTGGTGTTACAACTTACTTAGATAATAGCGGTGCTTTAAGAGTTAAGAAAGAAGTTCTTGTTGCCATGTCTGGTATCACGACTGGTAATGTTCCTACATATCCTGATGGCCTCTGATTATTGATATATGATTTTTAATGAATTAAATGATGACAACTATTTGATCTTTGCTATCAAACATTATGACAATCCTCAGGCGGTGACGTATGAGGATTTCTTGAATGATATGAAGAAGTTCAAGTATGTTAAAAGACTACTTAAACGATATAAGAAGACAGGCGATTTAAAATCTCATCTTCTTATAAATCATTTTATAGTTCTTTACAATGTATTTCAAGATGCTACTACTCCACTTTTATTCTATAAAATAGAAAAAGAACTTTGGAGTCCAATGAAAACATTTATTATGTTTTTAGGTAAACTACCAGAACATCCTAAATCTTTTATACATGATGTACAGGTCGATCTTGATTGTCTTAAGCAGTTAAATACTACCTACAATGCATCAAAATAAACTTGATAAGATCCTTAAGCATTTTAGGGAAGAGGCACCTACAAATTCAACAGGTCCTGCTGTTCCAGGGACTGGAGATGATTCAACTACTGTTGTAGTTAGGAAAAGACCTCCTATAATTGCACGGGGTAAGTTACCAGGTTTACGTAAGCGTTGGAGTAAGAAACATAGAATAACTGAAGGTGAGATTGCAGATAAACTTAGGAAAGTAGTTGCTGATATGAAGGCTGCTGATAGAAAAGCAGGACTTCTTCCAGGTGGTAAAGATGTTATTGATTTGGATGTAGAACGTGAGCGTCGCAGGAAGAAGAAGTGAGAGTTAATGACACTGTTGTAGAGAAATTTCTTGACAGTAATATCCAGATGGGTAAGCTGTTAGCAGTTCATGATGAGAAATTAGATAAGCAGGATAGGATAGACAAAGTATTGTTTGAAAAGATAGATCATCTTCATAAAGATTTACATCAACATGCAGCATCCATAAGAGAGGATACTGATAGAGACTTTAAAGCAGTTGATGGTAGACTTCGTATTATGGAGAAAAAGATGTGGAGTATTTTTGGTGGTCTTGCCATTATTAGTTTTGTAGTATCACCAGTAGGACAAAAAATAATTCGACCAATATTGACACCAATACCAGCATCTGTTATAGTAGAACCAACAGCATAGTCTTGGTTGGATCATATACATGCTAAATATATAAGTCTTCTCTCATCAAGACTAGAGAAGTTCAAAAGAATTAAGCCCAATCTCTACAACTTCAGGTGTCCCATTTGTGGAGATTCAAAAAAGCATAAGAGTAAAGCGAGAGGTTATCTCTACGGTATTAAGACAGATGTGAATTTTAGGTGCCACAATTGTGGTGCTTCCATGACTTTTAATTCCTTTCTGAAGAAGGTTGATGCGACATTGCAATCGCAATACTCTTTGGAGAAATTCAAAGATGGAAAAACAGGAAAAGGAACTACAACAAACGAACCAGAAATCCTCGAAGTCGCAAAAGAATCCAAACCCAGATTTAAGAGACAGGTCAGGATTGACTTACCAGGAGCATATGAAGAGAAGAGATCATCCGAATATCTCAATCGAAGAAAAGTACAAGGAAGCTTTTACTATGCCAAAACCTTTAGACGGTTCATCAATAGAATAAAACCTACATTTGATAACGTTCGTTACGATGAAGAACGCATAGTCATCCCTTTGTATTATAATGGAGACTTGGTTGGGGTTCAGGGCAGAGCTCTAGATCCTAACCCTGTTAAATATATCACAGTAATGTTTGATGATGAAGCACCAAAGATCTACGGACTGGATAACATCCGAGGAGGAGCTCCGGTCTTCGTTGTCGAAGGACCTTTTGACAGCACGTTTCTTCGCAACTCGATTGCTATGTGCGGAGCTGATGCTGATGTCACTAGTTGGGGTGTCCGCGATCCTGTTTATGTTTATGATAACGAGCCAAGAAACACCGAAATCTGTAAACGCATACAAGCTGCTATCTCCTCCCAGCAAGCTGTTGTAATATGGCCCTCATACGTTGAGGAAAAGGACATAAATGACATGTACCTGGCTGGTCATAATGTGCAAAATCTGGTAGAATTGAACACATATCGCGGCCTAAAAGCAAAACTTAAATTCAACACCTGGAAACGAACATGAGTATCAGTGTTAAGAAACGCAATGGAAGAGGTACAGAAGCACTCAATTTAGATAAGATGCATCTTATGGTTGAGGAGGCATGTAAAGGAATTGCAGGGGTATCTGCAAGTCAAGTTGAAATGCAGTCTGGTATTCAATTCTATGACGGTATTACCACTGCTGAAATACAAGAGATTCTTATTAAGTCTGCTAGTGATCTTATTGATTTAGATCATCCTAACTATCAGTTTGTTGCTGCTAGACTCTTACTCTTTTCTCTGAGAAAGAGTTTATATGGTAGAATGAGAGAACTTCCTTCTTTGGAAGACCATATTAATCAATTATGTTATCAAGAAATCCCTCTTTATGATAGAGAAATTTATGAGTATTATTCCATTGAAGATATTCATGAAGTTGAAACATTTATTGATCACGATCGTGACTTTAAGTTTACATATGCCGGATTAAGACAAGTAGTTGATAAATATCTGGTACAAGATAGGAGCACGGGCGAAGTTTATGAGACTCCGCAATTCATGTATATCATGATTGCTCTCACAATGTTTAGAAATTATCCAAAAGAAACGAGGTTAGATTATGTCAGACGATACTACGACGCCATCAGCAGACACAAACTCAACATCCCAACCCCAATCATGGCGGGGGTACGGACCCCTATTCGTCAATTTGCATCTTGTGTTCTGGTTGATATTGATGACACCCTCGATAGTATCTTTAGTTCTGATGTGGCTGTTGGCAAATACGTTGCACAGAGGGCTGGTATCGGTCTTAACGCAGGGAGAATCAGAGGGCTCAACAGTAGAATCCGTGGCGGAGAAGTACAACACACAGGTGTGGTCCCCTTCCTCAAAAAATTTGAGGCAACTGTTCGATGCTGTACTCAGAACGGCATCAGGGGTGGATCAGCGACTGTCCACTTTCCTATCTGGCACCAAGAAATCAGAGACATCCTCGTCCTCAAAAACAACAAAGGAACCGACGACAACCGAGTCAGAAAGTTAGACTATAGTATACAGATAAGTAAACTATTTTATGAGAGGTTTATTAATAATGAGGAAATTACTCTCTTCTCTCCACACGATGTTCCTTTTTTGTATGACAGCTTTGGTACCGAACAGTTTGACAATTTCTATACTGCTGCGGAAAATGATTCAAGAATCCCCCAAACAAAAGTAAGTGCTCAAGAATTAATTCTTGATCTATTAAAGGAGAGAGCAGAGACTGGTCGTATTTACATCATGAATATAGACCATTGTAATACTCATTCATCCTTTAAGGATAGGGTTTATATGAGTAATCTTTGTCAAGAGATTACTTTACCTACTTATCCTATTCAGCATATTGATGATGATCATGGTGAGATTGCTCTTTGTATTCTTTCTGCTATTAATGTTGGTGTAATTAATTCGGATAAAGAACTAGAAGAACTATGTGATCTATCAGTTCGTGGATTGGAAGAATTGATTGATTATCAACAGTATCCAGTAAAGGCAGCAGAAGTTGCTACAAAGGCACGGAGATCCCTTGGAGTAGGGTTTATTGGTCTTGCTCATTATCTTGCTAAGCTTGGATTTAAATACGAGTCACAAGAGGCATGGGATGCTGTTCATGGACTTGCTGAATCCTTCCAATACTATCTCTTGAAAGCATCTAATAAACTTGCTCAAGAGAAAGGACATTGTGAGAATTTTGGTAGGACTAAGTATGCTGACGGTATTCTTCCAATAGATACATACAAGAAGGATGTAGATGAGATTTGTAGTTCGGAGTTACAACATGACTGGGATAGTTTACGGAATGATATCACCACCCACGGTTTACGGCACTCAACACTGTCCGCACAAATGCCTTCGGAGAGCAGTTCCGTTGTGTCAAACGCAACCAATGGAATTGAACCACCTAGAGACTACTTGTCCATTAAGA